>SESG01016035.1_pt1 | contig 54998 bp, 50 predicted proteins | sample 3171421 | NCBI WGS metagenome assembly SESG01 (sample SAMN10866946, study PRJNA518727) | freshwater metagenome | biome: subpolar coniferous forest; feature: holomictic lake; material: water; isolation source: holomictic Lake 227, 6 m and 8 m depth | place: Canada: near Kenora, Ontario | collected...
ATTCCGACAGGCTGCTAGAGTTCTGGTTGTCAACAGCAATACAACTGCGCTCAATATGCTCTGCGATCTTCTTGACTCCTGGAAGTGTTTTTGCACCCCGGTTTCGAGTATGGAAACAGCACTTTCTTTGATTAGCAAAGGCCAGAATGATCCTCATGCACGTGAGTCCTGGGATGCTGTAATTCTTGATATAAATAACCAGCACAAACCGGGGGATGAACTGGATCGGTTTGTGAACGCGGTTTATGCAACACATTCCTGTAAAATCATAATACTTGCTTCACCCGGCCAGTCTGGAGATATAAAACAACGTTTCATTAACGGGGAGTTTAAATTACTCCAGAAGCCTGTCAGGCGCATGGATCTTTTCCACTCCATCGAAGATATTCTGAATAATGAGAAGCGCGCACCAGAAAACCCGGATACAAACAAAAGCATACCGGAGCAGCAGTCTGCGACGAATAGATTCAATATCCTTGTCGTTGAAGACAATCCTGTCAATCAGAAAGTAGCTATGTCCATGCTGAAAAAACTTGGTCTCTTTTCTGACGTTGTGCCAAGTGGAAAAGATGCTCTTGAGGCTATGCGCAATAAAGTTTACGATCTTGTGTTAATGGATTGCCAGATGCCGGAAATGGACGGATATGAAACAACCAGAATTATAAGAAATGACCCAGCACTTTGCGTAACACCTGATGTTCCGATTGTAGCGATGACAGCTCATGCCATGGTTGGTGACCGTGAAAAATGCATCAGTGCCGGAATGGACGATTATATATCCAAACCGATTCGTAAATCGGAACTGGAAGAAATACTTGCCAAATATCTTGTTAAATAATTACGACTAATCAAAACCTGTCAAGTAAACTGTTCAAGCGGGCATAAATCCCGGATGATCAGCCATTATACCTCTTCATATTATCATAGCTTTCGAGGTTTAATCTCCCCTGCCATTCTCTCCGCTTTTATCTTTTCCGAGTAGACTCTCCTCTATAACAATGGTTTCAAAACCCAAGAACTTAGAGACTCAAGAGATGGTTAAGGTTGTTCTATAATAAACGCTCCATGGCTCTACTATGACCAATAATCATATAGGAAATGAACCGGCTCGCCCTTGAAAAAAGTCCCTATCTCCTGCAGCATGCTCGGAATCCTGTGGACTGGTATCGGTGGGGAGACGAGGCTTTTGAAAAAGCTACACATGAAAACATACCGTTGTTCCTCTCCATAGGCTATTCAACTTGCCATTGGTGCCATGTCATGGAGCGGGAATCGTTTGAAAACAGAGAAATCGCCGAACTGCTGAACCGGAATTTCGTCTCGGTCAAGGTCGACCGCGAAGAGCTTCCGGATGTTGACCGTCTCTATATGAACTATCTTCAGACAAGTACTGGTAATGGTGGCTGGCCTATGTCTGTATGGCTTACTCCCGAACAAAAGCCTTTTTACGGGGGCAGTTATTTTCCTCCTGAAGACCGGTATGGCCTGCCTGGATTTAGAACCATCCTTTTATCCATAGCCCGTCTGTGGAAGAGTGATAAAAGCAAAATTATTGAGAGCTCCAACAGTTTTTTCAACGCTCTTGATCAATTTTCCAGAAAGAATCCTGCTGCACTGCCCGGGGAAGATGAGGCACAGAAAAAATGCTTCGGGTGGCTTGAAGCAAACTACGATTCCCGCTTTGGAGGTTTTGGCGGTGCTCCGAAATTTCCCCGTCCCGTATTGCTGAACTTTCTTTTCAACTATGCATACTATACCGGGAATCAAAAAGCTCAGGTTATGGCGCTCAATACCCTGAAAAAAATGGCTGCGGGTGGAATACACGACCATATTGGTGTCGCAGGAAAAGGTGGCGGAGGGTTTGCACGTTACTCCACCGATGAGCGCTGGCATGTACCTCATTTTGAGAAAATGCTTTACGACAATGCCCAGCTTGCCGTATCCTATCTCGAAGCTTTTCAGTGCAGCAGCGATGCCTTTTACAAGAGTGTAGCACAGGACATTTTTAACTATGTACTGTGTGACATGACTTCGCCTGATGGGGGCTTTTACTCAGCTGAAGATGCAGACAGCATTGATGCAGGATCCGGCAACGTAAAAAAAGAGGGGGCCTTCTACCTCTGGAGTGCTGATGAGCTGCGGAAGAACCTCGAAGATGAAACACTCACTGCGATCTTCTCCTTTACCTACGGTATTAGCATTGAAGGAAATGTACTGCACGATCCACATGGAGAGTTCATCGGCAAAAACATCCTGATGCAGCAGACAACCATTGAGGAAACGACAGAAAAGTTTGGAAAGAAAACCGCAGAAATCAACTCTCTTCTTGATAATGCTCGTGGAAAACTGTATACGGCCAGGGCAAAAAAGCCAAGACCTTTTCTTGATGATAAAATACTCACAGCATGGAATGGTCTGATGATTTCAGCCTTGGCAAAGGGGTACAGAGTGTTGCATCACGAGCCATACCTTACCGCTGCCAGGAAAGCAGCAGGATTTATTCTGGATAAACTCTATGACCGCAATAAAGGCCTTCTGCTGCGTCGATATAGAGATGGCAACGCTGCTATATCGGGAAAAGCTGAAGATTATGCATTTTTTGTACAGGGACTGATAGACTTGTACGAAGCATCTTTTGAACCGCAATATTTATTGACTGCTCTGGAACTTGCAGAACTGCAGAATAGCCTTTTTTACGACACTACGCAGGGAGGGTATTTCAGTACAGCTTTTGATGACAATACGGTCCCGTTGAGACTCAAGGAAGACTATGACGGTGCAGAGCCTTCGGCAAACTCGATCAGCGCGTTGAACCTTCTGCGGCTGAGCGAAATAACAGGAAAAGAAGAGTTTTCCATAATGGCAGAAGCAACCATCAAGTCATGTGGCACCATACTTGCTGAAAACAGCCATGCACTGCCACAGATGCTGATTGCACTCAACTTTGCACGCAAAAGAAAAAGCAGGGTTGTTCTTTCAGGAGAGCTCCTCGCGCCAGAGATGGCTCAACTGCGAGCAGTTGTTGACAATCGATACCTGCCGGGAAACGTCATCATGCACGCTTCGAATGAACTTATCGCAGTACAACAATTTCCGGAAAGCATTCAGACTGGTGCTCTCCATCCGCAAGCATCAGTCTGTATCGACCATACCTGCCTGATGCCAATAAATGATCCGGAGAAGCTTGCCGAAACCCTCGACAAGGAAATGCAATAGATATCACGGGGATAAGCTATTTGTAGCACAGACTTTTTATGTTGACGAACTCATGCATTCCATAACTGGAGAGTTCACGACCATAGCCTGACTGTTTTACTCCGCCAAAAGGCATTCGTGGATCGGATTTTACCATACTGTTGATAAAACAGCAGCCTGCATCAAGCTGATCGGCAATGGCAAGGGCCCTGTCGGTGTTACCGGAAAAGACTGCTGATCCAAGGCCGTAGGGGGTATCATTGGCAATAAGGATGGCTTCATTGTCGTCCTTTGCTTCAATAAGGGTTGCGACCGGCCCGAATGTTTCCTCGCTATAGACTTCCATCCATTTGTGAACACCGGAGAGAACGGTTGGCGGGTAGAAAAAGCCTTTACCTTCCGGAATTGTTCCGCCGCAAAGCAGGCGTGCCCCATTAGCAACACTGCGGGTAACCTGGCTGTGAAGCTGCTCACGAAGATCGTGGCGGGCTAGAGGACCGACCTCAACTGCCGGGTCGAAAGGGTCGCCCATCACTGCCGATTGCATGCGCTGGAGAAGCCGGTGTTCGAACTGCTCAAACACACGGGACTGCACAATAAAGCGCTTGGCCGCTATACAGCTTTGTCCTCCATTGAGCAGACGCGCTGCTGCACAGATATCAACAGCCTTGGGGATGTCAGCATCATCGAGCACAATGTAGGGATCACTTCCGCCGAGTTCAAGGACACTTGTTTTCAGCGCTTTGCCTGATTTTGCCGCTACTGCCCTGCCAGCAGCAGTACTGCCCGTCAACGATACTCCCTGTATGGCTGGATGCTCAATGATGAAGCCGGTCAAACGATCAACATCTTCAAGATCGATATGCACTGCACTGTAGAGATGTGCAGGAAATCCGGCATCGCGAAAAAGCTGCTCAATGGCAATGGCTGATCCGGTCACATTAGGTGAATGCTTAAGAATAATACCGTTACCTGCCATTATGGCAGGTACTGCAAAACGGAAGACCTGCCAGAAGGGAAAATTCCAAGGCATGATGCCGAGAACAAGGCCGATGGGTTCGAATTTTACAACTCCCCTTACTCCGCCATCTAGAATGCTCTCTTCTGGTTTTAAAAAGGAGGCTGCATTGTCCGCATAATAATCGCATACCCATGCTGATTTTTCTACTTCCGCCACTGCCTGTGAAAGGGGCTTACCCATTTCACGACTTATCAGGGCTCCATGCTGGTCTTTTTCCTGGCGAAGAAGCTTTGCAAGTCGCTTCATGAGCGCACTGCGCTCGGAGATGGCTATCTCTCTCCAGGAAATATATTCCCAGTAAGAGCGGGTTATTGCTTCCCGGATTTCGCCGGATGTCATTGCGTGATATTCGGCAATCGGTTCCGCCGTAGCTGGATTGACGGTAATAATCATTGGTAAAAACGGTTCAATGATGATAGGAACCGGGAAAATCGAGCATTGTCAACTATCCCGGTCAATGCTTTCATAGATTGCAAGGTAACTCTCGTAACGGTCAGAATCAATATGGCCGGACTCAACCGCATCGAGAATAGCACACTCCGGCTCGACTGTATGCGTGCATGAAGAGAATGCACAATCAGGCATAAAGGCAAGGAACTCTTTAAAGTAAAAACGGAGGTTATCTCTGGTAATGTCGGAGAGGTTGAACTCTCTTATTCCTGGAGTGTCGATAATGTAGCCTCCACCGGGAAGAAGAAGCATAACAGAGTTACTGGTGGTATGAAGGCCTTTTCCTGTCTTCCAGTTTGTTTCGCCGGTTTTCAGGCGTTCGTAGCCGAAGAGCTGATTGATCAGGGTTGACTTTCCTACGCCTGAGTGCCCACTGAAAGCTGAAAGCTTGCCGGAAAGAGCTTTTTTCAGGGATTTCATACCTCGCTTCTTTTCGGCACTTGTATAAAAAACAGTGTACCCAAGAGCCTTGTAGGGCTTCATCAGCTGTTGAGTTTCCGTTGAGTCCTCAAGATCCATCTTGTTAACGACAATAATGGTTTCAAGCTTTTCGGATTCGGCAAAGACCAGGTATCGGTCGATAAGGCGGGTGTTGAGGAGTGGTTCATAGGCAGAAACAACAACAACCAGCTGATCGATATTGGCTGCAATGACCTGAGTTTTCTCTTTGCTGCGGTTGCGGCGTACATCCCTTTTTCTTGTGAGGGCACTTCTGCGAGGGTGAACAAATGTTATAACGGCTTCAAATAATTCAGTGCCTGTCTCAATCAGTTTCAGTTCAACCCTGTCGCCGACAACTACCAGTGAAGTATCTCCATTATCGGCTTTTGTGCCGGGAAAGGTACGTGCGCGAAATTCGGTGCCGTCGTCGGCAATGACAATATATGATGCGCCGGACACTTCGGTGACAACGCCACGAGGAACCGGTTCATTTTCACTTTTCATGTTCATTTTCAAACTGCTCTATTTCCTTCTGTTTCAATAAATCTACCCAATATCACCAAGAGAAGAGCGTTCGCGGTAATAACGATCATAATAGCTTCTGATCATGCTGTTTTCTGCCGCCTTTAACAGCGTATCCTCTGCGACAAGTTTGAATGCCGCAGAGCGGGCAGACTGCATGATATCAAAATCACAGTTCAAATCGGCAATCCTCAGGCCACTCAGAGTTCCGGACTGCTCTTTTCCGAGAATATTTCCAACACCTCTTATTTTTGCATCAATTTCGGATATGATGAAGCCGTCAGTCGTTGACTCCATTGCCGCCAGACGTTCGCGAGCTTCGTCCGTCTGCTTTGCATAGAGGAGAAAGCAGGTGGAGCGATGCTCTCCGCGACCAACCCGTCCCCTGAGCTGGTGAAGCTGGGCAAGTCCAAACCGCTCAGCATGCTCAATGATCATGACCGTGGCATTCGGAACATCAACACCTACCTCGATCACGGTTGTTCCCACAAGCAGGTTAAGATCTCCTCGGCGGAACTGGCCCATCACATCCTCTTTCTGATCTGGCGTCATCTGACCGTGAATCAATCCAAGCCGGAGATCAGGAAAGAGTTCAGAAGACAGCTGCTGAAAACTTTCCACTGCGGCTTTCATATCCATTTTTTCAGACTCCTCAACCAGAGGATACACAATATAACCCTGTCTTCCTTCAGCCACCTGTGAGCGAAGAAAATCATAGACTTTTTTGCTCTCTTTTTCACTCCTGATATAGGTTTTCACCTGAGTCCGGCCAGCCGGCATCTGACGGATGAGTGATACATCAAGATCACCAAAGACACCCATGGTTAGGGTTCGGGGTATGGGCGTAGCTGTCATCAGGAGGACGTGCGGATTTGTCGCCTTTTCCTGAAGGGCCTTGCGCTGCAGCACCCCGAAGCGATGCTGTTCATCTATGATCACCAGTCCAAGCCCGGCATAGTTGACACCTTTTTCAATCATGGCATGGGTGCCGAGAGCGATATTGATCTCTCCGGTGCTGAGAGCTGAAAGAACTGCCTGACGCTCTTTTTTACCTTGTTTCCCTGTCAGAAGCCCTACCTGCAGACCAAGAGGCTGGAACAAGCGTTTCATGACAATGTAGTGCTGTACAGCAAGAATCTCGGTAGGGGCCATAAATGCGGACTGCAGACCGTTGTCGGCTGCAAGAGCCATGGCAAACATGGCAACAATGGTTTTGCCCGAACCGACATCGCCCTGCAAAAGACGGTTCATAGGTGTGCCGCTTTTGAGGTCGCGGTATATTTCACGGATTGCATTTTTCTGGGCATCGGTCAGCTCATACGGGAGACTTGCATAGAGCTTTTCGGTGACCGTACCGGAATGGGTGAACCTGACAGCAGATTTGATCTGCCGGATCTCGTTGTGGCGGAGGGCAAACAGGAGCTGTGCATAAAACAGTTCCGAAAACTTCATACGGTAACGAGCCTTTGCAAGCGCTTCATGCGATGAGGGAAAATGAATTTCACGATATGCCTCGGCCAGCGGCAGCAGATTGCAGGCTGAAAGAATAGATGCACTGAGGTTTTCCTCTTTGCCGGGCACTATATCTTCAAAAGCCTTCACAACAAGATTCCGCATCTGCCGGGAGGTCAGGCCTGCAAGTTTCATAGCCTCACTTGTCGGGTAGAGGGGAATAATCTTGCCTGTATGATAGAGATCAAAATCGCTTGACTCGCCATAACCCGGATCATGAGCGTTCAGACTGAGACGGTCGAAATCGGGATGCTGCATCTGCGCCTGACGATTGAAATAACCAACTTTGCCGTGGACAGCGATAGCTTCACCAGACACAATGGTGCGGGAAAAGTATCGCACTCCCCTGAACCAGGTAAGTTCAAGAACACCTGTAGCATCACCAAGCCATACCTTGAAACGTGCCTTCCCGGGAGTATTCCCCTCCAGCTGGGTTTTCATTATTGTACCAACAACCGTGACGGTTTCGCCATCGACAAGCTTGTTGATGCTTTTCATGGCGCGCCGATCGAGATAGCGGCGAGGGAAGTAATCAAAGAGATCATTGATTGTAGCAATACCTGCCTCTTGAAGAATTGAAGCTTTTTTTGCACCTACACCCTTCAGGTAGACTATGGAGGTAGAACCGGTCATATTAATGGTTGTAACTGGATTGAAATTCTTGTATATTTGCACCTTTACAATTTTATTGCCGGTCATATCACTTATTGTACGACAAAGTCAACGAAAGTCATGAAACAAGATATTCATCCAAAGTATACAGAGGTTACCGTCAACTGCGCGAATTGCGGCAACTCTTTTGTTACCCGTTCAACACGATCAACAATCAAGGTCGATATCTGCAACAACTGCCATCCGTTCTATACCGGAAAGCAGACTCTTGTTGATACCGCCGGACGCGTCGAACGCTTCAACAAGCGCTTTGCCAAAGCCACTGTTGGACAGCAGCACGCTCAATAAACAGGAATACTCCCTCTTTTTTGGCAAACCAGCACTAACCTATCAGAACAGCTATGAGTGTCAGGGATGTTTATCAGAAAATTGAGCCTAGAATGAAAAAGACTATCGAGGCGTTTCAGCATGAAATAGCCTCGATCAGGACTGGAAAGGCGACAACTACCCTGCTTGACCGGATCAAGGTTGAAGCATACGGCCAGCAGATGCCGCTCAAACAGGTCGGCAATGTCGGGGTTCTTGACGTTCACACCCTTATGGTGCAGATATGGGATAAATCAATGGTGGCCGCTACCGAAAAGGCTATCCGTGATGCTAATCTCGGGCTCAATCCAGCGGCTGACGGGCAGAATATCAGAGTCAGCATTCCGCCGCTTACCGAAGAGCGCCGGAAAGAGTTTGTCAAACTCACAAAAAAATTCGGAGAGGACTCAAAAATCTCCCTTCGCAATCTTCGCCGCGATATGATTCACGAGATTGAAAAACTCGAGAAAGATAAAGCAATCAGCGAAGATGATAAAAACAAGGGGAAGAAGGATGCTGACGAGCTGTTGCACAAGTTTGAAAAACAGCTTACCGACCTGATTGTGCTGAAAGAAAAAGAGATCATGGAAGTCTGAAGAAGTGCTGGGAGAAATCTGAAGAGCGATCTCTCAGCAAGCTTCGAAATGACAGGGAGAGTTATTCTTCGAAGTACTCTTTCATTTTCCGGAACACCTCTTTTTTCCCAAGCAACCCGCTGATCATACCCAGGACCGTTGCTGCGCCTGCAGCAAAAAAGAGCGGTCTCGCTGAAATGTTGTTGGTATAATAAATGGCCGGGATTCCCCGCTCTTTTGCAAAACTGTCAAGAGAGGTTGTGCCGATAACCAGGTCCGGTGCATAATCGACCACCGCCTGCATATCCTCTTCAAGATATTTCCGATATCGTATTTCAGTACCGAGCATCGTTAAGACGTTGTGGTCTTCCTCTCCAAGTTCCATCCTGGCGATCGATGTTGACGCGTAGGGCACTTCAAAACCCGCCTCCAGAAGAAGACGAACAAGCGGAAGTTCATTTCCCTCGTAGCCTGCCACAATCACTTTACCCTTAAGATGCCTGAACTGGGCAAGCACGTCCCTGGCTTTCTGCCCTTCCTCTTCAGCAACAGAATGAACAAGAGCCGGATCAAGATCGAGAGTTTCTCCGATGCGCCGTATCCATTGCACTGTTGCGTTTGCTCCGATGGGGTTGCCCTTGATAATTTTTATCCCTTTCTCTTCAAGCAGCGACACTGTTCTTTCATAAAACGGATGAAGCACGGCACAGGCTTCAACCTGCCCAGCCTCGATATAGTCTTCGAGTGCGGTTCCGGGGAGTGCGATCACTGACTCAACGCCCATTTTCTGGAGAATCCCTCCGATAGTCATGGCATCAACCGGAAAAATCTCGCCAAGTATGACCAGCGATTTGTTTTTTTTAGGCCCCTCAAACTGTGCAAACCTTCTTAAAAGCGTTGCAACTGCAACATCTTTTGCCTCAGGATGCGTCCTGATCTGAAAGGCAGGAAGGCGAACCAGAAGCACCTCTGCATTTCCGACTCTGCGTGGCAGGATTTCTTCAGCTATTCCAGCTGTTTCAGCGACACAGGTGCTGACAACGGGTATAAATCGCACTGCCGGGTCCTGGGCAATACCTTCAATGGTTTGCCGAAGATCGTCAATCATGGTCCCGCCTGAGATCTGGACATTCATCAATTCAGGCGATATAATAGATTTACGTGCAGCGTAAAAATGAGATACAAAGGTCAGCCCATAGAGGCAACCCTGATCGGCTACCAGACAGACCTGAACACCATCAATTCTTGTGAGTACCCTCAGTCCGCCGAATGCAGGACACATTGACTGGGGATGCAACGTTTTACAAGCCTTTTGCTCCATGAAAAACACCCTTCTTTAATACCTGTTGGATATATGCGCCACCGGCAATTTTTTTCGGCATTCCTTTGAGATACTCTTTGGCTCCATCACGGGTTGAAAATTTACCGGTCATGAGCCTGAAATATTTTTGCCCATTGAGAGCTCCAGACCATACATAGGCCGGTATTTTCTCTGAACGCAACCGGCCGATTTCTTTCAGGGCGGTCTGTTCCATGCGAAACGTTTCGAGAACAATGGTAAACTCTTCTTTTTCGAGAACCAGAGAATCAGCGACACTACTGGCTGACAGTTCTTTTGAAGGGACTGCCTCAGCTGGAGGCTTCTGAATAATGACCTGGTCTTGATGAACAACAGGTTTCAGCTTTTTTTCCTGGTATACAGGAGCTGGAATGGAAACTCTAGCCTCCGGGCTGCCGTAATAGAAATACGCAGCCATGAGTGAGAGAACAAAGAGTAGTGCGAGAGGTATTGCATAGCGGTACGGTTTACTCTCTTTTCTGTCTTGTGACTTATCATTAAGCGGAAGAACAACGTCCTCAAGATTCTGGTAGTCCCGATTTAAGATCTCTTCCAAAGAGCGCTCTGGAAGGAAGCCATAGGCTCCCTGATCTTTGGAAAAACGACCAAATCCATTGATTGTGATCTCTCTCTGCTGCTTAAACGCCTGGGAGAAAACCTTTGCAAAAGCCCTGACTATGGGCTTGACTTCACCGGGAGTCATCAAAGACCACATCGCTACAATACGCGCAGTATCATCAGCTCCGGAAAGCCTGCTATCATACTTCAGGCGATTACAAGGAGGCGTATAGGTAGTTCCTGATGCATCACTTTGTTTTTTCAAAGGAACATGTAACACCGAAAACGAACCAAGCCCCTTGACTGAAAGCTTCCGTCCGGCAAGAAGTGCGGTAACCATGCCGCTGAAAAATGCGTTCAGGAGACTCCCGGATTCCTCGCTGTCAACATTAAGCAACTCCGCAAGTTCTTCTATCAGATCATGGTTTATCATAACATCGCCCTTGTGCAATGAGCATCATACGCATAATGGTTAATAACAGCGAATATAACACTTCCCCTGTAAACGCAAGACAAGTCATGGGATGGGATATAGTTCCCACCCTCACCATAGAGAATCAGAATGAGACAGCCGATTTCCGGATACAGGAAAAAAACTGAGGGGGATTTTGCGAAATGTTTTGTTTTATTTGAGCTGCAGCTCTTTTCAGCTATCAATCTATTTTTTGAATGAACATAGAAATTCTTTCTGTAAGCGAATTGACTCTGCAGATCAAAAGCGGCTTGGAGACTCTGTTCCCCCAGGTAAAGATCAAAGGTGAGATATCGAATTTTAAACGGCACAGTTCCGGGCATAGCTACCTGACCCTGAAGGATGAGGGGGCGCAGATTGCTGCTGTTATATGGAAAACCACAGGGAGCCGACTTGCCGTAACACTCAAGGATGGCATGAATGTGGTTGCTGAGGGACGCCTTGAGGTTTACCCTCCTTCCGGGCGTTATCAGCTGATTTGCACGTCAGTGACTGAGGCGGGACAGGGTGCGTTGCAGCAGGCCTATGCCGAGCTTCTTCAGAAACTTGCAAAGGCCGGGTATTTCAGTGCTGAACGAAAACGATCAATTCCTGAAATCCCTGAAACAATAGGGCTTATCACCTCTCCCACCGGAGCGGTTATTGAGGATATGAGCAATGTGCTTGAACGACGCTTTCCTGCGACAAAAGTTCTCCTCTATCCGGTCAGCGTGCAGGGTGTCAATGCGGCTGAAGCTGTTGCGTCAGGTATCGCCTATTTCAATAACACAAAAAAAATCAGCCACCGGCCTGAGGTGATTATTATCGCCAGAGGAGGAGGCTCACTGGAGGATCTGCAGGCTTTCAACGGTGAACTTGTTGCCAATGCCATTTATCACTCAGCACTCCCGGTGATCAGCGCCATCGGTCACGAAACCGATCTGACCATTGCAGATATGGTTGCTGATCTCAGGGCTGGAACACCCTCTATTGCTGCCGAGCTCGCAGTGCCGGATACTCAGGAGCTGCTCCGGCATATCGACAATCTTCAGTCAAGAAGGGAGAGTCTGCTGCTTGGAAAACTTGAGGGTGCAGATCGTCAAGTCTACTCGATCTGCAGCAGTTATGCCTTCAACCGGCCTCTTCTGCAGATGAAGCAGTTTGATGATCGACTCAATGCTCTTGTCGATCAGATGGGAAGAACAATCAAGAGTGGATATAGTGAAAAAGTGCAGCGTTATGCATCAGTCTGCCAGCAGCTGACACTGCTGGATTACAGAAAAACACTTGAAAGAGGGTATGTGCTTGTCAAAAAAGACGGGAAATTCATAACCAGCGCAAAAAAGCTGCACACTCCAGATGAAGTTGAGCTTCTGTTTCATGATGGAGAACACGCTGCCCTTATCAGCAAGGAGAAGCGTCCCTGATTATTTTTCGAACCAGTTCAAGATCCTCGGCGGTGTTAACGCCAGGGTTATCGATGAGCGTTTTGATACACTGTATGCGAAACCCGTTTTCAAGCAGCCGAAGCTGCTCAAGCGATTCAGCCTCCTCGAGCATCGAGGGCGGCAGTCCTGCAAATTTCGCCAACACCTCGGCACTGAACGCATAAAGCCCGACATGGCGGTAACAGGTTGTCGTTGAGAGCCTGTTGCGCTGAAACGGTATCGGGCAGCGCGAAAAATAAAGAGCAAACCCTTTGGAGTCCATTACGACTTTCACGACATGAGGGTCATCAATTTGTGCTGCGTCATCGGGCTGGAGAGGAAAAACAAGTGTGGAACAATCGGGGGGTGCCGGAGAAAAGAAAGGTTCAAGAGCAAGGTCGATATTTTCCGGACTGATCAAGGGCTCATCTCCCTGCAGATTAAGAAAGACATCTCCCCCGATCTTCCTTGCCGCCTCAGCGATACGTTCGGTGCCGCAACTGGCTTCAGGGGAAGTCATAACAACCTCTGCCCCGCGCTCTTCGAGAACAGCGGCTATCTCAAGGCTATCGGTAGCAACGACAACTCTTTCTGCCAGACGGGATTTCAGAGCCTGACGCCAGGTGCGTACAATCAGCGGTTCACCACAAAGATCGGCAAGCATTTTTTTTTCAAGCCGACTTGAATCAAGCCTTGCGGGTATGAGAATAACAGCTTTCATGGGCGTTGTGGACTATCGATGATCAATGTTACCGGACCGTCATTAACAAGGGAGACCTGCATATCTGCTCCGTACCATCCTGTCATTACCGGTTTTTCCAGCTCTTGCTCAAGTTGTCGGACAAAGCGATCATAGATCGCATGGGCATGGTCGAAACCGGCTGACCCTGAAAAGCCGGGTCTGTTGCCCCTGCTTGTATCGGCGTAAAGAGTAAACTGGGACACAACCATGACCTCTCCCTTTGTCTCTTGAAGCGAGAGGTTCATTTTGCCCGAAGAGTCATTAAAAATCCTGAGAGCTACGATTTTACGGATCATCCAGCTGATATCCATATCGCCATCCTGAGGCGCAATACCAAGCAGAACGAGCAGTCCTGGCCCGATTGCCGCATAGCGGGCTTCAGAAGCTGAAACATTGGCCGATACTACTCTCTGGATAACAACTCTCATAATCGCTCTGCTTTGCTGCCGGGTCAACAATAGGATTCGATAACGGGTGCAGCAGCAACTGAGCTGATTCCTTCAAGCATCACCGTTTTAGTACGCGAAGTGCTGCCGGATATAATATGGACCCGCGATAGCGGAATGTGGAAAACCTTGGAAAAAAGTTTGCAACACTCCCTGTTGGCGGCATCATCAACCGGAGCCGCTTTAAGGCTGACTTTCAGTCCACCGTTATAGGCTCCGCAAATCCTGCTTTTTGATGAACGGGGTTGTGCCTTGACGACAAAAACCGCATTACCGTTTTTTTCGCGAAGCTCAACCACCGGCGTCAACTACCCGATTACTTTGGGTACCTTGAAAAAGCGATCCTGCTTTTCAGGTGCATTCAGCAATACCGATGAGGACGGAAGTGCAGGAAGCTCTACATCATCGCGAAGCACGTTGATCTGGTCATGAATACTGCTGAGCGGTGCAACACCTCTCGTATCTACTTCGTTGAGCTTTTCAACGTAGTGAAGAATATTGTTGAGTTCGCTGGTCATCGTCAGCATTTCCTCATCGGTAAACCTGAGCCTCGCCAATTCAGCGATATAGGCAACATCTTTTGTTGTGACCGACATAAAATTATGTTCGTAATATTAATCAAACCTTCAATCTGATGATCAATTCGATCATGCTGAGATCACTGAAAAAAAACTAGAGTCTGCAGATACCGAATTTCTGCTCATCAATCCTGTTTTTCGGACGTACTTCAATCGGCATATATGCCCGCTCTTCCTCTCCAAGGTATATCTGGCGGGGTCTTGCAATTTTCTGCTCCTGATCCTGAACCTGCTCGGTCCACTGTGCGAGCCACCCGGGAACTCTGCCGATTGCAAAAAGAACGGGAAACATGTCGAGAGGAAATCCCATAGCCTGATAGATCAGGCCCGAATAGAAATCAACATTAGGGTAGAGCTTGCGATTTACAAAATAATCGTCTTCAAGTGCTATTCTTTCCAGTTCAAGGGCAATATCGAGCAGAGGGCTTCGTCCGGTTTCCTCAAAAACCTCGAAGGCAACTTTCTTGATGATTTTCGCTCTTGGGTCATAATTTTTATAAACCCTGTGACCAAATCCCATCAAGCGCCCGTCTCCATCTTTGACTGATTGAATAAAAGCAGGCACCTTGTCAAGAGAACCGATTTTTTTGAGCATATGAATAACCGCCTCATTTGCTCCGCCGTGCAAAGGGCCATATAGCGCCGCACAACCTGCAGCGAGGGCAGAGTAAGGATCAACACCTGAACTGCCTACAGCTCTTACCGCACTGGTTGAACAGTTCTGTTCATGGTCGGCATGGAGAATGAGAAGAACATCAAGAGCGTGCTCAAGAACGGGATTCGGCTTGTAGTGCGCCTCAGTCATCCTGAACATCATCGAGAGAAAATTGCCGGTATAGCTCAAGTCATCCTCAGGAAGAACATAGGGAAACCCCATGCTATGTCGGTAACTCATTGCTGCAATAGTAGGTATTTTGCCGATAAGACGACGAACCTGCAGCTTTCGCGACTCTTCATCGGCAATATTCTTGGCGTCAGCATAAAAGGTCGAAAGGGCACCAACGGTTCCAACGAGAATACCCATTGGATGGGCATCATAGCGAAATCCATCCATAAACTTGATCACATTTGAATGTGTCAGGGTATTGTGCCGGATATTGTAGGTCCAGACAGCCAAACGCTCTTTGTCAGGAAGAACACCCTTGATAAGAAGGTATGCTGTTTCAAGAAAGGTGCTTTTTTCGGCAAGCTGCTCAATTGGATAGCCGCGATAACGTAAAATGCCTTTATCACCATCAATATAGGTGATCTGACTTTTGCAGGATGCAGTGTTCAAATAACCGGGATCATAACCCAATAAGCCGAAATCATCAGGCGATACCTTGATCTGACGAAGATCAGCTGAGCGGATAGCCCCAAGATCAATTGGAATCTCGTAGGATTGACCTGTACGGTTATCGGTAACTGTAAGAGAATTTCTGGAGTCTGTGTCTTGCATAAGTGTGCTGTATTGATTGTTTTAAAGCATTTACCGCTAAAAAAAACAACATGTCTCACTGCTTGAACACGCTAGTATAATCGTATTCGTTCATAGCGCACAAAGTTATGAAAATCCCGCCAAATACGGTGAGCGAAAACCCGTTATTTTTTCAACAATTGTTTTGTTCCTATTCCAGTGAAAAGATACTCTCCCGCCGGTATTTTATAAAATGCTGGCGGGGCGAAAAAAAACGCAACCATAAAGAGTGATAAAAAGTCTATAACCGGAATAAAAACAATAAGTTAATGAACGATTTTTCTCTTTGTTGCCAGCAGGATAAACAGAAAATAAAGGAAAATACTTTTTGGATATTAGGCATCGGCTCTATACATTAATTCCTCTTTCAAGGAGCTGTAGCTCAGTTTGGTTAGAGCGCCTGCCTGTCACGCAGGAGGTCGCGGGTTCGAACCCCGTCAGCTCCGCAAAAAAATAAAAAGGCACTGCTATGCAGTGCCTTTTTATTTTCCTTCCACATCATTTGCAAGGAGCAATACTTTACCTGGGCACCAACTCCACACGACGGTTTTTTTCCCGTCCAGCTTCTGCAGTATTAGGAGCAACTGGGGCAAGATAAGCTACCCCATTTGCTGTTAAACGAGTTGCCGGTATAGCGTACTCCTTTACGAGTGATGCAACAACAGCATCTGCCCTGTGTTTTGATAGCCCCATATTAAACTCATACCCCCCAACATTATCTGTATGACCAACAACATGCAGCTTCAATGCCGGATTTTGTTTCATTAGTTTCGCAATTTCCTGAAGCGATGGGCGGGATGTGGGCTTGATCTCCCATTTGTTCGTATCAAAATAAATGCCATAGAGAGATACCTTTCCTGTAGTATTAAGGGAATTCGAAATTTGATCGGCTGTTACCGTTACCATTTTTTGAACCATCGGCTGGGTCTCAATAATATCAACAGCTACATAAGCTCCTCTCTTTGCCTTGAACACCGGATCAGCCTTCCCCCACTCCACGACGGTCAAATGGACATAGGCATTGCCTGCAGGCCTGTTCATTTTGGCACTAGCGACACAAATTCCTACCCGATCTGCTGCAAAAAAAATATATTTGGCGCGGTTGGTCTCAATATCCATGGAGCCGAATGGAGCGAGGTAGTTGTTCCACTGAGTGGCGGCAGGATCTTTTTTTGAATCATAGAGGATAACAAATCCTTTGCTTCTGAGTTCATTGAGATAGTTCCGGAAAACCTCGAGAGAACCGACATCACCGGGAACCTCATACCATATCCTTGTAAGCCGGCCTTCAGGTTTCAAAGAAGGAGCAACATATTCTCGTCTTTTGGTTTCTAAATTATAGCGGTTGAATGTTGATGTCTGCAATTCGTACTCATCAAACCGCTTGACATGATAGCCGACAATTTCCGATCCAGCAAACCGTTTGAGCAAGGGATGATCTTTTGAACCGGGAAGATCGACAGCATAACCCTCAGTCAATGGAAGTAATAATCCCATGACAAATAGAAGTATAATCACCCTGAGTCGTCTCATAATAAAACTCCATATTCAAGTTGGAATGAATCAGTCCTTTTTGCGTTTATCCCTTACGTAGATTGCTTTTGACTGACCTTCTCCGATAATACGCTCATCGAAATCAAATAGTTTTGTCGCTGCCAGCAACTCTCCAAGCTTGATGTAGCCGTAATTGCGCGGGTCGAACTCCGGGGACTGTTTTGCGATATTGCTGCCTGTAGTTGCAAGATGAGCCCATCCGCTTTCGTCCGATGAGGCCTCAACGGCATTTCTCAATAAACGCACCAGCCGGGTATCCTGCTTGAGTTCGGCTGACGACTTTTTAGCAATGGATTCATTTTCATTGATTTTGGCCCGCAAAACTTCGATATAAATAAATTTGTCACAAGCGGAAACAAAGGCTGACGGTGTTTTTTTCTCTCCAAAGCCATAGACAAAAAGACCCGATTCCCTGATTCTCGATGCCAGTTTCGTAAAGTCACTGTCGCTGGAGACAATGCAGAATCCCTGAAACTTTCCAGTATACAACAGGTCCATTGCGTCAATGATCATGGCGCTGTCTGTAGCATTTTTTCCCTTGGTGTATCCGAACTGCTGAATAGGCTGGATAGAATATTCCAGCAGCACCTCTTTCCAACTTCTCAGTGCGGTTGACGTCCAGTCTCCGTATATCCTTTTAACGCTTGAGGTACCATACTTTGCGACCTCCGCGAGAAGACCTTCTATAATTGCAGCCTGCGTATTATCAGCATCGATAAGGACAGCAAGACGCTCTGTTTTTTCAACTGCCATGACACTATCCGTTCTTATGTTTTATGAGTATAAAACCTTAAAAGATAATCACGATTTTATCTTGAATCCCTGCTCCTCGATAACGGATGCAATGGTCGATATGGCTACCATGTTCGGATCAAAATCAACTGAAACAATACCTTTGAGATGAGAGGCATTGACATCTATAACCCCTTCAAGATCTTCAAGTGCTTCTGTGACAAGCATCTCACAACTGCCACAGTTCATACCGCTAACCTGTATCTCTTTTTTCATTGTATTGGCAATTAATATTTACTCTAATCAGGTTACATGAGTGTTAATACTCATAAAACAAGTTACGGACACTGCTGACCAATAGGAAATGTTTTCCCTGAAATAAGGGGATGGCTTAATCAAGATTGGCAGATCAGTCGGTGAGTACGTATATTGAAGAACTATGATACCTTACATGCCAAATTTGAAGGTCAGCATCCAACGCATGACTTTATGCTTTTTTCTTGTCGCTATGACATTGCTGGTTTCATGCAACCGACCGGGGAATGAGCTGAAAACCCTGCAGCAGCAGGTCTGGAAAAACCCGAAAGATGCCACGGGATACATGCTTCTCGGGCAGGGTTATGCGCGCAGCGAACGCTACAGCGAGGCTAAGGAGGCATATAAAAGTGCGCTTGCGATAAATCCAAAACTCGATGAAGCCTACCATGCTCTTGGCGCTATTGCTTTCAACCAGAAAAACTATGCTGAGTCACTGAAATATTTTCAAAAACACCTTGAGCACGCACCAAAAGATTCCCTGACACTCTATGATATCGGCAATGCCTATATGCAGCTTAAAGAGTTTGATAACGCTGCAAAATCATACAGTGAATCCATTGACAACAGTGAATCGTTTACTGAGGCGCACTACAACCTTGCCATCTGCTATCTCAATACAGGTCATAGAGCTGAGGCTCAGGCGATTTATGAATGGCTTCTTAAGAAAAACAATTATCTTGCTGTCTCACTGCAAAAACATTTCAAAAAAGATCAAATACGGTGATTTACGCGGGTCGTAATCACGAAACAGTTTTTGCAATCAAATACTGAAATCAAAGATTTTTTTCGACCGGAAACCATTATTGCAAAATTGTTGTACCATTTGTTACAGGAGAGTGCAATAGAGAAGTGTTTGAGAGTTTCAATGCCGATTAACGCATATGAGTGAGCACCAGAATATCATTATATCTTCAGAGGAATCTTTATCAATACAAAAGGCGGTTTCAAGGCTTAAAAAGGCTGTAGACCTTTTTGATTACCAGAGTGCTTTGTCTGATGGCCTTGAAAGAAACCTCCTTGTAACCTTTTCTCAGCCTGTCGAGCCTTTGGAGATGTCAGGCTGGCTTTGCCGTCAGGCGGTATATCCAAAACTCTTCTGGATGAACCGGGAGAAAGATTTTTCTGTAGCCGGCATTGGTATTGCCGATAGGATTGCTTTCGATGAAAACGGAGATAATGACGCATGTTTCCGGCAATTCGGGATTTCTTTTGCAGATAAAGATCCCGGCGCACGCTATTTCGGAGGATTCAACTTCAATAACCAGGAAAATCAAAACCCGATCTGGGAGAAATTTTCCTCGTTTTCCTTTGTGCTTCCACTTATCCAGTTGACCTTAGAGCATAACACCTATTCGCTTTCATGCCACCTTTGGATTGAAAGCGGCGCAAAGCCCGAAACAAGAATCAGTGAGATCACGGAAATGCTTGACCGCATAATTTGTGATGCGGATTGTTCAACGTTGAAACTGCCGGAACTGCTGGATCTATCCTATAATCCGGATGAAAGAAACTGGATTGAACAATGTCAAAAAGCACTGGAGACATTTAATTCGGGCGGCATGGATAAAATAATGCTTGCCCGACAGACTGTTCTCGAATTCAGCAGCAGTTTTTCACCGCTTCTTTTTTTGCTTCAGTATCCCTATCCGCAAAATGCGGTCTACAGGTTCTACTTTGAACCGGAGGAACATCATGCGTTTTTCAGCTTCAGCCCGGAACGGCTTTACAGAAGAGACCGTGAATTGCTCCTTACTGAGGCACTTGCCGGAACATTTTCGAAAGAGACCATCAACGGCGGAGACATTCAGGCTTCTGAAGCACTTCTTAATTCAGAAAAAGATATCCGGGAGCATAAATTCGTCAAGGACATGATCTATCAGGAGCTGCTCAAGATCTGCAGTGATATTGATATGGAAAAAGATGTTCAGGTTCTGCAGCTCAACCGCCTTGCTCACCTCTACACCAGTTGTGCTGCCAAACTTAAACCTGAATTCCAGAATGACAGCGCAGTCCTGAAACTTCTGCATCCTACACCGGCTGTCGGTGGTGTGCCGAAGCAAGAGGCCATGAAACATATCATGAATCTCGAGCCATTCAGCCGCGGCTGGTATGCGGGGCCTGTAGGCTGGATAAGCAGGGATGCTGCAGAATTTTCGGTTGCTATTCGATCAGCTCTCGTCAATGGTCGTTTTGCCTATCTCTACTCTGGTGCCGGCCTTGTAAAAGGCTCAAATCCCTATTCCGAATGGGAAGAGGTCGATCAGAAAATTGGAGATATTCTGGCTATAACCCGCCAGGAAGTATGAGTGCTCGCGAAATAACCTCACTGTGGAGCAGCATCGTCATTGAAGAACTGATCCGTCAGGGTGCAGAATTTTTCTGTATCTCCCCTGGCTCACGCTCAACCCCGCTGACTGCTGCCATTGCAAGAAACCCGAAAGCCCGATGGAAAATGTTTGCTGATGAACGATCAGCAGGCTTTTTTGCCCTTGGCTATGGCCGTGCTACAGGAAGGCCGGCAGTGCTTGTCTGCACATCAGGGACCGCTGTTGCAAACTACTTCCCCGCTGTTGTAGAAGCCTCCATGGACTTGCAACCGATGATTATTCTTTCTGCCGACCGTCCTTTTGAACTGCTTGAATGCGGAGCAAACCAGACCATACGGCAGGAGGGCATGTTTAAAAGCTATACCCGATGGAATATGCAGCTTCCTCTGCCGTCAAGGGAGGTTCCTCTTAAAGCTCTGCTCTCGACCATTGCATACGCGGTCGCTAAAACGGTTGATTCACCTGCAGGGCCGGTCCATCTTAACCAGCCGTTCAGAGAACCTCTTGAGCCTGAACGTTTCGATCTGAAGGATCCGTGGCTCGATCCAATGCAGGAGTGGGTGAAAACAGGCAACCCTTCAGGCTTATCGGCATTCCCGGAAAACCATCCGGAGCCAGGTACTGTGACCGCTGTGCGCGAGGCGCTTTCAAAAGCAAAACAGCCTCTGATCATTGCCGGCAGCATGCATAGTAAAGAAGAGGGTGAGGCGGTCAGGGAACTTGCCCGGGATCTCCAGGTACCCCTCTATGCTGATCTCTCATCGGGGATACGCCTGAGCAGCGGAGTTCAACCATGGCAACTGGCGTTTCAGTCGTCAGGATTTACCATGCACTTCAGGCCCGATCTGGTACTCCATTTCGGCGGTCATATTATCGCAAAACATCCTGCCTCTGCTCTCATTGAATGGAATCCGGAACACTATATTGTTGTACGACCCCATGCCAACCGATTCTCTCCCGATCATAACGTAACGCTCAGCATTGAAGCTTCGCTGGCACATACTGCATCAAGCCTCAAAGGGTCACGCACTTCGGTATCCGGTATAAAAACAGAGAGTGCTGAAGAGTTTTTCAGACGGGCCGGTGAAGAGATTGATGCTGAAACCCTCTCTTTGCAACCGGTTACTGAAATATCCGCAGCACGCCTTACCTCGCGCCTTATCAGTGAAGAACAGCTCCTCTTCATTTCCAACAGCATGCCTGTCAGGGATATGGACACCTATGCCTTCAACGGACATCATAACGGTATAAGGTGCGGCATCAATCGGGGAGTAAGCGGGATAGACGGCATTCTTTCGACTGCAGCGGGCTTTGCTGAAGGATATCGTAAAGCGGCAACACTGATTATCGGGGATATCGCTTTCCTGCATGACTTAAATGCACTTTCACTGCTCAGTACCCTGAGTGTTCCCCTTCAGATCATTGTCCTGAACAACAATGGCGGAGGGATTTTTTCATTCCTGCCTGTTTCAGAATACAGCGATATTTTTGAGACCCATTTTGCCACACCACAGAACTACAGCATCCGGTCTGCTGCAGAAACCTTTGGTGTGGACTATGCATGCCCGCATACAAACGGTGAATTCAGTGATCTCTATAAAGCTGCATCTGCAAGCAAAAGAAGCACCGTCATAGAAGTTAAAGGCTCCCGGCAGGAAAATCTGCAGCAGCACCGCGCACTGCAGGCAAGAATCAGCGCCCTTGCCGATCACTATCTTTTCCGGTAGATTTATAGCAGGCAATCCTTGTTCAACAGAGTCCTTGACCATGCAGAGAACCATACAGGGCATTCCTTTCCATATTCTCACCACTGGAAATTCTTCACTGCCCCGCATCCTCTTTCTCCACGGGTTTCTGGGATCGGGCAGTGACTGGCTCCCTATGGCCAGACAGCTTTCCCGGGACTACTGCTGCATGATGGTTGATCTCCCCGGACACGGGAAGGCAAGCTTTGAAGAGAATCCACCGAACGACGGTTTTTTTGAACAGACAGTTGACGCTCTTGCTGAACTGCTCCAAGAGTCGGCTTTCCCGCAAAGCTATCTTGTCGGGTATTCGATGGGGGGACGTCTTGCACTTGCCCTTCTGCTTCGTCATCAGGAGCTTTTTACCAAAGCAGTTATCGTCTCTGCTTCTCCAGGACTCAGGACAATACAGGAACAGATCGACCGGCAGGAGCATGATGAAAAGGTTGCTCGAAAAATTGAGAGGAATTTTGAAGGTTTCATTAAGGGATGGTATGATCAGCCGCTTTTTTCGACACTGAAACATCACCCTGTATTTTCAGAAGTTGAGAGTGAACGGAAAATCAATGACCCCCGGAACCTGGCTCTGGCTTTGAGAGTGCTCGGGACAGGACGGCAGCGTTCACAATGGGAGGCGCTGCAGCATAATCGTGTGCCGGTAAGGTTTTTTGCAGGGGAAAAAGATGAGCGCTACGTTGAGATTGGCCGTCAAATGGTTAAGTTATGCCCTGGCTCTGATCTTGAAATTTTTCCTCATTGCGGTCATACCCTGCAGCTTGAAAACAAGGAATTGTTTCTGGATCGTCTGAGATTTTTTTTCAACCAGCAAGAAGAAAAGCACTTATGAGCGTTGTTAACTGGATACAAACAGGTGATTTTACCGACATCCTCTACCATAAAGCAGAAGGGATTGCAAAAATCACCATTAATCGCCCGGAAGTACGAAACGCATTTCGCCCACAGACTGTGGAGGAGATGATTACAGCCCTTTCCGAAGCAAGAAACGATGAGTCGATCGGGGTTGTCATTCTGACCGGTGCCGGGGATAAGGCGTTCTGTTCAGGAGGTGACCAGAAGATTCGCGGTTATGCCGGCTATGCCGATGCCAAAGGAATCAACCGCCTTAATGTCCTTGATTTCCAGCGTGATATCCGCACCTGTCCTAAACCTGTCATTGCCATGGTTGCCGGCTATGCAATCGGTGGCGGTCATGTACTGCATATGCTGTGCGATCTTACCATTGCAGCCGATAATGCCATCTTCGGCCAGACCGGTCCAAAAGTCGGTTCTTTTGACGGAGGTTGGGGCGCAAGCTATATGGCACGTCTTGTCGGCCAGAAGAAAGCACGCGAAATATGGTACCTTTGCCGACAGTACAACGCTGCCGAAGCCCTTTCGATGGGACTGGTGAACACTGTTGTACCGCTTGAGCAGCTTGAAAAAGAGACCGTGCAGTGGTGTCGTGAAATACTAGCCAACTCCTCACTCGCCATCAGATGCATCAAATCGGCACTCAATGCGGATTGTGACGGACAGGCAGGACTGCAGGAACTTGCCGGAAATGCCACGATGCTCTATTACATGTGTGAAGAGGCTCAGGAAGGAAAAAATGCTTTTGTCGAAAAACGAAAACCTGATTTCAGCAAATTTCCAAAAAGACCTTGAATCCAACCCATGTACTTCTCTACAGGTATGCTATCCCTTTTACAGAGGCAATAACTGTAAAAGGGCATCGGCAGCTGGAAAGGGAAGGTATTATACTGGCACTGAAAACTACGGAAGAGGATCATACTGCGTATGGTGAAATTGCTCCTCTGCCGGGTCTGCACCAGGAGAGCCTTGAATCTGCCGAAGAGCAGCTCGTGGAGGTACTTTCAAAACACGAGATAATCGATCACCGTATTCTTCATGACGGTCTCTTCCCTTCGGTACGTACAGGACTTGAAATGGCCATGATCAACCTTGATGCCGCCGTCTCCGGAAAGGCTCCTGTTTTTTCCGAGAGAGAGGAACCTCCGTCACAACATGTTCCAGTCAATGCAATGCTTTTCGGCGATACCAGGCAGGTCATACAAAGAGCAGAAAACTATTTCAATACCGGATACCGCACATTCAAGCTCAAAATCTCAGCTGGCAATAGTGATAGCGCCATCCGAAGCATTGAAGCCCTGCACAACATTTTTGGAACCACTATCGAACTGCGACTGGATGCCAATCAGTCGTTCTCACTTGATGAAGCACTCTACCTCTCAGGAGAGATTCCACAAGGAATCATTGCCTATATTGAAGAGCCCCTTACGAATGCTGAAGAAATCGGTGAGTTTCATGCAAAAACAGCTATCCGATCTGCGCTGGACGAAACCTTATGGCAAAAGCGGGAACTGCTTGATCAAATACCCGCCAGAGCGCTTTCGGCACTGATTCTGAAACCAAACCGGTTAGGTGGAATATCCGTGACGCTTGAGTTGGCCCGGTGGGCAAAAACACACAATCTGCTGACGGTTTTCAGCTCGGCTTTCGAGAGCGGAATCAGCCTGAGCTTCTATTCCTGGATGGCAGCATCAACCTCTTCTGAACCTGCAGCATGTGGCCTTGATACCTATCGTTACCTGAAGGACGACCTGCTTGAAACACATTTCAGAACAGATAACGGAGTGCTTGATGCCTATAACATCTACCTCGAGGGAGTGACAGTCAATAAGAGAGATCTCAAACTGACCTCTCTGTGGACGCTGTAACTGCCGGGAATTTTTATTGGAAATTCACTCTCTGACGGCCTTGCGCTTAAGCCGAAGAACGGCAAATGCTCCTCCAAGGCCAGATATCGGCGCATAAAACGCACCGGAAAAGACCATGTTCATCAGAATATCAACGAAGCCTAGCTTAACCGGCGTAAGAGCAAGTTTCTCTGCCGCAACAAGTGCCTGCACCTGCTGCTGAACCTCAGGTCGTCCTTTTGCAATCTGAAGCGCCCAGTCAATGACAAGAGCCAGACTTTCCGTCCCCGGCCTGTAATTGAAAAGTTCCATCAGAATAAAGGTTATGCCTTCTGAAAGCACGCCTCCCACAAAACCGGCAAGACACCCGAAAGCAAAAGCCTGGTTGAACGTCAAGCGCACTTGAAAACGCATGATGGTCTGATGAAGCGCAACTGCACCGGCAAGAAAAATACCTGCAAAGAGAAAAACATTAAGCAGCGTCAGATAGGGAATGGTTGTCGTCAAAATAATGATAGCGGAACCCAGCACAACACAATAAAGCTTTCCTTTCAAAGAGAGAGTAGATGTCACGTTTTCAATAGCCATATATCTTCACGAGAGCAGTTCATTTAAAAAATCATCCATGGTATAAAATCCCGGTTTGGTTTTATGTCGCAGGGCAAGCCAACCGGCAGCTTCAACGGCACCTGATGCAAAACCTGAACGGTTTTTCGCTGTATGCGAAATAACAATTTCATCAGCATCAGAATCAATAAAGGCAGTGTGTTTTCCGAACACACCTCCGAGCCTTAGAGCTGCAACCTGCAATTCATCAGGGGCAAGCTTTCTGTCGTCCGAGAGCTGACGGACAATGGTTTTTTTTCGGCTGTTTGCAGATAAAATCATATCGGCAGCCCTGAGCGCGGTTCCACTCGGAAAATCAGCTTTGGCGGTGTGGTGCTGCTCTGCAAAGGCAATATCAAACTGGGGAAAAGGAGCAATCAGCCGTGCGGCTTCCCGCACGCTCCTGAGAAAGATGTTGACTCCAAGCGAGAAATTAGCTGAGTAGAGAAGAGACGCACCGGCATCGGAGACCTTTTTTTTGACCTCATCCATGACATCATCCCAGCCTGTTGTGCCTACTATAATGGGAACACCGGACGAGAGCATGGCTGGCAGATTACAGAGAAATGCCTCCCTGACTGTAAAATCAATAATGGCATCGCTGCCATGAAAAACCTCGGGGACGACAGGGGTATCTACATCGAGAACTGCGAAAGTTTCATGGCATCCAGACTGACTGATCACACTGGCGACCTGCTTACCCATTCTGCCATTTCCTACAAGAGTAAACCTCATAATTATTGCTGTACTTAACGTTTGCGGTGAAAAAGCTGCAGTTTAATACTGGCCGGTTTTCACACTTAATTCATAATATCGAGAAGCCTGTCAAGATCGTCATTCGAAAAATACTGAATATGAATTTCGCCCTTGCCACCTTTCTTTTCAACGATACGAACCTTTGTTGCAAGTTTATCTCGAAGTATGGACTCAAGCTGGGTAACGTGGGAAGAGCGCTCGAATGAGTCGGGCGCTAATGGCTTGGACTGATCTTTGAACATCCGGTTAACCAGCGCTTCGGTCTGACGAACTGAAAGCTGACGGCTGAGAATCTGTTTCCAGACCTTCAACTGCTGCTGCTCTCCAGGCAGGTTAATCAACGCCCTTGCATGTCCTGAGGATATTTCCCTGTTGCGGATGCTGTCCTGAATCTGTAAAGGGAGCTTGAGAAGTCTGAGGAAATTACTGACCGTTGAACGGTTTTTTCCGACTTTCTGCGCTATCTCGTCCTGAGTCAGACGGCACTTTGTTGTCAGGCTTTTGAGAGCCAGTGCAACTTCTATGGCATTAAGATCCTCGCGTTGAATATTCTCGATAAGCGCCAGTTCAAGCTTGCTTGAATCATCATGAGCCTCGATAACATAGGCAGGAATAAACTTGAAGCCGGCCTGCTGAACTGCCCTGAGCCGACGTTCTCCACTGATGAGCTGATAGCCGTCACCATCCCTGCACACGGTTACCGGCTGTATGACCCCATTTTCAATGATTGAGTTTTTCAGCTCTTCAAGAGCACTCTCATCAAATTCTTTGCGGGGCTGAAACGGATTTGCACGTATTTTTTCGACCGGCAGGCTGCCGATACTCCCGTCCTGGGCAAGTTCCCTTTCCTCATCCCTTGAACCGGAATCAAACCCCTCGTCCGGAATAAGTGCCTTTAACCCTCTTCCCAGTGCTTTTTTTGTCATATCCCCCACCAGCTAACCGGTCAGTTGCTACTGCCGGACTTTAAATTTGTTAATATTGCCGTCTCTTTCAAAAATCTCCTGTGCCAGATCGAGGTAGTCTTTCGATCCAATACTCTGAGCGTCGTAGAGCAGCGCAGGTTTACCATGACTAGGCGCTTCAGAAAGGCGAACATTCCTGCGGATATAGGTTTTATAAACCTTGTCTTTGAAAAATTTCTTGACTTCTTCGGCAACCTGTGATGCAAGACGCAGTCTCGCATCGTACATTGTAACCAGTACACCTTCAATTTCCAGTTTCGGATTAAGGTGCTTTCGGACAATACTGATGGTATTGAGCAGCTTTCCCAGGCCCTCGAGTGCATAATATTCGGCCTGAACCGGAATAAGCACGGAATCTGCGGCTGTAAGCGAATTAAGTGTGATCAGCCCTAATGAGGGCGGACAATCGATAATGATATAATCGTACTGGGCGCGAATTCCCTTGAGCGCTTTCTGCATCACATACTCGCGTTCTTTCATATTGACCAGCTCTACCTCCATTCCGACAAGATTGACATTGGAAGGCAGAACATCAAGGTACTCAAGACTTGAAGACTTGATAGCATCCTTTATGTTGCCACCTTTTACCATAACCTGGTAAAATGTATTATCGATTTCATCGCCTACTTCAAGCCCAAAGCCGGACGTGGCATTGGCCTGAGGGTCGATATCGATAAGCAATGTCTTAAACTCAGAAATAGCAATAGAGGCGGCTATATTTACGGAAGTGGTTGTTTTTCCAACCCCCCCTTTCTGGTTTGCAATCGCAATAACTCTGCCCATGTACTAACCAGGGAAATTTATAGCAGTTGAAGTTCTGTCATGACTTGGTACATTATAATACTTACATGAACCATTACAAATTTTTAATCTTGCTTCATGGGCATGCTGGAACCTCAATTCTTTGAGCTTCCTACACTTGAACTTACTGAAAAACTGCTGGGGAAAATTTTTGTTCATGTGTTGCCGGGAAACGTTCAACTGAAAGGGAGAATTGTTGAAACAGAGGCTTATTCAGGCACCGGGGATGAGGCATGTCATGCGTGGAGGGGGAAAACAGCTCGAAACCGGATTATGTTCCAGAAGCCTGGCACCCTTTACGTCTATTTTACCTATGGAAACCACTTTATGCTTAATATTGTCAGTGAACCTGAAAACATCGCAGGTGCCGTACTGATAAGAGCCATGGAACCGGTTGAAGGTTTGCAGTTCATGCAGGAACAGAGAGGAACCACCCTGACAACCAATCTTATGAGCGGGCCGGGAAAACTTACTCGTGCACTTGCTATTGATACCAAAAGCAACGGAAAAAACCTCTTCAATGATGAGTTTTTTCTGGAAAATGCCCCATCACTTGAGGAAAACGAGATAGGCACAACTACCAGAGTGGGCATTTCAAAAAGCCGTGAACTTTTGTGGCGAAAATTCATTCTCAACAATCCCCATGTATCGAAAGGCCGGGTTACATGAGCGAGAGAAAAAGAGAGTGCTACTATTGAAAGTTGCTGGAAATATTCCTTTTTTTACTCTGCGCAGGTTCATTGAAGAGTGTAAAATTAACAGTACATGGTGCAGGATCGTCAGTCACTTGAATTCGATATTGTCTTCATCGGCGCGGGGCCGGCAAACCTTGCATCGGCTATACATCTGCAGCGTCTACTGAAAAAACATAACTCTCTATCGGCAAATCCGGTTGACCCGGCAATAGCAGTTATCGATAAAGGACGCTACGCCGGCGCTCATCTGCTCTCCGGCGCTCTGCTGGATCCGAGAGCCCTGGAGGAATTTCTTCCGGATTTCCTGGTGCGGGGATGTCCTGTGGAAGCCACGGTTTCAAATGAACATCTATGGTATCTGACCGCTAAAAGAAAGTTTCCTTTCCCGTTTTGTCCCGAGCCGTTCAGCAATAAGGGGAACATGGTTGTATCGCTCAGCCGGCTGGGATCATGGATGGCTGAAGAGGCTCAAAAGGAGGGCGTTCAATTCTTCGACAATACTGCAGCTGCTATGCCTTATGTTGAACATGGCAGACTTGCCGGTATTCTGACTGATGATAAAGGCATCGACAGAAACGGTCAAAAAAAATCCAGCTTTGAAGCAGGTCTTTTGCTTGCAACAAAAGTTGCCGTCATAGGGGAAGGCTCTGACGGCTCATTCTACCGCAAAGTTTGTGAACACTTTCCGACCTGCCTGGCACCTATTCCGCAACGATACGAAACGGGAGTAAAAGAGACATGGCGCATACCGGCCGGCCGACTCATCGCGGGAGAGGTGCACCAGATGTTCGGTTATCCTCTTCCAACTGAAACATATGGCGGCGGATGGCTCTATGCCTTGTCCCCGACACTCCTCTCCCTTGGGTTTGTCACTTCGCTGGAACCCGACTCCCCTGTTTGCGATCCCCATCGTAACCTTCAGCGGTTTAAACAGCATCCGCTGCTTGCCAGAATACTTGAAGGCGGAAGCATGATTGAGTCGGGAGCAAGAACACTAACGTCCGGAGGGGCAGATGCCATGCCACCTCTTTACGGACCCGGGTTTCTTGTTACCGGTGAATCGGCCGGCATAGTGAACATGCAACGCCACAAAGGGCTCCACCTGGCGATGAAATCCGGAATCCTGGCTGCTGAAACCATGTTTGAATCGCTTTTGCATGATGATTTTTCTACTGATCAATTGAAGAACTATGACGAACGGTTCAAAAAATCATGGGCTTACGATGAACTGCATGCTGCAAGAAACTATCGGAAGGCTTTTGACAGCGGACTCTATTCCGGACTGCTTCAGGCAGGACTTCAGCTTAAGTTTCCCGGTCTTGCAATGGCTGATGGCTTTGTAAAGCGACGAAACAGGAAAAATGAAGCAGCATCACATACTCCTGAAATAGAACCGTTCACTCCTGACGGCAGTCTCACGTTCAGTAAAACTGAGAGCCTCTACCGGTCGGGCACAATGCACGAAGAGAACCAGCCGTGCCACCTGCTCATAAAGCAGGAAGATATTGAGGAAATATGCCTGAAAAAATGCACTCTGGAGTATGCCAATCCTTGCCGTCACTTCTGTCCGGCGCAGGTGTATGAAATAACCGCTGATCCACGGCCTGAACTCAAACTTAACCCGTCGAACTGCCTGCATTGCAAAACATGCGAAACAGTCGATCCTTATGGAATCATTACCTGGATACCCCCTGAAGGTGGCGGTGGTCCCGGCTATAAACTCAGTTAACGTATGCATGCGAAAAAAAAAGTTGTTGTCGGTATTTCGGGAGGGGTTGATTCAGCCGTTTCGGCATGTCTCCTTGTTGAACAGGGCTATGAGGTCACGGGTTTAAACATCAGGGTGCTCGACACTCCTGAGGAGAAGCCTTCACTGAAGCCATCGCCGCTTGTCATCAGCGACCATCCGGATTTTCAGATTCCAGTGTTGACCTTGAACCTCAGCAGTAAATTCAGGGATGATGTAATCCATTATTTTCATGATGACTATCTTGGAGGCAGAACACCAAACCCCTGCATGGTCTGTAATAAAAAAATCAAATGGTTTGGCCTTTTTGAAGGATTGAAGCTGCTTGATGCAGATTTTGTTGCCACCGGCCATTTTGCTGCTACAGAGTTCAGCAATGGAAGATATCGGCTTTATAAAGGGGCTGACCAGGATAAAGACCAGAGCTATTTTCTGTGGATGCTCTCGCAGAGTGACCTGTCGAAAACCATTTTTCCTCTCGGGAAGCTTACCAAACCTGAAGTCCGCAAGCTGGCTCACTCTTTCGGGGTAAGAGCTGCTGAAAAAAAGGAGAGTCAGGAGATATGCTTTGTTCCGCAGGACGATTACTGCAGTTACCTTGAAGGCGCCATACCCGGTCTGGCGGAAAAGATGGCGGGCGGGGATATTGTGGATGAAACTGGCAACATTATCGGCAAACATCGCGGCTATCCCTTTTATACAATCGGCCAGCGCCGCGGGCTCGGTGTTTCTGCGAAAGAGCCACTCTATGTCACGGCACTCGATACTGAACATAACCGTATCCATGTTGGAAAAAAGTCTTCTCTGGAATGCTCACAACTCATCGCATCAGGACTAAACCTGATCGGGTTAGAGAGTCTGACAGGACCGATTGAAGCGTGCGGAAAAATCCGGTATAGAGACAAGGAGACGCCCTGCATCATTGAGCCTCTTCAGGATAACTCAGCAACCGTATCGTTCATCTCGCCCAAGAGTGCTGTATCAACAGGACAGGCAGCTGTCTTTTACCGCGACAGCGAAGTCCTCGGAGGCGGGTTCATTTCCCGGATTATCAACTCAATCAATCAGTAAGCCTATTTTGAACTATGCTGCAACGCAACAACCTTTCACTCACCTATCTGGACCTTGCACCTGCAACACCGGAAAATGCCCCACTCGTGATCATGCTTCACGGATATGGCAGTAACGAAAAAGATCTGATTCAAATAGCACCGGCCCTTCGCCCGGAATTTCGCTATATCAGTGCACGAGCACCACAGACAATGGACTTCGGCATGTATGGCTGGTTTCCCATTGACTTTACCCATAGCGGTATCACCGTCGATTACAGTGCGGCAAAAAAAGCTCTTGAGCTGTTAATCAAGTTCACCGGTGAAATTATCAGGGAGTGCCGTCCTCGGGGAAACAAGGTTTTTCTTATGGGATTCAGTCAGGGCGCGGTCATGAGCTATCTCATGGCGTTTAATGCTCCGGAGCTGCTGCATGGCGTTATTGCGCTGAGCGGTCAGCTTCCTGAGACATCCCTGCCGCTTGAAACAGCAAAGCCGGCACTGAGGAAGCTGCCCTTTCTTGTGATGCATGGAATCCATGACGATGTCCTGCCGATTGCAAAGGGACGGGCGGCGGATGCATGGCTGCAGCAGAACGTTGATGATCTTACCTATCGTGAATACCCTATTGCTCATCAGATTTCTGACAGCGGGATTGTGCTGATCAGCTCCTGGCTTGAAAAAAAATTGCCTGAATCTGATTAGTTTGGCTGGCTCTGCAGCAAGAAAGTATGAGTGCTGCCGCCACTACCGGACAGAAAGTAATTACCGACTTAATCGTATATTCTCTTTTTTTTTAACCGCCGCCCCGCATATAGAATGAAGGACACACTCTTAAGCCTGCTCGAACAGCGCATCCTTGTACTTGACGGTGCTATGGGCACCATGATCCAACGACATAAACTACAGGAAAAAGATTACCGGGGATCCCGGTTTGCGACCCACTCGCATCCGCTGATGGGAAACAACGATATCCTTGTTCTGACGCGACCGGATATTATTTACGCACTCCACTGCGACTTTCTCGAAGCGGGATCGGACATTATCGAAACCAACACGTTCAATGCCAACCCGATTTCACAGGCAGACTACAATGCCTCTCTTCTCGTAAAAGAACTGAATGTTGAAGCCGCCCGACTGGCAAGAAAGGCTGCCGACGAGTATACCGCAAGAACTCCTGATAGACCGAGATTTGTTGCAGGCTCTATAGGCCCGACCAACAAAACCCTCTCACTCTCCCCTGATGTCAACAATCCTGGCTTCCGGGCAGTCAGTTTTCAGGAGGTTGTGGACAACTATACACTTCAGCTTGAAGGATTGATGGAGGGTGGAGTTGATCTTCTGCTTGTTGAAACCGTCTTTGATACCCTCAACTGCAAAGCCGCACTTTTTTCCATCGAGGAATTTTTCAAGCGTACCGGGGTTCATATTCCAGTAATGGTATCAGGAACCGTTGTGGATGCAAGCGGCCGGACCCTTTCAGGCCAGACAACTGAGGCGTTCTGGACATCTATCGCCCATATGCCGGATCTGCTCTCTATAGGACTGAACTGTGCACTTGGATCTAAACAGATGCGCCCTTTTATTGCTGCACTTGCAGGGATTGCTGAAAGTCTGGTGAGCGTCTATCCCAATGCAGGCCTTCCGAACGAGTTTGGAGAGTATGACGACTCACCTGAATATATGGCCACCCAGATCGCCGACTTTGCAACTTCAGGTTTTGTCAATATTGTCGGGGGATGCTGCGGTACGACCCCCCAGCATATCAAGGCCATTGCTGAAGCAGTCAGAACACTGAAACCGCGACTCCGCCCCGCAAAACACCACGAGCTGATGCTCTCCGGCCTGGAACCGCTAAGAGTCAACAGCACAACAGGGTTTATCAATATTGGCGAACGAACCAATGTAACCGGATCCAAAAAATTTGCCCGCCTTATCAAGGAGGGCAACTACGATGAGGCACTCTCCATTGCCCGCCAGCAGGTGGAAAGCGGTGCGCAGGTTATTGATATCAATCTCGATGAGGGTATGCTTGACTCCGAACAGGTGATGAAGGAGTTTCTCAACCTTATTGCATCCGAACCTGAAATTTCCCGTGTGCCGATCATGATCGACAGCTCGAAATGGTCGGTTATTGAACAAGGGCTGCAATGTGTTCAGGGAAAAAGCATCGTCAACTCCATCAGTCTTAAGGAGGGTGAAAAACTCTTCAAGGAACGTGCACAAAAAATTCTGCAATACGGTGCGGCAACCGTTGTCATGGCGTTTGATGAACAGGGACAGGCCGACAGCTACCTGCGCCGCATTGCCATTTGCAAACGCGCGTATGATATTCTTACTCTTGAGGCAGGCTTTCCGCCCGAGGATATTATTTTCGATCCAAACGTCCTGACCGTTGCGACCGGCATCGATGAGCATAACAACTACGCTGTTGATTTTATTCAGACGGTGCGCTGGATCAAGGAGAACCTTCCCTATGCAAAGATTTCCGGCGGTATCAGCAACGTCTCCTTCTCTTTCCGTGGAAATGAAACGGTTCGAGAGGCCATGCATGCAGCGTTTCTTTACCATGCAATTCGTGCAGGACTTGACATGGGAATCGTCAATGCCGGCCAGCTGGCTATTTATGAAGATATTGAGCCTGAATTACTGGATCGGGTTGAGGATGTTCTGCTCAACCGCCGTCCTGACGCTACGGAACGGCTTGTCAGCTTTGCTGAAACGATCAGCAACGGCGGAGAGAAAACCGAGGCTAAAGCTGCCGAATGGCGCAGTGCTCCAGTTGAAGAGAGGCTTCGCCATGCGCTGATTAAGGGCATTGTCGAATATATAGAAGAGGATACCGAAGAGGCACGCCAGCTCTATCCGAGTCCGCTCCAGGTTATTGAAGGACCGCTGATGAACGGCATGAACGCCATCGGAGACCTCTTTGCCGAAGGTAAGATGTTTCTGCCTCAGGTTGTTAAAAGCGCCCGTGTCATGAAACGCTCAGTAGCCTGCCTTCTTCCTTTCATTGAAGCAGAAAAGGCGCTGAACAAGGATACCAGTGCTAAAGCAAAAGTACTGCTTGCGACAGTTAAAGGTGACGTTCACGATATCGGCAAAAATATTGTTGCTGTTGTGCTTGCCTGCAACAACTATGATGTCGTTGATATCGGCGTCATGATGCCGTGCGAAAAGATCCTTGACGCAGCAGTACGGGAAAAAGCTGATTTGATTGGACTCAGCGGACTCATTACCCCTTCGCTTGACGAAATGGTCTATGTAGCCAGCGAAATGGAAAGGCTTGGCATGAAAATCCCGCTCCTGATCGGAGGTGCAACGACTTCAAGAATACATACAGCAGTCAAGATTGCTCCTGTCTATTCAGGAGCAGTTGTGCAGGTTCTTGATGCATCACGAAGTGTACCTGTGGTCAACAGTCTGCTCAATCCTGCGCTCAGCCCTGGTTACATAGCGGAGCTGAAAAAAGAACAGGCTGGACTGAGAGAGAGCCATGCGTCGCGCACAACCTCCAAAAAGTACCTGCCGCTCGCCGAAGCCCGCAGGAACCGTCCTTCGCTCCAGTGGAATGACACTACTCTCTACAAGCCTCTCAAACCAGGTCTTACCCTGCTTGAGAATGTTACCGTCGGGGCAGTGCGGCCCTATATTGACTGGACGCCCTTTTTCATGGCATGGGAGCTTCACGGACGCTATCCGCAAATTTTTGACCAGACAGAAAACGGCATAGAGGCAAAAAAACTGTTTGATGATGCAAACATACTGCTGGACAGGATCGAAAAAGAGACGCTGCTCGGTCTGAAAGGAGTGGCAGGTATTTTCCCTGCCAACAGCACAGGAGACGATATTGATGTTTATGCAGACGAAAGCCGTAAAACCTTACTCCAGACCCTTCACACCCTTCGTCAGCAGCAGGAAAAAGCATCAGGTGAACCGAATCTGGCCCTTGCTGATTTTATTGCATCGAAAGAGAGCGGGCTCAATGACTACATCGGAGGATTTGCCGTTACTGCCGGGCTTGGCATCGAAAAGCTGCTCAAACAGTTCAGCGAAAGCCTGGACGATTACCATCGTATCATGACGCAGGCACTTGCTGACCGACTGGCGGAAGCGTTTGCAGAAATGCTCCATGAAAAAGTGCGCCGTGAACTCTGGGGTTATGCTCCGGAAGAAAATCTCAAGAGTGAAGAACTGCTTTCGGAAAACTATCAGGGCATCCGCCCCGCTTCCGGCTATCCAGCCTGCCCTGACCATACTGAAAAAGCAGAACTGTTCACCCTGTTGAACGCAGAAACCAACACTGGCATTACACTGACCGAAACCTTTGCCATGAACCCTGCCTCCTCGGTCAGCGGCCTCTACTTTGCTCACCCGGCGGCAAAATACTTTGTACTCGGTAAAATCTGCAGGGATCAGGTGGAGGATTACGCCCGACGCAAAGGAATGAATGTTAAAACCGCTGAAAAATGGCTTGCCCCTGTATTAAACTACGATCCCGAATAAGAGGCTGACAGTCAGAAATGACCTTTTATCCAAAGCAATGCGCACATAATTGCTTTGGATAAAAGATGGCAACGGGTCAGTGACGGCTACAGCTTCATCATAGGCAACGGATTGAATGGATGAGTTTTAAGTCGATCCAGGGAGAGTGCAAGAAGCTTTTTATGGAATCCTGCATTCGGGAAAGCATAAAGCACATCAGTGACAAAATCATCCGGTAAACAGAACCGGAGCAAACCGCCCGACATATCAATCCAATCAGCTTTCCTGAATGGCTCTACCAGCCAGGTAGAGTTTGCCTCATATCGTCTAAGCTTATGATGCTCGCCGATCATTGCTTCTATTTCATCGATCCATTCGACTTTGCCTGTTTCTTCCAGAAATTTGCGGGCAAGCAATTGAGAAGGGATAAGGTAGTCAAAGGTGTTATCGGTCCATATGCCGATATCATGAAAGAAGGTGGCAAGAGCAATTTTATCAGCACTTGCACCTTCTCCTGCGAGTACGCGACAAAAATTGAAAACCCGCAAACAATGATTTTTATACGCTTCATAATCAGCAGCTAAGAATGGCTGATACCTTGCAAACAATTCATCAAGCAGAATGGGTTTGTGGACGACATTCATATCGTCAAGTTTCAGTAGCTTTTTCAACGTACCTCAGCTGATGTTTCGGTTATGGTTGTCAGAGAGCTTGTCCTTCTTGCTTCTTGGCACAATCAAAGACAGCCCGGGTTCAGGATGATCAATCTACATAACTGACAGCAACATATAGCCTTTTATCAGCCTTCTCGGGTTACTTAACAGCGTTTTTCACAATAAGATCATCTATTTCGAGCTTTTTGATATGAGCGTGCCCGATAGAGAGTTTGCCAAGAACAAGTTTCCCAATGGCCAGAGTACCGATTGCGAGTGCTCCTATGGCAAGGGCACCAAGAGCCATTGCTCCGTATGCAACTGCCGGAGAAGATTGAAAAATATTGGGTTTGAGTGGTTCGGGAGAAGTTGTTTTTTTTGAACCGATATATGGATTCCTGTGCAGAAAAAGTTTCATGATAACATCACCATTTTTGAGCAATCACAGTGAGCTGAATGTCTCCTGAAGGTTTGCGAGGTAGCGATCAATCATGGAGGTGAATTCCATGACAACCAACGGGGAAATTATGAACTCCAGAAAAGAAGGGAACTCGACTGTCAGATCGCCTTTTGTTTTGAGAGCCACCTTTGTTCCTGCCTCTTTCGGGGTAATTACCCACGCTCCCTCAACAAGGGCATTGCCAACTCCCTGAACTGGTGTCCATGTAACCTTTCGCGCAGCCGCATCAGCAGTATAGCGGGATGCATATATAGTTTGCTGGAGAGTGTAGCTGGCGATACTTATTTTTTCCATCTCCCAGCGAAAGGCATTGTCGCCGAGATCAACAAGCTTGTCAACTTTCGGAAAATGTGAGGCGGAACGTGGAACATCGGCAAGCAGCCCGAACACTTTGTCGGGAGTGCAGGAAGTTTCAAACTCCCTTTGAATATTGATGACAACAGAAAATGACATAAGCCCCCCGTTTAGTATGTTGGAGCCGGTTTGTTTAGAGCATTCAACACAGCACCATCCCTTTCATACACATCATCAAAGAAAAGGATATCGTCACCTTCAGCAACTGCTGTAAGATAAAGAATAAAAACCGGAATCCGTTTCGGGAGAGAAACCGTTCTGGTTTTTTTGGCATCTACAGCGGCCCTGATTCGCTCCGGGCTCCATTTTACACTATCCTGAAGTACCAGTCCTGCGAGTTCGAGCGGATTTTCCACTCTGATACATCCAGAGCTGAAGGGCCTGGAGCTCTTTTTAAACAGCTCCTTGTGCGGTGTATCATGCAGATAGACAATATGCTTGTTTGGAAGCAGAAACTTGATCCTTCCGAGCGACCCCTGGTCTCCGGAGGACTGCTGCAGGCGATAGGGAAAGTTAGTGCCGGTATACTGTGACCAGTTAACAGATGCAGGGTCGACAAGATTGCCGTTCCGGTCAATGACATTCAGCTTTTTGTGGCTGAGATAGGACATGCTTTTGCGAATACCGGGAAGGGCTTCTTTGGCAAGAATGGTTGGGGGAACCACCCATTGGGGGTTAAATATAATACCCTGCATCTCGGCTTTAAACACCGGAGTTTTACGGGAAGGTTGACCGACAACAACCTTTGTCAGCCAGCGATTACGGCCGTTTTCTACATAATTAAGGGAAAAATCCGGAATATTGACCATGATATACGTAGGCTGGATGTCGCTTAAAAACCACCGGCAGCGTTCGAGATTGATGCGAATCTGGTCAATACGGCTTTCAACCGGAATATTCATACCCTTTACAGTGGATGGTCCTACCACTCCATCGGGCTCATTACCGTTGCGCTTCTGGAAGTGTTTGACTGCATCTGCCAGCTCCCTGTTGAAGACCTTTGACGTGTCGGGTTTCAACACCGCAATATCACCTGATGCCTCAAGACGTTTACGCAGCTGGATCACCCTGTTATCTCTGACACCCTCTTTCAGACTCTGCCCTTGCGACAAAGCAGGCCATCCGCCTTCCCGGGCAATTACCCGGTACTTTGCAAGCCATGTTCTGAGCTGGTTATATCTGGAGTATGGTGGCCGGATCTCTTTTAATACCTGTGCTATCCGTTCAGCCGCAATGGCGTTCTGAAGTCTGTACTCAAGGGCGCTGCGACTGACTGCTGTATTGAGATTCCAATCCGGATCAAGGCTGCGGGGATCAACCTTACCGTAACGAAGATGATTTGCGAGGGTGAAAAACGCATCAGTAAGAAATAGATCATACCTGGCCTGCATTTCGGGGGTAACCTGGGAGGTGCTTAGAAACTCCTTGATTTCACTGATATGGTAATCAGCCGGATCAAGGCCGTCGTCGCCAGCTCCTTCAACTGCAGTGATAAGCTCTGAAACCATCAGCGGCTTTGTCCATACCGGCTTAAAACTTCTTGTCGAATAGAACCGGGCAAGATTGCTGCGGAGCGATAAAGATTCTGTTGTACCGGCAGACCCCTTCTGAAGAAGGTGGCGTCGGATTTGTTCTGCTATACTATTCGGAGGAAGGCTCTTTTGAGTGAAAAGAGGACTCTCTTTCTGGTGCTGCAGGTGCACCTGAGGAGAAACAGCTGGTCTTTCCGGAGCCGGCTTAACTGGACTGAAAGCAAGCCAGAAAAGAAAAATACCGATCATACGTTCTGGTAAGCGTTAATACTACGATGCGGCCTGGACTTGTGCAGAAAAACCAGATCAGGATTGAGCAGTGTTGACTTGATTGCATAGCCGCTGCCTCCGTGATAGATAAAGAGACAGCTCCCGCCTTTAATAAGATTAATAACCTGCTGAAGGCCGTCCAAAGAGAGTGCGGGACACCCCTGACTCCTGCCAAGGCGCCCATGCTGCCTGATATAATCATAGGATACATAACTGGCCCCATGAATGACGATACTTCTTGCTTCAGCATTGTCGTTAATCCCCCGCTCCAAACCTTGAAGTTTAAGAGAATAGCCGTTTTTGCCGTCATAGGTATCCCCGGTTGTATAAAATCCGAGGCTGCTCTGATGAGAACCTTGTGCGTTGGAAAAACTTTGCGCATAATTATCACCGCTGCCGCTTCCATGTGCAACAAGCCCTGAATAAAGCAATCGACACTGGTTGATGTCAATGACAAAAAGTCGTTCATCAATTGAAGGACGGTTGAAATCAATGACTGTAAGTATACCATCACGATTGACCTTCCCCTGTTCTTTAAGGGAATAATAACCTGAAAGTGCCTTACTGAGCACCAAGGGGTCTATTTTATTTTTGAGTTCAGGAGATTGGGAAAGTACAGAAAGAGTATTTCGAAAAGCATTGTTTTCAAAACTCAGGGAACGTCCTTCTGAGGGAAATACTATCATCATCATGATAAAAAGCATGGAAATCAATCGCATCATAAGCAACCCCTCACGGTATTAAACCAGCTCCGCAATCAAGGGAAACCGGCATAAGCAAAAATAAAAGGGACTCCGGCTGGTTAAAAACCGAAACTCCTGGATTTTAACGATAAAAAAAGCTTCGTCAGACCTCTGACTGACAACAGAGCAAATCAGGAAAACTTTCTGGACTATGAAAAGTCGATTTTTTCCCGAGGGGGAAAAGAAAGTCCCTCTTGAATCAGGAATACTCTAAAGCAAGAAAGCGCAGAAAAAAATACTCAGGAAGGATAGTATTTTTTTCGGTCACCTTCAAATCTCTAGGGGTTCCGTAAGCACCGGCAGCCTTTTCGGAATACGCCTTTTCCGGTTAAAAAAAGCACATGAGCTTCTATAAGAAGGAGTTATACGGGAAATATTTTCCCTGTAAAAACTCTCTAGGGCACCTCTATTTATTCAAATGGGATGCATTAAGAAAATTGATTATCAAAACTTTACCTCCGCACTCTGCAGGTTGGGGTGATTCCTGAACCCCAACAAAACAAAAGTTGTCCTGAGAGGATAGCTCTCAGCGAGTAAATAGAGGTGCCCTTTTCTCATTTGGAAGAAGAGGCTATAAACCGCCACCGGGAATTAACAGTAACAGAAATATCCTGATCAGCCGCTGCTATTTCAGTTGGTGCTGACATAGGAGCGGCCTTCATGGCAACCCCTGCCAAACGAGGGCGAACGCTGATGGAAGGTTCATTGACGCTCACCTCGATCAAGGAACCAATGCGACCACCTGCTGCCCGAGCCATAATACCGGCTTCACGACGAGTATTCTCTAAGGCTTCTGCAAGCGCCTTCTGACGAAGCGAGTCATATCTGCTTGAAGAAAAATTGACGCTCTGTACTTCATCAGCCCCACCATGAGCGACAGCATCAACTGCCTGACCGATTTTTTCAAGATTGCGCACCTTGACAGAAATAACATAACGGGCTGAGTAACCTTTCAGGATACTTTTGCCCAAAGTGTGATCCCACTCCCATCGAGGTGAAACCATATAACTTGCCGTTGGAGCATCCTCCTGTGAAATTCCAGCTGTTCTAAGCTTGTTCTGAACAGTACGGTACTTTTCGGCTGTCTCGGCAACAGCAGTTTCCGCAGTGTTTGCATCCGATTTGACAACCACATCGAACTCCGCCATATCCGGCTTTACCAACACTCTTCCTGTCGCTGATACAACTACCTGACTCTCCTCTGCATAACCGGCAGGAGATAGAACACACCATTCAACAAAAAAAAACAGGCAAATAAAAAGCAGCTTGGTTTTCATTTTCAATTCTCCTCTCAAATTTCTTGCAGATAAAGGGGTTTATGACAACTACCACTCTGTTGAATAGAGACCTATAATCTCCTTGTACGCAATCGCCGCTGCACAGGCAGAAACAGGGAGGGTTACCAGAAGTCCTACACCAAGAAGCAGCAGGCCAATAAAGTTAAGAGCACAGAGAATTAATGCAAAACCAAAAAATGAGAACCAATGCCTGGTAATGATCTTGCGGCTGATCTCCATAGCAGACCAAAAATCCATCCGGTAATCAATAACAAGAAAAGTGGCAAACATATATCCCACTGCAAGATAAATCCCGGGAACAATGAGGAACACAAGTCCTATACTTACGAGTATTCCACCAGCCAGAGTGGAAAGAAAAAGAGGAAGAAAATAATTGAAGCCCCTGAAAAAATCTCCGAATTGAAAGGGCTTTCCTGTGAGTAACATGAAAGCGACAATGCTGTATCCAGCATAAAAGGATGCGGCAATTGCGGAGAAAATCAAGGAGCCCGGAGCATGTAAGGAAGAACTTAATGCAGACCCTACAAAAATAATGAGCGTGAATCCGACAAACTCCCCGATATGATCCTTGAACATCTCCCAACCCTGCCTTACATAGTCCTGAGCATTAACGGTGACTGATGCATTGAGCTTTTGCTCGAACAGCTGCGGATCAAATTTATTCCCAAAATCAAAAGCGGCCATAACTCTCCTCCCTTTTCATTTACACGGTTATCCTCAGATAAATATAGCCATCAAAACAAAGCGCCAGTCTTAATCATTACAAGAAATATCATTAATAGGTTCTTTTGCTGTTTTCCCGCAGTCAGTCTATGGTTGAAAAACCTTATTTTTGAAGAAAGGATGGCTTTTTGTGATAACGCTTTAATCACATGAAGCAGAAAAACATAATGGAAACAGTATATGAACACTGCTGCACGGAAATCCCTTTATTCAGGCACTGAAACTGAGATAACAGAACACGCCGCAGCGCTCATTATTTCAGAAGCATATCGTGCGGTTAATGAGCATGGACGATTCACTCTTGTGCTTGCAGGCGGTAACTCGCCCAGATCACTTTATCGGCAGCTTGCGCAAGGTGTTGCGACAAAGACTATGGAGCACTATGCGCTTCAACTCCCCGTGCCTGACAGTGCGAACAGACAAGGGAACCTAACATGTATGCCATGGGAAAAGACATGGCTTTTCTGGGGGGATGAACGATGCGTCCCGTTCGACAATCAGGAGAGTAATTACCGGATGACCCGGAAGACCCTGCTTTCACAAATATCCATTGCTGAAAACCATATTTTCAGAATGCCCGCAGAACAGGAAGATGAAAAAGAGGCGGCAAAACGGTATGAAGAGAGCATCCGTAATTTTTTTATAGCCGAAGGTTCTTTCCCAGAGGAGGAGTTTCCGACGTTTGACCTTGTGATCCTCGGGCTTGGAGAAGACGGACATACCGCATCATTGTTTGCTGACAACAAGGGGGCACTTCAGGAAAAAAAGCGATGGGTCGTTGCTGTCAACGAACCTCTGGCTAAGCCACCGGGAAAGCGGCTAACCCTGACTCTCCAGGTCATCAACCATGCACGAAACGTGCTGTTTTTTACCATAGGAAGAGAGAAGGCAAAACTTGCAGAGAAAATCTTTAATGAAGAAGAGAAAAATGTTCCGGCAGGCATGATTGACCCTGTAAACGGCAAAACATACTGGTTTACCGCTCAACTGTAAATTCTGACAGACGACTCCGGCCCGTGGGAATGGATTGGATAGAGCTCTGGCGAACGCCCATTAACTGCTCCCCTTATGGAGTCAACAATCGCCCATGAGTGTTCGACGCTGTCCTGACGAATAAAGTTCATCTGCTCTCCGGAAATCGCGTCAAGCAACAGTCGATGATATGGCGTCATACCTGCTTCTGAAAAAGAAGTTTTGTAATCGAACTTCATGTAAACAGGATCAGTAATAATCGCTTCTCCTGGACGTTTCGCCCCGAACCGCAATGCGATGGTCTCCTCAGGCTGGATACTGAAAACAACCTGATTGGCCGTATAGCTGCAGCTTTCAGCAGGTCCGAAATAGTTCTGGGGAGGGCATTTGAAGGTAATGACAATTCTGGTCAGTGTTTCAGCAAGGTTTTTGCCGGCCTTTACATAAAACGGCACATCTTTCCATCTCCAGTTATCGACATGAAATTTCAGAGCGGCAAAGGTTTCAACTGTTGAATCCGGAGCAACATTTTTTTCGGATCGATATCCTTCATACTGGCCAAGAATAACTGACTCTCCGGCTGTGTCGGCTGTAAACGGGCGGATCGAACGGAGAACCTTGGCTTTTTCATCGCGCACTGAATCTGCAGAAAGATCAACGGGCGGCTCCATGGCAAGGGCGGCAAGAAGTTGAAGAGCATGATTCTGCACAATATCGCGAAGCAGACCAGCCTCTTCATAGAAAGCTCCCCTGTCACGGATACCAAAATCCTCTGCTATGGTAATCTCAACATTAGCGATGTAATTGCGGGTCCATAACGGTTCGAAAATTCCGTTTGAAAACCGGAACACCATAATATTCTGCACCGGTTCCTTCCCAAGATAGTGATCAATGCGAAAAATCCGGTCTTCCCCGAACACTTCACCGATGACAACGTTCAGCTGACGAGCTGTCTCCAGGTCCCTTCCATAGGGTTTCTCAACGATAATTTTTCTCCATCCGCCGCAGGACTCTTGATTCCCTCCAAGCCCAGCATGGCCAAGATTTCTGATGATAACCGGCGCAAGATCAGGCGGCGTTGCCAGATAATAAAGAATATGCTCGAAAAGGCCGGCCTCATGCGAAACAGCCATAATCTCCCTGTACAGATCCTTATAGCTGTCACCGTCCTTAAAATCAAGCCTAACATAAAAAAGTCTGGAACAGAATGCCTTGAAGGGTGATTCATCAAGAACAATACCGGGAGAAAAGGCTACGAGTTTTTCATGAACCAGAGCTCGAAAATCCTCATGGGAGAGAGCGGAACGTCCGACACCGATAATGCGATATTCATCCGGCAAATGCCCCCACTGTGCAAGCTCATAAAGCGAGGGGTAGAGTTTACGGGCGGCAAGGTCGCTGTTGGCCCCAAAAATAACAGCAGTAAAATTATCAGGTTTTTCCTGCATAGCTCGTGCCCGGTTATGGTTTTTCGCTGAAGGGATGTCCCCCGAACTCATAACGCAATGCGGCAACTACCTTGTCGGATAAATTCTCTTCGGAGCGTGACCGAAAGCGACTGAAAAGGGAGGCCGCAATCACAGGTATCGATACCTCATGTTCAAGGGCGGCCTCAACCGTCCAGCGTCCTTCGCCTGAATCCGCAATACGTCCGCTGAGATAACTGAGCTGGGGATCTTTCTGGAATGCCCGAACTACCAGGTCCATCAACCAGCCCCTAATAACAGAACCATTGGCCCATACCCGGGAGACCTCTTCAAGGTTAAAATCAAACCCACTGGAGTCAAGCAGATCAAATCCTTCGCCGATGGCCTGCATCATCCCATATTCAACGCCATTATGCACCATTTTAGCAAAATGGCCGGAACCTGACCTCCCCATATAACCGTACCCGTTTTCAACACACATATCCTTCAGCAAGGGTTCGACAAGATCATAAGCATGTTTATCACCACCTACCATCATGCAGGCACCTTGCCGGGCTCCTTCCAGACCTCCGCTTGTGCCTGCATCAAGAAAATGGATACCCTTGTCATTGAGGCGTGCAGCCCTTTTCACTGAATCAGTATAATGCGAATTACCGCCATCAATAATGATATCTCCCGGCTGAAGCAGCGGAATAAGAGTGTCCAGCGTCGTATCAACCGGATCCCCGGCAGGGACCATCAGCCATATAAAACGAGGGGATTGGAGCATTCCGGCAAGTTCCTCAAGTGACGCTGCGGGGAGCCCCCCTTTTTCAGCAAGAGAAGCTACTGCGACTGCCGAAAGATCGAAGAGAACCAGATCATGGCCGCATTCCAGAAGATGCTGAGCCATATTGAACCCCATTTTTCCGAGACCTACAAACCCTATCTTCATGATATCATATCAGCATTATTGACAAAAACGGTCAGCGCTTCTTTTCTGCATCATATCAAACTTGCACATTCACAGTTAACCATCTTCCGGTACCGATCAATTACGACACTGTTTATAGCGGACCATGACTTTGTCTCTGCAAAAGCGAGACCGAGAGCTTTAAGTTCCCTGCATCGAACAGAATTACCAAACAGTTCAAGGCATTTACTGAAAAAGTCATCACTATCTCCTGATCGGGCAATAAGTCCGCCTCCTGATTTCTCAACAATATCCCTGCACCCTCCTTCATTAGAAACCACCACCGGAAGACCTGAAGCAAGAGCTTCAAGGGCAACATTACAAAACGCCTCTGTTATTGATGGAAAAAGAAAAATATCTCCACTCGCGTATGTCTCGGAAAGTTCCTCTCCTGTAAGATAGCCGGGAAAGAGTGCGTCCGGCATTCTTCGTTTCATTTCCGATTCCTTTGGCCCGGAACCTATCATTACAAATCGTACTCTGTCAGCATAGCCCGCCTCCATAAACCGGTCGTAAACCTTCATGACAACATCAATATCCTTGTAGAGCACAAAGCGACCGGCATAGACAAAAACAGTTCTGCCGGTTGCATTCCAGTCTGAACGAAGTTTTTCGGAACGGTGAGATGGATCAAAAAGCTCCTTGTCTACCCCTCTCGACCATATTTCAATATTCCTGATATTCTGATTTTCAAGTTTCAGTCGCACACTTTCATTAGGGGCAAATACGATATCACAGCCGTTATAGAACCATGTCAGATATTTCCAGAACGACTTTTCTGCAAACTTGAGGCGGTAATACTTAAGATAGGAGGGAAAATCCGTGTGAAAAGCAGCCGCAAGCGGCAGGGAGTTGTCTTTAGCATAGAGGAGAAATTTTCTTCCGACAAGATCAGGTGTCGAAATATGCACTATATCCGGAGCAAATGCATCAAGCTGCCGCTTTGTATCAGAGCTGAAAAAACCGAGTTTGTAGTCAGGATACTGCGGGATAGGTACCGCAGGCACGGTGTGAACCGTTAACCCGTTGTGATTATCAAGGGGTGAAACATCAGGAGACCAGACGGTAACCTGATGACCGTTGTTCCTGAATGATGAAACCAGCTGTGAGATGGATTTTACTGCGCCGTCCTTGTCCTTGACATAAGTCCCAGAGTATAAGGCAATCTTCATAAAGAGAGGATATCCACATATTCGATTGAATTTTCATACTACTGACAGTTTGAAAACCCTTTGAGTGAAGCATAATACATCATCGATAAAAGGTAACATTTCCCCTCAAAAATCCATCACGGCTGTCGAAATCACTTCACATCAAGAGAGAGCTTTGCAACTTTCGGATGAACCAGTTTTTTATAATCCTCGTAGGAAAGCCTCAGCAGTTCATTATGCGCTCCGGCATTGAATGCTATTTCATCGTCAGCTTCAAGTTCTTCGGAAACATAGACATTCATCCCGTAAAGGTTGCCAAATGGCGGCATGGCGCCAAGCTCACATTCGGGAAACAATCCTGCAAATTCTTTTTCGCCGGCAAGTTCAACGTCCCGTGTTTGAGTTAATTCACGTAACCGCTCGAAATCAAGTTGACGGGAAGCAGGCAATATCACCATAGCCATTTTGCCGGCAATATTGACCATAACAGTTTTAGCAAGTTCTTTTCCGGGAACATGAGCTGCCGCAGCGATTTCCTGTGCTGTGTAGGCTGCAGAATGACTGACTACGAAATACCTGACTGCGTGGCTGTCCAGAAACTCTCTCAATCGACGAATAGGCATTGCAACCTCCCTTTATTAAGTCGTTCAGTACAAAATTCCGGATCTTCCAAAAATCAGAGAGTACCCGTGTATTTATAATGATACTGGCGAGAATACGCCATACTTCTATAAATAAACCTGAACTGATTCAACTCATTCTTCCAAAGAAGGCTGGAGCGCATACACCCGAGAGCACCTGATTATAAAACCGGTACTCAAACATGCTCCCTCAGGAAAATTACAACCAATAAAAACAATAGTCAATACCTTAATGAATACAGGTCACCTCTATTTATTCCAATGTGATGCATTAAAAAACTGATTTTCAACACGTTGCATCTATGTAGGTTGGGGTGATTCCTGAACCCCAACAAAACTAAAGCTGCCTCGAGAGGATAGCTATTGTTTCCCTTCAGCCCATAACTTCAGTGCAGGAAGAGCTGCCCGGTATCCTGCTTCCAGAAGATCCGGCACCTGATCGAAATCGATCAGGTTAAATCCTGAGAGATCAGGAAAAATAGACAAATCAGCCGACTCTATCTGGATTGCAGTTGTATTGGTAATCGAACTGTAGAAGGCGTTCAGCAGAACACCGATAATATTATTCGGCTTGTTAAACCCATGGCGGGCAAGAAGATCAACACAAATAACTGATTCAGCACCACTCTCGACTAACGGTGAAACCGGAACATTTTCAATAAGCATACCGTCAACAAGCAGAGCGCCCTTATAGTCCACAGGCCGAAAAATACCGGGAATACAGCTGCTTGCCATAACGGCTAATGCCACGTCACCCTGGGTAAAAACGACTTTTTTCCCCGTTCCGATATCTGTAGCAATCATTGAAAGGGGAATCGAGGCATCCTCTATATTTTTGTGCCCCAGCAATTCGGTAACAATATCTCCAAATTTTTTGTTCGACAGCAGACCATACTGAGAAAGCGCCAAGCCTGAAATATCGAGCCAGTCGAGATCGAAAGCAATCTCCCGTATCTCCTGCCAGCTTTTCCCAAAGGCGAAAAGTGCGGCAATAAACGCACCAATACTTGTACCACTTACCATTGAGACAGGGATATTCAATTCGGTCAGTGCCCTGAGAACTCCTACATGTGCCACGCCGAGAATTGCCCCACCCCCCAACGCCAGACCCGTTTTTTTCATATTGTTTGAACTGATTTTGTTTACCCTAAGAAAATAAAGTGACGAGGTACTTGAGAAAACCAAACTTTTTGCCGGTGTAAGGCGGATATCGAAGATCAGGATCGGGATAGAGTGATCGCTTCAAAACGCTCCGCTTAAAGGAAAAGGTATCAAAACCAGCCTTACCATGATAGGCGCCGAAACCACTGCTGCCGATTCCGCCGAAAGGAAGCCCGGGCAGAGAGGCCTGAAAAAGCAGGTCGTTGATACATACTCCACCGCTGCACGATTGACGCACTACCCTTTCCTGTACCTCCCGATCAGAAGAAAAAAGATAGAGTGCAAGAGGTTTCGGCCCTCTCTGAATGCCTTCAAGAGCTTCGCCGATATCATGGTAGGCAATTACCGGCAATAACGGACCAAAAATCTCTGACTGCATAACCTCGGCTTCCAGAGTCACTCCCTGAAGGATGGTAGGCGCAACATAATATTCTTTCAGGTCCGTTGTTCCTCCATTCCATGGCGAAGAACCGGAAAGAAGTTTTTCAAGCCGGTTGAAATTCTTTTCGTTGACAATGCGGGGATAATCCGGACTCAAACGCGGATCAGCGCCGTAAAAACCGGATATAGCCTCCCGCATAAAACTGAGTAAGTCGCCCTCAACATCCTTTTGCACCAACACATAATCAGGAGCTATGCAGGTCTGACCGGCATTTAAAAACTTGGCCCATACAATCCGTCGCGCTGCCACCCTGAGATCAACATCCGCCTCAACAATACAGGGACATTTCCCTCCAAGTTCAAGGGTCAAAGGAGTCAGATGCGTTGCTGCTGCATACATGACCTCACGACCAATTGCCTGGCTTCCTGTAAAAAACAGATAGTCAAAGCGCTCTTCGAGCAGTGCTCTGGATGTTTCCACGCCACCCTCTATGACGCAAATTGCACGTTTTTCAAGGTAGTGAGACAATCCCGCTGCAATGACTTTCGAGGTATGACGGGCATGTTCCGATGGCTTGACTACTGCACAGTTACCCGCAGCAATTGCACTGATAAGGGGGGCAAGACAAAGGTTAAGCGGATAGTTCCAGGCGCCTATGACAAGAACAACACCGTATGGTTCGGGGCGATAATAGCCTTGTCCCGGCTGGTAGATAAGGGGGATGGAAACCCGATGGGGCTTCATCCATGATGTAAGATGCTTGAGAGCGAAGCGGATCTCACCGCGAAGATATCCTGTTTCAGTTAAAAAAGTCTCTGCCGGAGACTTCCTGAAATCATCATGCAGTGCCGCAGCAATATCCTGTTCACGCTCAACGAGAAATGCTTCGAGAGCGAGGAGCTGCGAACGCCTCCATGTAATGTCACGAGTTGTGCCGCGCTCAAAGGTCTCTCGCAATACCGCCAATTGAGGAAAAACCTGATCTTTTTGCATAACAGGATCCTAAGGAATAACAGATTATCCTCAAGCCTTCACGGACATTGCCTCGCAAAGGATGATCATCTGGCAATGTAACGAAAAACCAGATTCCCGGGTTCCATCAGAACCCATTCATTACCTCTCTTTTTTGCCGGAGACAATCCGTTCGCTACATTAGCGGATAGGAAGCTTTATAACCCTTATCTCGCGTCAAATGCACTGGATCATGCAGCCGGAAACATGGATCGCCCTTGCGACGTTAACGGCGCTTGAAATTGTTCTCGGTATCGACAACATAATCTTTCTTTCAATTATTGTAGGACGGCTGCCAAAAAAGCAGCAACACAAAGGCAGGATTATTGGCCTGGGACTTGCCATGTTGACAAGAATCGCACTTCTGCTCTCCATAACCTGGGTTATGGGGCTTACAGCCACCCTGTTCACCATCCTTAGCCATCCTGTTTCAGGCCGCGATATGATTCTGATTTCAGGGGGGCTCTTTTTGATTGCTAAAAGCACCCAGGAAATCCATCAAAGTCTTGAAGGATCCGAACAACAGACCATGAAAAGCGGCTCGGCCGGCAGTTTTGCCTTCACTATGGTTCAGATTGCCGTACTCGATATTGTTTTTTCCCTTGACTCGGTCATTACAGCTGTCGGACTTGCGAACAAAGTCGAAGTGATGATTGTCGCCATTGTAATAGCTATACTCGTCATGATGCTTGCGTCAAAAACTATCAGTGATTTTGTTGATGAGCACCCGACCATTAAAATGCTTGCCTTGAGTTTTCTGATCCTTGTCGGAGTCACCCTGTTTGCCGAAAGCGCCGGCTATGAAATCCCAAGGGGATACATCTATTTTGCCATGGCGTTTTCCGTCTCGGTGGAGGTACTGAACATCCGCATGCGCAAAAAAACGGCTACCCCGCTGCATCTGCATAACACCCTTCCTGTTGATAAAGAGAGCGAGTGACGGGTAGCAAAACTATCTGAGCGTTACTGCTGTTGTTTTCATTACAAAAGGATGAGTACACCTCTATAGATCACCTCTTATAAGGATCGATCGGTTATGGCACGACCTTCAAAGCTTACCCCCGAACAACTCTACAGAACCTGTAACCCTCAGGAGTTCAGCTTCAACACAACAGCAGACCTTGATGGTCCCGTAACAGCAACAGGCCAGGAGAGGGCATTCGAGGCTATAAGTTTCAGCATGGGAATAAAGCATGACGGGTTCAACCTTTTTGCTCTCGGCCCGAACGGTACGGGTAAACAGACAGCTATCATGCACTTCCTTGGCAACTCAGCCCCGCAATCCCCGGTCCCTTCCGACTGGTGCTATGTCAACAACTTTGAAAAGCCCCGTCACCCTAAAGCCTTGAGGCTCCCTGCCGGAAAAGCGTGTTCACTTTCTCGTGCTATGGAACAACTTGTCGAGGCGCTTTTTACAGTCATACCATCCGCATTCAGCAGTGAGGAGTATCAGGCTCAAGAGAAGAATATCCGTGAAGAATTTCAGGAACAGCAGGCAGATGAAATAGGTGAACTTGAAAAAAGGGCTGCAAAAGAGCACATCGCTCTCATAAAAACACCCTCCGGCTTTGCCTTCGCACCCGAAAAAGATGGAGAAGTCGTCAAGCCGGAAGAGTTCATGTTGCTGAAAAAAAAGGAACGGGACTCAATAGAGAAAAAAATCATCGATCTAAAAACAGCGATGCAGTCTATTATGGCCCAGATACCAAAATGGCAGAGAGAAACCCAGGAAAAAATCAAGAAACTGAACAGCAATATTGCGAGTTTCGCCGTAAAACCACTGATTGCTGAACTCAGAACTGAGTATACAGCTATTGAAGAGGTGAGCAGATATCTTGAAATTCTGGAAGCCGATATAATTGAAAACTTTGACCAGTTCCTTGAAAAAGAATCTGATCAAAGAGAGTTGCCGCCGGGAATGTCTCCCGGGAAATTCTTACAAAAAGGAGCCTCGTTTAACCGTTACCGGATCAATGTCATTGTCGACAACAGCGCGACCAGGGGAGCTCCTGTTGTGTATGAAGATAAACCTGCATGTCAGAATCTGGTTGGCGACATTGAACACATCGCCCAGATGGGCACACTCGTTACTGACTTCACCCTGATCAAGCCGGGCGCGCTGCACCGGGCAAACGGAGGATATCTGCTCATTGATGCCAGAAGGCTGCTGGCCGAACCCCTGGCATACGAAGCATTGAAAAAAGCACTGAGAACACGCCAAATCCGGATTGAATCGCTTGCACAACTCTATAGCCTTGTCAGTACGGTATCGCTTGAACCCGAACCGATTCCGCTCGACATCAAGGTTATTCTGCTGGGAGAACGCAATCTCTACTACATCCTCAGCCTTCATGACCCTGACTTTTCCGAACTTTTCAAGGTCGCCGCAGATTTTGAAGACGAACTGCCAGGCGATCTTGAAGGAAAACTTGCCTACGCCCACATTATCAGCTCAATCGTTTACAAAGATAACCTGCATCACTTTGACAGGGCCGCGGTAGCAAGGATTGTTGAACACGGAAGCCGTATCAGTGAAGATTCAACAAAACTGAGTGCTCACATTCAAAGCATTTCAGATCTTGTCCATGAGGCAGATTACTATGCAACTGCCGCAACACGCGAAATTGTACAGGCAGACGACGTACAGCATGCCATAGATGCAAAACTCTTCCGTTCATCAAGAATTCGCGAAAAAATCAGGGAAGCGACCCTTAGAAACTCCATCCTTATTGATACCGACTCTGAAAAAATCGGCCAGATCAATGCCCTTGCCATATACTCTCCAGGTGGACAGAGCTTTGGACATCCCGGCAGAATAACAGCAAGAGTGAGACTTGGCAAAGGAGAGGTGATTGACATAGAACGGGAAGTTGAAATGGGAGGACCAATCCACTCCAAGGGCGTGATGATTCTTTCAGGATTTCTCGGTGCGCGATTTGCCACTGATCAGCCACTCTCACTCTCTGCTTCACTGGTATTCGAACAGTCATACAGCGGTATAGACGGCGACAGTGCCTCTTCCGCTGAATTGTATGCCCTGCTTTCGGCCATCTCAGGCGTCCCTATCCGGCAGTGTTTTGCCGTGACTGGTTCGGTAAACCAGTTTGGACAGGTACAGGCAATAGGAGGGGTAAACGAAAAAATCGAAGGCTTTTTCGATCTTTGCAAAGCAAGAGGATTGACAGGTAACCATGGAGTGCTCATACCCGCATCAAACGTCGAGAATCTCATGCTACGCAATGATGTTGTTACGGCGGTCCAAGAAGGACTCTTCGCCATTTTCCCGGTATCAGATGTTGATGAAGGAATTGAGATCCTGACAGGCATACCTGCAGGAGAATTGGATAAAACCGGCCTCTACCATACCGGCTCCATCAATGCTATGGCTGTTGCCCGACTGAAGGAGATGGCCGAAAAGATAAAAAAATTCACTTCATCTTCGGATGACGACAATCAATAACCGGGCATCAGAAACATAAATACGTTTGTTATGCCTGAACGACACAAAAGCAAGCTTATACGCCATATAGCAGTCGCTCTCGACTGTTCTCCACACAGTAGAGCCTCTCTCGGAGCTGCAGCAGAACTTGCCCGGCTGTTGAACGCTGAGCTTACCGGGATTTTTGTTGAAGACATCAATGTTTTGCGGATGGCGGATCTTCCCTGCTGCCATGAAATCCGCATGTACACTTCTGAATCTGAAAAGTTTGATGCTTCCAACCTTGAGCGTTCACTTAAAGTGCAGGCAAAAACTGCAGAGGAATCCCTGCAGCGTATTGCAGAAGATTTGATGATAAAACAGTCGTTCAGGGTATTGCGGGGAATTGTACCGGAAGAGGTCATTGCTGCAGCTGGTGAAGCGGATCTTCTTGTTCTCGGCCGAAGCGGGAGATCCCCTACCTGCCGCAAAGGACTCGGTTCAACAGCAAGAAAAGCTCTTGAAAAAGGTAAAAGACCCGTTCTGTTCATTCGACCGGGATTCTCGGCAAAAGAGTGGCCGGTGTTGGTACTCTATGATGGATCGGAGGGTTCCCAAGAGGCTCTCGGTATTGCGCTCAACATTATAAACCCCGGCATCAGGCTCAATGTGCTGATTCTTGGTGAAACCCATGAAGAGAGTGCAGAGCTGGAGCGAGCACTTTCAGAAATAATAGCGTTGCCGGGAAGTGCTGTTGAGTACCATCACCTCCCTCTGACCAGTGGAAAAACACTTATGCGCTTCATCCGGATGGTGGATTCGGGCCTGCTCGTGCTGAGTGACCGGATGAAAATTTCCAGGGAGGAGGTGCATGAGCTGATAAACGAGATAGACTACCCGGTGCTTCTGGTATAAAATGCAACAGGAATAATGGCGGAAAACAAATTATCACTATGTCAGACAACACAATAGATCGTTTTTTTGGATATCTGAATTGGCTTTTCAATCCATTCCATGGGTTGAAGACAACGGAAGTCTATGATTTGATTGGCACCTCTTCACTTACCGAGAATGCGTTATATCTGAATCTTGGCTATTGGCGTGATGTGGATACAATTGATGAAGCCAGTGAAGAGCTTGCTCTTCTGGTGGCGAAGAGAGGCGGCATGGGTCCAGGTGATACTGTATTGGATTGCGGGTATGGTTTTGGCGATCAGGACATCCTCTGGGCAAGGAAGATGAAACCAGAAAAAATCATTGGGCTGAATATTACGAATTCTCAGGTTGAGCGCGCCCGGATGAATGTTGCCGATGCGGGACTCGAGAAATCAATAGATTTAAGAAATGGTTCGGCAACAGAGATGCCAATTGAAAATGAATCCATTGATCTGGTTGTTTCCGTGGAAAGTGCTTTCCACTATAGAACCCGTGAGGATTTTTTCAAAGAAGCGTTCCGCGTTTTGCGTCCAGGTGGAAGGCTTGTGACAGCGGATATTTTACCCACAACAAACTCCGATAACCTCTTCAGGCGAATAGAGCAATGGATTTCATGGAACCTTGTCGCAGGAAAATTTAATATCCCGCATGAAAACTGCTATTTAATCCCATCCTATAACAATAAACTCTCCAATGCCGGATTTGTCAATATTGATATCAAATCAA
>SESG01030658.1_pt1 | contig 54517 bp, 41 predicted proteins | sample 3171421 | NCBI WGS metagenome assembly SESG01 (sample SAMN10866946, study PRJNA518727) | freshwater metagenome | biome: subpolar coniferous forest; feature: holomictic lake; material: water; isolation source: holomictic Lake 227, 6 m and 8 m depth | place: Canada: near Kenora, Ontario | collected...
AGTTGCTCGACCTGGGTGAGTTCTGGGAAAGTCTGACGAAATCACCCATACCCCTTGGAGGAATCATAGCCCGAAAGAGCCTGGGATACGAAATCATAGGCAAACTAAACAGGATCATGCACCGCAGCGTAGAATATGCTATGAGGAACGGGACCGGGGCAATGCCTTTTGTTAAAGCAAACGCTCAGGAGATGAGCGAGGAAGTCATGATGAAGCATATCGCACTATATGTGAATGACTTTACTCTCAGCCTCGGGCAGGAGGGGAAAGATGCCATCTCAAAACTTGTTGAGACCGCCAGGGAAAAGAAGTTAATTTCCTAAATTTACTATATGGAAAATCTTTCAGCATCAGCTATATCCTCCGCATTTAAGAATGCATTGAGGAACGGCCTTGTGAGTGAGGAAGACAGCGCATTGATCTTTTATGATCTTGGATTTCTGAGCGAAAGGGTAAATTACCTGAAGAGATGCTTCCCCGACGGGACTCTTCACGGACTGGCGGTAAAAGCTTGTCCGCTGGCAGATATCATGAACCTCACCAGGGACCTGGGCTGCGGGGTTGAAGCTGCCTCCTCAGGCGAGGTGAAATTTGCGCTTCACCTGGGTTTCAAGCCATCGATGATAGTGTATGACTCTCCTGTTAAAACCAGGGCCGAAATAAAATTTGCGATCAACGAAGGCGTTCACCTGAACCTGGATAATTTTACGGAACTCGAAAGGGTAAAAAAAGAAATTGAGTTAGTCGAAGCCGCATTGAACCCCGATGAAATACGCAATTCTGAGAATAATTGGCGAAACGGTCAAATAATTAAATCAGCCAGTACTATCGGAATACGTATTAATCCGCAGATTGGGGAAGGTACGATCAGTGAATCAAGTGTTGCAGGAGAATACTCAAAATTCGGAGTGCCTCTTAAATACAAAAGAAAGGAACTGATAACGGCATTCATTGAAAATGACTTCCTTACCGGCCTCCATCTTCATGTAGGTTCACAGGGATGTTCCCTTGATATGCTTGCCGAAGGAGTTGGCAGGCTTTATGACCTTATGCTTGAGATCAACAACCTCACTCTGAAGGACAAAGGATTTGCCCAAATCACAACTTTCGACATCGGTGGAGGACTGCCTGTTTCCTATTTCCGCAATAAGACCCCGGTACTGATGGAAGACTATGTTGAGGCCCTGAAACTAAGGGCTCCACTACTTTTCACCAGTAACCAAAAACCAGCAGCCAACAACCAACAACCATCAACGAGGCTCATCACCGAATTCGGCCGCTGGACATATACCAACTCAGGGTGGGCCATCAGCAGGGTCGAATATGTTAAACATGACCCCGAAGTCAATACTGCCATGATCCATGTAGGTGCCGACCTCTTTGTTCGAGAATGTCTGAATCCACGCGACTGGCAACATGAATATACCGTTCTTGATAAGCATGGGAACATCAAAACTGGGAATTCCGCAAAACCATGGAACCTCGCCGGGCCGCTTTGTTTTGCAGGTGACATCCTTGCAAAAGGGGTGAGCCTCCCCGATGTTAATGAAGGGGATTATATCGTCGTTCATGATTCGGGAGGTTATACCTTCTCAATGTGGTCAAGGTACAATAGCAGGTATGCTCCAGGTATCCTGGGCTATTACAATGATGGGGAGTCTTTCGTCAGGCTGAAGGAAAGGGAAGGAATCGAGGATATCATACGATTTTGGACATGAAACAAGTGACGAATTACGAGTGACGAGTTACGAATCACAGCTCACGAATCACGTGACACAGTTTAGTGAAAACTTTAAGGTTTGAAATATGATAATAGTAACGGGTGCCGCGGGATTTATCGGCAGTTGCCTTGTTGGTAAGCTGAACAACAAAGGGATCAGGGACATCGTGATTGCGGATGATTTTTCGAGGGCGGATAAGCGTAATAATTTTACCCGAAAGGTGTTCCGCGAAAAAGTCGGAAGGATGGATCTCTTTGACTGGATGCAGTCCCGGTCAAAGGAAATCGAATTTGTATTTCATGTCGGAGCCCGCACCGACACAACCGAATTCAATATGTCGGTGTTTGAGGAACTCAATATCGGTTACAGTAAAAAGCTTTGGGCATTTTGCTGTACGCATGAAATTCCCCTGGTTTACGCATCTTCGGCTGCCACCTATGGCGACGGGTCCCTTGGCTACGACGACAGCCATGCGCTTATTCTAAAGCTGCAGCCCCTGAACCCCTATGGAGTTTCAAAAAATGAATTCGATAAATGGGTACTTCAGCAAACCCTCACTCCCCCGGTATGGTATGGGGTGAAATTTTTCAATGTTTTCGGTCCGAACGAATATCATAAAGGGCGGATGGCATCGGTGGTTATGCATGCCTATAACCAGATAAAAACAGGCGGCAAAGTGAAGCTGTTCAGGTCCCACCGACCCGATTACCAGGATGGGAAGCAGCTCCGTGATTTCATCTATGTGAAAGATGTGGTTGATGTGCTGTATTTCATGTATGAACACCGCAACTCATCAGGTATATATAATCTGGGAACCGGTAAAGCCCGTAGCTTCCTCGACCTGGCAAAAGCAGTCTTCACTGCCCAGGGACTGGTCCCCAATATTGAATTCATCGACACTCCTGCCGATATTCGTGACAAATACCAGTATTTTACAGAGGCCAGGATGGAAAAACTACTGAAAACCGGCTATTCAAAACCATTCACTTCCCTCGAAGAAGGGATCACCGAATATGTTCAGGCCTACCTTCAGACAACAAGATATTTCTAAAATGCAAAACCCGGGACTCATACGGGCCTTCCGCTGCATCCTGTTTAAACTTATCCTCTGCAGTTGTCCGTTTTTCCTGAATGCACAGTATTTTTCTACCGGGCAGGATCCTGCTTCAATCCGCTGGAAGCAGATCAAAGCCGGGAATTTCAAGATCATTTATCCTGATTATTATGAGACCCACGGACAGTATCTGGCAAATATATTCGACAGGATCTGGAAAGCTGAAACCTACACCCTGAATGCCAAACAACCGCGTATCCCGATCCTTCTCCACAACGCATCCAGCCTCGCGAATGGTGTGACGGTATGGGCGCCCAAACGAATAGAACTTTATCCAACCCCCGACCCTGATGCATATGCCGAGGAATGGCTTGAGCAGCTTGCAATCCATGAATACCGTCATGCCTTGCAGATCAACAAAATGAACAAGGGATTTACCAGGGCTCTTTATTATGTGTTCGGCGAGCAGGCCACAGGAGGAATACTCGGAGCCTTTGTCCCGACCTGGTTCCTCGAAGGCGACGCAACAGTGACAGAAACCGCACTCACAAAAACCGGGAGGGGACGTGTCGGATGGTTTGAGGGATTCCTAAGGGCCCAGTTACTTGAAAAAGGGATATACAACTTCAACCTGGCTACCCTCGGCTCTTACAAAACATTTACTCCTGATGCATACGAGCTTGGATATTACCTGGTTGGAATGGGCCGGAAGAATTACGGACCCGGACTATGGAATTACAGCCTCGACCATGTTGCAAAATACCCTTTCATGATCGTCCCCCTGGCCGACGGGATCAAACGAACAACGGGGATGTCGAAAGTCAAATGGTACAGAAAATCCCTGCTTGAGCTTGACAGCATCTGGAAGGAGCAGGATCGCAAAACACCTAAAACGCCTTCAGTGATCATCCCCGTAAGAAATCCCAGGAATTATACGACGTACACTCATCCTATGCATCTGAATGACAGCACGTTCATCTGCGAACGTACAAGTAATGAGGATGTCGGCAGGTTTGTAATCATTAAACGCAATGGACAGGAAAAGAACCTTTTCAGGATCGGCGCTTTCCAGGACGGAAGTAATTCCATCTCTGACAGCCTGATCGTTTGGGCTGAATATGAACCCGATATCAGGTGGGCCAACAGGAATTTTTCGGTCATCAAAATGTATGACTTCCAGAGCAGGAAAATCCACCACCTTACGAGAAGGTCAAGATATTTTGCCCCGGTGCTTTCGCATAACGGCAAACTGGTCGTTGCTGTAAAGATCAGTGAGAAGGGTGAATCCTTTCTTGAGGTCCTCCGTATCTCCGACGGGAAGGTGATATTCTCGAAAAAAGCCCCGGGAAGCGCCACCTTTCAGTCACCCGACTTCACCGACGATGATAAGCAGTTGGTTTATCTTTACATGAATGAGAAAGGGAAAACCATCGCTATCTGTAACACTGAAAACGGAAGCGAACGGTATGAACTGCCGTTCACCTTTACAGGAATTGACGGGCCATCTCATATGGTTAAGAATTACATTATTTATTCTGCTGATTACACTGGTATCGAAAACCTGTATGCTCTTGACACTCTCACAAACAAGATTTTCCAGGTAAGTTCTGCAAATTTCGGGGCGTATGACCCTGATTTCAATTCCTGTAATACCAAACTGATCTATTCAGATTATACCAGCGACGGGCTCATGTTCTCCGAAGCACCGATTGACACTTCTTCATGGATCCCACTGGGCGATGTAAAGGATTATTCCTTTAAACTTGCCGATTTCCTCTCCTTACAGGAAAAGACCAACCTCCAGGATTCACTTGCTAAAGAAGGCCTATTCAGGATGCTGCTCGACAAGTCCACCGGGCAGGATACAGCCGGGATCAGCCATCCGCAGTCTACCTCAAAAAAGTACTCGAAAATCGGGCATCTGTTCAATATACATTCATGGGCACCGGTTTCATTAAGTGCAACGAACCTGAGTATTCATCCGGGGATAATGGCCCTTTCGCAGAATATTTTAAGTACCGCGTTTGCCAGCGCCGGATATGACTGGAATTACAATGAAGGTACGGGAAAGTTTTACCTGAATTTCAGTTACCAGGGGCTTTTCCCGTTATTTGACCTGAATGTTTCTTACGGGAATAAGGTTGGATACTACTATACAAGCCAGTCGTCGGCTACCCTGAACCGGTTTACATGGAATGAGCTTAGCATGGGGCTGACCATATCGGTTCCCCTGAACTTTACGAAAGGGATCTGGTATAGAACCCTGACCCCATCGGTAAATGCAACACTCACCGATGTGTTTCATAACAACTCTACGCCTGAGGTCTTTACGAAAGGCTGGATCAACACTCTGACATACGATTTAAGCTACAGCCAGTACCTTCGGTCGAATTACCAGGACATGTATCCCCAATGGGGGCAGAACATAGAGATGACTTATTCGGATTCTCCTTTCGGGGATTCAAATCTTGGCTCGATATGGGCGGTTCAGACGAATTTCTACTTCCCCGGTATTCTCAGGCATCACGGGATCTGGCTGTATGGGGGGTACCAGCAGAGAGATGAAAACACCGTATACGGTTACAGTTATTCGGAGCTGGTACCTTATCCAAGGGGATACACGAACGGGTACAACAACCACCTGATCAGTTTTTCGGCTAACTATAAATTTCCTTTCCTGAGGCCCGACTGGAGTGTAGGAGGCTTGCTGTACTTCAAGAGATTCAAGCTGAACCTTTTCTTCGACCAGGCAATGGGCGACAATACCAATACGATTGACTGGAACCTTCCTGACCTCTACCAGACGATAGGGTCGGAACTTACAGCCGAACTGCATTTGCTCAGGTTTGTCTATCCGTTTGAATTAGGGGTTCGCCCGATGTATTTCCCAACAAACAACAGCTGGGGGTTCCAGTTCCTGTATTCAGTGAATTTCTAATGACTGCGGATGAGGCGCCGCGAAAGTTTCAGAAGTCAACCTCCAGCAAAGTCGGACAATGGTCAGAATGCCTGGCATCGGGCAATATTGCCGCCCTTATCAATTTCTTTTCAAGAGGAGGCGTCACAACCTGGTAATCGATGCGCCATCCCAGGTTTCTTGACCTTGCCCCTGCCCTGAAACTCCACCATGTATAGTTATGCGGTTCATGGTTGAAATTCCTGAAGGTATCGATATAACCGCTATCGAAGAACCGGCTCATCCATTCCCTTTCTTCGGGAAGGAAACCGCTGCTTGTGGCATTCCGCACAGGGTCATGGATGTCGATGGGCTTGTGGCAGATATTGAAATCCCCGCAAAGGATGAGGTTCGGCCTGGTCGTCCGCAGATTATTCACATAACTGAGAAAATCCTCCAGCCAGATCATTTTAAAGCCCTGCCTCTCCTCCCCTGTGGTTCCTGAAGGATGATACACGCTCATCACCGTGGTATCACCGAAATGGGCCATGATAGTGCGCCCTTCGTCATCGTATTTCTGAATATTCATGCCGAAGTCGACATGGTCAGGTTTCGTTTTGGATAAAATTCCAACTCCGCTGTATCCTTTTTTTACTGCCGAAAACCAGTAATGATTATAGCCCAGCGCTTCGAAAAGTTCAACCGGGATCTGGTCTGGCTGAGCCTTGGTTTCCTGGAAGCATACGATATCGGGATTTGAGGCCTGCAGCCAGTCGGCAAGCCCTTTACTGACCGCCGAACGTATGCCGTTCAAATTATATGAGATGATTCTTTTCATGGTTCTATGTTTGCTTCAAAAGTAAGAATATACTGTTACATTTGCACCATTATGTCACGACATTCACTTTTAGACAGGATTTACCTGTATCAGTACAAAACACTAAAACCCAGGCAATTCGTACTGATTCTGAGTTTTGTGACCGGGATACTGAGCGGCCTGGCCGGAGTTGTACTAAAAAACACGCTTTACTATACCAACTATTTCCTTACCAATGGTTTTACCTTCAGGGCTATAAACTTCCTTTACCTGCTTTATCCATTTTTCGGACTGGTGTTGACCTGGTTATTTGTGAAGTATTTTGTAAAAGATAATATTGGCCACGGGATCAGTAAGGTGTTGTACGGAATATCCAAAAATCAGAGCCAGCTCAAACCCCGGAACACCTGGAGCTCCCTTGTTGCCTGCACACTTACGCTGGGTTTTGGAGGATCAGTGGGGCCTGAGGCTCCCGGCGTGCTTACTGGCTCTGCCATCGGCTCAAATCTTGCCAAACTGTTCAGGCAGGATTATAAAAACACTACCCTCCTGCTTGGCTGCGGAGCTGCCGGGGCATTATCGAGTCTATTCACGGCTCCCATTGCAGGTGTTATTTTTGTGATTGAGGTTTTGCTTATGGACCTCACCATGACCAATCTCATTCCCCTGATGATTTCCGCAGTCACAGGATCATTGGTTTCAACATTGCTGATGGGTAAGGATGTTGCTTTCTCTTTTGTGCTGCTGAATCAATTTCATTTCCATGAAACGGGATATTATATACTGTTGGGTATATTCACAGGTTTGGTTTCAGTGTATTTTATCCGGGGCAGTGCCTGGATTGAAAGACTGTTGGGCAGGATTCCAAACGGGGCAAGGCTGCCCATCGCAGGTGTTGTACTTGCATTGTTGATCTTTATTTATCCCTCCCTTTTCGGTGAAGGATATACCATTTTGAAGGAAGTTCTGAACGGAAAAGCAGAGATGATAGGAAACCCCGAATTCTGGGGCTGGATGAAAACCAGTCCTTATCTCTTCCTCTGTATCATCTTTGGTCTAATAATTTCGAAAGTTGTTGCCATGTCGTTTACCCAGGGTGCCGGAGGCATTGGAGGGACTTTTGCACCTGCCCTTTTTGTTGGGGTGATCAGCGGACTTTTTTTATCGAGGGGGATCAACCTTAGTCTGGGTTTACATCTGCCCGAAAGCAACTTCGCGCTTGTAGGCATGGCTGGGATTATGACCGGTGTGATGCATGCCCCACTGACCGCAATATTCCTAATTGCCGAAATTACAGGGGGCTATAGTTTACTTACCCCTTTAATCATTTCTTCAACGGTTTCATATCTTACCGTGTATTATTTCGAGCCCCATTCGATCTATGCGAAACAGCTGGCCACACGAAAGGAACTCATCACGCATCATAAAGACAATGCCATACTCACTTTTATGAAGCCTGCCAGCCTGGTTGAAAAGAATTTCCTGACAGTAGGGCCTGATCAATGTCTTGGCGACCTTGTAAAGGTTGTTTCAGAATCTTCAAGGAATATTTTCCCGGTTGTGGATTCTGAAAATACTTTCTACGGTGTTGTAACACTGGACCATATCCGCGGGATTATGTTTGTAAGGGAACTTTACGATAAAAAATTTGTAAGGGAACTGATGTTCCTGCCTGAATTTTTTATTACTCCGGATGACGATATGGAAAAGATCATGGCCCTGTTCCAGAGAAATGACCGGTTCAATATTCCAGTGTTGAAAGATGGCAAGTATATCGGCTTCATGAGCCGTGCCAATGTTTTCTCAGAATACAGAAAGCTTCTGAAGCAGTTCTCGGAAGAATAGTAGTGAAATGACGAGTTACGAATGACGAGTTACGAATAACGTATATGACATTATATTCGTCATTCGTAACTCGTCAATCGTAACTTATTTATGGAATTTCTTTATAAACGCTTCCACTTCCGGAACCCCGCCCTGGTAAATAAGATATCCGTTATAAGGCTCACGGGGAGTAATATCGCTGTTAATCGGGGTGGTCATGATCTTCTTCACCTCTTCAAGGTCGGATGTTTGTCCGAGAGCCCAGCCCAGCTTGATGTAAGCAACTTCAGGCAGCATATTCTCCAATGGAATAACCCCTTTTGCCATCAGGTCGCGGCCGGTATCGTATACGAACATGTGAACATATCCCCAGAGGGTTTGAACAGTCATATAAACTGCGACTCCCTTATCGCGGGCCCTTTCAATAGCGGGGTAAAGCGGTTTGTTGACATGCCCCAGGCCGGTGCCTATGATGATAATCCCCTTATACCCGTTATCAACCAGTGAATCGATCATATCGGGTTGCATATTCGTATAATAATAAATCATCGCCACTTTTTCTTCAAAGACAGGGGTGATCTTCACATTGCGGTCGTTGCGGCGGTGGTTGTATTCTTCCTTGATCGGTACAACACCTTTACGGCTAACGGTGGCGATGGGTGTGTCGCCAATTGTCCGAAAGGTGGAGCGATAGGATGAGTGCATCTTGCGAACCCGGGTACCTCTGTGTAAAAACCCGTACTCATCTGACGTCGGTCCGAACATGCAAACCATAACCTCGGCAATATCGCCATGGCCGGCAGCGGTAGCAGCATGCATCAGGTTCAGGGCCGCATCGGAGCTCGGACGGTCAGATGACCGCTGTGAGCCCACAAGGACAATAGGTATCGGTGAATTCTGCACCATATAAGTCAGGGCTGCTGAAGTATAATGCATAGTGTCGGTCCCATGCCCGATGATAATACCCTGGGTGCCTTTTTCGATTTCTTCACCGATGGCGATGGCAAGCTTCCTGTATTGCTCAGGCCCCATGTTTTCGCTGAATACCGCAAAAATTTTCTCGGTTGTTAGGTTGCAGATGTCGGCCAGCTCTGGTACGGCTCCGTATAATTCGCCGGGAGAAAAAGCCGGAATCACAGCGCCTGTGCGATAATCGAGCCTTGAAGCAATGGTTCCGCCGGTTCCTAGCAATTTAACGCTGGGTAGTCCCTTGGAATAAGGGAACTCCTTTTCGGGGATCTTATAAACAGCCTTTTTATAGCCAAGTTCAACGATGTCGGTGATAGTGTCAATGTCAACACCGATATTATATCCTGTGAAGAACTTCATTACCAAGTGCTTATCATCAGTATTCTCAGCCCTTGGAAGAATGGTTCCTTCAAACACTCCCCGGGTTGTATCGACTTTTACTTTTGCCCAAACGCGGGCATTGAATTTCTGCATGACTTCGAGTGCGCGGCCTTTATAACCCTGGAAAATATCTTCAGACATGGGGATTAGGGATTGGGGATTAGGGATTAGGGGTTAGGGGTTAGGGATTAGGGATTGGGGTTTCAGATGCTAATGTGATCGTTCAGCACTTTGAGGGAGATATTGCCGAGGGCAAGTTTGTGGAGGTTGCCCATAATCCAGCGGTGGCCGGCGGCATTGTCGGGTGATATTCTTGTTTCCCTGAATTTCTTGATAAGGAACGGCAGCTTGCCCAGGATATCTTCCTTCGGTACTTCTTTAAACCCCAGGGTAACCAGGATGGAATCGAAATCCATCTTGGGATGCTCGTAAAGGACTCTGAGCATTCTTCCGGCAATGGCCAGGTCAAGTCCGCGCTTTCGTAAATACCTCAGAAGTTCAAATACCATGTCGTTTCTGAACAGGGGAAGTTCATTGAACTCGCCCTGCAGGTGCTTCAGGTTATGTCCCAGCAGGCTGGCAGTGAATTTTGGTTCAACGCCCAGATCCGAAGAACATTTTTCAATAAGGGGTACGAGGTTGTTCTTCAGGATGAATGTGAAAGTGTCTTCGGGCACACTCCAGTTCCTCAACTGGCTGTAACGATCACAAATATCAGGAGGTACATGCTTTCTGTGATTATCAATCACTTCATCATCAAGGGGAATAGGAGCGGAATCCGTGTCGGGGTACATACGGTCGGCCCCGGGCAGCACCCTTTCAAAGATGGTGGTACCATCCTCAAACGATTTGCGGGTCTCGTTGGGGACCCCGGCAAATGCCATCCGGCAGCGTTCATTAATAGTATCAAGCGCGGTTTTAATATCGGCCTCCGGGCCCCAGAAAATGATCTGGGCATCATCTTCCCCGCTTCCCAGCATTGTCCTTACTTTTATCCATACCTTGTCGCGTGCCATGTCCTCAAGCATTTCCGAATGAATCATGTTCGGCAGCTCAATGCAGGAAATTACTTTCAGCCGTTCGGTGATCTCGTCGGCAAACATTTTGCCTGGCTGGGTAAAATGCGATAAAACCCCTTTGAACTTTGGAAGATTGACAATGCAAATCCTGGTGGTTTTATTTGCTTTATGTTCCGGCGGAAGCTCGATTTTAATTTCCCTAAGGCTCACCTCTTTTGAGGAAAGCGTCCATGCTGCCGGTTCAATCGTTTTCAGCAGCATTTCCTTTATATGAAGCAGTGCCCACTGGCGGAAGGCCTCATTATGCGTTAGCTCAGGCATCCATGAATTGTGCGCCACACCCTTAATCTCAACCCTTGTTCCTCCTTTGCAGCTTACATTCACGTCGGCCCTGGTCGAGCCGATACCCTGCCTTACTTTACCAGTGCTCCTGTTGAGGAAACGGATGTAATCGGCCCCTTCCCTGACTTCGTCAGGATTCGTAAAATCAGGATAAGTAACCGTTTCTATCAGGGGCATGCCGAGACGATCCGTGCGGTAAATCCTTACATGGCCGATATCGGAAACTTCCCTGCAGGAATCTTCCTCAAGGCTCAGCTGGATAAGCCTTACCTTTTTATTCTTCATCTGGATCTCTCCTTCCACACCAATGATGGCAGTGCGCTGGAAACCTGTGGGAATACTTCCATCGAGGTATTGCTTGCGGGTTATATGCACCTCCCCAACTATCTTCAGTTTTGAAAGTACAGATATCTGAATGGCAATGTCAAGAGCTTCCCTGTTCAGGGCAAATGGAGGAGTATCGTCAACATCATAGGTGCAGGCAGTTTTATTGGAAATACGGTAAACGATTTCTTTCCTTGTCTTGAATTCCATAAGTGCCGTGCCGTCATATTCGCCAAGTTCACTAAGCGTAGGCCTCATATGGCGGATGAGTTCAGCATCAAATTCATCGGGTTTCTGAAATACTCCTGCCGGACAACGGCAAAAAAGTTTCTGCCTGGTATTAAGTTGCTGATGGACTTCCAGTCCCGACATGAACCCGATACGGTCATAATCGGCCTGGGTGGCTTGTTTGCGCCCGATATACCCGATGGAGTTACGGGTTTCTTCATAGTTGCGCTTAGGATCAAACTGCTGTTTCATTTTAAGTAGGGATAGATTCCAAAGAAGCGGTAAAATTAGGGATTTCTGCGGTAACGGGAGCCTGCCTGTTAATTATTGTGCATAACTTAAAACTCAGGACTGAATAATAAATGTTAAAATATTTGGTTTATTTTATAAACTACTTTATATTTGCAACGTAAATAATTTTAAAATCATCAGTTATGGAAAATTTATTAAACGAAAAAGAAAGCCTTCAACTGATCGGGCAAATGATCAGTACTGCAAAAAACAACCTTCAGAAAGGCACGGGGAAAATTTTCCTTTTATGGGGTTACCTCATAGCGGGGGTCAGTTTTGCGACTTTTGTCCTGTCAATAAATCTGCCTAAACAAACTGCGCATAAGGCATATTTTCTTTGGTTCCTTATGATTCTGGGCATGCCCATTCATGTCTGGCTGATTAAAAAACGGGAAAATGAAAGGCTGGTAATGACTTATATTGAGAAACTCATGAATTGGGTTTGGATTGGTTTTACAATTTCGATCCTGGTTGTAGTATTTGGAATGCTTCTTGATACAGTTATTCTTTCATATTTTGCCAGTGATTTGAAAACGGATAATTTCGTCTACTGGTTTCAATGGCTCCTTCTGACACCTGTCATGCTTTGCCTGTATGGCTTTGCACTCTTTGTTTCAGGAAAAGCATATGGGTTCAAACCTCTTGTGATTGGAGGGATTGTCTGCTTTATCGGGTCGTTTTTCCTGCTATTCAGCATACATAAAACAGGAGTCGGATATTTTCAGCAGTTAGTATTATGTATTTCGGCTGTCGCCGGATTTGTGATCCCGGGTCACATGCTGAACAGGAAGGAGAGTAAAGATGTTTAAGGATCTTGACCCCCTGCTCCATTCTCAGCTCCGCCTGGGGGTCATTTCCATCCTTATCGGTACAGAGGAGGCCGATTTTGTATTTATCAGGGAGAAGACAAATTCCACGGCGGGAAACCTGAGTGTACAGATTGAAAAGTTGCGTGAGGCAGGATACATCAGCGTGGAGAAATCATTCAGGGGGAAAATGCCCAGGACAACCTGCAGGATAACACCCGCAGGTGTTGAAGCTTTTGAGAAATATGTAGAGGACCTGAATAGCTATCTTCAGCCGAAATGAAATATCTTTGCAGAAAGTCAGACCGATGACCCGGGTTTTAAACATCCTCTTTCGACTTCTGCTTATCCTGTTTCTTGGGATTACGGTTACCACTGTGGCCCAGGATACAACCAAGATCCTGCTCGAGAAAGGAGACCGCTGGGACTTCAACAAAGCGGTCAGACCTGATGCCCAGCGCATCATCGGGAACGTAATCCTGCGTCACGACAGTGCCCTTATGTATTGTGACAGTGCTTACCTGAATGAAGCTGCAAACACAGTTTACGCTTATGGTACTGTGCATGTTCGCATCAGTGATACGCTGAACCTTTTCGGGGACTCATTAACATATAACGGGAACACAAAGGAAGCAAGGGTGTGGAGTAATGTAAAACTCATCGACAACCAGACCATCCTGACCACCGATACACTTATTTATGACCGAAAAACCCAGATTGCAAGGTATGATTACTGGGGGAAGATCGTCAATGAAAAGAACATACTTATCAGCAAACACGGGTACTATTATACTGATAAAAAGGAATTCTTTTTCAAAGACAAGGTATTGTTGCTCAACCCCGATTACACTATGAAATCGGATACTCTGATGTACAATACAGTGAGCTCCGTCGCCTATTTTCTCGGGCCTTCACATATTGTCAGCAAAGACAAACAGGATTCGATATATACCGAAAATGGCTGGTACAACACGCATAAGGATATCGCAAGCTTCAAGGAAAGGGCAAAGATCTTCCACGATGTCCAGTACCTGACAGGCGACAGCTTATATTACGAACGTAAGCCAGGTTATGGCCAGGTCTTCCGCCATGCTGTCCTGTATGATTCCCTTCAGAAAATGATGCTTACCGGGAATTATGGAGAGATGCACCGCAAACAAGGTTTTGCTTTCATGACCGACAGCGCGGTAGGCATCATGATCGACAAAAAGACTTCCCTGCATATTCACGGCGATTCGGTGAAAGCTTTTTTCGACACCCTCCAGAACATCCGCAGTGTATACGCGTATTACAAAGTCAAATTTTTCAGGCCCGACATGCAGGGAATGTGCGATTCTCTAGTATGGCACAGCCGCGATTCTTCAATGGTGATGTACCATAACCCCGTGATCTGGTCAGCAAAGAACCAGCTCACGGCCGATTCGATACGACTCGTCGTGAAAAACGGCGTGATCGATACCATGGCTTTGTATAATTCGGCTTTCCTCATTTCCCAGGATGATACCGGAAAATACAACCAGATCAAAGGCCGGAACATGGCCGGATATTTCAAGAAAAACGAACTGTTCAAAATAAAAGTCCTTGGGAATGCTGAAACCGTTTACTGGGGGAGGGAGGAAGACAGGACACTCATTGGCATACAGAAGGCATACTCCAGCGATATGCTAATCTTTGTTGAAAACAACCAGCTCAAAAGCATTTCATACCTCGGAGCCACCACCGGCACCATCTTTCCGGAAAAAGATGTAAGTCCTTATGACCTGATTCTCAAGAATTTCAAATGGGTTGAAGACCGGAGACCAAAAAAGCGAAGTGATATTTTTATTTGGTGATTGGGGGTTGGGGGTTAGGGGTTAGGGTAATCTCTAATCCCTAATCCCCAACCCCTAATCCCTAAAAAACAGATATCTTCAGATACTTCTTAGGATTCGCTTTCATGTCTTCGATCAGCAGATTAAGATTCCTCGCCGCATTTTCCAGGTCGATATAGAGCTTCTGGTCATTGACCAGCAACCCCAGTGAACCTTCTCCCTTGTTCACTTTTTCAAGCGTAGTATTCAGGCTTTTAACAGCCAGGTTCACCTGCATGATGGTTGCCGGGATTTTCGCTTTGACGAGGGAGTCGCTGACGTCTGACAGGTTATTGATAATATGGGTTATCTTTTCGTTGTTCTGTTTGAGATTCCTGCTTATCGACTCCACATTGACAATAATGCCTGCAATATTCGTCCTCTGGCTTGACATCAGGGTATCAAGTGTGTTGGTGGCGTGAGCGATATTGGCGAGTGCATCTTTTACATGGTCAATAGCCAGAACCAGACTTTCCCTTGTATTCTTATTCAGAACCTGCTGTATTATAATCACCACAGAATCAATTGAGCTGATCAGGTTTTCAGCTTTACGCTTCAGGGGCGCAAGCTGTTTGTTGACCTCGGCGCCCAGAGAAGCTTCGATCTCGGTAACAAGGGTATCCCCGCTGTTTGCAATGTTGCCTGAATTACCTAAAACTATGGCAACTTCCTTAGACCCCAGTAAACTTGAACTCCTGATACGGGCTATTGAATTCTTCGGGAACGGGTAGTCTCCTTTTATATAGAGCTCGCAGATTATCTTACCGTTATGCTTAGTGTCAAATGTAAGCACATTCACCTGCCCAATCTGTAAACCGTTCAGGGTGACCGGGTTGGAAACAACAAGTCCATCCACATTGTCATAAACGGCATAGAAGGTCCTGCTGCGGGTAAGAAGTTCAAGCCCTTTTAGATACATCAGCCCCCAGATCAAGACAAGAGTGGCAAAAATAAACACCAAACCGATCTTTATCTCCCGTTGATATTTGATGGCCATACTTTTTTTTTACAAATATAAAATTAAATCCGGTGATCTTATTTTATCCCGGGAGTTGACAGTGCTTCTTCTTTTGTAATCCGGGCATCATTCTTAAAGAACACAATGAATGCATCCCTGAAACCTTTTGTCTTTACCTGTGAAAGCAGGCGTTCTGCTGCTGCCATGGATGTTTCATCCCCAACAGTATATTTGTACATGCCGTTATGCTGGTACATTCGCACGCCAGAAAGGCCTGCAAACATAGACGAAGTTGTTTCAACTTCCCTGGAGATTGAAGCCACCTGAACCCTAATTGAAATACCGCTGGCGGATGGTTTTAAAGGTGGGGCATCTGATGCCCCGGAAATGCTGGCTGTAGTCGGCGGCTGGGTTAACTGTTTTTGCTGGTGGGCGTCGGGAGATGGTTTCTTTGCCTGTGTGGTTTCAGGTTTTGGCACATATGATTTTGGATACTGCTGGCTTACAGCCTGTTCAGGTGTTTCAACATTTTGCTTGAAATTCTTAAAAGCCCTGAAAACTGCCGAGGCAATATATTCCTGTCCTTTATCGGTGACCATAAATGTTTCTTCGTTCGGGTTGCTCAGGTAGCCGGTTTCGACCAGTACGCTGGGCATGGTCGTTTTATAAAGTACAAGAAAACCGGCCTGCCTTACTCCCCTGTCGTTCATTCCGACCCTTTCCTCAAACTGCTTCTGAACCTCTGCAGCAAATTCCATACTCTGCTCAAGGTAGGCATCCTGGAACATAGAGAACGTTATGTATGATTCATCGGTATTGGGGTTAAACCCATCGTACCTTTTAGCATAGTCGGATTCCATTAGGATTGAGGCGTTCTCCGTTTTGGCTATCTCCAGATTTGCCTGGGTCCTGTGAAGCCCCATTACATAAGTTTCAGCACCTCTGAGTGAGTGATTTGTGTTCGCGTTGCAATGGATGGAGATAAACAGGTCGGCTTTCATGTCATTGGCAAACTGGGCCCTGCGGTTCAGTTCGACAAACACATCCCGGTCACGGGTAAAAATAACTTTTACATCCTTGCAATTTTTCTGTATCATATTGCCCAGTTTCAGAGCAATAGCAAGGGCGACATTCTTTTCCTTCGCCCGCTGACCGATAGTCCCCGGATCCTGTCCGCCATGACCGGCGTCAATCACAACCCTTCTGATCGCAACTTTTTTCTGGGCATGTATGCTCTCTGATTGCAATACAAGAAATAAGCAGGGAAGAAAAAACCAAATTATGGAAGGGATCTTAGTTTTTTGCATATCGCGGCAGAACTCAGCACGTTTCAAGTAAACGCCTGAAAGCCTTTAGTTTAATGTTAAAGATTCATAAAAAGTTCAATAAATCTAAGTATTTTGATTAGTTTTGAACTCCGAAAAACAAGGATATTCAAGTCATTAATCCAGGCTGTTTTCAAAACAAAGATATATTATAAACCTCAGAATCCGGAAGAGAAGTTGTTAACCAAATTATTAACAAGGACTGCCTTCTTGCTCCTTTTTATTTTTATGGGGTTTACATTACATGCATTCCATACTGTATCATCTGACACCCTGAAAAGAAAACCCGCCGACAGCCTTCTTTTACCGAATTCTCTTCAGAATACAGAGATCCGCGATCAGGATGGTAACACTTACAGGGTTGACCCCTTGAAAAAAAATGACACCATCCGCGCAGATTCTTTGGCAGCGCCTGACTCAATAAAGACCGACAGCATTCCAAAGAAAAAGAAGTCGAATGCTGCCCTGAAATCAAAGGTGGAGTTCAAGGCTGCTGATTCACTGAGGTTTGAAATAGACAAACAAAAAGTATACATGTTCAAGGATGCTGATGTCAAGTACGAAGACATCACCATGAAAGCCGCATATCTCGAGATCGATTTTCCAAAAAATGAAGTCTTTGCCCAGGGAGTTCCTGACTCAACCGGGAAAGACCAGGGGATCCCCGACTTTGCCCAGGGAACCATGTCGTTCAAGTCAAAGCAGATCCGGTATAACTATACGTCCAAGAGGGGATATATAAAAACTGTGTTTACAAAGCAGGATGAAGGATATCTGCATGGCACGGTTGTAAAGAAAATGGAGAATGACATAACCTATGTTAAGAGCGGGGCTTATACTACCTGTGACCTTCCGGAAGATCCGCATTTTGCGTTCCGCTTTGGACGGGCAAAGGTCATACCCGGAAAAAGAGTAATTACAGGTCCGGCATTTTTAGAGATCGCCGGGGTTTCCACCCCAATCCTGGTTCCTTTCGGATATTTCCCAAGCCGGTCGGGAAGACATTCAGGCTTGATACTGCCAACCTATGGAGAAACCGACACCAGGGGTTTTTACTTCCAGAACCTGGGTTATTACTTTGCAATAAGCCAGTATTTTGACCTTACCGTTGTCGGGGACATTTACACTCATGGCAGTTGGGCAGTGAGACCTTCGGCAAGGTATGCCAAGAGATACAAATACAGCGGGAATGTCAATTTCGGATATGCTTTAAACAGGATGGGATCTGAGGATTCCCCCGATTTCCAGATCAAGAAGGATTTCGAATTTCACTGGAACCATACACAGGATCCGAAGGCGAGACCAAGGTCGACGTTTTCGGCTAATGTCAATATAGTGAGTAATACCTATAACAAGTACAATCTGAGTTCCAGCACCCAGAGTTACCTGTCAAACACGTTTACATCAAGTGTCAACTATTCAACTAATTTCGGAGGGAAGGTTTACCTGAACCTCAACTTCAACCATAGCCAGAACACCCTGTCGAAAACAATAAACCTGGTTCTTCCGCAAATTTCAATGGCCGTGAACCAGTTCTATCCTTTCCGCAGAAAAAACCCTGTTGGCAACCTGAAATGGTATGAAAAGATTACCATGAAGTACAATCTCGATATGGAAAACAGGTATTATACCTATGATTCATTATTGTTCAGAGGAAACTGGATCGACAGCCTGCAGAACGGGATCAGGCATGCAATACCGATAAACGCTTCCGTTAATGTTTTTAAATTTTTCACATGGACGAATTCTGTGAATCTTACCGACCGCATGTACTTTAAAACCATCAGAAAGTATTATCAGAAGGATACCATCATAAGTGCCGGAGACACGATTTTGCCGGGTTATAAGACCCGACAAGTGAGTGGTTTTGCGAACGTGGTCGACGCAAGCTTCTCTTCTTCGATTAACACAAGGATCTATGGGATGTATCAGTTCAAGAAAGGTCCTCTCGTCGCAATCAGGCATATGGTAACACCTTCACTTTCATTTTCTTTTGCCCCGGGCATGGGTGGATCAAATATGGGATATTACAGGTATATTGAGAATGATACAAATAAAAAAAATCCTCAGAAATATTCCGTTTTCGAACAAGGCATTTACGGATCTCCCCAGCAATTTAATGCAGGTATAGTGAGTTTTGCGTTGAGCAACAACCTTGAGATGAAAGTGAAAAGCAAAAAGGATACCGTCTCCGGGACTAAAAAGATCCCTCTCATCGACGACCTCACCTTACGTATCTCCTATGACCTTGCCCGCGACTCACTGAACTGGTCCCCATTGCAGTTATCAGCAAGAAGCACTATTATCAAAGGTCTTACTCTTCAGTACGCGGCGCAATGGGATATGTATGTTCATGACACACTGGGAAGGCGGATAAATCAAACTACTCTGAGCGCATATAACAAACTGCTTAAGTTTGACAATTCCTCCCTCGATATCGGATTCAACTACAGTCTTTCGTCAGATAAAGTCAAGAAAAAGAAGACTGCGACTGCAAATACAAATGCGAATACAAATGCTGCGACTGCACTAACGACCCAGCAAAAAGCAGAAGCGGTGCCCGATTATGATTATTATGTTGATTTTGACATCCCCTGGAGTTTCAACGTTTCATATAATTTCCATTATACGAACTCTTTTAACTCGTCTTACGGGCACAACATCGACCAGGTAGTGCAAACACTCGGTTTCGGCGGTCAGCTTAATATCACCCCAAAGTGGAAGATCACCCTCACTACCGGTTGGGATTTCACTCACGGGCAGTTGTCTTACACTTCGATAAACGTTTACCGTGACCTGCATTGCTGGGAAATGAGTTTTGGATGGGTCCCCAAGGGCGGACAGCAGAACTGGAATTTCTCGATCAATATAAAAGCCTCTATGCTTCAGGATCTTAAACTGAATAAAAAGAAAGATTTCAGGGATTTTACAAATTAAATGATGTGGTGTGAGGCATGGTGGCGAAGGTTCAGACACACAAACAAAAAATCAAAAAATATGAAAAGAATTATTTCAACTCCTGATGCTCCAAAAGCAATTGCAACTTACAGCCAGGCGGTGGAAGCAAATGGCATGCTGTTCATATCGGGTCAGATTGCAATTGTTCCGGAAACCGGAAAACTTATTGAAGGGGCAATAGAAGCACAGACCGTGCAGGTTATGAAGAACATTGGCGCAGTTTTACACGCAGCGGGATATACATATAAGGATGTGATCAAAACGACTTGTCTGCTGAGCAACATGGCTGATTATGCAACAGTCAACGTTATCTATGGTTCATACTTTACTGAGAATCCGCCTGCAAGGGCTGCCTATTCAGTCTCAGGACTACCCTTGGGATCACTTATAGAAATTGAGACGATCGCCTGTAAATAACTCGGTATCATTCCCCGATCAGAACATATGCAGCCCAGTTCACAGGCAGGGATGTAGAAGGCTCCTGAATCATATGCAGTTTGACCTGCTGTAATGCTTTGCTGAAGGACATGCCTGACAGGTAATTCCTGTAAAAATCCACCATGAAGGGTTCAGCAAAACGATCACTGACATTCCATAAAGTACATAAAATATTCCTGGCTCCCGCTTTCATAAAGCAGTCGACACAGCTGAACCAGTTCAAACCTATCCTTGTACGAAGGTTTGCTGAGGCACAGGCATCCAGAACAATAAGTTCCGCTGGTATTTTCATATTGCAGATATCCTTCACTGCCAGTAAACCATCATCGGTATATCCATTCTCACGATCTGAGGCAAATTCGCTGAACAAAAGCCCGTTCATCTCAGGAAGTTCGGGACTTGTTATTGAGTGAGTGGCAATGTGGAGAATATCGCTGAAAGGAGCTATCTGCCTGAACGTATTTTCATTCGAATTTTCACAAAGTAAAACGAGTGGAGTTTTCCCGTTCTCTCTGAACATCTCTCCAATCCTGCTTATTTCGCTTCCGGCGTTTGGAAGGAACTGTATACACTCATCATACTCAAATCCCGGAGAAAATCCTGCAAAGGCCAGGCTGTTTCCGGCTCCTGCCCTGGTTTTAACAAATAAATTCCGGATTCTCGAGCCGAGCCATTGCTCAAGCGAGTTATTATATACTATTTCATATGATTCGACTAGCAACTTCCTCCTGGCAGAAGAAGTTCCATCCTTATCTGGCTGTATCAGTATCTCGAAAGGAAACCCGGCCAGGCGTTCACGTGGAATTATAATCACCTTTGATTTACCCTTAAGTTCTCCTGAAATTGCCCCAAGAAATAACCGGGTAAGGCATTGAGACTGCTGCCTGTAGTCGACAAGATCGGCCATCCGTATGTGCCGGAGAAACTGTTTTAACACCTTCCAGAAACCGGGAGGAACCGGAAATGTATAAAGCCTTGAAGATTCATTGGTGACCGCCATGACCCTGATAAGAGTATCTGAAGGGCAGTAATCAAGAAGGACTTCCTTTTTTGAGAGTAAACCACTTACCATAAGCAGCATGGACGGATTGTAATGAGAGGCATATGGCTCACCGGGTGTTAATCTGCCATGTAAACTGCAATCCATCTCCTCTCCTGTATGCAGTTCGGCTAACAATAGAGGTTCAGGCATTTGCCGGTATGCGGTCAGACCCAGATCATATATTATCCGATCGGATCCGATGTCGGAAAGCATAATACGTATATCTTTTACCTGCCCTCTCAAATGAGAAAGGAAACCCGGGAATACCAGCAAAACAAACACTATATATCCAATAAGCTTAGGATCCATATGTCATCAGTAAACTGTAATACTTCCAATTGTCACAAGGTCCTCTCCCGTAGTTATCTTATAATAATAAAGCCCTCTTCCCAGTTTCCTGGTGTTCAGAATATAACTGACATCATTGGTATGGCAATTTTTCAGGATCACTTTCCCCGTGTTATCACAGACCTCAAGAATTACGGGAACCATGCCTGAGAGCCACCTCCAGCTGAACTGGAGCAGACTGTCGCTTTTACAGCTTACTCTTGATCCGGGTGAGATTACAATCAACGAAACATCCCTTGTGACTGATCCGACCAGGTACTCATATTCAGGCCTGGGCGTATACATATTTCCAGACTGCCCGTCCTGTATAACTTCTCTCCTCCCGGCAGGAGAATAAGTGAGCTTTTCCTTTTCACTTCCAAATCCAAGGAAGCCCTGGATCCTTTGCATGGAAAAAGGCCGGGAAATATTATACATATTACTATAGCTTACATAATTATACCGTGCTAATAAATAGGTAGTCCCGGCAAGCGCAAACAAAACAAGAATGGATGCAGCAATTTTGAGATAGAAAGGGAATCTTAATTTTCCTTGTTCCTCTTTCATAGTTTTCCTAATCTGTTCAGAGAGCCTCAGACGCATTCCGTCGTCAAACATCAGGCTTAATTCCCTGTCGAGTCTTAATTCATTTCTTAGAACAGGGTTATGTGAGGCCTGCGATAGTATACTTTCCTCCTCGTCAGGGGTCAGCTCATGATCAGTGAATTTGCCGATCCAATGGCTGTAACTGAGATAATTATTCATAGTTCATAAATGGTTTGCAGTCAGGGTCACTCATTATTTTCTTTCTTAGCAGGTTTTTGCAGTAATACTTTCTGGCTTTCACATATTCTGCATCCTTGTAATTCATGATTCTTGCAATTTCTTCCAGCGGAGTCCTCTGGATATAGTGTGTAAGCAAAACCCTGCAGAATTCAGGCATTTCAAGTAAATGTTTTTTAAACAAACGGTATTTTTCAGCATCAGCCTCTTCCTCTGCCTCCTGGCAGTAGGATTCCTTGGCTTCTGAAACGAAGGTATCGGTGCCGTATAGCAACCTGTATTTTCTTTCAAGCCTCCGCATCCAGATATTCTTACAAACAGAAAAAAGATAGGTCTTCAGACTGCTGTTAAGCGTGAATCTTTTGTTTTTAAGCCGGTTAAAAATCACGATCAAACCATCGTGAAAAATATCCTGAGCATCTTCCAGACTTCCGTTCTGGGGGCTTACAATAGAGCGTACCATAGGGAAGTACTCCCTGTAAAGAAAATTAATACAGCTCTTCTTTCCTTCGAGCAGGCCATTGATCAGCCAATCATTTGTGTTGAACAGAAACATACCTGATAATATTTTACTTTATCCGGGATAACCCTAAAAGTGATATGATTTTTGAAAAAAAAGTTATTAACAGGTATAGGCCAGATTGCCTGTTGTCATGAGAATGACAGATAATGTCTAAAAAGCGTTGCGTGGTAATAAAAAAAAATCCCCGGTGGATAAATCAGAGCAAGGCGGAAATTCTCCGGTAACTTGCCACATATATTTATTTGCAGTACGTTTGCAGTAGCAAACCTGGCACTCCTATTTCTCGACTTTTAAAATATCCCAGATGAAGATCTCCGTAAAACTCCTGATTTCTCTATTATCTTGCTTTCTTTACCTCGGAAATCCGGGGCTTGTTCAGGCCCAGTACAATTCTGCAAATGCAAAAAAGCTGATTACACCTGAATTCATGTGCAGGCAGATCGGCTATCTGGCTTCCGATTCGATGAAGGGAAGAAATACACCTAGTCCGCAGCTCGACAGCGCTGCTTCCTATATCGCAGGGGAATTCAGATCATGGGGTGTGAAGCCCTGGCAAGGGAGTTACTTTCAGGAGATCCCGATTTGCACTGATCATCTGGGTGATACGAACGAACTGACAATCTCCAGGGAGGGTAAAAGCAATCTGCTGACTATTAAAACAGATTTCGTTCCTTACGATTTCTCTTCTGCCGGCAGGGTAACTGCTGGTGTGGTTTTTGCCGGTTACGGCATCACTGCGCCGGAGTACAAGTACGATGACTACACCGGGATCGATGCAACAGGCAAGATCGTCATCATGTTCAGAAATGAACCTCAGAAAGATGACTCCACCTCAGTATTCCAGGGGAAGGACGACACCCGGTATGTTTCCCTTAAGGAAAAAATGAAAAATGCGATGAAACATGGAGCAGTGGGAATGCTGGTCATAAACGGACCGATGCAATACAGCAGCCTGAAGCCAAGAGGTTTCCCATGGCCTTCCTTATCAAAGATACTTCCGAAAGATGCACTTCCGCTTTACTTGTGTTCAGACCATGAGAATCAGATTCCAGCCATGCATATCGGTGAAGCCGCAATCAACCTTTTCTTTGGAAGTGTTGATTCATTGAGTCACCTTGAAGAAAGAATTGAGAAAAACCTTCAGTGCGTTTCCTTTGAATTGCCGGCTTTCAAAGTATGTATGCATGCTAACATCATTACAACTGAATTTACAGCAAGTAATGTCATCGGATTTATTCCGGGAAGGGACTCTGTGCTTGGTCATCAGCTGGTTATTATCGGTGCTCATTACGATCATGTGGGATTCAGGAAAGAGCATTCTGATACTGCGGATTACATTTTCAACGGAGCCGACGATAATGCCTCAGGCACTGCCGGAGTAATGTCCCTGGCATATGCGTTCAGCAGGTTAAAAGAAAAACCAAAACGAAGCATGATGTTCATCCTCTTTGCAGGGGAGGAAAAAGGATTGTTCGGCTCAAAGTATTATACCTCCCATCCGCTTCACCCCCTGGCATCCACAGTTGCAATGCTTAATCTCGACATGATCTCAAGGAACTATCCGGATTCACTCTACCTTGAAGGCGCCAGGCAAAGTCCTGACATCACGAACATCATCCGCAGGGAAAACAAGAAAACAAAGTTCATCCTCGTAGTAAAGAACAGTGATTTTCTGGGAGGAAGCGATCATTATTACTTTTATAAACATAATATCCCGTTCATGTTTTTCTTTACGGGTTTGCATAAGGATTATCACCAGCCGGGCGATAGCCCCGGTAAGGTTGATTGTTTTAAGGCCGCCCGTGTAAGCAGGCTGGCGTTTTTCACAGCCGGCCGTATTGCCAATGATAAGAACAGGTACAGCATAATACCTGCTTCGGATGACCCGCCCCTGGGACAGTAAAAGAGTTGATTAATCAATGATCCAATAAATATAAATGACTATGAAAACGAAATTAATGCTGGCGATTTTGACCATTGTCCCGATGATGTTCCAGTCTGAAGGTAAAGCCCAGGAAAAATTCAGCCTGACTTACAAACTTGAAAAAGGGAAAACGTACAAGTACGCCCAGGATAACATCATTGAAACCACCCAGGAGATGGGGGGACAGGAAATGAAAATGAATACCGACGGACATTCCGTCATGCAGTAGGTGGTTGAGGATGTAACGAAGGAAGGTGTGATGACTGTTGTGTATTCCTATGCTGAAGCAAAATTCAGGATGAAGGGCATGGGCAGGGATACCACCATGGACCTTAAGGATCTGACAACGGCCTCGACCAGGGCCGAGATACTTCCTACAGGTAAGGTTATTAAAAACAAAACCGCTGACACATCAAAATCTACAAAGTCATCGATGGCAATGAACATGTTTGCAAATGCCAACCTGGCAATCCTCCCCGATAAGTCTGTTGCTGTTGGAGATAAATGGCCAAGAGTTTCAAGCGACACTACTGAATCTGAAGGAGGTCAGATGATTTATAAAAGAAACCTGGAATACACTGCCCTGGCCAGGGAGAAAAGAGGAAACCGCGAATGTCTTAAGATCGACTTCAAAGGCACCATGGAGATCACAGGAAAGATGAAACAAATGGGCATGGATATGGTGCTTGAAGGCAGCGGTGAAGTCTCAGGAACCGTTTGGTTTGATCCTGCGGCAGGTTTGCTTATTGAAGATCAGAATATAAACATCATTGAAATGACCATGGCATTGACCGGGCAGGCTCAGATGACTATCCCGATGACGCAGAAGGTCAACAGCACACAAAAACTCATTGAATAAATGCAAAAGATCGCATTCTTTATTGGCTTTTTGCTGATATCTGTGCCCCTTTTCTGCCAGGAATGTGGGGATAAAGCACACAGCAGCAAGGAACTCCTTGACCGGCGCAAAGCCCTTCTTAACATGCTGGATACAGGCTCGGCCGTTTTGATTAAATCGGCTGATGCGACTCCCGACAATATGATCGAACCTTTCAGGCAGAGTCCTGATTTCATGTATCTCACCGGGATAGACGAACCGGGATATAAAATAATCATGTATCCTAAAGGATATCGTTTTGGTAACAGGCTTAAGTCAGTGATCATATTCACATACCCTGAACAGCTTTATGAACCTGTTTTTCTTTCGGCCGGCGACACCCTGCTTGATGACAAATTTTTCGAACCCGTTCTTGCAAGTATTACAAGGGATCTGAGAACACTGTATTATTCTCCTGTTCCTGAACTCACGAACGACTGGTTAAACGAGAAAGTCGTAATCCGCGAACGAGAGGTGAAGAAAACCTTTGAACAGGCGCATCCCGGGCTTAAGTTAAAACCTGCGAACAAACTTTTCAGTTTGATGCGGCAGATCAAAACCGATGACGAAATCGCTCAGACCCGCAAGGCCATTGGATTCACAGGCGACGGCATCAGATCGGTGATGCAGAAGATCAGGCCGGGGATGTACGAGTATGAGGTACAGGCTATCATCGAATATGAAGCAAAGAGTGAGGGGGCTTCTAGCATGGCGTTTCCATCCATCATCGGTTCCGGCACCAACAGCCTCATGCCGCATTATGAAAAGAACAGCTGCCGGATGAAGAAAGATGATATCGTGGTGATGGATGTTGGGGCAAGGTATGAGTCATATTGTGCCGATATCACCAGGACTATTCCGGTTTCGGGAAGTTTCACTCCCGGCCAGAAGGTAATCTACCAGGCGGTGCTTGATATACAGAAAGAGGTGATTGCAATGATAAAATCCGGCATCACATTCAGTGATCTCGACAGGAGAACCACCCAACTGACGGCTGCGGCAGGATACAAAAACTACATTATTCATTCAGTTACACATTCCCTCGGCCTTGTTGTTCATGACCCTTCTGCAGGGGATACACTCAGGCCGGGAATGATCATAACAATAGAGCCCGGGATCTACATTCCCTCTGATGATACTGTTCAGGCTTCTGACCGCCGTGGATTCGGCGTTCGTATTGAAGACGATGTTCTTGTGACTGCGGATGGCTTTGAGGTGTTGTCAAAAAACATACCCAAAGAGATAGCCGAAATCGAAAAGCTGATGAATAACAAAAGGAAATGATACCCGGACGGATGCCGGTTTAGTTTCAGAATAATCCTTTCAGCAATGAATCTTCAACCTTGTTCGGAAGAGTGACTTTAAGTCCGGGATTCTGATCCATCGCCCGTTTGATGGCAAATACCGCCTCATCGTTTCTTGCCCATGCCCTGCGGGAGATGCCGTTATTCACATCCCAGTGTAGCATGTTCTTTAATCGGCGGTCAGCATCGGAGGATCCGTCGAGGACCATTCCAAAGCCCCCGTTGATGACTTCTCCCCAGCCTACTCCTCCGCCGTTATGAATGGAAACCCAGGTTGCCCCCCTGAAACTGTCGCCTATCACATTTTGTACTGCCATATCCGCAGTAAATGAAGATCCGTCATAAATATTTGAAGTCTCGCGGAAAGGTGAATCGGTGCCAGAAACATCATGATGGTCCCTGCCAAGGACTACCGGGGCCGAGATCCTGCCGTTCCTGATGGCTTCGTTGAAGGCAGCAGCAATCTTTGTGCGGCCTTCACAATCGGCATAGAGTATCCTGGCCTGTGAGCCAACGACCATTTTGTTTTTCCCTGCCTCACGGATCCAGTGTATATTATCCCTCATCTGGAGTTCAATCTCGGGAGGTGAAGCCGAGGCGATCTGTTCAAGTACATCTCCGGCAATCCTGTCGGTGACTTCCAGGTCGGCAGGGTCGCCCGAAGTGCAAACCCACCTGAAAGGACCAAAACCATAATCAAAAAACAAGGGGCCCATGATATCCTGAACATACGAAGGATAGATGAAAGTACCATCAGATCTGAACACATCAGCCCCCGCCCTGCCTGCTTCGAGAAGGAAGGCATTGCCGTAATCCCAGAAATAGGTTCCCATTGCCGACATCCTGTTGATGGCAGCTATTTGCCTCCTGAGTGATTTCTTCACTTCCTCCCTGAAAGCTGCGGGATCCTTTACCATGAGGACATTCGATTCCTCCATTGTGAGCCCGGCCGGATAATACCCTCCGGCCCAGGGGTTGTGAAGGGAAGTCTGGTCGGAACCCAGTTCAACCGGGATGTTTCTTTCGGCCAGCTTTTCCCAGAGGTCAACTACATTGCCCTGGTAAGCCATCGAAACGGCTTCTTTAGCCTCCCTGGCCTGAACCATTCTTGCGATGAGATCGTCGAGGTTGGTATACACTTCGTCGACCCAGCCCTGGGAATGCCGTTTTTTAACCGCCCAGGGATTGATCTCGGCAACCACGCCTATCGCTCCGGCAATGACTGAAGCTTTTGCCTGTGCTCCTGACATCCCACCCAAACCGGAAGTCACGAAGATCTTTCCCCTGATATCGCCCGAGGCCTGCCTCCTGGCTGCATTCAGAACTGTAATGGTGGTTCCGTGAACTATCCCCTGCGGGCCGATATACATGTAAGAACCCGCCGTCATTTGTCCGTATTGAGTCACTCCCAGCGCATTAAACCGCTCCCAGTCATCGGGCTTGCTGTAATTCGGGATCATCATGCCGTTCGTCACGACCACCCTGGGCGCATCCTTATGTGAAGGAAACAAACCCATAGGATGACCCGAATACATCACCAGGGTCTGTTCATCAGACATCGTCGCCAGGTATTTCATAGTGAGCAGATACTGGGCCCAGTTCTGGAACACTGCCCCGTTGCCGCCATAGGTAATGAGTTCATGCGGATGCTGGGCAACTGCCGGATCAAGGTTGTTCTGTATCATCAGCATCACGGCAGCAGCCTGAAGGGTTTTACATGGATACTCGTGTATATTGCGGGCATGAATCGAATATTCAGGCCTGAAACGGTACATGTATATACGGCCGTACTTCAGAAGCTCAGCGGCAAATTCTTTTGAGAGCACTTCGTGGAATTCTGAAGGGAAATAACGAAGGGCGTTTCGTACTGCCAGCAATTTCTCTTCACGGCCGAGGCTGTCTTTCCTTACCGGGGCATGGCTTACATTCGGGTCAAACGACTTGGGCTCAGGTAAAACTGAGGGTATGCCTTGTAAGATAGTTTGCTTGAAATCCATCGTTTCCATTTATTTACAATCGGATGTTAAATAACAATTTACGATTTACGATTTACGAATGGCGACTGGAACTGAAAATTCGTAACTCGTAATTTGTAACTCGTAATTCATAAATTCTCTTATATTTTGTCCTGCGAATCCTTCAGGATCTGGTATAGCAGATCACGGGCCCTGAAAAGCTGTGCTTTCACAGTACCAAGCGGAAGGTCGAGAGTTGAGGCGATCTCCTCATATGACCATTCCTTAAAATATCTCATCTCGATGAGCTGACGGTAATGGGGCTTCAACTTTTCAACAACCTCATGCATAAGCTTCACTTTCTGCTTTGCGATCACATGTTCCTCAGGATCAGGCATATTGTCGGGGATGTTCGAAGGATAATCATTTGAACCCTCCTCATCCCCCCAATCATAATCGGCATACTGAATCCTCCTGCTCTTCCGCAGAAAATCGACACAATTGTTTGCCCCGATCTTGAACAGCCAGGTACTGAATGCATAATCGGGTGTATACTGGGGCAGATTCCTGAATGCCTTGCCAAACGCTTCAATCGTAAGGTCATCAGCATCCACGGGATTGCCAGTCATTTTCAGCATCATGAAATATAAAGAATCCCGGTAATTGTTGAGCAGCTCGGCGTAAGCTTTCTGGTCACCGTCCTTGAGCGCAAGCTGAACCAGACGGTAATCTCTCTGCCCCTTATCGGTAAGATGACTGGCTAATTCCATGTATTCGGTTTGCGGAAAATATTCGTGATGCCGATCGCAATATTCAGTAACAAAAGTACGATTTCCAGCAAAGGAATAAAAAAGATGAGATCCCGCTCACCCAGTTTACTGAAACAAGGTGCAAAAACGAGGTACTGAACGATCATTCTCAGAACAACCAATCCGAGAACCGGGAAGATTGAAAAATTCAGCGAAAGCATCAGGGCGGCAAACAGGTAAAAACCGAACAGGCTGAGGGAGTATAATCCAAGCAGGAATTTAAATTTGAACCTGTAATGCGAGGAGGTGGTAAGATGCCTGCGTTTCTGGGTGATCCAGTGGCTAAAAGATTTTTTCGGTTCAGAGTATGTAAATCCTTCAGGGTTTACAACAACTGCTGTATTTGATTTCCGGGCTACCCTGTTGATGAACAGATCGTCGTCGCCCGACCTTACCCTGTAATGCTGAATAAAGCCCTTGTTGTAGTAAAACACCGATTTAAGGTATGATAGGTTCCTGCCAACACCCATATAGGGAAGTCCCGCCAGGGCATACGAAAGATACTGGGTGGCAATATGTGCAGTATCAAACCGTATCAGCCTGTTAAGCAGGCCTTTGCTTCGCGAATATGGACTGTACCCGATAACTACTTCTATTCCTTTCCTGTATGCCGATTGCATACTCGTGATCCAGTTTCGGGATGAGGGCCGGCAGTCGGCATCGGTAAGAAGCACCTTGTCGTATTTCGCCGACCGTATCCCTATAGAAAGCGGGAATTTCTTTCCTGTAAAAAAGTTCAGGTCCTCCTGTATGACAATACTTCTGAGGGCAGGGTATTCCCTTTGCAAATCCGATAGTAAATAACCCGTTTCATCATCGGAGGCATGGTTCACCACGAGGACCTCAAACAAAGGGTAATCCTGGTCGAGGATCAGGGGGAGGTTGTCTTTGAGCTTGTAGTATTCATTATGAGCGCAAATGACAACTGAAACACCTTCCCTGGGTTCAATAGGTTTTGCCATTTTGTAAAAGGAAAGCCTCAGAAAAATAATGAGATAATAAGCGATCTGGACAAGGAAAACAAACGAAAGAATGAGCAGCAGTGCTAAAGGAATTGTATCGAGATTTACAAGGCTGTCAGGCATTTAACAAGTATTAAATTGGATGAAGGCAAAGATATTCAGAATCCGCTATAAAAACCTACCTTTGTCGATAAATTGGCTTTTTCGTTAACATATAATCCCTGAATTCTGCCATATTCTGATGAATTTCAGCATTGAACATCGCGATCCGGGAAGCTCGGCAAGGGCAGGCTCACTGATCACCGATCACGGGTTGGTACGCACCCCGTTTTTCATGCCTGTTGGTACAGCCGGGGCGGTAAAAGCCATGCATATCAGGGATCTGAGGGAAGATATCAGGGCTGAGATCATGCTCAGTAACACCTACCACCTGTATTTGCGTCCCGGGACAAAAGTGATTGCCGGGGCAGGCGGACTGCATAAGTTCAACGGATGGGACAAGCCGATACTCACCGATAGCGGGGGGTTTCAGATCTATTCACTTGCCCATATCAGGAAAATCACAGATGACGGGGTTATTTTTCAATCCCATATCGACGGTTCGAGACATCATTTCACCCCCGAATCGGCAATCGATATCCAGCGTGATCTTGGGGCGGATATCATTATGGCATTTGATGAATGCACCCCATGGCCCTGCGAATATGAGTACGCCAAAAAATCTCTCAGCAGAACTCACAGATGGCTTGACCGCTGCCTTGAACACTTTGATAAAACGGATTGTAAACATGGTTATACACAATCTTTGTTTCCTATCGTCCAGGGCAGCACGTTTGAGGACCTCAGGATGCAATCCGCAGAATATATCGCTTCAAAAGATTCTGCAGGATGCGCTATCGGAGGGCTTTCGGTCGGAGAACCTGCTGAAATGATGTATGCGATCACCAGCCTGGTTTGCGGGATTCTTCCGCAGGAGAAACCACGTTATTTAATGGGCGTGGGAACCCCTGCAAACCTGCTTGAATGCATCGCCCTGGGCATAGATATGTTTGACTGCGTAATCCCGACCAGGAACGGCCGGAACGGGATGCTTTTCACCCGGGACGGAATTATCAATATTAAAAACGAAAAGTGGAAAAATGACTTTTCCCCTCTCGAACAAGGAGGTGATGTGTTTGCCGACCTGCAGTATACAAAGGCATTTGTACGCCACCTGTTTATTTGCGGGGAGATGCTTTCGGCAATGATCGCCACCACTCACAACCTCGGTTTTTATATCTGGCTGATGAAGGAAGCACGTAAGCACATACAGGAGGGGGATTTTGCGAAATGGAAAGCTGAAATGGTTATTAAACTGATGCGAAGATTATGAGAGATGCAAGATGCAGGATGCAGGATGGACGAATATTGAATATTGTTCGGCGAAGCCGTAATGAACACCAATGAAATAAGCAATTTCGTGAATAATGTCGAATATCGAGTCACCAATAACCAATAACCAACAACCCGATACCAAGACCCAGGATGAAATTCAGTAATGAACGAAAAAGTTTGTTGTTCCTGCTCCTGGGCTGGATGATCCTGAATTTCATCCAGGCCGCGGTCACCGGTTTGTTCGATGACGAGGCTTTGTTCTGGATGTACGGCCAACATCCTGCCTGGGGGTATTATGAGCACCCTCCCATGGTTGGAATACTGATCAGGGCGGGCTATACGTTATTCCATAACGAGTTTGGGGTAAGGTTCTTCTTTGTAATCCTCAGTACCCTCTCATTCTATCTTGTCGCAAAACTTGCAGGGGTGAAAGACCCTCTGCTGTTCGGTGCACTGGCATTTACAACCCTTATTGCCCAGGTGGGAGGATTTATGGCGGCTCCCGATGTGGCCTTGATGTTCTTTACCGTATTGTACTTCCTGGTGTATAAGAAATGGCTTGAAAACCAGGGAACATGGCTTGCCGTTCTGTGGGGAGTGATTATGGCGGCCATGATCTACAGCAAATATAACGGCATACTGGTCATCCTCTTCACCATCATGTCGAATTACAAACTGTTCAAAAGCAAATCCTTCTACATTGCGGCCTTAAGCGGAATCATCTGTATGATCCCTCACATTTTATGGTCCTTCAGATATGATCATCCAACCGTATATTACCACCTCTTTGAAAGGAACTTCGAGCAGTTCAACCTCCTGAAGTATTTCATGGAATTTTTTGTCGGACAGCTTGGTATTTACGGTCCGCTCATGGCGATCATCTTTTTCTGGTGCATGGTGGTTTTTAAAACCGAAGATACATTTGATAAAAGCCTCAAGTTCACTGCCATCGGCACATTGATGTTTTTCATGGCATACACTTTCCGCGGACAAGTGGAACCAAACTGGACGCTCCCTGCATTCGTTCCGCTTCTGATCATGGGGTACAGAACATCCGCAAACAGTATTAAACTTAGAAAATGGATCATGCCCCTGGCAGTTATAAGCCTTGTGTTTGTCGTGGGACTGCGGATATACCTCGTACATGATTTCCTGAAACTTCCCAGAAGCATGGTTAACCTTTCGGAATTATACGGATGGAAAGACTGGGCAAAGGAAGTCGAGAAAAAATCGGGAGGAAGGCCGGTTCTTTTCCTGAATTCCTACCAGAGGGCATCGAAATACATTTTCTATACAGGCCGGCCGGCATATACCATGGAAGATTATTCGGGGCACCGAACCCAGTTTTATTACTGGAGTGATGCTGAAAAAGGCCTGCAGGGGAAGAACATCATGGTCATCGACTTTTTACCCTGGCGGTGGCTGCCCGAAAAGCAGGAATTTCAAAGCGGGAACGGCATTGTCACCTATTATGGTTACTGGCAGAATTTCAGGTCACATTACAAACTCGGCATGAAATTTAAACTCAAGACATTAAGATTCCCTGCAAATGTGATGATAACTCTTCCTGTGACCATAACGAATCCATACAAGGATACGGTGAAGTTCAACCAGAACAACTGGATGCCTTCATGGCTGGTATATCATATACATTATAAAGACCATTTTGTGGCCAAGTCCGTTCAGTCGACCGATATAAGCAAGATGGTCATTCCGGGGGCGGCGAAAGATACGAGTATCAGGTTCCTTACGCCCGCAGTACCCGGGAATTATTACTTTTGGGTTTCCGTTGCCGAAGGATGGCTGCCACCGGCCAGGAATATGAATTATCAAACGATGGAAATATACTGATGCGCACACTCGATCTTTATATCATCCGCAAGTTCCTGGGGACCTTCTTTTTCACCCTGTTGCTGCTGATTTTCATCGTGGTGATCTTTGATATTTCAGAAAGGATAGATGACTTCCTCAGGACCAATCCTCCCCTTTTCGCCATTGTCGTTGACTACTATTTCAACTTCATTCCCTATTTTATCAACCTGTTCAGTTACCTGCTGACATTCATTGCCGTTATTTTCTTCACTTCCAAAATGGCCTCGAATTCAGAGATCATCGCCATCCTGGCCAGCGGCATCAGCTTTCGAAGGTTCCTGCTGCCCTATGTTGTTTCGGCACTCATTCTCGCCCTGCTTTCGTTTGTTCTGGCTAATTTCATTATTCCCTACACGAACCAGGGGATGTTCGCATTCGAGAAGAAATACATCAAAGACCCAAAGGAGTTCAACGATATGAACATCCACAGGCAGATCAGTCCGGGAACATTCATTTACCTTGAAAACTTCAATATCAGAACCAAAAGCGGATGGAAATTCACTATCGAAAAATTCGTCAAGAGGGAACTCGTTTACAAAATGAAGGCCGAGCGGCTTGACTGGGACAGTGCCCGTGCGAGGTGGACCATTACAAGTTTTTACGAAAGGCGGATGGACGGTCTCAATGAGACAATGAGGAAAGGGGTCAAACTTGACACGGTTTTACCCCTGGTCCCTGCCGATTTTACTGAAGATATTGAAGAAGTCAAGATCATGAACTACTTCATGCTCAGGGACCATATTGCCAAGAAAGAGCTCAGAGGGGACCCCGATGTCATGAAATACAAGGTCAAAGGATACAGCCGCATCTCTGATCCTTTTGCCACCATTATTCTGACGCTGATCGGCGTTGCAGTCTCTTCCCGCAAAGTCAGGGGAGGAATAGGATATCACCTGGGATTTGGCTTGTCACTGACCTTCCTGTATATTCTTTTCATGCAGATCTCTACTGTTTTTGCAACTTTCGGAAACCTTCAGCCCCTGGTAGCTGTCTGGATCCCGAATATTATTTTCGGTATTATCGCGATCGTGCTGATCAGGCTGGCACCGAAGTAATGGGGTTTGGGATTAGGGATTGGGGGTCGGCAACTCCGGATTATGGGTTGGAGATAGCCAGACGAAGCAGCCCGGGAAAAGGCCTTCAACTGCCGGGATTTCTTTGAACAATCCATAAACAGAAGAGCCGCTTCCACTCATGGAAGCATACAACGCACCTTTATCATACAAAAGATCCTTGATCTTCCCGATCAGAGGAAACTTGTTGATAACTGGTTTTTCAAAATCATTTACCATTTTAGACTTCCATTCCGAAACAGGTGTTTTCACAATCTCTCTAAGGGATATTGAAGGCTTTTCAGGATTGATCATCGCATAGGCTTCAGATGTGCTTATATGGACATGAGGGATCACTATAATAAGAAATGTCCCCTTAAGAGAGATCGGGACCGCCTCAAGTTTTTCACCCCTTCCCTGTGCAAAAGCAGGGCGGTTGTCAATAAAGAATGTACAATCACTTCCAAGCCTTGAAGCAAACGCTTTTAATTGATCGTTACTGAGACTGAGGCGGAAGATTTCGTTCAGGGCTTTCAGAGTAAAGGCGCCGTCAGAGGAACCTCCTCCCAGGCCCGAGCCCGTCGGTATTATTTTTTCAAGGCGGATGGTGACAGGGGGTATCCCGAAATGTTCGTTCATCAGGTTATACGCCTGAACACATAGGTTTGAAGAAGAGTCCCCGGGGATCTTAAGTCCGGATGATGAAAAATGAAAATTTCCATCTTGCGAAGGCTGGATTTCAACGATATCCGAGAGTGAGGCCGGGTAGAAAACCGTTTCAATATCGTGATAACCGTCAATACGCTTTCGCACTACATTTAATCCAAGATTGATTTTACAGTTTGGTCTTACGATCATGGTAAATTTACTTTTCGCCGGGAAATTTTTCGGGCCTCGAAAAAGCCGGATTAACAATAAAACTGCTGTCGGTAAGTGCAAGGATAAAATCTTTCAGATCAGATTTCTGGGCCGGTGTCAACTGGACCCCGTGATTTGCCACATGGTGCATCAGGGGGCTTATGCTGGGGGACCAGGTCACGCCTGAACTGTAAAAATTGATTACTTCTTCCAGTGTTTTGAACCTGCCATCATGCATATAGGGTGCAGTAAAGACCACATTCCTGAGAGTGGGAGCAACATAGGCCCCTATATCCATAACATCGCCGGTTACGCTGTGGCGGTCGGCAGGATCGGAAAAAACACTGTCGAGGCCGTTATTATAAAAAAGGTTTGTCGTAAACAATGGATTGGCTTCTCCTCCATGACAGTGAAAGCAATCACCCCCGGTTTCAGTCATAAAAAGAACATATCCCCTTCTTTCTTTTTCACTGAGCTGCTCCTTTCCTGCAAGGAACCTGTCGAATTTCGAGTTGGCTGAGATCAATGTGCGTATATACTGGGCAATAGCCCTGCCCACATTTTTCACAGTGACAGTGCGGCTTCCGAAAGCCTTTTCAAAAAGTTCAGGATACCCGTTCACCGACTGGATCAGCGCTTTTGTTTTGTTGGTATCTCCCGCCATTTCATGAGGGGCAATGATTGCCATCCAGGTTACGTCTTCAAGTTCGCGCTTTGCTTTAAGCGGGTTTTCGGAGTAAAGAGATCCGTTCCAAAGAAAGCCGTTATTGACCCATACCAGGTTTATCAGAGGAAGCATGAAGTGAGGCGTGAAAATCCCTGTAAGCCCGTAAGGGTGCCCTCCCGGGAAACGGGGATTATCGATCCCGCAAACAAAAGAATGTGATTGAAGATGACAAGTTGAGCAGCTCATTCCCGAATCGGGCGAAATCCGGCCCGACATCCTGCTGTCGTAAAAAAGATAACGCCCCAGATCGACACCCTCCTTTGTCATAGGGTTATCTGAAGGAACGTTCAGCCTGGTTGGAAAGTATTTTGGAATTTCTATGATATAGGGTGTAGCGGATGAGAAACCAGCATTCTCATCCTTGCTGCATGAAAGCAGGGTGAGAAGAAATGCCAGGACCCGGATCAGTTGTTTCATTAATCAGTATTTAGCTTCAGGGTAGCTGGGCATCCTGCATCCTGCATCCCGCATCATGTATCCTGTATCTTGCATCCTGCATCCCGCATCACTCTTTCACTTCCCTTTATCAGTAAACCTTACCGAAAACGCTTTCCTCCCGTTCAAACATGCATTATTCATCATATTCTGCTTCTGCATCATTGTGTTAGGGTATTTGGAAAAATCAAACTGGTTGTTACCTGTAAACCATTTGTTCACATTCATACTGATAACCATATATTTTACGTGACTTTCAGTAAGGGAAAAACCAGATGCAGGGAGGTTTACATCAAAATAATTCTGCACAAACGATGAGATTGAATCCGGATTGATCACATTGCCCTTATATATCTGTCCGATCCCGATGTGAAAGTTAAACGGATAAGGTATCCACTGGGCGGTTCTTCCCCATAAGATATTCATTTTCATATAATGATAGCCTCCACCAAGAACATCAGGCCAGTTCATATCTCTTTCGGGTGGATTCAGGAACCTGTTAGAATAGTTTTTAATTTCATTTATCCCGAAGGTAAATGAAACAGAATCAAACGTCCCCCACGGAACTTCAGTGTTCACCAGCCAGGTCAGAGTTGAAGGTATCCTTGCATCTATATAGTGGATCCCGTAATCTTTCTGAATAATGAACTTCGCCCCGTCGCTGCGATGCAGGGTGATATCCGAAATAAAATACTGCAAATCAGTTACTTTATAAACATTCCCCGAGGAATTTATATAATCAGCAGTATCAACAATGAACCGGAAGGTGTCGACCTTGTTTTCAAACCTGATCACCAGGGTCGTGGGATCTGTGGATGTCTCGTCGAACACTTTTCCTTTATTGCATGAAATCAGCGATACAACCAGGATTGATAAGACGATGACGTTACTTACCAATAAACATGGTGTATGTGGTTGCAGTCTGTAAACAGATCCTTTCATTCCAGCCTCCAATCTATTTCAGGTTTGCCCATTTGCCTGATTAACTCATTGATACGTGAAAAGTGCCGGTTGCCAAAGAAGCCTTTATGCGCAGAAAAAGGTGAAGGATGAGGCGATTTCAGAATAAAATGCCGCCCAGCATCGATCAAGCCTGACTTAGCCTCAGCAAATTTTCCCCATAATACAAATATCAGACCATCCCTGCGGGCAGAAAGTTGCTTTATAGCTTCATCTGTAAAAATCTCCCAGCCCCTGTTCTGGTGGGAACCTGCCTGGTTCTCCCGAACTGTAAGAGTCGCATTCAGCAGTAAAACCCCCTGCCTGGCCCAGGCTGTAAGGTTTCCGTGAGGTGGCTGCGGGAGCCCGAGATCTTTCTCGATCTCCTTGAAAATATTTTGCAATGAAGGCGGCTTCGCAACTCCCTCAAGTACCGAAAAACATAGTCCATGAGCTTCACCAGCACCATGGTATGGGTCCTGCCCCAGGATAACAACTTTAACCTGGTCAAACGGTGTCTGATTGAAAGCATTGAAAATCAATGATCCAGGGGGGAATACCTGGTACTTTTTTTTCTCTTCCAGCAAAAACGCTTTAAGATCAAACATATACGGCTTGGAAAACTCTGCTTCAAGTATGTTTTTCCATGATTCATCAATAGCCGGCTTAAGCTGTTCCATCCTTCAAATGAGGGTTATAAACCTAACAACGTTAATAACTTTAAACAATATTGTGCTCAAACTTGAGTTTATTACCTAATATTGCATAACTTTGCAAAACTTTATTAATCCCGGTCAATCAAGATGAGAAAGATAGCAATCTTATTACTTTCAGTGGTACTTTTGGGTATTATTTCTTCCTGCACTTCCAACAGAGGATGTGCTGCTTATGGTGAAAAGCAAAGATACCAAATGGAACGTCGCTGATTTGCTTTTTTAAGGAATTTTAAGGCTGCTCCTTTCTTTACATGGGCAGCCTTTTTATTTTTCTTAATTTTGTCTTCCCTTTCTTAACCAAATGAATAAGCTGTTTTTCCTGGGTTTAATCCTGATTGCTATTCCCTGTCTTTCAAGGGCCCAGGAAACATTTACCAACTACAGCGACTCAGCACCCGACAATGTACTGTTTGAAAGGCAGTGGAGCCTGGGAGCCCTTCTTCACTCAAACGGCTGGGGATTGAAGTTCAGAAAGGGATACAATCTCACCGCCCGCAAGCAGTTTATGTGGGAAATCGAGTGGTCAACCTATAAATCGGCAAAAGAAATAAAAGTAGTCAATCCGTATTATTCCGATTCCCGTCCCTATTTTTTCGGAAAACTGAATTATGTTTCTTTTTTAAGAGGAGGAGTTGGCCTGAATTATATTTTCAACCGTAAACCATATTGGGGAGGGGTGCAGGTAAGCGGATTGCTTTATGGCGGATTAAGTATCGGGATAACCAAACCTGCCTATGTTTTTGTTGCGTATCCTACATCAGGATCAAATTATGAATTGCGCGAACAACGGTATTCGGCTGATATTAATCCCGATTATATTTACGGACGGGGGTCATTCCTTGCAGGTATTCTGGAACTGAACTTTTTTCCGGGGCTTTATACAAAGACCGGGCTTGATTTCGAATTCGGAAGCCGCAATAAAATGATTTCCTCGCTTGAAGTGGGTGCTACACTTGATTATAGTCCTGTAGGCATCCCGATCATGGCCCTGAACCCCAAGCAGAACCTCTTCCTGACACTGTATGTAAGCGTGATGTTCGGAAAACGGTATAACAGATGACGGTAATTGGTACTTGGTGATTGGCAACAACCAAAAACCAACAACCAACAACCAACAACCAACAACCAACAACCAACAACCAACTACCAACAACCAACAACCAACTACCACCCGATTTCCCCATGACTGAACTTGCGCAGCTCCCCATCCGCAGTCAGAACACAAAGCCTTCCTAAATCGTCCACACCCTTTGTGCTGCCTGAAAAAACCTTGCCACCCGCAGTGAATTCAAGGATTTTCCCCAATCCACATAAAGATGCTGTATAATCATTATCAATTGCCTCAAATTCGCCACGCTTTAACCTTCCGTATTGATATTCAATATTGCTGCAGGTTTTCTGAAGCATGTCACGGATGTCATAATCTTTTGAAGTGAGTTGCTTCAATGAAACCGGATTTGGAACCCATTTGGGGAATCTGGTCTGGTTCAGGTTGATCCCGATACCTATTACTGAATGTTTCACTATACTTCCCATGATGCTGTGTTCAATCAGTATCCCGGCTATTTTTTTACCCGAAGCATAGATATCGTTGGGCCATTTTATACAACTCTTTACGGTTGCAGGCAGGTCCTTTCGCAGGGTTTGAAGGACCGCACAGGCGATGGACTTATTCAGGGCGAACTGCTGATGGGGCTGAAGGAAACGAGGCTCCAGGACCAGGCTGAAGGTCAGGTTCAACCCGGGTCCGGAATGCCAGGCATTACTGCCCTGCCCCCTGCCTTCAGTTTGCTCAGCTGCCAGGATCACGCTGCCCTCTGAGGCCAGGGAATCTTTCAGAAGCTGTTGAGCATAAGTATTAGTGGATCCTGTGCGTTCAAGATAAATGACCTCCACCTTCATAATGCAAAAAAATTATCGGCTGATCGCCTGTGCTGCTTTGATCAGAACGTCAGGCCGGTGAATGGAATCGTAAACCGGCATGACATCTTTCCCTGTTTCAAATAAGCCATAAACCGCCATCTGAGCAGTGCGTACCGAATATTCCACCGTGAACACGCAATCTTTCGGAGCTTCGGCAAACTGGCCCAGAAACGCAAAATTCGCAGCCCCTTTTGGCAAAACTTCCGGCCGGTCACCAACCTCTCTTGGCATGAACAGGCTGTCTACATAAGGCATCGCAACAGGGATACAATTTACCTTGCCTGCGTCCATAACCGGGTTCATGAGATCCTGGATTTTCAGGTGATACCATAATTCCTGGAGCATCTCTTTCCCGCTGCATTCAGCCATGGTCTTATTCACAAAATTCCCTTTCCTGTCGGGATAGAGTCCATAGCCCCAGAATATTTTCACATCCTTTGCCTGATTTGGAAAATGCGGCTGGCGGGCAATTACGAACGACATCAGCCAGTTTGAATCAGTAAGGGTTACCAATCCCCCGGTTCCGTCGACATTGCCCGAAAAATTTTCCATATGATCATGAAACGTGCTGTCTTTGAATGTTGCTGTGAACGAATACCATTTCTGGAGGTCGATGTTATCGCAGAAAGGTCCCGGATTCCCAAATGCAGAATCTTTCGCTGCAAGTTTTTTCCACAATTGCCAGGAACCTGACTCAGCCATGCCTTTTAACCTTGCCGGACTGTCCCATGTGCCGTTATCAGTGCTTTCGGTAAGGGAACCATTGGTAATGAAGACGTAATCATTTTCGCGCAGGACAATTTCATTTTTATCTCTGAGATGGATTACAGTGGCGGTTTTCCTGTCGGCCGACAAGTTAAAGTCAACATCCGCCACTTCCATTCCCATATCAAAATGAACTCCTTTCTCAACCAGGTACTTTTTCATGGGTAGTACCACCGAATGGTATTGATTGTACTTTGTGCGCATGACTCCGCCTAAACGGTTAAGTCCTTCAACAAGGTGAATAAAGCGTTTCATATACCTTCTCATCTCGGCAAGGCTGCTCCATTTCTGAAATGCGAACATTGAAGTCCAGATATACCAGAAATTAGTAGTAAAAAAATCCTGGTCAAACCAGTCTTCGATTCTTTTGTTCCCGAGAGATTTTTCAGAAGTAAAAGTAAGTTTAAGCAATTCTGTCTGCTGATGAAGATTGAGTCCGTATGAAGAAACATCCAGCTTCTTACCGTTTTTCAGGAGCCTGGCCTGGGCGTTGGAAACAAACCTTTCATTAAAATCGAAAGATTCATCTCTCACAGAAACATTCTGGTCTTCATATGAAGGGATAAAAGAAAGCAAATCCCAATAACAGGTATAATGCATTTCATGCATTCTTCCTCCTCTCACAACAAAGCCTTTTTCGGCATCGCCTGCACCATCAAGCGCACCGCCCGGAATCTGATCTTTTTCGAGAATATGGATATTTTCGCCGGGAACTCCTGCATCTTTAATAAGATATACAGCGCTGGCCAATGATGCTATGCCGCTTCCGATAAGATAGACTTTTGAATCTTTCGGATTCTTGTTTTTGCCTGATTTCATGATATCTCCTGTCGTTTATAATATGTTGTCCGATATAAAGGTAACATTCTTTCCCTGATTTTTCAATAAAAAAGATCCCCTGAAGTATATCACTTTTGGGAACATGGCGGATTAAGAGGAAAAAGAAAATGGACAATTACATCAATCACATTCCGATCAATCAGTGGGCCGAGGATGACAGGCCCAGGGAAAAACTGGAGATGAAAGGCAGGCATGCCCTGAGCGATACCGAGTTACTGGCCATCCTCATCAATACCGGCACAAGGCAGGAATCGGCTCTGGATCTTTCGAAGAACCTTTTGCAGAAAGCCGGGAATAACCTCATCGAACTTTCGCGAATGTGCCTGAGCGACCTTTTAAAAGAAAAGGGAATAGGAAAAGCCAAAGCCCTGGCAATCATTGCAGCAATGGAACTTGGCCGCCGGAGAAACGAGGCTGTTGCTGTAAGCCTCGAAAAGATCACACAAAGCAGGCAGGCTTATGAAATTTTCAGGAGCCTGATGGGGGAGCATCTGTATGAGCAGTTCTGGATGCTGCTTCTGAACAGGGGAAACCGCCTTCTGCGGAAGATCCAGATCAGCGAAGGCGGGATCTCAGGCACGGTAGTCGACCCGAAAAAGATTTTCAACATCGTACTGGAGTTTCGCGCTTCATCGATCATCATCGGGCACAACCATCCTTCGGGGAATCTCGAACCCAGCGAGGCCGACAGGAAGCTAACGAGGAAAATCCGCGATGCAGGTCTGCTTCTCGACATCGATGTACTGGACCATATCATCGTTGGCGATGACAGCTACTTTAGTTTTGCTGATATGGGACAGATGTAAAAGGATTTACGAGTTACGAATTACGAATTTAATACAATGGCTATTCGTAAATTAAAAAGCGTGAAGAAAAGCGTGAAGAAAAGCGTAATGAAGAGCGTGAAGAAAAGCGTAAAGAAAATCGTAAATCGGGCCTCGTAATTCGTAAATGCAATCGTAAATCGTAAATCGTCCTTCGTAAATCTCTCAGAGAATTGTATTCAATGTCCCGAAAGTATATCCCTGTTCAAGCGCATGATCAATAAACCGCGGGAGTGCAAACAGCATCTTCTCCCTGGCTTTGACTGAGTCGTGAAACACGATGATGGCTCCGGGACGGAGGTTGGCTGTGGCGTTAAGCAGGCATTGTTCAGGACTCACTGCATGATGGAAATCCATAGTTAGGGCCGACCAGAGGATGAACCTGAAATCATTCCTGAGTATGAAATACTGCCCGGGAGTTAACCTTCCGTGAGGGGGCCTGAATAGTTTGCTTTCAAAATACTCCCTGCAGTGCATCACGTTATTATAATAAGCCCCGGGTGAGGTTTTCCAGCCATTCAGATGATTGAAAGTATGGTTCCCGACGGCATGTCCATCCGCAGTCAACATATCAAAAACATCCCTGTGTTTTCTGACATTATCGCCAACACAAAAGAAGGTAGCCTGAACGTTTTTCTGCTTAAGAACCAAAAGTACATCCGGTGTGACTTCCGGTACAGGACCGTCGTCGAAGGTAAGATAAGCGACCTTTCGGTTCACTGGAACCTGGCATAGAAGGTAATCGGGACTCAGCGCCCGGTAGAACCAGGGCGGACGAACTGCATACATTGTTTATTCGGGCCTGTAAACCTTGTTTACGTATAATTCATAATATGAACTCAGGTTCTTGTCGGCCAGCTTTGCAAGATCCTCCTGTTTAGCTTCATTGGCGCAAACCCCTATCTTCTGCAGAGTGAACAAACTCTCCTGCATGGGAATTTCCATGTCCTTCAAATCCTTGTCGGGGAAGGAGAAATAATACGCCAGTTTCTCCGATGAGGTTTTGATCAGCCTTTCGGCCAGCTGGTTTGCCTTTTTCACATCTCCAAGTTTATATAAACCGTCGGCCAGAGCAACTATGAAGTAATCATAAGGAACAGCGTTGTCGGGCATCTCGGTAAGGCAGCGTTCGATCACCTTACGGGCCGAATCCTTTTTACCTTCAGCAATCAGGGCACCGGCAAGGCGCGCAAATACCGAACGGAGGTTCATTACCATGCGAATATTATTCTCGTCGAGGTATATTTTCGGATTATTCAGTCCGCCAAACTTGAACTTATTCATGAGGTTATCATACATCACCGAAGTGTTCACGTCGCCGAGTTCCTGCTCTGTAAGCGTGGCCGGCACTGGCAGCAGGCGGAAAGCCATGCCCTCCTGGTGAAAATACTTATCGAGCCCCAGGTAGGTATCCTGCCCGGTCGTAACAACAAAATAGACCGGCCTTTTCCAGTTGTTTGTTGCCAGAAGGTCAAGGATCATAAGGTTTGCTTTTTCAACAGCCTCGCGTTTGACCTCGAAAGTAAGATTTTGTATACTGCCGGCATATTTCGCAGGAACTGCGCCACTGCTCACCAGGTATGCCGAATCGGAAGGAAGGATGAACTTTCGGCCAGGGAAGAAATCAAAAGTGCCCGGGCCTCCGCTGGGACTCATTTTAAGCTTGCTGTCATCGGTATTTATAATCTGGAATAGCTGGCGGATGTCTAAGTACTGATTTTTAAACGAAGGGTCTTCAACAAGGTAAGTCACATCATGGTTCCCCTGCCTGTATTTTTCCCGGCTCATCGAGAATGGCACAGGATCAGAGTCATAGGCCTTTCGCTTCATCTGGTCTATATACCAGTCCATGTTAAGAAGGCTGAGATTCACGACTCTCACGTCGGTTCGTATACCTTCAACCTCCTGGGCGTACCATAAGGGGAAGGTGTCGTTGTCTCCGTTTGTAAAGAGTATTGCATTGGGGGCGCAGGAGTTCAGGTAATTCTCGGCCATTGCCAATGCCGTATACCTTCCCGAACGGTCATGGTCATCCCAACCCTGCTGTGCCATCACCCCAACAGTAATCAGTCCCAGTGCAAAAGAAAGGATCATTGAGAGATTGGCTTTCATCCACCTTCCGAGCAACTGGGCCAGGAAAATCACTCCAAGCCCTATCCATATTGCATATGCATAGAAAGACCCTGCAAATGCATAATCCCTTTCCCTTGGCTGGGGAGAATATTGATTCAGGTATATAACAATGGCAAGCCCTGTGAGAAGAAACAGTAATCCTATAACGATAAATGACTGGTAATCCTTTTTGAAACTGAAGTACATTCCAAGAAGTCCAAAAATCAGAGGAAGCAGATAAAAGCTGTTATCCCCTTTACTTTTACGGCTTTCCGGTATATCCTGTTTACCCAGCCTCCACTGGTCAATGAATTTAATGCCAGTTTTCCAGTTCCCCTCAATTTTGCTTCCCATACCCTGAATGTCATTCTGTTTACCCGCAAAATTCCACATGAAATACCTGTAATACATGTGGATTATCTGGTAATTCCACATGAAGGTGAGATTCTCACCAAACGTAGGCCTCATACGGGTTTCGGTTTTATCACCCATCTGTACATCGACAGGCCTGCCCTGGATGTTTCCCCATTTTATATACTCCCTGGTATGGCGGGGTTCACGGTTTGACCACATCCTTGGGAAGAGGGTCGTAAACCTTGAATCATATACAGGGTCCACCCCTTCCCTTTTATCGGTAATCTCATATCGACCTGTCGATTTGTCCTTGGTATATACAGGGCTGCCATTTGAGTGGCCTGTGACAGGCGCATTATAATAGGGACCGCTGAGGATAGGCCAGTCCCCGTATTGCTCGCGCTGAAGGTAAGCAAGCAGGTACATGGCATTCTCGGGGTTGTTCTCGTCGATGGGAGTATCGGCATTGCTTCGGATGACAAGCATGAAAAATGAGGAATAGCCGATAAGGATAAAGGCGAAGGCCAGCAGGACCGCATTCCATGCAGGCTGCATCTTATTAGCCGAATAACGCAATCCGATCACTATTGCAGCAATCAGAATTAAAAAAAAGATAATGGTCCCGATATTGAAGGGGAGCCTGAGTGTGTTGACTGTAAAGAGTTCGAACCAGGCTGCGAACTTCAGTACATAAGGTATAATGACCGACATCACCACCCCAAGGATCAGCACCGAAACCACCAGTGCGATCAGAACGCCTTTCCAGTTCGGTGTTTTATAATTCTTGAAATACCAGATCATGGTCATTGCAGGGATGGTGAGAAGGTTAAGCATATGAACCCCTATCGAAAGCCCCATGAGGTATGCGATCAATATAAGCCAGCGGTAATTATGGGACTCGTCGGCATGCTCCTCCCATTTTAGCATGGCCCAGAATACTACAGCAGTAAAAAACGATGACATAGCATACACTTCTCCTTCAACAGCCGAGAACCAGAACGAATCGGTGAAGGTATAGGCCAGGGAGCCAATGAGCCCGGCGGCAAGGATAAAGTGCATCTTTTCCCTGCTCATCTCTTCGTTTTTAAGAAGGATTTTCTTTGCCAGCATGGTAATACTCCAGAATAAAAACAGGATTGTAAAGCCGCTTGACAAAGCGCTCATGGTGTTGACCATGCGTGCAACGAGGGTGAGGTTTCCAAAAGCAAACAGCGAGAAAAAACGCCCGATCATCTGGAAGAGAGGAGCCCCCGGGGCATGACCAACTTCCAGTTTAAAACTGGTTGAAATGTATTCCCCGCAATCCCAGTAGCTCATGGTAGGTTCGGAAGTCATAATATAGACGGCAGAGGCAATTATAAATACCATCCAGCCGAGGATGTTGTTGAGGCGCTTGTATTGCTGCATAATGATTTTGTTGGAATTCGCAAAGGTAGGGAAAATGCCGATTATTTTATACTTTTGCAAGGCAACAACAATCTAAACCACACTATGAACAAGCTCGTTTTAATCCGTCATGGCGAAAGCACATGGAACAAGGAGAACCGTTTTACGGGATGGACCGATGTTGAACTTTCCGAACGCGGTATCAGGGAAGCAACCGAAGCCGGGCAAACCCTGAAGAAAGAAGGATTTAATTTCAAGATAGCTTATACTTCATATCTTACACGGGCCATCCGAACGCTATGGCTGATACAGGAACAGATGGACCTCTTCTGGATCCCGGTTTACAAGACCTGGAGACTGAACGAGAAGCATTACGGCATCTTACAGGGCCTGAACAAGGCAGAGATGGTCGAAAAATACGGTGATAAGCAGGTCCTGGTATGGAGAAGGAGTTATGATGTGGCGCCTCCTCCCCTGCCAGAAGATGACCCCCGCCATCCGAAACACGATCCCAGGTACGCAGATCTCGACCTAAAAGACATCCCGGCAACTGAAGCCCTGAAGCAAACGGTCGACAGGATAGTGCCTTACTGGAAGGATGAAATGGAGCCAAACCTGATTGTTCATAAGGAGGTGCTTGTTGCAGCCCACGGTAACAGCCTGCGCGGGATCGTAAAATACCTCAAGGGTATTTCTGATGAGGATATCATCGGTCTGAATCTCCCTACAGGAATTCCTTATGTATTCGAGTTCGACGATAATATGAACCTGCAGAAGGATTACTTCCTGGGCGATCCTGAGGTCATTAAAAAACTGATGGAAGAAGTAGCCAACCAGGGTAAGAAGAAATAGGATGCCGAAACGCTGGGTGATCCCCGACTTACATGGTTGTTCAAAAACCCTGTCGGCCCTGATCAAAAATCTGATCAGGCCCACGAGGAACGATGAATTGTACTTTCTCGGCGATTATGTTGACCGGGGCCCCGATTCAAAAGGTGTGATAGATTTTATCAGGGGGCTTGAAAAAGATGGCTATACGGTCAGCTGCCTCAAAGGAAACCACGAGGATTTCATGGTCGAGCTGTACGATGCCGAAAAGAAGGCTAAAAACAGCTGGTGGCACAGGCTTGGCGACCGCAAGCATAAAGTATGGATGGATATAGGCGGTAAAACAACACTTGAAAGTTTTAAAGCCGAGAACATCAGGAAGGTTCCCGAAGAATATATCGAATGGATGAGGAACCTTAAACATTTTGTTCTTCTGGATGAATTCGTACTGGTTCATGCCGGCCTGAATTTCAAAAATGAAGATCCCTTCGAAGACAAACGTGCGATGCTATGGCTGCGCGATTACCAGATCCAGCCCGAACGAATCGGAAGGCGCAAGATTATTCATGGCCACGTTCCTGTTAATATGGAACTGATCGTGCTTTCGGTAAAAAATAAGATTTACAAATTCATCGATCTCGATAATGGCCCCTATATCAAGGGAAAAGACGGCTATGGGAACCTCGTGGCCCTGGAATTGGGAGCGATGGAGATGGTCATTCAGAATAACCTGGACCTATAATAGTTACGAGTTACGAGTTACGAATTACGAGTTCAGAACGCTTCAAACGTACTTCGTAATTCTTAAATCCTAAATGAAATCGTAAATCGTCCTTCGGGCTCCGTAATTACGTTCGTAACTCGTAATTCGTAACTCGTAATTTGTAAATTACTTCCCTATTCCCTGTATCGCGCTCCTCAGACTTTCTTCCACCGGCAGATAATTGAACTTTGCCCAGAATCCTTCGTCGGCCTGTCCGGCAAGCTGGTCCCAGCGTTGTGAGCCCCCGGTCTTTTTATCTCCTTTAAATGACCTTAAAACACATACATCCCTGCACACATCAGTGATCACCAGGTCATTCTTATAGCCCATCCTGATCTTTTGTCCGTTCGACGGCTGCGTGAACGTTACCCATTGCTCGTCATGAACAATGCTCAAACACCACTTCCCTTCCCGCCTGGAGTAAACAATCGTGCGGTTGATCAAAGGCATTTCGGCTATCCAGCCCCCTGTATTATTGATACCATATGTTTTTTTGTATTTGTCCTTTTCGTACTGTTCGAATGCATTGAAACTCGGGCTTTGTGTCATCTTCATCAGGGCAAACGAAGATCCGTCGATAAACAGTTCTCCCTTAAAACCCCGGATATTCTTTTTCAACTGGTCGAACCAAATATGATAGATCTTCCCACCTTCAGGATTCGCAATCTCTTCCATTTTCAGGGAATAGAACCTGAAAACCTCCTCATCCAGCACCGTACGGAAGTTGTTTTCGGCCGGGTCGGTCATAAAGATACAGCCCAGGCAGCCAGCCATCTTCCCTACATCGCCCAATGAATTGACCAGTGCAGTATCCGAAACCACCCTTCCTTTTACAAGCCTGGTGGAATTCGAAGTTGCCGAATTTTCCCTGAACTCTTTCATCGAGTTCTGTGTAAAATAGCCTGCCTTCATGTCTTCAATCACAGCCTCAGCATACTCAGCCAGCTTCTTCCCCGCAAACTTTTGAGAACGGTAGAATGCAGTCAGCAGAACAGAATCACTGCCATAATTTTCGGAGATCCTGTTAAATGTCCTTCGTAAGACCTCCTGGGGAGTAAGGGCTAAAACCTCCACTTCCTTCAATGATACTTCTTTTGGTTTCAGGCGGATGAGGTTGTCCCTGTTGAGCATCCCTGAAACAGCAATTCTGGCCCTCTCATAACCCAGGTAAATGATGTAAACAGTATCCCTGGCATGAAACGCAGGAACCTGCAGATAAAACCTTCCGTCTTCATTGGAGACTGTACCAAGGGTGGAGTTTCCAAGGGCAAGCTGGGCAAAGGGCAGAACTGCACCGGAAACAGAATCCATAATCTGTCCGGATACACCGGCAGCCGTTTGGGAACGAGCTGACATTACAGCTGACAGCGCTAAAAAAAACAAGCCTGTACGGATTCCTTTCAGGCAGTATTTCTTTATAAAATTCATTGAGTAAATCTACTAAAAACTCTTATCGGAAAACAAGAAATGATCTGCATTCTTATCTTTGCGGTATGAAGCAAGCCGCATTCATTCTTGTATTCTTCTTTTTTTCCTGGTCAGGTCTGCACTCCCAGTCGCTCAAAAAAGCTCTCTTCCTTGGAAACAGCTATACCTACGTCAATGACCTGCCTTTGTTGGTATCTCAGATAGCATCCTCTAAAGGCGATTCCCTCTTCGCCCTGAAATACACCCCGGGCGGGTACACTTTCCAGATGCATTCAGAGGATCCCATGACCCGTGCCGCTATCGCAGCAGGGCCCTGGGACTTAGTCATATTGCAGGAACAAAGCCAGCTGCCGGCTTTATGGCCCGATTCGGTTGCTGTTACAACTTATCCGTTTGCTGACACCCTGAACCGGCTGATCAAAGAAAATGACAGCTGCAGCCTCACCTTGTTTTTCATGACCTGGGGACGAAAGTACGGCGACACCGATTTTTGCCCGGTTTATCCTCCGGTTTGCACGTATAATGGCATGCAGGCCAGGCTGCGCGAGAGTTACCTGACCATGGGAACGATGTTCAATGCAGAAGTTTCACCTGTGGGAGCCGCCTGGAAAACTACAAGAACCATGAATCCCGGGCTTGAGCTGTACCAGAGCGACAACAGCCACCCCAGTCTCTGCGGGAGTTACCTTGCCGCCTGTACCTTTTATGCGGCCATCTTTCATAAAAGCCCGGTTGGAGCGTTCGTTCCTGCAGGTATTGCCCAGACTACAGCTGACAGCCTTCAGCTTATTGCTTTCCACACTGTACTCGACAGCCTGAACACCTGGTTCATCGACACGACCACCGTTAAAGCCGGATTCAGCTATAATCCTGTATCTTCTTTTTGTTTCCGGTTTTCAAACCAGAGCTGGAATGCCCAACAATATTACTGGGACTTCGGCGACGGATCACATACCACACTTTCCAGCCCCCAGCATTGCTATTCAACACAGGGAACATACACCGTCAAACTCAGGGCCGAAAACATCTGCATGAGTGACAGCATCAGCATGAACATTCTCGTGAACCCTTCGGCAGTAAGCGAAACTGACCCTCAGGACCTCCCGATAAGGCCAAATCCGACAAAGGGGATCATCTCCCCCCTTCAGCCAGTACAGGCGATTTCAGATGAGGCTGTGTTTTGCATTTATTCCACGACAGGAGAAAGAGTGATGCAGGGGAGATACACCACAGGAAACACCATTAATGTCTCTCAACTACCCGATGGCATCTACCACCTGATCCTTAACGACAACAAGCGGTCAACCTCGGGCAGGTTCCTGCTGATGAAATAAAGTCACATCCTGCCTGGTCGGGGAGCTGCAATCCCTTACCGCAACACTGCCGGGATCTGAGTAAAAATATTCATCCTATTTTGGTTGCCCGGAAGTATTGTTCCTTCATTGTCGTACTTTTGATCTTATGAAAGCACGTATCTGCATCATAATTCTTTTACTATTTGGTTCCCGGATGTCGTTTTCCCAGGGTTCATGGCATCCTCCTGGCGCCGACCTGAGTTACCCAAGGACCCTGCTCGACAGCAATTCCATAGACGAGATCAGGGGTACGCTTATAAACCCAGGCATTCTCGAATTGTATCATTCGGTCTGGAATACAGCCATAAGTGAGATCCCCTCTGGAAATTCCACTGATGGTGACCGCTTCAGCAGGGCGCTGATAGCCAGGGAAGCTGCATTCACCGTGTTGATGGACAGGAAATGGGAGAATGGTAATATCGTCCCTATGCTTCAGGCCGAAAGAGATTCAATGTCGGCAAAAGCACTGTCATTGCTGAATAGCATCAACACCAATGTAGGATACCAGGGCGGATGGGTGTTCTACCAGGAATGGCAGCATCGTTCAAAGGAACTCATTTTTTACCTCACCGCCTATGACCTGCTCAAAGGGGCAGGCATTTCGGGTGAAACAGCAAGGGATTCACTGGTAAGCTTTACCGGGAACCTGTATTACCGGGCCATGGCCACTTATACCATCGTTTTCATTCAGCTGAAATTCTTCAATTTCCAGTTCGACAACCACAGCATCATGACAGCATCGGCACTTGGAATGGCTGCTGTGGTGCTCAATGACCATGAGGACTCCAATATAAATTACCAGCCGCAGAACTGGATCAATGCCGGATTATGGAACCTCGACAACACCCTCTGGATTGAGAACGGGACCTATCCCAGAGTCTCTGAACCCGGCAGACTTGCCGGCTATGCCGAAGGCCCGGCTTATTTTGATTATTCCTTTCAGAACGCTTTTCCGTTTATTCGTTCCCTGTATAATTTTTTGCCGGATGACAGTGTTGAAGTATCATTCAATGCGTTGCCAAGGAAAATACGAAATCCCTGGTACGATCCGCGCTACAACCGGATTTACGACTGGATGAATAAAATCCAGTTGCCCGACGGAAGTGAGCCGGCTATTCATGACAGCCCGATCGGCTTCGGAACACGCATCACGGCCCTGTGCGGAAAACCGGAATTCAACTTGCCGAACAACAACTTTTCATATGACAATCCGTTCATCCGCACCCAATACATTGCAACCAATGTACCCCAGGGAATCAGAACCGACAGCCTGTTCCAGGTCCTTCCTGATGCAGGTAGCCTGGTATTCCGCTCCTCATGGGATAAAGATGCGATTTACATGCATATGATTGGCAAGCACGGGATCGCATTGTCAGGCGCCAAATCACATCACCAGGGAGATGCATCCAGTTTTTCACTGATGGCTTTTAATCAGCTATTGGCTGTCGACCCCGGTTATCCTGGTGCACCGGAGAGCAATTTTGTAAACAGGGCGCAAAATCATAATTGCATACTCGTAAACGGAGGCGGACCCAAACCACCCACGGGTGAGTTTGTGAGTATAGCCTCAAACACAGCTTACATTGAAGATTGCTTTCAGCTACCCTCTCTTGAATACGGAGAAGTGAGGACCAGTTATTGGGGCGACAGCATCATCCGCTGCAACATGTTTATCAGGAATCGGTTTTTCATCCTGAACGATTTCTGTATATCCCCTTCAGGGAACCGGAGGTATACCTTTCAGTTCCAGGGGAACGGACTGGCAGGCGGCAGCGCTTCATCCGCCGAAGGCGAATTCATTCCCGACTTTGCAAACTCACAGGGGATCTATAAAAGAGATACGGTTTCGCTTTTACTTCAACTGCAGACCGATACAGGAAACCCGCTATATTCCTTTGAAACCGATTCACTGGCAGCTGGGTATTCAAGCTATCGCCTGTACAGTAAAATGCTGCTTCAGACCGATTCTGCTGCCACTGCAAGCTACCAGTCCCTGATGTTCCCTTTTACATCAGACCCTCCGGTTTCAAAGGCCCTCCATGGTCTCGGCGGAGCTGCGGCCTCGGTGGTGAGTTATAAAGCATGGAATGATTTTATTCTTACCCAGGCAAACGGGACAACCAAATTGGTTTCTGCAGCTCAGAGCGGATTCCCCGGAGTTATCGAATGTTCGGGAAACATCAATTACCTGAGTTTTCACCCCTCCGACCAGGTATCAACGGTCCTTCTCAGGGGAAAGGGTCAGATAAGTTACGGCAACCAGGTCATGCTCTCAAACAGCCGCCCAATGCTCACTGCATGGCATGAGAGCGGGTCGGGGCTCATCGAGGGGTTTTGCAGCGATAGCGGTACTGTCTCAATCTATAATCAGAAAGCCCTCAGGTCTGCGAGCGGAAATATCGCTTCGGTGACCTACGACAGCGCTTCGAAACTCAACCTTCTCAAATGCACTGCAAAAGGCAGGTTCAGGCTCGAGCCATCGAACGGGATCCTTGAACTGCCCGCCCATGAAGGAATCGCAATCTCAGCCTTTCCCAATCCATCGGCCAACGGCATATTTACTCTCAGCATGACTTCAGGGAAAAACACATCCGCAGTCATACGGATTGAAGATCAGAACGGGAAAACTGTATGCAGCCGTTCCTGCTCTTTGCAGGAAGGAAAAAACACATTGAAGATTGATCTTTCAGCCCTGCCGGCGGGTGAGTATTTTCTGAATGTCATGAATGGATTTTCCCGGCATACCCTCATCCTTATACACCTGTAAAACAGAATTCAATTCTATGATTGAAACTATCAAATTTGCAAATTTCAGCTGGTCTCATATCGTCCTGCCCAACGAGGAGGATCTGCTTGCCCTGCAGGAGCAGTACCACTTTCATGCACTCGATATTGAAGACTGCCGGTCGGTGATCAACCTGAGGCCCAAGATCGACATTTACGACGAGTATTTTTTCATGATACTTCATTTCCCGACCTTAGATGTAACCCAGACCTTTGTAAATATCAAGGAAATAAAGATTTTCTGGGGGAAGGAATTTCTTATCACGATAGGTAAATCCCACTGGATATTCAAGGAAATGTTCAACGTTGAAAAAAACCGGACTGCTTCGGGTCAGCAGATGGATGTAAAAAGCACAGATGCGCTTCTTTACCATGTACTTAACATTGCGATGATTGAATCACAAAAGGTGGTTGAAAAAATCGATGAGGATGTGAATGAATGTGGAAACGTATTATTTAACAAGCAGGCTGAGAA
>SESG01011247.1_pt1 | contig 54157 bp, 52 predicted proteins | sample 3171421 | NCBI WGS metagenome assembly SESG01 (sample SAMN10866946, study PRJNA518727) | freshwater metagenome | biome: subpolar coniferous forest; feature: holomictic lake; material: water; isolation source: holomictic Lake 227, 6 m and 8 m depth | place: Canada: near Kenora, Ontario | collected...
TACCTGCTTCAACCAGGCGACGAAGTACTGCGCGGTCGCGGACAATCCGCGCGTAGTAGCCAGCGTTCGCCGCAGTTGGTACTGAAGAGATCAGAGTGTGGAGATATGGCGCGCCACCGGCACGCGCAATATCACCACGCTTTGTTAGTTCGGCCGCGACGGTAACTGGATCGGCAGGTTCGCCACGACCATAGAGATCGAGAATTGCATCGTAGATAAGTTCATGAGCGGGGCGATAGAAATCGCGCTCCTTCAAAGTTTCTAGAACATCAGAGATGGCATCTTTGCTAAGGAGCATGCCACCAAGAACGCCTTGTTCGGCGACTAGATCTTGGGGCGGGGTACGTTCAAACTCGGGCGCTGAAGGGGTTCTTGGGTTGGAGCGCTCGCCTCGATTTGGGAGTTCGGTAATACTCATATCCGTAATCCTCCCTGCTGGCACTGACAAGCAAACTGCTCAATGGTTCAACTTAATCGGAGGCAGCGAAATCCTGTTATTACACAGAGTCACACCTGTGAGGATTGCTGTGGAAGAACCGTGGATATCTAACCCAAAGCGGTGGAGGAGGTTGTGTATAAGAGGTGGATAACTTTCAACTATTGCGGATTACACGCTCAATTTATGAGAGAGTGCTTGTGGAGGAAGAAATATTTAACCGTCTCAAAATGCGAAATGGGCCCATCTCATAACGAGTGGGCCCAGTTCTCAAGCAGTTAATTAAGCAGCGATAACCAAAACCGAGACGTTGGCTGATACCTGGCTGTGAAGGCTGACCTTCACAACATACTTGCCCAACTTCTTGATATGGCCATCAATTTTGATGCGATGGCGATCAATATCCATCCCAGCAACGCTCTTGAGGGCAGCTGCGATGTCCTTGTCGGTTACCGAACCGAATAGGGAGCCAGTAGAACCGACCTTTGCCTTTACCGTTACTTCGGCAGCTTCGAGGCTAGCTTTGATCTCTTTGGCGTGGTCTAGGTCGCGAATTTCGCGAACTGAACGGGCACGTCGAATGCCTTCGATCTGGCTCTCCCCGCCCTTGCTCCAAGCGATCGCGTTTCCACGAGGCACGAGAAAGTTACGGGCATAGCCATCTTTAACAGTTACAACATCACCTGGGTGACCGAGTCCTGCTACTTCGCGAGTAAGAATGAGTTTCATCAGTCGCTCTCCTTATCTTGCGGTAGAGGTGTAAGGCAGAAGTGCCATTTCGCGGCTGTTCTTAACCGCGGAGGCAATCTGACGTTGATGTTGGGTGCAGGCACCGGTAACTCGGCGAGCGCGGATCTTGCCGCGATCGGAGATAAATTTACGAAGCGTTGCAATGTCCTTGTAGTCGATATAGGTCGACTTCTCACGACAGAACGAACATGGCTTCTTCTTGAACTTCTTCATTGCGGCAGCGGACATTTTTGTCTGCTTTGGCTTTGGCTTCAGCGTTTTATTGCTTCTTGCTCCCACTGTGGTGCTCCTTAGTTACATCGAACTCCGAAGAGTTCGAAAATTGGATGCCCCGTCATATGAATGACAGGAATGGTTAATTAAATTAGAACGGAGGTTGATCGTCCGAACCGGTTGTGGCCCATCCGCCACCAACTGGTGCTGCTGACCAAGGATCATCCGAAGATGCAGTTTCAATTGGTGAGGAGAACCCACCTGAAGCTGCGCCACCTTGACGTGTTGTCTTGGTGACCTTTGCAGTGGCGTTGCGAAGTGATGGACCTACTTCATCAACCTCCACCTCAAAAACAGTGCGTTTTTCGCCCTCTTTGGTCTCGTATGAGCGTTGCTTCAAACGGCCAGAAAGAATAACGCGCATTCCGCGGGTTAAAGATTCGGCAACGTTCTCGGCTGCTTGCCGCCAAATTTGGCATTGAAGGAAGAGGCTGTCGCCGTCCTTCCATTCATTGGTATTTTTATCAAGGTAACGAGGAGTAGAGGCAACGGTGAACTTTGCGACAGCTGCACCGGAAGGGGTGAAGCGAAGCTCGGGATCGTTGACGAGGTTACCGATCATGGTGATGTTGGTATCTCCTGCTGCCATTTTCTCTCCTTATTCTTAATCTTTGATTAAAAACTCAATTTGATAAAAGTTTTGAAACTATTCTGGACGAACAACTTTGGTTCGTAGAACTGATTCATTTAGATTGAGTTGGCGATCCAACTCTTTAATTGCATCTGGACCACAGTGCATATCTACAACAGCGTAAATACCTTCGGGCTTCTTGTTGATTTCGAAGGACATACGACGACGGCCCCAAATATCGAGCTTGTCGACGGTACCGCCACTGTCTTTGATGATCTTGAGATAGGTCTCAAGGCTTGGCGCGACTGTGCGCTCTTCTAATTCAGGATCGAGAATGACCATGATTTCATAATGACGCATGCGTTAACCCCACCTCCTCTGGACTAAAGCGGCCACGGTATTTCCGCGGCAGGAGGGTTATGCACTCTCTTGGCGGAAACCACGGTGTGGTTGCCCTAGGAGAGGAAGGTTAAGCGTAGCCGTCAGTCGCTAAGGAGAGAAATTCGAGCTCTTGGGGGTCACTTTCCCGTGTGGATGAGGTGGCCACGAGACGAGCGGCAAACCAGGCGGTAGTCGCTAGGCGTAGGAAGATTGAGAGGGCATAGGCCTTTGCGGGCAACCCAAAGTGTGAGCCGGTATAGCTGGCCAGGTACTCCCAAATGGCGATGTGATAAATCGCCTCACCGGCCTGCCAGATCCAGAAATCGCGCCGAAGCTTGAGGTTGCTCATAGCCAAGATCGCCAGTGGGGTCAACCAAAGTACATATTGTGGAGAGTAGACCTTGCTGGCGGAGGTAAAGACCGCCACGATTAAAAAGGAGATCACAGCTAATGAAGGGGTGCGGCGTAGTTTGAAAAAATAATAGGCGAAGGCAGCTGCCCCAATAAGGAAGGTTAAGGTCGAGATGTTATTAATCGATTTGAGTTGAATCCCAAATAACTGCAGGCCATACCAGAGCGAGCCAAAATCCGAACCGCGATCGATATTAAGTTTGAAAAAGCGCCACCAACCTGTGGGAGTGGTGACCATAAATGGCAAATTTAAGGCGCTCCAAACCGCAAAGGTAATAACTCCATAACGTAAGAGTCGTAGCAGTTGTCCCTTTCGAAAAAGAATTAGTGCAACTGGTATGAGAATAACTATTGGAAAGAATTTAGTTGCAATGGATATTCCAAGCAGTAAGGCGCTAATGTCATATTTGCGTTTATCAAATAAGTAAATAGCAGCTATCGCAGTGATAACCGCCCACATATCCCAATTAACGTAAAGTGACGCGACAACTGCGGGACTCAAGGGCAATAAATACCAAAATTGAGGTTTCATTCTAGAAATTAGAAGCACGGTTCCCATAAATAGAATGGCGATAAGTAGCGCGTTTATATCAAAAAAATATTTATAACCGTGAGTTGAATGAGGGACCAACCAAGAGGTGGCATACATAACCATCGCGGTCCCCGGTGGGTACTCGACTGCTTTTGTGTCGCTGGAATACGGCCACTGATGCGTATCTAATCCGCGATCGCCATACAGTGCCGAAAGGTCGGAATAGCAAGCGTGGACATAGACATCGGGCGCACCCCAACCAGTATTTCGACAGTGATCAAATTTAGCGAAGGAAAAGAGCGCAGAAATTAGCGCAAGAACTAAGATCGATTTGGTCGCGTACTTGAGCATTGTTTACTTTTTCTTTTTCACGACAGCTTTTTTAGCGGCTGGCGTCGGAGTTGGAGTAATAGCTAAGGCGGGATCTAAAGTCGGAACTGCAGTTTCAAATGGAACTGGATCAGTGCCACCAATGTTTGCCGCTGCGGGGAAATCCACAATTGGTACGCCTTTCAGCGCATTCTTCATATAGAGGTCCCAAATCTTTGCCGGAAAGGAACCACCCGTTACGGCATTAAGGCCGCCGATACCGTTTAAGGATTGCGAAGCGTTGTCACGGAACATCGCTACCGAAGTTGCAAGCTGTGGGGTGTAACCACTAAACCAAGCTGAAGCATTATCCGTTGTAGTTCCGGTCTTTCCAGCGCTGGGTCGGCCAAAATCAGCTAGCGCGCCGGCCGCGGTTCCGACGGTAGTAACTTCTTGTAAGGCGCTCGTTAGGTCAGCCATTACATTTGTTGCAAAAACTTGCTGGGCTTGAACGCGTGATTCATACAGGATTCCGGAGTTGGAGCCCAGTACTTCTTTGATAATAAATGGTTTGGCGTAGATCCCTTGTGCGGCAAAGGTAGCAAAAGCAGAGGCGACATCGACAACATGAGGACTGGCTACACCTAGAACAACCGAAGGTGTTCCGATCATGCCAACAGATGTCGGGATTCCTGCTCTTCGAGCAACATCTACCACTTTGTCTGGACCGGCCTTTATCCCAAGAGGAACGAAAATCGTATTCACCGATTCTGCGGTGGCTTGTAGCAAATTGATACTTCCATATTGCTCGTTACCATAATTGAAAACTGGATAAGGTTTCCCTGCATCATCAAATACTTGTGGTGAACGGCCATCCCATGTTGAAGTCAAAGGGATACCCGCCTCTAACGCGGCGACAATGGCAAATGGTTTAAAAGTAGAACCTGCTTGTGTTGTTGCTTGGGTGGCATTGTTATATTGATAAACCAAATAATCTTTTCCACCATACAACGCGACAATCTCGCCAGTACCCGGGCGAATGGAGACTAAACCGATATGTAGGTTTGCTGGTGCCTTTGCAGGAGTGCGACGATCAACGGCATCAACTGCAGCTTGCTGCGCCTTCTTCTCTAAAGTGGTTTTAATTACGTAGCCACCGATTTGAAGTTGTTGTTCGGTAAATCCCAAAACATTTAACTCATGTTCAACCCAAGAGATTACATAGCCCTTGGAACCTGCGAGCGCTCCTGAAGTAACTCTTGGTTTGATCGTTGGAAATTTAGCCGCTGCGGCTGACTTTGTTGTTAACCAGTGCGCTTTAACCATGCCATTAATTACATATTGCCAACGGTTTTGTAACCGTTTGAGGTTTGATGGGCCGTAAGAAGGGTCGTAATAGCCGGGGCCATTCAGGATGCTGGCAAGAACTGCAGCTTGCGAAACATTTAGTTGATCAACGCTGCGGCCGAAATAAACTTCCGAAGCGGTCTCAATACCGTAAGAGCCGCGACCGAAATAAATGGTGTTCAAATAATTTTCTAAAATTTGATCCTTCGACATTTGACCTTCGAGCTTCATGGCGATAACAATCTCTTTAATTTTTCGAGAGATGCTCACGGTCGGCGTCAAGAAAGCGGTTTTGGCATATTGCTGGGTAATTGTGGAACCACTTTGTAGCGAAGAACCCCTTAGATCGTTATAGAGCGCGCGGGCAATTCCAGTAGGACTAACAGCGCTCTCGGTGTAAAAGTTACGATCTTCAGCGGCCATCACTGCATGGCGAACATTTAATGGAATGCTGGCCAATTTAACGATGGTTCGATTCTCGGAACCGATTCGACCTAACTCTGAACCATCGGCATATTGGATGATCGTGGATTGGCTATTTACGAAGGCGTTGGGGTCTGGAATCTTTACTGTGAAATAGGCGTAGGCAAATCCCAGCGCCAGGGCAATAAATCCGATGCCAGCTACAAAGACCGCGGTTCGGAAGAGTCTGCGTCTGAAGGTTGCCACGCCGAAAGGCTACCGCTTCGCCCAATCATCATCTTCGAGGGTCCGAACCTTGCGTGGGGCCTTTCGAGTTTGACCATCGCCTAATAGATAGGAGTAGATCAAATGGTTCCAACCACACTCCCCACAGACCTCAACGGTGTAAACCCGGAACTCACCAAATTCGCTCTGCATCTCTTCCAGTTCGACTAAAGACTTAATCCGACCTGAGTATTGGCCGAGTTGGTCCCCAAAGGCATATCGAAGTTCGACCATTTTGTTCTTTTTGCAGACTGGACAGGGTCGCTTAGTTGCTTCGCCGTGATACTTCGCTGCCCGCCGCAGATATGGATCGGCATCGCATGCTTCCATCGCTGAAGCTTTGCCTTGAAAAAGGGCAATTAAAGTGGCACGTCGATCTAGCGAATAATCGATCGAATCGCGCTGAGACCACATAGTCGCCAAGAATAAACCTTTTTATGAGGTAGGGCAGATTTTAAAATAACTAGGCTACGACCGTGAAGTTGCCGCAAATGTTAAGTAACGCCAGTCGCTTACCTCGCCTGCTTCAGATTCGATGGTTAGGTCAACTAACTGATGGCATCTTTCAATCGGCGCTAGCTTCCTTTGTTTTATTCTCCCCGGAGCGCCAATCAAATGCCGTTGCCGCCGCTCTTGCTTTTGCCGTCGTGCTTCTGCCTTATTCGTTAGTAGGCCCTTATGCCGGGGTCTTTCTAGATCGTTTTTCCAGACAACGAATTGTTCAAGTCGCAAATCTTGTTCGCGCGCTCGACCTGGTTGTAATCGCAATCTTGGTTAAGAGTGGTTCCACGGGATTACTTCTGACGCTATTTGTACTGGTGGCATTTGGTGTTAACCGGTTAATTTTGGCTGGGCTATCTGCTGGACTACCGCTACTGGTTAACCGAAATGAATTGATCACGGCAAACGCTTTGGCTGTGACTGGTGGAACTATCGGAGTTGTTATTGGTGGTGGAATCGGAATCGGAATCAAGAGTCTTCTCGACCATAGCCACAAGAGCGATTTCTCTGATTCATTTCTCGTCGGCGTTGCAATAATTGGTTATTTGATAAGCGCGCTTTTGAGTTCAAGGTTAGGGCGAAAAGAGATTGGGCCACTGGACCATGAACTCGCTTCTGAAGGTTTTAAAGAGATGCTGGCCGGTTTCCATTTACTGCGACTTCACTCCGATGCGCTTCGCGGAATTATTGCAACGGCACTCCAGCGCGGTGGGCTAACTTCTTTAACTCTGATGGGTTTACTTCTGGAACGCAACTACTTCAATGCTTCAAATAATCCTGATGCTGGCTTACGCGGTTTTGCCTTTGCCTTAGCAATTGCTGGCGTGGGAATTGGTATCGGTTCGGTAATCAGCCCCTTTGGTGTTCGAAGAATGGGCCGTCATCGATGGATAAGGTTGATGATGGTCGCTTGTACGCCATTTCTGATTCTCTTCGCTCTCTTCCCGAAAGAATACCTTTTGATTACCACTGCCTTCTTCGTTGGACTTTGTGGCCAAGCGGTAAAAGTTACAAATGACGCTTTGGTTCAATCAAAGATAGCTGATGAATTCCGTGGTCGCGTATTCGCCTTCTATGACGTTGCGGTAAATGGTGCGATTGTTTTAGGAGCGGTGGTGGCCGCATTTATCTTGCCAAAGAGTGGGCAATCCTTACTTCTTCCACTTTTAATTGCCGGAACTTACCTAGTGGCTTCAATTGCGCTGCTGCCTAAAACTAAATTTTCGGCTGATTCAAATCCCACCATTTAAGTAATTCCGCCGTTGCTCGCTCGACGCCCAGTGGCCCCTCTTCCATGCGTAAATCAAGGAGAAATTGGTAAGCCTTACCTACGATAGGTGAGGGCTTTAATTGCAAAATAGCCATGATTTCTAAACCATCTAAATCTGGCCGTATTTTTTCTAACTCTTCTTGAGTTTTTAGAACTTCGATTCGCTCTTCAAGGGAATCATAGGTCTTGGCCAATAGATCCGCTTTGCGTTGATTTCGCGTGGTGCAGTCAGCGCGGGTCAACACATGAAGATGATCTAGTAAATGTTCAGCGTCACGGATGTATCTTCGAACTGCGGAATCGGTCCATTCGCCGCTGCCATAACCATGAAATCTCAAATGCAGAAAGACTAGTTGTGCGACATCGCTAATGGTGTGATTGTCGAAGCGCAGCGCTCGCAAACGCTCTTTTGTCATTCGAGAGCCAACTACCTCGTGGTGATGAAATGAAACTCCACCGCCCGGAATAAGTTCTCGAGTCTTGGGTTTTCCGATGTCATGAAGTAGTGCCGCTAATCTGATAACGAGATTAGGGCCGCCAAGGCGATCCTCATGCGCAATTGCTTGCTCGAGCACGGTGAGAGTGTGTTCGTAAACATCTTTATGGTGATGGTGTTCGTCGATCTCGAGACGTAGTTTTGGAATTTCCGGCAAAATCTTTTCGGCAAGCCCGGTTTCAACCAGAAGCGTCAGACCCAGCCGCGGATTGGCTGACATTAGTGTCTTTACTAATTCATCCCGAACTCTCTCGGCAGAGATAATGCTAATTCGATCCGACATAGATTTAATTGCTGAAACAACACTCGGGTCTACCGTAAATTCCAACTGACTCATAAATCTGGCAGCTCGCATCATTCGGAGTGGGTCATCAGAGAATGAGTCTTCGGGTTTTCCGGGAGTACGAATCACTTTTTTGGCAAGATCTGTAACGCCATCGAATAAATCAATAAAGGTTGGTGTATCGGTAGTGAGTTCTAACGCCATTGCATTGACCGTGAAGTCGCGGCGGAACAAATCGCCTTCGATAGTTTCGCCAAAATTTACTTCTGGTTTTCGACTATCGGACTCATAAACCTCGCTGCGATACGTTGTAACTTCAACAGTGGTCTCGCCATGTTTGGCTGCGATGGTGCCAAATTCAGCTCCCACTTCCCAAACAGCTTGAGTCCAAGAGAGCAAAATTTTCTTTGTCTCAGCCGGCCGAGCGTTTGTAGTGAAATCTAGGTCGTTGCCTAAACGACCCAAAATGGCATCACGAACCGGACCACCAACCAGAGCCAAAGTAAAACCCGCCGCCTTAAAAAGTTTGGCGAGCGAGAGGGCGATTGGGGTGTGGGAGGACAGTGAAGCGACCGCCAGGTCGGCAGCGATATCTTTCGGAGTTTTCACGGTTTTCCTCTCACAGTGAGCAAGGCTAGAGCAGTACCCTTCATCTATGACCCCGGCACCGAGTGCGGGTGGCGAAGCTAAACGGAAAAAACGTCGGCGACGACGTCCTGCGGGCCCACCTCCTCCTCAGAATTCAACTGCTGCAACAACGAGCAGCGCACCAGTGGCTAACTCTGCCCCAAAAAAAGCAACCCCGAAGCGGGTTTACGCTAAAAGGGTCGATGAGGTTAGCGCTGGCGGTTTAGTAATCGACACCACTGGAACAAAAGGCTTACTTATTGGGCGTCGAGATCTCAAGGATCAAACTCGTGAGCGGTTGTTATGGTCCTTGCCCAAAGGCCATATTGAAGCTGGCGAAACCCCGGAGCAAGCGGCAATTCGCGAAGTGGCAGAAGAGACCGGCATTGAGAGTGAAATTTCCCGCGCCTTGGGGGTGATCGATTTTTGGTTTATGGCCGGCGGTAAGCGCATTCATAAAACCGTTCACCATTACCTATTTCGAGAGGTTGGTGGTCACTTAGCCCCTCAAGTCACTGAAGTCGACGATGTTGCTTGGTTTCCATTAACCGAAATAGTTGAGATGTTGGCCTACCCCGATGAGAAGAAGTTGATAGCGAAATCTGGGGAATTACAATTATGAAACGGTTGGGCGTCATCCTTGCGCTACTAACTCTCTCACTTATTGTTCTTCCCGCTATGCCAACCGCATCGGCTGCCGTTTCAACAATCGTTTTATCAGAACCTACGCATCGTCAGCTCGACGGAAAATTTGTAGATGATGATTTGGCGGCCTCACTATTGCCAACTGGACGATTAGGCAACTTAGTTTTTGGATCTCTACCAACAAAACGAAGTTGGCAGATTGATGCTGAACTGATTGAAGAAGTAACATCGATGGCTAGCGGATATACATTGATCAGTGCAGATCAGATCAGCGGTCAAGAAATTGCAAAGCTTTGGCTCGCCAGGCTCCTTCTGGTCTCTGAAAATGATTCCATCTCAGCTTTGCCGTATGGAGATCCTTCTGGTTATTGGATTCATCGGTTGGCTCCTCATGATGTTAACTATTTCTTAAGTGCTGGAGAGATTCGATTACAGGCGTTGTTAAAACGTGGCGTCACCCAGGCTCGTAACTTCTCATCGAATCGTTATTTTTCACTAAGTAGCGCGATAGTTCAAAGTTATGAGAGCGCTTTGAGTGATGTCCAAGTAGTAGCTCCATTTCTCTCATCCAGCGCGCTCGATGATTTAAAGCTCCAGAGCGCACTAATTTTCTCGCCGACGATGGACAATTCTCGAAGAGAGTTTCTATCAAGAAATTTGACTGCGACTACTTATGGCTTAGTGCACAAAATTCGAGTAGTTCCAGGGCGTTTTACTGTGACCGCTGCAAAACAGCAGCTGCCAATCACCGTTATTAATGACTTTGCTAATTCGGCAAAGGTGGCACTTCGGGTTTCGGCGCTAAATGGCAAAGTTATCGTTAAGAAGTTGCTACTGGTGACTTTGGCGGCTAATTCCAAAACCCAAATTTTGGTTCCGGTTGAAGTATTAACTTCTGGGACCAGCGCGCTTGCAGTAGATGTAGTAACGCCAAAGGGCGACTTATTGGGGGATTCGGTTCTCTTTCCATTGACGCTCTCTGTTATTAGCCCGGTTGCTACTTGGATTACAACTGGCGCTGCCATCACGCTATTTGTGGCCGCTTTGGTTCAAAGTATTCGTCGAATTCGAAGAAGAAACAAATGAGTTCACTAGAGCCTTCGATATTGCGCTCCAGCGCCGTAATGGCGATTGGAACTATCTTCTCCCGAATTACTGGGTTGGTAAGAAATCTCCTGCTTGTAGCGGTTCTAGGCACGACGTTATTAGGGGACACCTACAACGTGGCAAACACCATGCCTAATATTTTATATAACTTGTTATTAGGAGGCGCGCTTACTGCAGTATTTGTTCCGCAACTTGTAAGGGCAACTAGAGAGAAAGATGGTGGCTCCGCCTTCATCTCCAAATTGTTAACTGCGACCACACTTCTACTTGGCGCGTTAGTAATTCTTTCTGTCCTTATAGCACCGGTATTGGTTCGAATTTTCGCAACTGGTTATGTCGGCCGACCAGAATTTCACTTGACCGTTTTATTTATGCGTTACTGCCTTCCCCAAATCTTCTTTATGGGAATCTTTGCGTTGCTCGGACAAATAGCAAACGCAAAGGGTCACTTTGGACCGATGATGTGGGCTCCAGTATTGAATAATGTATTAACTATTTCAATATTTGGTTGGTTTCTTCACTCAGCTCACCATCTATCCGTAACTTCAATCTCTTTTACTCAAACGACTTGGCTGGGGTTAGGCACAACAGCTGGCTATGTCATTCAAACTCTGGCCTTGATACCAGTTATTCGCAAAACAAAAATCCAATTGCGATTTCGTTTGGACTGGCGCGATCCAGAACTTCGTAAATCATGGCATTTAGCAACCTGGACGCTCTTATTTGCGGCAATTTCGCAGGTGAGTTATTTGGTGACCGTTAACTTGTCTACCGGTGCAGCAGTGCGGGCGCTAAAAGCTGGCGTTGCCACGGGCGTTGGATTCACCCCTTACAGCAATGCCTTTTTAATTTTAATGCTGCCGCACTCGATTTTTACAATCTCAATCGTCACTGCGTTATTGCCTCAACTCTCCTCGTTAGTTATTGAAAAGAGAATTAGTGAGATTCATGATCGCTTAGTTAAAACCATCCGTTTGGTTGGAATCATCACAGTCCCCAGCGCTGTCGCCTTCTTATTATTTGGACCGCTGATCACCAGCACGCTCTTTTTCGGAATTTCAAAGAGCGATTCCCAATATCTGGGTTACACCCTGGCCGGTTTTTCCTTTGGTTTATTGCCGCTAAGTATCAACTTAATTGCTCTTCGAGGCTTAAATGCCTTTGAAAATGTAAAGCTTCAAGTTGTCAGCAATGCCTTAATGAATATTGTTGGTGTCCTAGCCTCTGTGGTGGTTGCGATTTTCTTACCACCAAAGTGGGTGACGGTCGGTTTAGCCGGGTCGCTCTCTTTCAGCTACTTCTTCGGTGCCTGGATCACAATCCGGCTACTGCGCCGTTACCAGATCTCGATCGGCTTGCGTGAGATTGTTGGGCTTTATCTGAAATTGATCGCGCTAGCGTTAGTTATTGCGATCCCGCTGCGCCTGGCCCTTTCTAGCCTGCCCGGCGGGAATACCATTCACTTATTGTTCGTTCTAGGGGTTAGCGCCATTGGTTATATTCTCCTGGCGCACCTATTTAAGATCCAGGAAGTTGCCCGAACGCTCCAATTGCTAAGAAGAGGCAGGGAAGAAAAATGAGTGAGATTCACGAGCTAGTGATCGTCGGCTCCGGCCCGGCTGGCTACACCGCGGCTATCTATGCTGCCCGGGCGCAACTCTCGCCAATCCTTTATGAAGGTTCGGTCACTGCCGGCGGTGCACTTATGAATACCACTGAGGTAGAAAATTTCCCAGGTTTTCCCGAAGGCGTAATGGGCCCTGATTTGATGGATTCTCTACGTGCTCAGGCCGTAAAATTTGGCGCCAAACTGATCACCGATGACATCGTTCAAATGTCACTAGCTGGTGAAATTAAAACTTTAACTGATGGCTCCGGCAATACTCTAAAAGCTCGAGCCGTTATTTTGGCTACCGGCTCGGCTTACAAAGAGATCGGGCTGGAAAATGAGAAGCGGCTATCGGGACATGGGGTTTCTTGGTGTGCGACCTGTGATGGTTTCTTCTTCCGTGATCAGGTAATTGCAGTAGTTGGTGGCGGCGACTCTGCTGTGGAAGAAGCCAACTTCTTGACGCGATTTGCTAGCAAGGTGGTACTTATCCACCGTCGAGATTCATTGCGCGCCTCAAAGATCATGGCCGAACGCGCAGCATCAAATCCTAAGATTGAAATGCTTTGGAATACCGAAGTTATCGATGTGTTGGGCGAGAGCAAAGTCTCCGGCTTAAAATTAAAGAACACTGCCACTGGTGAAGAGAGCGAGCGCGACTTCACCGGACTTTTTGTGGCAATCGGACATATTCCACGCAGCGAGCTTGTAGTAGATCAGCTCGCGCTTAATTCTGATGGTTATGTCGAAGTCGAAGGGCGAACTACTAACACCTCAATAACTGGCGTTTTCGCCTGCGGTGACCTAGTTGACCACAGTTACCGCCAAGCGATCACTGCAGCAGGCTCTGGTTGTTCCGCCGCACTGGATGCGGAGCGTTTTTTAGCAGGCCACTGACCCATATTAAAACTAAGATTTACCCCTATTCAAGAAACGATGGAGAAAAAATGAGTGCAGCACAACCAGTAACAGCAGCTACTTTTAATGAGGTAGTCCTCAAGAGTTCAAAGCCAGTCTTGGTTGATTTTTGGGCAGAGTGGTGTGGCCCCTGCCGCGCAGTCGGTCCAATCCTCGATGAGATTGCCTCCGAAAATAGCGAGAAGATTACGATTGTTAAATTGAATACTGATGAAGAGTCCGCCATCGCAATTAAGTATGGAATCACCTCGATTCCAACCTTGAATGTTTATGTAAATGGAGAAGTTGTAAAGAGCATTGTTGGCGCAAAGCCAAAGCCAGCTCTGCTTAAAGAACTAGCCGCGTACCTTTAATTCGATGTCAGCCGTCGATCTCGCACGTGGCGATCACGGTGACCTTGTTCATTCAATAACTGGCACTTTAGTTCGAATCGGATTGCTCTCCGCCACCTCTGAAGAATTTACCGAAGTGGTGGAGCGGGCGGTTAAAGCCTTTCAACAAGATCGCGGCTTAATCGTCAATGGGATAGTCAACCAGGTTACCCAGCGAGCGCTAGAAGAAGCTCGATGGAAGTTAGGTGATCGGGTGCTTACATTCACGCCCGGTAATTTAATGCGAGGCGATGATGTTGCCACGCTACAAGCAAGACTGGTCGAGATGGGTTTCAATGCCGGTCGAGTCGACGGGATTTTTGGCAACCTGACCGAAGCGGCGGTAAAGGAATTTCAAACCTCTGTTGGGGTAAAAAGTGATGGTAGTTGTGGCCCGGCGACGGTAATCGCGCTTATGCGTTTGATAAAAACCGTAACTGGAGGTGCGCCAAGCCAACTGCGCGATTTGGCTCAACGTTCCGCTCGTGGTCCCGCGCTAGCAAACAAGATAATTGTTTTGGATCCTGGTTCCGATACTTTCAATTCCGAGTTAATTTTTGATGTTGCGCAAAGATTAGAAGGTCGGTTGATTGCCCTTGGGGTCACGGTCTTCCTAACCCATAGCGTCGATGCCACCCCCACTGAGGGCGAGCGGATTGCATTGGCTAACTCGACGGGCGCCGATCTAATGATCTCTCTTCGCTTGGATACTTATAAGAACGAAAATGCACATGGGGTCACGGGTTATTACTACGGGAGCGATCTACATGGGGTCCATTCTGTTGTTGGGGAGCGCTTTGCCACTTTGGCCCAACGTGAGATCTGTTCCAGAACTGATCTACTAAATTGTCGGACTCATGCAAAAACTTGGGATTTACTTCGCTTAACCAAAGCTCCTACAGTTCGGATCGATTTGGGATATATCAGCAATCCAGGGGATGTTTCTCGGCTTTCAGATCCGATCTTTCGTGAAACGATCGTGGAATCATTGGTGGTTGCAGTGCAGCGCCTATACCTATCGGCGGAAAACGATGCAAAAACTGGAACGTTGCGCCTTTCAGATCTTCGCAAAGCGGGCCTGCGCCAATAACTAGTTTCATGCAGCTTCTAAGTTATGGAAGAATCCCCTAATGAGCAGCGAAATAACTCGACTACATACTGGCGATCCGGAAAATTTAACGGAGCGTTTTGCCAGTCGAGCCGCCCACATGCAACCCAGTGAAATTCGCTCACTCTTTGCTGTTGCCTCTCGCCCGGAAATTGTCTCCTTAGCTGGCGGAATGCCAAATCTTTCAGCCCTACCAATGGAGATGATGGCTTCAGTCGTCGAAAAACTGATTAGAGATAATGGCCAAGAAGCGTTGCAGTATGGCAGCGGCCAGGGCCACCCAAAACTTCGAGAACAGATCTGCGATGTGATGGCGCTCGAAGGAATTAAAGCCCACCCGGATGATGTGATTGTTACAACGGGTTCTCAACAAGCCTTGGATTTAATCTCCCGAATCTTTCTTGATCCGGGCGATGTGGTTCTGGCAGAAGCGCCCTCTTATGTAGGAGCACTTGGCACCTTCCATCAATATGAGGCCCAAGTAGTTCACGTTGGCATGGATAACGACGGCTTAATCCCTGAAGCGCTGCGCCAGGCAATTAAAGTGACGCGTGCCGCTGGTCGAAGAATTAAGTTTTTGTATTTGATTCCAAATTATCAGAATCCGGCCGGCGTCCTGCTTCCAGCGGATCGACGAACCGAAATCTTAGAAATCTGCCGCACTGAGAAAATTTTTGTAATTGAAGATAATCCTTACGGACTTCTGGGTTTTGACAAACCCTCACCAAATGCGATGCGAGCCGAAGATTCTGAAAATGTTGTTTACTTAGGATCGTTTTCAAAAACGATTGCCCCGGGATTTCGAGTTGGTTGGGCGTTAGTTCCCCAGGCGCTGAAGGAGAAGTTAGTAATTGCTAGCGAGTCTTCGATTCTCTGTCCTTCGAACTTCGCTCAGCTCTCAATCTCCTCTTACCTTTCAGACCAACCGTGGCGCGACCAGATCGCATCGTTTTGCGATCTATATCGAGTTCGCCGCGATGCAATGTTGGAATCACTTACCGAACATTTTCCTTCTAACGCCACCTGGACAAAACCTGAAGGTGGATTTTATGTCTGGGTAACACTGCCGCCAGAAATAGATACCAAGGCGATGATGCCTAAAGCTATTGTTGCCAAAGTTGCTTATGTTCCTGGGACTGCATTCTTTGCCGATGGTTTTGGTAGCTGGTCAATGCGACTCTCATATTGCTATCCCACACCAGAGCGCATTCGTGAAGGAATTAAAGCTTTGGGCGGCGTAGTTAAGCAAGAAATGTCCCGACGGGGAATTAATTAATTAACTTAGCAATCCGCTCTAAATCCTCAAGTGTGGCAAATTCAATAACAATCTTGCCTTTTTTCTGGCCAAGTTCAATTTGAACTCGAGTATCTAGTTGATCAGATAGTTGATCGCCGATCTCTTTAAGGCGGGGGCTTACAATTTTTCCGGGGCGGAATTTTGCCCGCTTGGTCTCGGGTTTGAAATTTGAGACGATCTCTTCGACAGCTCGAACGCTAAGGCCTTCGGCCACGATTCGGTTCGCTAACTTTTCAATCTCAGCCTCGTCGGTAAGAGTTAGAAGTGCCCGAGCATGACCAGCTGAGAGAACACCAGCAGCTACTCGGCGTTGAACAGTGGCTGGGAGATTTAATAGCCGCAACGTGTTAGTTATTGCAGAACGCGATTTTCCAACTTTATTCGCTAGTTCGTCGTGGGTGTAACCAAAATCTTCCAATAAATTTTTATAGGCTGCGCCCTCTTCAAGTGGGTTTAGTTGGCTGCGGTGAATATTTTCTAATAGCGCCTCGCGCAACAATTCATTATCTGCAGTTTGTCGAATGATTACCGGAATTGTTGTGAGCCCGGCAATTTTCGAAGCGCGCAATCTGCGCTCTCCCATAATTAACTCGTACTTACCGTTACCGATATCTCTGACAACCGGTGGTTGAAGAATTCCAACTTCTTTTATTGAGGCCGCTAAATCATTTAGCTCTTCGCTATCGAAAACATAGCGTGGTTGTTTTTGATTTGGAATGATGGAATTGATATCAACTTCATTCCGGTTTGCGATAGTTTCGCCAGAGGTTGAAGTGATTGCGGTTGGAATAAGTGAATCTAATCCGCGACCGAGGCCACCTTTGCGAGAGTTCATGCGCTATTTACCTCACTAGTTAATGTTGGATTTCCGCGCCGAGCAATCTCTCTGGCAACAGTCATATATGCAATCGCACCCACAGATGAGGCGTCATAAGTCATAACTGTTTGATTAAAAGAGGGCGCCTCGGAAACTCTGACCGCACGCGGGATTGGGGTATCTATTAATTCGGTCGGAAAATATTGACGCACCGTGTTGGCGACATCATTAGCTAACCGAGTTCTAGAATCGAACATCGTTAAAATCACGGTAGTTATTTTCAAAGTGGGGTTCAATATTTGTTGAATTTGAGAAACGGTAGCCATTAATTGCGACAGACCTTCAAGAGAGTAGTACTCACATTGGATTGGGACTAAGACCTCTTCGGCCACTGTTAACGCATTTACCGTTAAGAGCCCCAAACTTGGCGGGCAATCGATAAGCACGTAATCGATTCGCTCATTTTCACTTTCGCGCAGAGCCAGAAATTTTGTGAGGGCAAGCTTTAACCGCGATTCGCGAGCAACCATTCCAACCATATTAATTTCAGCTTCAGCTAGAGCCCGATCTGCCGGCGCGCACTCTAAATGCGGGAAGCCGGCGACTCGTTTAACGACATCGGCAATATTTCGGTCTTGAACCAAGACATCACACATACCCGCATCGCTGCTGCGATCAATTCCCAACGCTGTACATGCGTTGCCTTGTGGATCTAGATCAATGACTAGGACCCGCAGCCCACCCATTGCTAGCGCCGCGGCGATATTTACGGCAGAAGTCGTCTTCCCGACCCCGCCTTTCTGATTGGCGATGGTGAAGATTCGAGTTTTAATGGGGGTTGGCATGGCCTCTTTTAGCCGGCGGATACCAATCACCGGCCGTTCACCGGCAAGGGCGGGGTTAAATGTTTCACGTGAATCAGCCACGGGCTAAGTTAACCACCCCGACGGACTTCAATTACCCGAGCGATGGGTAGTGGATCCAGTTGAATTTCGTGAACTTGACCGATCCGTCCCTTTTTTAGCTTAGTTTCCGCGAGCTCAACCGCAGCTGATTCACCTTTTATTGCCAAAAGGGCACCTTCTGGTGAGACCAAATGCCATGCCCACGGTAAAAGTTTCGCCAGCGGAGCCACGGCGCGAGCGGTAACAATATCGAAGTTGCCTTTTACGCTCTCGGCCCGTCCCCGAATAATCGCAATAGGAAGATCAAGCTCTTCAACCACCTCTTGCAGAAAATCAACTCGGCGCTGAAGGGGCTCGAGTAGGGTGACTTTAATATCTGGACGATGAAGGGCTAAAACTACCCCCGGAAGTCCAGCGCCGGAGCCGATATCAATCACGGTGGCGCCCTGGGGGATCAAGGTGGCTACCGGAATTGAGTTGGCGATATGGCGATCCCAAATACGATCACCTTCTTTTGGACCAATTAAGCCCCGTTCGATGCCAACCGTCGCCAGCAATTCGGCATAGCGGCTGATTTCACCGCCGCGCTCCGGAAAGAAGTTAGAGATTAAGGTTTCACGTGAAACTTCACTCATGGGAGGTTAGGCAGGAAGTACTACCACGCAACGGTTAGGGTCTTCCCCTTCAGATTCGCTGGTTAGCCCGATCTCTTGGATGGTGTCGTGGACAACTTTGCGTTCGAAGGCATTCATTGGGCGGAGTTTGACCGATTGGCCAGTGGATTTAACCTCATCCGCTACCTCGTGAGCCAATTTTGCCAGCTCCTCTTTTTTGGCGCTGCGGAAATTATCAATATCGAGCATTAATCGAGAACGCTCACCCAGTGAGGTCTGAACGGCCAGCCGGGTTAATTCTTGTAGCGCGTCAAGGACCTCGCCACGTTCGCCCACCAAGTGGCTAAGTTTTCCGCCGGCAATTGCCAGTGAGGCGCGATCATTCTCGACATCGATATCAATATCGCCATCCAAATCGACGATATCTAGCAACGCCTCAAGGTAATCAGCGGCAACATCGCCCTCCTCTTCCAACCGGGAGATAAGGCTCTTCTTGCCGCCCTCGCCTTTTGTGGGCTCAAGCTCCTCAATTGCTGTGGTGGTTGCTTCGTTCTCGCTCATCACTCCTCCATCTACCGATCTGTCGGTATTAATAGCATTTAGTAGTTTTTGTACCTTTTATGCATTTTTAAAGTTAGGTTAGCGGCGCTTCTTCTTTTTTCCGGCGGTCTTTTTAGGTTGTTGGCGTTGTCCAATTGGATCAATCACTTGGGTATCGCCAGCTTCTGGGGCGGGAAGTTCGATCCCTTCCTTCTTCGCCTTTTTGGCTTGGAGTTCGTCGTAGGCCGGTGAACCTGGAGTTGGATTTCGCTTAATAACGTAGAACTGCTGTCCGAAAGTCCAAAGGTTTGTTGTCGACCAATAAATCAAAACTCCAACTGGAAAGTTCACGCCAGAGACGGCGAAAATAACTGGAAAGACATAAAGCATAATTTTTTGTTGCTGCAACATCATATTGTTAGAGGCATCCATCTTTGGCATGCCCTTCACCATTAATTGACGCTGGGTAGTGAAGGTGGTGGCAGACATAAAGAGAATCAGACCAACTGTTACCAACTTGGTAGTTAAGTTAGTTGAGGTTAAAAATGTGCTGGAAAGTTTTGCGCCAAAGAATCGAGCTTCATTCGCCGAAAGTAATAAATCGCCTTTTAGAACGCCATGTGGGTGATTCTTTGCGATTCCATTTAACACAGTAAAGAGCGAGAAGAAGATTGGGGCTTGAGCCAAAATTGGCAAGCAAGAGGCGAGCGGGTTGGTCTTGTGCTCTTTGTAAAGCTTCATCATCTCTTCAGATTGCTTTTGACGATCATCTTTGTATTTCTTCTGAATCTCTTTCATATGTGGCTGCAAGGCAGTAAGTGAGCGTTGGCTTTTAATCTGCTTTACAAAGAGTGGAATTAAAATAATTCGGATAAGCACAACTAGGCCGATGATGGACAAGCTCCATTTAATACTCTCGTGGGAGTGCTTGCCCAGGACGAGGCCGAGGATGGTGTGGAAGGCGACCATGACCCAAGAAACCGCGAAATATAAGGGGTTTAGGATAGTTCCCATTTAAATAGCTCCTTTAATAACGCTTTTTTGAGGTACATAATCGACGCCACCATGTGACCATGGGTTACATCGAAGCAAACGCCAGCCGGCCATTAGTAAACCTTTTAAACCATAACCTTGAATCGCAGCCACCGCATATTGCGAACAAGATGGGTAGTACTTGCACCGGGGCGCTAGCCCTGGCGAAATCCATTTTTGGTAGAACTTTATTGGTGCTATTAAAAGTTTCTTCATGAGCTAACCCGAAGTTTTTGTTGAACTTGATTTACGAGCGATGTTAACTCTTCGGAATATTGTGAGCGGTTCTTAAGTACTCGGATAACAATTTGAGAAGTTGTTGGAAAGCTGGCGAGTTCTGGTGAAATTAAGTGTCGAAGTTGTCTTGAGATCCGATGGCGGGTAACTGAACCACCAACTGACTTATTTACAATTAGGCCAAACTTTGGCCCGATTGGTAAATCTGCGCGCGCCAACACATAAAGCACTAAAGAGGGAGAGGTTGCTCTGACACCAGTTTTAGTGGTGCGAGCGAAATCCCTTCCGGTGCGGAGGCGGTTCGCTGCAGGAAGCACGAGCTAGGCAGAGATACGAACGCGACCTTTTGCGCGGCGCGAGGCTAGAACAGCGCGTCCACCGCGGGTTGCCATGCGGGCGCGGAAGCCATGCTTCTTTGCGCGGCGTCGGTTATTAGGTTGGAAGGTGCGCTTAGTCATCGAAAACTCCTTTATATCCCACTATCAAAATTGACAGTTTCTCTTAACGTTCGATCCGGGTAGGGACCGCTCGTAAGCCACAGCAGGTGAGGGGGTAACGGTAGAGGTAGCCGTTGACCAGGGTCAAACTCGGTGTGTCGAGAATTTGTGGATAACCACTTGATTTTCCATCAAATGCCCTCTAGGTTCGCACTCTATCCACAGGCGATACCTCTGATATGGGTCGAAAAAGGCTCAAGTAAGGGTTTAGACCACAGGCTGTGGATAACTTTGTGGATTATTTGGCTTTACGCAGTTGGGGGAGTTTAAGTGGCGTTATTAGAAGATATTGACCTGACCGCGCTTTGGGCGTCAGTAATTGAGACCGTCTCCCTCGAGACTCCGCATCACCGGGCTTTTTTAGCACTCACTAAGCCATTGGGACTGCTCCAAGGTGAAGGTGGTTCAAACCTTTTACTAGCCGCGCCAAACTCCTTTGCAAAAGATGTTCTAGAAAGCAAGATGCGAGCGGTATTGAATGAAACCCTCTCTGAAAAACTAGGGCAGCGAATAAATATCGCCGTCACTATCGATGAGAGCCTTGAAGTTGCACCAAGCTCTGAAGAGGTGCAGGTAGATCCGATTGTAGATATCCAACCAAAATCTGGCACGGGTCGGCCATCAACTAATTCAGCTCCGCACGAGCAATCGCAATTGAATCCAAGATATATTTTTGAAACTTTTGTTATTGGCGCTTCTAATCGTTTTGCCCACGCCGCTGCTGTAGCGGTAGCTGAAGCACCAGCAAAGGCTTATAACCCGCTATTTATTTATGGTGAGTCCGGGCTTGGTAAAACCCATCTATTACACGCTATTGGCGCTTACGCGAAAGAGTTGTATGGGGGTGTTCGAGTTCGATATGTTTCGAGTGAAGAATTTACCAACGATTTTATTAACTCGATTCGCGACGATAAAGCCTCGGTTTTTCAGCGAAGATATCGGGATTTAGACGTTCTATTAGTTGATGATATTCAATTCTTAGAAAATAAAGAGCGGACCCAGGAAGAGTTCTTTCATACCTTTAACACTTTATATAATGCCAATAAGCAGATTGTTATCTCCAGCGACCGGCCACCAAAACAATTAACCACACTTGAAGATCGACTCCGCAGTCGATTCGAGTGGGGGTTAATCACCGACATTCAACCTCCTGAACTTGAGACCCGAATCGCCATCCTTCGCAAAAAGGCTGCCCAAGATAAGTTGAATGCACCGGATGATGTTTTGGAATATATCGCTAGTAAAATCTCGTCCAATATTCGAGAACTTGAAGGTGCTTTAATCCGCGTCACCGCCTTCGCCTCACTAAATCGCCAACCTGTTGATTTAGGGTTAGCTGAGATTGTCTTAAAGGATTTAATTCCAGATGAAGGTGGCCCTGAAATCACCTCGTCGGCGATTATGGCTCAGACCGCCACCTATTTCAGCCTAACGATCGATGACCTTTGTGGCTCCTCTAGATCTCGGGTACTAGTTAATGCGCGCCAAATCGCCATGTATCTCTGCCGCGAGCTCACTGAGTTATCCCTGCCTAAAATTGGTCAGACTTTTGGCGGCCGCGACCACACCACCGTTATGCACGCTGACCGTAAAATTCGCCAACTTATGGCAGAGCGCCGCTCGATCTACAACCAGGTAACTGAGCTAACTAACCGAATTAAGCTCCAGGCGAAGAACTAGCAGTGCAAATGGCCAAAGGTAAAGAACTCCTTAATAGTTACCCTCAGTCTGGGGGTAACTTGTGGATAACTGTGGATAATTTCGGGAGAAGTGTTGGCGCTCCTGCCGTGCCGGTAGGGCTGCCCTCAGACGGGCTCGGTTTTCCACTAGTTACCCACAGGACAGAATCTAAAGATTTACCGCAGCAACCTGTACTTTCCCCAGTTTTCCACACGGTTGGGGTCTAGTTACTACTAATACTTATATTAATAACAAAAAGTTGGGGAGAGAGAACCTGTGAAAGACTCCCCTTATCTAACGAAGAAGAGGAAGTTATGAAGTTTGTTGCCGAACGCGAAGCTTTGATCGATGCTGTTAATTGGGTGGCTAGAAGCCTCTCTTCTAGGCCGATCTCAACCTCTTTATTAGGAATCATGATCGACGTTTCTGATGTAATTACCTTGACTGGCTCTGATCTGGAAACTTCAACAAAGGCAATTTTGCACGCTGAAATCTCAACCCCAGGCAAAGTTCTTGTGCCCGGAAGACTTTTGGCTGAAATCGCCCGCTCCTTGCCAGCCAAACCAATAACTTTTATTTTAGATGGCACCAGAGTTCTCGTGACTGCTGGCAGCGCAAAATTCACCTTGCCAACTTTGTCTGTCAACGAATACCCAACCTTGCCGGAACTTCCTGAAACTGCTGGAAGTATTGCAACTGATGTATTTGCAGCTGCCATAAGCCAAGTTGCCATTGCGGCCGGCAAAGACGACTCCCTTCCAACACTTACTGGCGTTCACATCGATATCAGCAAAACTACGATCACGCTAGCCGCGACAGATAGATATCGTCTTGCGGTAAAAGAGATCACTTGGAATCCAAATAACCCAGAAATTGAAACTGCGACATTACTTCGCGCTCGTACTCTTTCTGATGCGGCAAAATCTCTTGTGGGAAACCCGGAAGTTATTTTCGCGCTCTCCCAAAGTACGACCAACGAACGCTTAGTAGGTTTTATCTCTAATGAAAAAACTATGACCTCCCGCACCCTCGATGGCACCTTCCCGCCGTTTCGCCACTTACTTCCACAAGAATCAACAGCTCAGGCGACGGTCGAGGTTTCCACATTTTTAGATTCAGTACGCCGAGTCGCGCTAGTTACCGACAAAACCGTGCCACTACGTTTGATCTTTTCTGAAGGTTCACTACAACTTGAAGCCGGAGCCGGAGAAGAAGCACAAGCAACTGAAGAGCTAGAGATTGAATATAACGGCGAGCCGATCAATATCGCTTTCAACCCAACCTTCCTTACCGATGGACTTCAAGCGATTAATACCCCTTATGTCCACATTGCATTTACAGGAGCTAATAAACCAGCAGTCCTTTCAGGTAAAAGCGCTGTCGACTCCGAGCCGATCAGCAGCTATAAATACCTACTGATGCCAATGCGCTACACCTCATAATTATTAAGAGTTAAACCCGTGTATTTATCGCAGCTTTCGCTGAAAAGTTTTAGGTCCTATGAAAATTTGGAGCTAAAACTAACTCCTGGCATTTCCATTTTTATTGGGCGTAACGGCGAAGGCAAAACCAATATCGTCGAATCGATTCTTTATCTTTCTTATCTTTCATCTCACCGTGTTGCCAGCGATCTTCCTTTAGTGCAACTAGGAAATAGCTCGGCCTATATCAGAGCCACCATTACTAATCCGGACCGGGAAGTTTTGGTGGAGTTAGAGATAAATGGTGAGCGCGCAAACCGGGCCCGTATAAATCAAAATCCAGTCCGCAGTCAACGAGAACTTTTTGGTTTAGTTCAAGCTATTTACTTCTCGCCGGAAGATTTAGATTTGGTTCGCGGTGACCCTGGTGAGCGGCGTCGTTTTATCGACCAACTCTTAACACTGCGCTCGCCACGCATGGCTGGAATTATTAGCGATTATGAACGTGCGGTAAAACAACGGAACTCACTTTTAAAATCTAGGGCCGGAATTGAAGCCTTAATTCCATGGGATAAACAAGTTGCCGAATTCGGCGGCAAAATTATTGCAGCTCGTATGAAGACGCTCGCAGAACTAACTCCCATATTTAATAAGATATATAAAGATATTTCAGCGGAGAAACCGACAACCATAAATTACAAATCAAGTATTGAAGAGCCAACCCTTAACCACGAAGAGAACACATATAAAATTTTAGAGCGAATTAACGCAACCAGAGCTTCAGAGCTAGAGCGTGGTTTAACACTGAGCGGACCGCACCGCGATGATTTAATTTTAATTTTAGGGGACCATGTAGTTAAAGGTTATGCCAGCCACGGAGAATCTTGGTCAATTGCACTTTCATTAAAACTGGCTACCTTCCAGCTATTGCAAGATGACGGGCTCTCACCTATTTTGATTTTGGATGATGTTTTCTCAGAGTTAGATGAAGAGCGCCGATTGCGATTGATTGAGCTTGCCCAAGTCGCAGAGCAAACCTTTATTACCGTGGCGGTCGAGAACGATCTACCTAAAGAGTTATCGGGCTTAAGATTTAATGTAAAAGCTGGCCAAGTAACGCAGTTATCGCCATGAAGCGTGATTTGGCTCGCGAGCTCTATCGCTCCTTTCGTGGCCACCCAAAAAAGTCGCCAACTTCTGACAGCCCAGAAAATCGCCAACGAGTTGATGACCCACAACCGCTTAGTTTGGCCTTAACTGAACTAGTTAAAAGTCGAGATTGGCGACAAGGGATCGCAGAAGGAACTCTCTTTACCGAGTGGGAGAGGGTTGTTGGGACAGAGATCGCAACCCATGCCCAACCCATCTCTTTAGTAGATGGCCGCCTAACCATTCAAACAACCGCAACGGCTTGGGCTACCCAACTCACGCTCATTTCCAGCCAACTTTTGGCCACAATCTCCAGCTCTGCCCCCGGGGCCCTAGTTGAAGAGATCGTTGTAATTGGTCCACATGCCCCATCTTGGAAAAAGGGGATTCGCACGATCCGAGGGGCTCGGGGACCCCGTGATACCTACAGTTAAATAACCTCCCACAGAGACAGGGTAAAAATCCCTCTAGAGCACCCTAAGAGGCGATTTTCGGTAGTTCAAATTCTAATAACACGGTAGGATTCCAAGGTACTGGAATTAAAACCCAAGCAGGTTGCGATCTAAGCCAATTTTTGCTAGCTGTGAGCGCCCGCTAACTAGACCAAAGGAGCCTGGATGCCAACCAAGTCCTATGACGCCAGCGCGATTACCGTTCTGGAAGGTCTAGATGCGGTTCGTAAGCGTCCCGGGATGTATATCGGCTCCACAGGTGAGCGTGGCCTCCACCACCTCGTTTATGAAGTTGTCGATAACTCGGTCGATGAAGCCCTGGCTGGGTATTGCACGGAAATTAAGGTAATTCTGCAACCTGATGGCTCGGTAAAGGTAATTGACGATGGCCGAGGAATTCCGGTCGATATCCACCCCGTCGAAAAGAAACCAGCCCTTGAAGTTGTTATGACCGTTCTTCACGCCGGCGGCAAATTCGGCGATGGCGGCTATTCCGTCTCTGGTGGACTACACGGAGTTGGAATTTCTGTTGTAAACGCTTTAAGCACCGATCTTGCAGTTGAGGTCGCACGTGATGGCTTCCATTGGTTCCAAGAATACAAACTTGGCGTCCCACAACACCCGCTTCGCAAAGGCGATCCAACTGATCTAAAAGGCACAACGGTTACCTTCTGGCCATCAAAAGAGATTTTTGAAACAACGGACTTCTCATTTGAAACGCTTTCTGCTCGTTTTCGCGAGATGGCCTTTTTAAATAAAGGTTTGGTTCTTACCCTTCAAGATCTTCGACCAGGCCATGTTGATGAAAAAGGCGAAGCGCTATTTGCGCGCTATCACTACGACGGCGGAATTATTGATTTTGTAAAACATTTAAATCTTTCCAAAGGTGAGACCCACAAATCAATTATCTCTTTTGAAACTGAAGATTTAAAAAGCAAGATGAGCCTTGAAGTAGCGATGCAATGGAATGGCACTTTTACCGAATCGGTATACACCTTTGCTAACACCATCAATACCCAAGAAGGCGGCACCCACGAAGAAGGTTTTAGAACCGCACTAACTTCGATCGTAAATAAGTTTGGCGAAGAGTGGGGCTATATCCGCAAAAAAGAAGATCGCTTAACTGGCGACGATATTCGCGAAGGCTTAACGGCAATTGTTTCAATCAAAATTGGCGAGCCACAATTTGAAGGTCAAACGAAAACCAAACTTGGAAACACCGAAGCTAAATCTTTTACCCAAAAAGCTATGAACGAAAATTTGACCGAATGGTTTGAAAAAAATCCTGGCGAAGGTAAAGATATTGTTCGCAAAAGCATCGATGCTGCCGCAGCTCGCGTCGCCGCCAGAAAAGCGCGAGATCTTTCCCGAAGCCGAAAAGGTTTACTTGAAGGTCGAGGCATGCCCGGAAAATTGGCAGACTGCCAATGGACCGAACCAGAAAAATGTGAGCTTTATATTGTTGAAGGCGATTCCGCTGGCGGCTCAACAAAAGGTGGACGTGATTCGAGAAACCAAGCAGTCCTTCCTATCCGAGGAAAAATTCTTAATGTCGAGAAGGCTCGCATTGACCGAGTACTTCAAAACAACGAAGTCCAATCGTTAATCACTGCGCTAGGTACTGGAATTCACGACGATTTCGATGTTGCGAAACTGCGTTACCACAAAATTATTTTGATGGCCGATGCCGACGTTGATGGCCAACACATTCGCACCTTGTTGCTTACCCTGCTCTTCCGGTTTATGCGGCCACTGATTGAAAATGGCTTTGTTTACCTTGCCCAACCACCACTCTATAAATTGAAGTGGGGCGGTAAGGAACCGGTTCAATACGCCTTCTCTGACCGCGAGCGCGATGGTTTCATCAAGCTTGGTATTGAAGCCGGTAAACGGCTTCCTAAAGAAGATGGTATCCAACGCTTCAAAGGCCTTGGCGAAATGCCCGCAAAGGAGCTTTGGGATACAACCATGGATCCAGCACATCGAGTTTTAATTCAAGTAACTATCGATGATGCCGCGGCGGCGGACGATCTCTTCTCAGTACTCATGGGAGAAGATGTAGAACTTCGACGTAACTTTATTCAACGCAACGCCAAAGATGTTAGGTTCTTGGATATCTAATGGAACATGACCGCATAGAAACTGTTGACCTTCAGGTCGAGATGGCTCGCTCCTATTTGGACTATGCCATGAGCGTTATTGTCGGACGAGCCCTGCCTGATGTTCGTGATGGTTTGAAACCAGTCCATCGTCGAGTTCTCTACGCGATGTATGACGCCGGATACCGTCCCGATAAGGGCTACTACAAGTCATCTCGTATTGTTGGCGACGTAATGGGTAACTATCACCCACATGGCGACACCGCTATTTATGATGCGGTTGTTCGGTTAGCTCAATTCTGGTCACTTCGCTATCCACTTATCGATGGCAATGGAAACTTCGGCTCACCAGGTAATGATCCAGCCGCTGCAATGCGATATACCGAAGCTCGGTTAGCGCCACTTGCCATGGAGATGATGCGCGATATCGATGAAGATACCGTCGACTTCGTACCAAACTATGACGGTCGCTCTCAAGAGCCACTAGTACTGCCAAGCCGCTTCCCTAATCTTTTAGTTAACGGTAGCGCCGGTATTGCAGTTGGTATGGCTACCAATATCCCACCACACAATTTAAGCGAAGTAATTGAGGGAACTTGCTTTGCCTTGGCACACCCAGAAATGCCAGCGGCAGAACTACTTGAAAAATTAATGACCATTATCAAAGGCCCAGATTTCCCAACCAAGGCGCTAATTGTTGGCCGCAGCGGGATTGAAGACGCTTACCGAACTGGACGCGGATCGATCATCATGCGTGCCGTTGTTGAAATCGAAGAGATCAATAAGCGGACCTGTTTGGTTGTTACTGAACTTCCTTATCAAGTTAACCCAGATAACCTAGCTTTAAAAATTGCAGAGCTTGTAAAAGATGGTCGCATTAAAGGCATCGCTGATGTTCGCGATGAAGGTAATGAACGGCTAGGTCAGCGCTTAGTTATTGTGCTTCGTAACGATGCCATTCCAAAAGTTATTCTCAATAACCTCTACAAGCACACCCAACTACAAGATTCTTTTGGCGCCAACATGCTGGCGCTAGTTGATGGCGTTCCTCGAACTCTTCGAATTGATGAGTTCATCCGCTATTACATCGAGCATCAAGTTGAAGTTATTGTCCGCCGCACCAAATATCGTCTTGCGGAGCGAGAAAAACGCGCTCATATTTTGCGCGGCTACCTAAAGGCGCTCGACGCCCTTGATGCCGTAATTGCGCTGATTCGCGCTAGTTCTACCTCCGAAGAAGCCCGTACCGGTTTAATGAAGTTGCTCGACGTTGATGAACTTCAAGCAAATGCGATTTTGGATATGCAACTGCGGCGCATCGCTGCCCTGGAACGTCAAAAGATTAATGACGAATACGACGGTCTTATGACCGACATCGTTGCCTTAAATGAAATTTTGGCTAGCCCTGAAAGACAACGCGAAATTATTAAGACCGAACTCGAAGAGATCTCGACCAAATACGGCAATGTCCGACGAACCCAAATCATTTTGGGCGACACTGATATTTCGGTTGAAGATTTAATCCCAGAACAAGATGTAGTTGTAACAATTACCCGAACTGGTTATGCCAAACGCACAAAGGCAGATCTTTATCGATCTCAGCGTCGTGGCGGTAAAGGGGTAAAGGGTGCGGCTCTAAGACAAGATGATCTAGTAGATCACTTCTTTGTCGCCTCAACCCATGATTGGTTGCTTTTCTTCACCAACAAGGGCCGGGTCTACCGAGCCAAGGTTCACGAACTTCCTGATACTGGCAGAGATGCCCGAGGTCAGCATGTGGCTAACCTTTTGGCTTTTAAGCCAGATGAAGGAATTGCCCAAGTAATTGCAGTTTCCGATTACAACCCAGATTCCTTCTTGGTTATTGCGACCAAGAGTGGAATGGTTAAAAAGAGCCCATTGACGGAATACGACTCAACTCGTACCGGCGGACTTATTGCCATAAATCTGAAAGAGGAAGATGAAGTAGTTTCCGCAGCGCTCGTTGGGGAAAAAGATGAACTGCTGTTGGTGTCTCGCAAAGGAATGTCGCTGCGCTTTTCAGCAGGAGATGCTTCCCTTCGTCCAATGGGTCGCTCAACGAGTGGCGTTATCGGAATGAAGTTCCGTGGCGAGGATCAACTTCTTTCAATGGCTACTATTTCTGAAACTGAAGTCCAGCAATATGTTTTAACTGCCACTGATGGCGGTTACGCAAAACGAACACCACTTCAGGAATATCGACCACAAGGTCGAGGCGGAATTGGCGTTAAGGCTGCCAAAATTGATGAGGATTCTCGCGGCGTACTTGTTGGCGCAATGATTGTCGTAGCCGAAGAAGAGATTTTGGCAATTACCTCCGGCGGAACAGTCATCAGAACGGCCGCTGCTGAGATTCGCGAGACTAGCCGCGACACTCTAGGAGTTCGACTGGTGAACCTCGGTGATGGGGTCTCAGTGGTCTCTATCGCCCAAGTAAAAGATGAACCTGTGCTGGAATTAGAGGTTGAAGATTTGGCTTCGGCGCCAAGCGTTGAAGTCGAACCCGATCTCGAATCTGAGCCCGAAAGCTAGTTTTTTGCGAGTTGGGCTCTATGTCGGGTAACCTTCACCAGCCCGTTAGCGGGCCTGTAGCTCAGCCTGGTTAGAGCGCTTCCCTGATAAGGAAGAGGTCGGAGGTTCAAGTCCTCCCAGGCCCACGCAGGCAAGATCGGCGGTAAAAGGAAAGACCGTAGTAATACGGGGACTTAGCTCAATTGGTAGAGCGCCTGCTTTGCAAGCAGGAGGTCAGGAGTTCGATCCTCCTAGTCTCCACAATTACCCCAGAGAGATCTGGGGTTTTCTTTTTTGCCCCTTAACTCTGGAGCGCGGGCAAATCCTTAAACCAATTCAGGGCTTCGGGGTTTGATAGGGCATCCCGATTGCGAACTTCACGGCCATTTACTACATCAGCAACAGCTAGTTCGACCAATTTATTGCTTTTAGTGCGCGGTAATTCTGGCGCAACAATTATTTTTTCGGGAACGTGTCGGGGGCTAGCTTGCGATCGCAGCGCCAATCGAATCGCTTTCTCTAGCGGCTCGTCTAACAAAATTCCTGATTTCATCGTTAGGAAGAGAACTACTCGAGTATCTCCATCCCAATCCTGTGAGACCGCCATTGCCTCATTTACCTCAGGAAAGGTCTCCACCACACGATAAATCTCAGCCGTTCCAATGCGCACCCCTTTTGAATTTAACGTCGCGTCGCTGCGGCCAAAAAGAGTGAAGCCGTCATTCGAACTCTTTGAAGCGAAATCCCCATGAGTCCATACTCCAGGAAAACCTTCAAAGTAGGCGGAGCGATACTTTTCATTCGACTCATCGTTCCAAAATCCCAAAGGCATAGAAGGAAAAGGAACGGTGCAAACCAACTCACCTTTCTCATCAATAGCGGCACTCAAACCAGCGCTATTAAATACTTCGGTCGCCATCCCTAGGCAGGCGCCCTGAATCTCTCCGCGATATACCGGCAAGGTTGGAACTCCTGCTACAAAGCAACCGCAAATATCAGTACCACCGGACATCGATGCTAGATGGAGATCTCGTTTGATTTCCGAATAAACATAATCAAAACTCTCTGGGCTGAGAACCGATCCAGTTGAAGCTATAAGCCGGATTGAACTTAAGTCGTGTGTAGTCATTGGGTGAAGATTCTCTTTGTGGGCTGAGTCTATAAATTTGGCTGAAACGCCAAAAAAATTTACCTTCTCCTGTTCAGCAAGATCAAAAAGCCGTTCTGGATTTGGATACATCGGAGAGCCGTCATAGAGAATTACCGTGGCACCGCGCGCCAAGGCCATTGTCAACCAATTCCACATCATCCAACCGCATGTTGTAAAAAAGAATACTTTCTCACCAGGGCTGATATTAAATTGGTAGTGCTGCTCCGCTGCAGCTTTAAGCAAAACCCCCGCTCCACTATGAATGATGCATTTTGGTTTTCCAGTGGTTCCGCTCGAGAAGAGAACGAAACCTGGATGGCTAAAGGGCAAGGAAGTGAATTCCAATTGCGCACCAATAAAGGGAGCTATCCACGAATGAAATTCCGAAATTGAAATCGACTTCTTAACAGTAGGCAACAACGAAAGAATCTCGGCTACCTTTTCGGCACAATCAAAGAGCTTCCCGTTGTAGCTGTAAAAATCGGCGGCCAGCAACAACTTAGGCTCTACCTGTCCAAAACGATCTTGAACCGCGTGTGGTGCAAAATCCGGAGATGCGGTACTCACAATTGCACCAATACTTAAAGCGGCCAAAGAGTAGATAACCACTTCAGCGACATTTGGCGTCCAAGCCACGACGCGGTCTCCAGCGATTATTCCTTCAGCCTTCATAGCTGCGGTTGCGGCGCCAACTAGTTTTCGTAGTTCCCGCCAGGTAATTTCAACACGCTTGCCGTCTTCAACTATAGAAACAATGGCGATCTCATCATCCGCGCCACGAGCAAGCAAGTTCTCGGCAACATTTAGTTTTCCGTAGGGGAAGAATCTCGCTGAAAGAAAATCAACGCCCGGGTCATAATAGAGGTCACCTTTCTCGCCGAGGATTCCTAAATCATCCCAAGCTTTTGACCAAAATTCTCCGGGGTTATTAATGCTCCAAGAGTGTAGATCTGCATATGTCTCGTACCCCAATGATCTTTGAAGTTGGCCGAGGAAAGTATTCTCTGGGTTACTTGGAGACCACAATTGTTGAGCCATCAGGGAGAATTACTTCTTTGAGATAACTTTTAGTCGGAGTCGGTAGTAAGCGCCAGAGAGCCCTCCCGGAGCAAACATTACGACAAATATAAATAGCAGACCCAAGATAAATGTTGGCTCAGAGAGCGGCCCACTAATTATCTTTGGAACGGAGTGCAACGCTGTTGATTGGCTGAGATCTTGCAACCTAGTGGATGCGACGGAGTAAATAATTCCGCCAATGACTGCACCCCACCGTGTGATTGCACCACCCAAGATAACCATTAATAGCAAAGCGATAGTGACATCCGAAGAAGCAAAACGTGGCGCGGCACTACCGCTCACCATCAACATAACGACCCCGATGAAACTGGCCATCGCTGCGGCGATAACGAAAGAGAGCAGTTTAAAACGGGCTGGTTTCAATCCCAAGACGGCGACTCGAGTCTCGTTATCTCGAAGTGCGGCAAATACTCGGCCTGCTGAACTTTCCGTAATCCACCAAGTAATGAAGTAGACCAAAACCAAAGTTGCCAAAGAGATCCAAAAAAGATATTTAGTATTGAAAACGCCAATGAAAATACCAGGGACTTTGTCAGCATTTAAAGCGATGCCGTTTTCGCCGTTGGTCAAACCACCAAAGTTACGACTAATTACTACATGGCCGGCTTCAGCAAATGCCAGAGTGACCATCGCAAAGGTGATGCCACCTGTGCGCAGTGAAGCGCTTCCTATGAGGATCGCCAAAATTGTTGATATTGCAACAGCCGCGATTACTGCAAGCCACCAAACTAAAACATCATGGTTGATCAAAAGGACAGCAAAATACATTCCGGAGGCGAAGAACAGGGCATGGCCAAAGGATAAAAGTCCAGTGAAACCAAAAAGTAAGTCATAGGTCAGAGCCAGTGCGCCGTATAGAAAAGCCACTGCCATCGTCTGCTGTAACCCGGGGTGACTGAGCGGGTTGTTACCTAGTAACGGGGAGGCAAAGAGCAAAGGGATACAGATTGCAAGCAGCGGGCGAGAGTATTTCCAACGCAACATTATGCCTTCACCTTACCTAACAGACCCTGAGGTCTAAGAAGAAGGACACCTGCCAATAGGAAGACGACAACGAAGTCACCTAAGCCAGGGCTGTAGTAATTGGCATATTGCTTAATAATTCCAATGATCATTGCAGCCAAGAAGCTTCCTGGGACTGATCCCATTCCGCCAATAACCACAACAATAAAGCCATAAATAAGGTACGAACCAGCGATCAGTGGTGAAACACCATTTGAGTAAGCCGAGACCAGCACGCCACCGACTCCGGCAGCAAAACCACCGATAAAGAAAACGGTACTAAAAGCTAGGCGAACATTAATTCCTAAAGCAGCAACCATTTGTCGGTTCTCAACACCAGCTCTAATCACCAGACCAATACGAGAAAAGCGCAAGAGAATGGTATTTGCAATTAACAATATGACCGCAACTCCGATATAAAGGAAGCGATCAACTGGAATGTGAGCCGAACCGATACTGACGGTATTAATAAACCAGGAAGGTGTAGGTAATAGTCGTAGATCGTTACCAAACCAGCCAGCAAGCACTGCGCCAACTACCAATGCGATTCCGACGGTAACCAAAGCTTGATCGATATGGCGTTCATACAAACGAGAAATAACAATCCGCTCTACCAAGAGCGCAAAGAGACCTGCTGCCAATCCTCCTATAACCATGGCACCGATAAAAGTCCAAGTGTTACTGACATGCATAACCTGACTAGAGAACCAGAGTCCAACAAAGGCGCCGACAGTCAGGAAAGAGCCATGAGCGAAATTAAGGACCCCCATCAATCCGTAAATTAGTGAGAGCCCAGCGGCAACAAGGAAATAGAGGGCACCTAGACCAATACCGGTAATACCAATCAATAAGAAGGTATCCATTATTTGTGACCCCCACTAACGCCGAGCATGGCGTGTACCCATTCTGGGTCGTGCAGATTTTCCGGTCCTCCTTGGAAAACAACACGACCTTGATCCATAACGATCACATGCTGGGCAATACGCTTTACCAATGGCAGATTTTGTTCGACTAACAACATTGTGGTTGCGCCAGCGACTCGTCCTAGCGCATCAGCTACTTCAGTAACCAGTTTCGGCGCCAGACCTTTTGTAGGTTCATCGATAAGGATAATTTCATTTTGATTTACTAGGGCGCGAGCAATAGCCACCATTTGTTGTTGTCCTCCAGAGAGCGTCCCTGCACGTTGTGCCGCCCGCGTTCTCAGTTCGGGAAAGAGGGTATGAACCAGTTCCTGGCGCTCTAGATCATTTTCATCTCTGGTCGCCAACGCGAGATTCTCTTTAACAGTCAGGGAAGCGAAGATTTCGCGATCTTCCGGGACGTAGGCAATTCCATCTTGGGCAATCTTGTAGGTAAGTTTGCCAGCAATCGATTGACCATTGAGTTCGATCGATCCATGCGATTGGTATAACCCCATAATGGCTTTTAGGGTTGTGGATTTGCCAACACCATTCCTTCCCAACAGGGCAGTAACAGAGTGGGTTGGAACTTCAAAAGTTACCCCGTGCAAAATATGGGATTCATTGATTTTGACATTTAGGTCGCTTAAGGAGAGCACATTCATAGCGCCTCCCCGATGTAGGCACTTTGAACAATGGGATTGGCAATTACATTGGCTGGGGTATCACAAACAAGTAACTCACCATAATTTAAAACTGCCAAGCGATCAGCCAAACCCAAAATAACCTCCATGTGGTGCTCGACAATAAGAACCGTCTTGTTATGAATGGTTTTTAAGGAGCGAATGATTTCAACAAGCTCCGGAACATTTTCCACACTCATGCCAGCCATTGGTTCATCTAGCAATATCACTTCAGAATTTGAGACGAGCACAATCGCAATCTCTAGCCGTCTTTTATCTCCGTGCGACAATGAGCCAGCAATTTGCAATGACCTGGAACTAAGTCCGACTTGGTCTAAACCTTCCTGCGCCTTTGCAACTACCTCAGGAAAGTTGTAGGCGTTCTTAACAATATTTAAGGATTTGTTATTCGCGGCTTGTGCGGCGATTCGCACATTTTCTAAACAGGTGAGATTTGGAAAAATACTAGAAGTCTGAAATGTTCGGGCGAGCCCTAATTTAGCGCGCTCGTATGGCGCCTTATGGGTGATGTTGGTTTCACCCAGAAATATTTCTCCGCGGGTAGGAGCTCGCAGGCCCGACAAGAGATTAAAGAGCGAGGTTTTACCAGCGCCATTAGGGCCGATAATTCCCAAAGTTTCATTTTGGGCAACAGAAAGAGTAATCCCGTCAAGGATCTTGGCGCCGCCGATCGTCAAACTCAAATCGTTAACACTTAACGCCGATTCCACTCATCACCTCTTTGCGATTTGTTATTTAGGGAAATAACCTTTTGGTTTGAACGAGAGAAGCCTGACACCAAATTAGCGCCAGGCTTCCCGTACTAATTAACTTAACTTTATTGCTTATTGCCCCACATTGAAGAGGGTACGGACAAGCTTCGGAACATAATGTGATCCGTTTTTATTAAGAGATACCAAGAACATTGGTTGGATCAATTGGTGAGTGGTCGCATTAATGGTCATACGACCCTTGACGCCCAACCATGAGTAACCCTCGAGGTTGCTAATCGCGGTATCGATATTTACATCGGTGTTGCCAGTCAGAGCGCGAACAATCATGCGGGCGGCATCAGCACCTGTTGGGGTGAAGAGGTCCTGGGATTGCTTGGTCGCGGCATATTCGGCGTTAAGCGACGAAGCTGCAGCGCTGGAGAAGACGGCAGGGAAGTAACTGTTGGTCAAGACCGCGTTGGTGCCATCGAAGATGGTTCCATAGATGTCATAAGAAGATACGCCAGCAAGACCAGTAATTGGACGGCTCTTAGCAAAGGCACCTTGTTGCTTTAACGCGGTGAACATTCCACCAGCGGTCAAGGCATTTGACCATGCGATGAAGATGTAAGCACCAGCAGAGTCAGCGGCTTTCTTGGCATAAGGGGTGAAATCTGTTGCAGTGGTTGCAACCTTGATCTCATCAAACACTGCACCCTTTGGTCCAAGAAGCGCTCTGGCGGCTGCGATATTTCCAGCACCAAAAGCGTTATCTTCAACAAAGAGAACAACCTTCTTGCCCTTAATTGGGCTGATACCAGCAAGCGGAGCTAGATCTTGGCTGGAGTTGTTTCCGGAACGGAAGACATACTTATTAGCTGCACTAACAACAAGATCATTTTTAGCAGGTCCGGAAATGTATAGAACTTTGTTCTGTGCGGCGAGTGGTGCCAATGTCAGCGCAACAGCTGATGAAGCGGTGCCGACAATTATTTTGGTTCCATTTCCGACCATATCTTTAAATGCCGCGGTTGCAGCAGCAGGATCGCCACCATCATCTTTCTTGGTTACTACAAGCTTTGCTCCATTAATGGACATTTTTCCATTGGTGTAATACTTCAAGCCCCAGTCGAGCGCTGCGTTATAAGCATCACCGTAGGACTTCAAACCTCCTGATGTTGCTGTGATTACGCCAATCTTGATATCTGCGGCAGCTCCCGCAGGTGCTGTGAGGGCGGCAGGCGCAACTAGTGCGACAGAGAGCGCAGCCACTCCAATACGAGTTAATTTTGAACGGATTCCCATTTACTTTTCTCCTAGAGGGTTAGGAAAGCCAATCGCATACCAATTGGCTTATTAGTTGTTTTAAGTCTAGCCGCGAGTTTTCTTATCGTCCGATTGTGATTGTTACAATTTCACAACACTTTTCATACGAAAGATTGACGAAACGGCTATTCTCTATTTATGAATTCGGCAGCTTTCATACCAACTGCGAGATTCCTGGTAAAAGTAGATGGTGGCGATCTCGCACTATTTCGATACGGACCCGAGAGTGCTGCCACTCCAGTTCTTCTGGTGCACGGTGTGACTTCTTCCAATCGGGCATTTCAACTCCTTGCCCAGTCATTGATAGCTCGCGGATATTTGCCCTATGCCGTTGATTTGCGTGGTCGGGGCGATTCCAATCAACTTCCCGGTCCCTTTGGAATGCGTTCCCACGCCAAAGATTTAGTTGCGGTCATTGACTATCTCGGGCTGGAGTCGATTGATGTAATCGGACATTCGATGGGTGCGTTTGTCGCCGTTGTCTTGGCAGGGCTTTACCCAGATCGAGTTGCCAAAACAGTTCTTATAGATGGGGGAATCCCCTTACCTTTGCCGCCAGGGATGACGATCGAACAGATTCTGCCATTGGTGTTAGGACCCGCTTTAGCAAGATTGGCTATGAAGTTCAGTTCGAAAGCGGAGTACCGCGAGTACTGGAAATCTCAAGCTGCTTTTAACAAAGGCTGGAGCCCAGCAATGGATGAGTATGTGGATTATGACCTTCGCGGCCAGGCGCCAGAACTCCACGCCGCCACCAATGTCGAGGCAGTTATCGGCGATAACCAAAATATGTTCGGTGACACTTTGATAAGCGACAGTCTGAAAGGTCTACGCGATGAGGTCCTTTTTGTGAAAGCGGATCGAGGTCTACAGAATGAAGAGGGTGGCCTCTATCCGGTTCAAGTTCTAGAACATGTGCTGCCCACCTTTCCGAAACTCAAATTAGTAATAATTCCCGATACCAACCACTATGACATTTTGTTAGAGGCAACTGGCGCTGAAAAATGCGCGCAACTCATCTACGGAGATCCGGAGTAAGTATGGGAGAACTTCAAGGTCGGAGAGCCTTTGTCACAGGCTCTTTTCAAGGAATTGGGCTGGGAATTGCCACAGCGTTGGCACGAGAAGGTGTTGACCTGGTTCTTCATGGCCTAGCAGACCAGGCAACAATTGATGCCGCAGTATTGGCGGTCAAAAGCGCCGGTGCCAGAAGAGTTGAAACTTTTGTTTCAGATCTGCGTGATAGTGCAGCCACTGAAGAGCTAATTAAAAATATTTTACTTGGCGGGCCGGTTGATATTTTGTGTAACAACGCCGGTATTCAATTTACGGCACCTACCGTTGAAATGCCGCGTGGGAAATGGGACGACATCATTGCGATCAATCTTTCTTCAGTCTTCGACACCATGAGATTGCTTTTGCCGCAAATGGCCGAACGTGGTTATGGCCGAGTCATCAACACTGCTTCAGTTCATGGCCTGGTTGCTTCGGTCGCAAAAGCGCCATATGTCGCGGCCAAACACGGAATTATCGGAATTACTCGAGTTACTGCTTTGGAATTTGCAGATGCTGGCACTCGCGAATCAGGTGGAGTTACAGTTAATGCGATCTGCCCCGGCTGGGTTGAAACCGCTCTCATTGAGCCGCAAATCCAAGCCCGAGTGGCTAAATTCAACGGGGATCGAGCGGCAGGTATTGCTGATCTGCTCTCGGAAAAACAACCTTCACGTCGCATGTCTACACCTGACGATATCGGCCAAGTGGCGCTTTTTCTCTGTTCTAAGTCGGCACACAACATCACCGGAGCCGCAATTCCAGTAGATGGTGGTTGGACTTCTCAATGACAACATTTCGCGAAGCAGTTCAACTGGAGCAACCACTACAGGTAGTCGGAACCATTAATGCCAATCACGCACTGCTGGCAAAACGCGCTGGATATAAAGCGATTTACCTTTCCGGCGGTGGCGTCGCGGCGGGTTCGCTGGGAATTCCGGATTTAGGAATTACCACTCTGGATGATGTGCTTACCGATGTTCGGCGTATTACCAATGTTTGTGATCTACCACTTTTAGTTGATGCCGATACTGGTTTTGGTCCTTCCGCTTTCAATATCGCCCGAACTGTTAAAGAGCTAATAAAGGCGGGCGCATCAGCGCTGCACATCGAAGACCAAGTTGGCGCAAAACGTTGTGGTCACCGCCCTAATAAAGAATTAGTCTCTCTGGCGGAAATGTGTGATCGCATCAAAGCAGCGGTCGATGCCCGTACCGACGAGAACTTCACAATTATGGCGAGAACTGATGCCCTAGCTAACGAGGGTATTGGCGCCGCGTTGGAGCGCGCTCAAGCATATATAGCGGCAGGCGCGGATATGATTTTTCCAGAAGCAATCGCTGACCTTGATACTTACAAGAACTTTACCTCTCAGCTTTCAGTACCGATTTTGGCGAACATAACCGAATTCGGAAAGACACCACTCTTTACCGTCGACCAGTTACGAACGGTTGGAGTAGGCATCGTTCTCTACCCGCTAAGCGCATTCCGCGCAATGAACAAGGCCGCCGAAATGGTGTACGAAACCATTCGACAGACAGGTACCCAAGCAAGTGTTATCGACACAATGCAAACACGCGAGGAGCTTTACCAGCGAATCGATTACTACTCATATGAAAGTGCTCTAGATAAATTTCAAGAGGAGAAGAATTGACCGAGTTTAAGGCCAAGAAGTCGGTTGCACTTTCAGGAGTGCCGGCTGGAACGACCGCACTATGCTCTGTCGGGCGAAGTGGAAACGACCTGCATTATCGCGGCTATGACATCGCCGACCTTGCCAATTACTGCGTATTTGAAGAGGTGGCATTCCTACTTATATATGGTCACTTACCAAATACTTCCGAGTTAGCAGATTACAAATTGAAACTTGTGGGCCTGCGATCGATCCCAGAAGCGCTAAAGCGAGTACTGGAGCAACTTCCCAGAGATACCCACCCAATGGATGTGTTACGAACCGGTGTGTCGATGTTGGGAACGCTTGAACCAGAAAACCTAAGCCATCCCTCTGAAGGTACCCGCCAAATCGCAGATCGATTGATTGCCCTCCAGCCTGGAATTTTGTTGTACTGGTATCACTTTGCATTTAATGGAATTCAGATTAGTGAATTTTCTGACTCCTCATCAACCGCAGGGCACTTCCTCTTTCTTTTACATGGGAAGGTCACGCCGCCCGAGTGGGAACGTGCAATGGATATTTCACTAATTCTTTATTCTGAACATGAATTCAACGCATCTACCTTTACCGCTCGAGTTATTGCAGGAACCGGAAGTGATATTTATTCATCGTTAGTCGGCGCTATTGGTGCGTTACGCGGTCCAAAGCATGGCGGCGCCAATGAGGTAGCTCTTGAGGTGCAACAACGGTATACCGACCCCGATGAAGCTGATATTGATATTCGTAATCGGGTGGCAAACAAGGAAGTAGTAATCGGATTCGGTCATCCGGTATACACAATCAGCGATCCGCGAAGTGAGATCATTAAGAAAGTTGCTCACGATTTGAGTGTTGACCAACCAGGGCTTTATAACATTGCAGAACGACTAGAGCGAACTTTGTGGGAAATTAAAGGCATGTTCCCCAATCTTGATTGGTTCTCGGCTGTTGCTTACAACGCAATGCAAATCCCAACCTCTTTCTTTACCCCGCTATTCGTCATTGCCCGGACAACTGGATGGTCAGCACATGTAATTGAGCAACGCATCGACAACAAAATTATTCGACCAAGTGCCATTTACACTGGACCAGAAGATCTGACATTTATTTCGCTCAACAACCGTTAGGAAAAACATTGAGTAGCAATATAGTAAAAAGTTCTCAACCTTTTGATCAAGAAATTGTAGATATCGTTGAATACGCTCTTAATTTCGAAATCAACTCTGAACTCGCATACGAGACCGCGTACAACTGCTTGCTGGACACTTTGGGATGCGGTTTAGAAGCTTTGGAATACTCAGCCTGTACCAAGCTTTTAGGGCCACTCGTTCCCGGGATCACCGTAACAAACGGGGTCCGAGTGCCAGGCACAAATTACGAACTCGATGTCGTCCAAGGCGCCTTCAATATTGGTGCCGCAATTCGTTGGCTAGATTTCAATGACACCTGGTTAGCCGCCGAATGGGGTCACCCATCCGACAATCTCGGTGGGATTTTGGCGACGGCAGATTGGCTTTCACGAAGCGGAGCAAAACCTCTGGTGATGCGAGATGTTTTAACCGCCATGATTAAAGCTCATGAAATTCAAGGCTGTATCGCTCTCGAGAATTCTTTTAATAAGGTTGGGCTCGATCACGTTATTTTGGTCAAAGTAGCGACAACCGCCGTTGTCTGCCAATTGATGGGACTTACCCGCGAAGAAACGTTGAACGCAGTCTCACTTGCATGGGTAGATGGTCAATCACTTCGCACCTATCGACATTTTCCTAATGCTGGTTCGCGAAAATCTTGGGCGGCAGGTGATGCAACTTCTCGAGGAGTTCGGCTTGCGCTCTTGGCTGCGGCCGGAGAGATGGGATATCCATCGGTCCTAACCGCAAAGACTTGGGGATTTTATGATGTCTCCTTCAAAGGTGAAGCCTTTAAGTTTCAACGCCCCTACGGTTCATACGTTATGGAGAACATCCTCTTTAAAATTTCATTCCCAGCAGAATTTCATTCCCAAACCGCATGTGAAGCGGCCTTAACGCTTTATGGCTGGATGGCGAAAAATGGAAAAGACGTGGATCAGATCAAGAAAGTAACCATTAGAACTCACGAGGCATGTATTCGCATAATCGATAAAAGAGGACCGTTAAATAATCCGGCGGACCGCGATCATTGCATTCAATATATGGTTGCAGTTCCTCTAATTTTTGGAAGGTTAACCGCAAAAGATTACGAAGACGATGTTGCAGCAGATCCAAGAATTGATGCATTGCGCGAAAAAATCACCTGCGTAGAAGATCCACAATTTACCTTGGATTATCACGACCCTGAAAAACGATCCATTGCCAATGCGATTACTATCGAATTTCAAGACGACACCGTGATGGATGAGGTCGTAGTGGAATATCCCATTGGACATAGACGCCGGCGCTCCGAAGGCATTCCCTTACTAATTGAGAAATATCGTAAAAATTTAGCCCGCATTTTTGACCAAGAACAGCAATCGAACATTTTGGCCAAAACCCTGGATTTTGAGGGACTTCTCAAGATGCCAGTCGCGCAATTTCAGCAGCTTTTCGTCAAAAACTAGGCTCAATCTGGGCGAATTAAGAAGAGTTGCGGGTAATGTCGTAAAGTATTGCCATTGTTTATCAAGGACTTATGAAATCTTCGTATCTTTTGAAAGGGCCTAAATGTCTACTGCCATCCTTCACACCAATTTGGGTGATATCACTGTTGAACTTTTTCCTAACCATGCACCTAAAACGGTAGCCAACTTTGTTGAGCTTGCTACAGGTGCACGGGAATGGATCGATCCTCGCACTGGCGAAAAAAGCAACGCTAATCTTTTCGATGGCACTGTTTTTCACCGCGTCATTGCAAACTTTATGATCCAAGGTGGCGACCCACTTGGCACCGGAACTGGTGGCCCGGGCTATCGCTTCGCTGATGAGTTTCACGGCGAACTTGGCTTCGATCGCCCTTACCTACTTGCAATGGCAAACTCTGGTCCGGGCACTAACGGTTCTCAATTCTTTATTACCGTTGCGCCAACTGCGTGGTTAAATCGTAAACACACCATTTTTGGTGAAGTTAAAGATGCTGATTCCCAGAAGGTTGTAGATGCAATCGCCACCACCAAGACTGGGGCACAAGATCGTCCACTCCAAGCAGTGACGATCAACTCTGTAACAATCAGTGAATAAGAAACTTTAATCCATGAAAGTTAAAGGCTCGCTCACTAACTCGCTGGTTGCACTAATCACGGGTTTTTATATCGTCGCCTCTTACTTTCCAAATCTCACCAACCCGCCACTTCAAGAGAAGCTCTTTCTCATAAAACGCGCAATCTTGAGTGACGGGTTAGTTCATGGTGTGGCAACCGGTGAGTGGTATCGATTTCTTACCGTCTCACTAACGCACGCAAGTTGGACCCACCTGATCTTCAATATGTTGGCGCTCTTTTCGGTAGGTACGCCGGTTGAGGCTTATTACGGAAAAGTTCGCTTTTCAATAATTTTTCTCGTTTCACTTTTAACCGCCTCTTTCGCCTCAAATCTCTTGAACCCCCAAAACGTTCCCGGCGTCGGAGCCTCGGGTGCGATCTTTGGTCTCTTTGCCGCCATGTTGGTTACTGGCCGGCGGATGGGGGTTGATTACCGCAGCGTCGGCGGAATTATCGTGGTCAACTTAATTCTGACCTTTGTGATCCCCGGAATCGATTGGCATGCCCATGTTGGCGGGATTTTAGGTGGGGCAGCAGCAACCTACGCGATCAAGGTTTTTAGGTAAGAAGTTATCCACAAGGTTTATCCACCATGTGGAGAATTACATGGTTGTAATTAGCGCCATCTCGTTGCGAGGGTGAAACCGGCGGCGATAAAGCCAAAACCGACAACCATATTCCAAGCCCCAATGTGTGGAATTGGGTAACTGGTGGAGCTTATGTAGAAGATTACGATCCAGATTAGACCAGCTAGGAAAGCCGCAACCATCACCGGGGCGAGCCATTTTGGGCTCTCCTTCGGCAGAACAAAGGCGTTATTGGCCTCTGCGGGTAGGTGGGATTTATCCTTTTTGCGGACCTTCGATTTAGGCATAGCGAAAGGTTACACCACAATAAAGCCATGGCTACAAGCGCTCCGAAGATCCTGGTGGTCGATAACTATGACTCCTTCGTCTTCAACCTGGTCCAGTATCTGGCCCAAATCGGCGCCGAGTGCACTGTGCTACGAAATGATGAAGTAGCCATTTCTGAAGCTAAAAACTTTGATGGCATCTTGATCTCTCCTGGCCCTGGAATTCCCGAAAGCGCAGGGGTAAGTGTTGACTTAGTTAAGTTCGCTGCGGCAACAACAATTCCACTGCTTGGAGTCTGCTTAGGACACCAAGCGATTGGTGTGGCATTTGGCGCCACCGTTTCGCGCGCGCCGGAATTACTTCATGGCAAGACTTCGATAGTTCATCACAATGGTGTTGGCATTTTAAAAAATATCGCTAATCCATTTACAGCAACTCGGTATCACTCGTTAGCGATAGAGCCCGACACTTTGCCACCAGAATTAGAAGTTACGGGAAGTACAGACTCCGGTGTGGTGATGGCGATTCAACATCGAACTTTGCCAATTTCGGGCGTGCAATTTCACCCGGAATCAGTCTTGACGCAGTTCGGCCATCAGATGTTGGGCAATTGGTTAGTTGCCTGCGGTGATGCAGGTGCGCGCGCTCGATCCGAGGGGTTATCGCCAGTCGTAAAGAAGAGTTAGTTCTGCGCCTTATTAACAGTGATCGTCACTGAGCTTCCAATTGGTTGGGCAGTTGCCCCATCAGGTGCTTGTGCCAAGACAACATCTAGCGGTTGATTAGCATCATAAGCAAAGACAACTTGAACTAGGAAACCATCTTGAGTCAAAACGGTTCGAGCTTGAATCTCATTCATCCCTAACAAAGTTGGCACGGCAGCATTTCCGCTGGCAATCTGCAAAATAACGCCACCACCGGCGGTAATAGTCGTGCCACCACCTGGCGTAACTTTCAAAACCGTTCCGGGCGCTTCACTGGAATCCATCGGAACGGTAGTGGTAATTACTAATCCAGCCGCGGCCAAACTATTGCGCGCCGCTTCTAGCGTCATTCCTACAAGATCAACCGGAACAGTCGTGTCACCGGCACCGTCAGAAATTGTTAGCGTGACACTACTGCCCCGTTGTACTTTAGAAGTTGCAACTGGAACTTGAATCGAAATTCGGTCTTTCGGAATTTGCGAGCTAGGAGCGTGGGTGAAGGTAACCGTAAAATTTGTAAGTAATGGCAAGGCTTGATCTTTGGTTAGACCCACAACATTTGGAACCTGAAGCGGAATTACAGTTTTAGGCGTCTTACTCAGTCCAAAAATTGTTCCAACTACTAGTAGGGCGACCGTTATTAGAAGCGCCACAATTCGCCACCATTTAATCTTGGTAACTTTCTTAACTTTCGTTGTGACGTTTTGGCCACGCATTACTCGCTGAAGATCGAGCAACATATCTTCGGCATTCTGGTAGCGCTGATTTGGATCTTTAGAGAGTGCAACTGCCAAAACCTTATCCAAATTTTGGTCAAGTCCTGGAACAACTTCTGACGGCGGCAGAAAAGGCATTGAAACATGCTGGTATGCAATCGAAACCGGAGTATCGCCAGAAAAAGGTGGCTTTCCTGTTAGTAATTCATAGAGCAAGCAGCCCACGGAATAAATATCACTTCGCCGATCCGCAACTTCACCGGTGGCTTGTTCGGGCGATAAATATTGAGCAGTTCCGACAACATTCCAAGTGTTGGTCATGGTTGCGCCAATATCGTCCAGCGCTCGCGCAATACCAAAATCCATCACCTTCACGTCGCCCGCGTCGGTCAACATAATATTTCCGGGCTTTATGTCACGATGAATAATGCCATTGGCATGCGAGTAGCTCAGCGCTTCTAGTACTCCAGCAACTACTTCTAATGAGCGCTTAACAGAGAGTCGTTCACCGCTGTGGACAATTTCGCGAAGGGTATGACCAGTTACTAGCTCCATAACAATGTAAGAACTATTTCCTTCCTCACCAGAATCGTAGACCGCAACAATTCCGGGGTAATTCAAACCAGCTGCAGCCAACGCCTCTTTGCGAAACCGCGCAACAAAGGAAGGGTCGCGCGCCAAATCACTACGCAGAATCTTTACTGCAACTTTACGATTCAACCTTAAATCTTGGCCGATATATACATCGGCCATACCGCCCGTGCCGATCATTTCGCCGAGGGAGTAGCGATCTCCCAAAATTCTATTCATTTGCAGCGCCTAACAACTTTTGCTTCCCGGATACTTTGGTGGTTGTTACAACTTCTGCCCAAAGGATAGTGATGTTGTCTGGCGCACCTTTTGATTTAGTAGCCGCGATTAAATTTGGAACTACTAGGTCGGCGCTACTTAATCTAATAATCTCCAATATTTCTAAATCCGATAACACACTGCTTAACCCATCGCTGCACAAAAGATAGTGGTCCCCAATTTCGGCCGGGAAGACCATCAAAACTGGATCGATATTTGAGTTGCCCATTAACACTTGAGTTAATAGCGAACGCTGCGGATGGCTATGAACTTCTTCGGGAGTCAAACGACCCTGGTCCAACAATTCTTGCATGACAGTATGGTCGTAACTCAATTGCGAAAGTTTATTTTCGCGGTAGCGATAGCAACGAGAATCGCCAACATGTACTAACTCAACTGCCTTACCTTCTAAGCGCAACGCAGTTAATGTGGTTCCCATTCCAGTTAGCTTTGGATCAGCCAAGGTGCGCAGTGAAATTTCATTATCGATTTCGTAGGTAATATTGAGTAACAGGTCTTCTCGAGAATCAGCGTCAATCATTGGATCATCGAGCACTGATTGCAGCTTTGCCAAGGTACCGATCGCGATCTTTGATGCTACTTCGCCGCCAACATGGCCGCCCATACCATCAGCAACAGCTACCAACCGGGCGCTGACAAGCGCGGAATCTTCGTTGCCATCGCGAATTAACCCAAGGTCAGATTGCGCGCTGGTCTTAAAGATCCACACGAAACTAACCTCCTTAGTTACTACTCTCGACTTCGCTGCGCTTCAGGTAAGTAGCCTAACGGTGCTAATCTCGCTTTCAATGAAGCGCGAGTGGCGGAACGGCAGACGCGCACGGTTCAGGTCCGTGTACTCGCAAGGGTGTAGGGGTTCAAATCCCCTCTCGCGCACATGTTGATCTATGCCCATCGCGGTGCCCACACCACCCATCCCGAACACACCCTCCTAGCCTATGAGGCGGGCATCTCAGAAGGTGCAGATGGTTTCGAGTGCGATATTCGACTAACCAAAGATGGCGAAATGATCTGTTGGCACGATTCAACGACTTTAAGGATGACGGGGAAGAAGCATCGAATCTCTAGTTCAAGCTACGAAGAGTTGGCCTTTGCTAGTCCCTTGAAATTTGAGGCGCTCCTTGATTTGGCGATCCAGAATAAGAAAAATCTTGCCGTTGAAACGAAGCACCCAGTGCCAACTGGAAGCGCTATTGAAATTGAACTTCTGAAATTGCTCGACCGAAAGCAGAGAGAGATTTCGGCTAGTGGAATATGGATCACGATCATGTCTTTTTCAGAGCGCGCAGTTCGTCGACTCTGCAAATCGCCCTTCGAAAGTGTCTTCTTAATTCAGCACCCGCTCTTTTTGCAATCTAACCCGGCGCCCATTTTGGGGCCAGGCATTCATATCGTGAGAAAGAACCCAGAATTGGTCTCCCAAATGCATAAGCAGGGCAAGAAAGTATTCGTTTGGACCGTTAATGAGGCAGTCGATGTCCGTCTCTGTCACGAATTGGGCGTCGATGTGATCATGAGCGATAAGCCGGCACTCGCCCGAGAGGCGCTCGGTTAGGCTAAGAGCATGACGCGTTACGCCTACTTAGGCCCTTCCGGGACATTCACCGAAGCAGCTTTGCGCCAAATTTCGATTGCCACCGATGAGCTTGTTCCCTATGCCAATGTGACCGCCGCGCTGGAAGCAGTTCGATCCGGCGAGGCTGACAAAGCTCTGGTCCCGATCGAGAACTCAGTTGAGGGCGTGGTGGCGCGAACCCTGGATGAGTTAGCCAGCGGCGAGCCTTTAATAATTTCGGCTGAAACCACGTTGCCGGTCTCATTTTCCTTAATGGTTTTGCCCGCCAATAAGGATAAGGCGATCACCAAAATTGCCACCCACCCACATGCCGAGGCCCAGTGCCGCACTTTTGTGGCGAAGAACTGGCCAGCTGCCGAAATCCTCGAAACCGCGTCGACCGCCGCCGCCGCCGCCGGGTTAAGCGCCGGAAATTACGACGCTGCGATTGCAGCTGAATATGCCGCTGAGAAATATGGCTTGACCATTCTGGCCAATAACATTGGTGATAACGAGGGAGCGGTAACCAGGTTTGTGGTGGTTGAAAAACCGAGCGTCGCTTCCAAGCCAACTGGAAACGACCGCACCTCATTAGCGGCCTTCATAGATATCGATCATGCCGGCGCGCTCCTTGAGATTCTGACTGAGTTCGCGAAGCAGAATGTGAATTTAACTTTCATTCAAAGTCGCCCAACTGGTCGCGAGCTTGGGCACTACCACTTCATCATTGATGCCGAAGGCCATATTGATGACCAACCAGTACATCAGGCGATCGAAGGTCTGCGCGCAATTTGCGAAGACATCAGATTCCTTGGTTCTTATCCGCGCGCTCGTCGCACTAATTAATCGGTAGGCTTTCCAATATGATTGATTTAAAGGTACTTCGCGAAGAAGCCGAAGCCGTTCGTAACTCTCAACGAGTACGTGGCGAAGACCCTGCATTGGTTGATCAACTTTTGGCTGCCGATGATCTTCGTCGAAATGCGATTGTAGAATTTGAAAAATACCGCGCTGAACAGAATATTCTCTCAAAAGCGGTTGGCGCCGCAAAAGGTGATGAAAAAGCTGCGCTACTAGAGAATGCCAAAGAGTTGGCCGCAAAGGTAAAGAGCACAGATGCGATTCGCGCCGAAGCGGAAACTAACACTCAACAAATTTTGCTGAAGATTTCCAATTTAATAGATCCAAAGGCGCCAGTTGGTGGCGAAGCCGACTTCGTGGTTCTTGAAGAAATTGGAACGCCGCGCGATTTTGCAGCTGAGGGTTTTGAAGCTAAAGATCATGTTGAACTAGGAAAAATTCTTAAAGCCATTGATACCGAGCGCGGGGTAAAAGTCTCGGGCGCTCGCTTCTATTACCTAACCGGAATGGGAGCACTTCTAGAGTTTGCATTGGTTAACTATGCGATCTCTTCCGCTACCAAGGCCGGCTTCATTCCGGTGATTCCACCAGTACTTGTTAAGCCACCAGCAATGGAGGGCACTGGTTTTCTTGGTCAAGCTGCGGAAAATGTTTTCCATTTAGAAGAAGATGATTTCTATTTAGTTGGAACCGCCGAAGTGCCATTGGCTGCTTATCACATGGACGAAATTCTGGATGAGAGCTCGCTACCACTTCGCTATGCCGGTTACTCCTCTTGCTTCCGCCGCGAAGCTGGAACTTACGGCAAGGACACACGCGGAATCATTCGAGTTCACCAATTCGATAAAGTTGAAATGTTCTCCTTCTGCAAACTTGAAGATGCCGCCGCTGAACATCAACGACTTTTACAGTGGGAGAAAGATTTTCTCAATGCAATGGAAATTCCATTTCGCGTGATTGATGTGGCATCGGGCGACTTGGGTTCCAGCGCGATTCGTAAATTCGATTGTGAAGCCTGGATTCCTACCCAAGGGACTTATCGCGAAGTAACTAGCACCTCTAACTGCACGGAATTCCAAGCTCGACGATTGAATATTCGCTACAAAGATGCGACCGGTACCAAGTCAGTTGCCACCCTTAATGGCACGTTAGTTGCGATTCCTCGAATGATTGTTGCCATTTTGGAAAATCACCAGAACGCTGACGGATCAGTAAATGTGCCAATGGCACTTCGCCCCTTCCTTGGCGTTGATACTTTGTTGCCAGCATGAGCATCCCAGGCAAACGACCGAAGTTAATCGCAACTGATCTAGACGGCACCATTGTTGCCGATTACGGATTTATCTCCGATCGAACAGTCGCGGCTTTCACAAATGCACACAATTTGGGAATTGAGATCTTCTTTGTAACCGGTCGACCGCCAAGGTGGATGGCGGAACTCAAAGAAGTATTTAGTTTTGGAAATGCCATTTGTGCCAATGGTGCGATGCTCTTTGATTTGCAGAATCAGCGCGTCTTAGAAGAGTGGCTGATGCCGGTAGAAAATCAGATTTTGGTAGCCAGCAAATTGCGAGCGGCCATGCCAACAATTTCATTCGCCGTTGAATTTGAAGATCGTTTTCACCGCGAGATTGCCTATATCCCCCGATGGGATATTGGGATGGACAATGTCGGAGTGGATCGGATCGAAACTCTGATGACTCAACCGGCATTTAAGATTCTGGCTCGTTGTTCTGATGGCGATTTAACTTCCGATGAAATGCTTGAGATTGCACTTCGCGAGCTTGCCGGCATTGCAACAGTCACCCATTCAAATGGCGTCGATTCCCTTCTGGAAATTTCAGCGGTAGGGGTTTCAAAAGGGTTGACCTTGGCTCGGATGGCCGAGCGAGCTGGACTAACCGCCGAAGATTGCGTCAGCTTCGGGGATAACCCAAATGATTTCTCGATGCTGGAGTGGACCGCAAGATCATGGGCAATGGCCGATGGCCACCCCGATGCCGTCAAATATGCCAAATTTGTTGCCGAACCTCATCAAGATGACGGGGTGGCGATCATTATCGAAGAGCTATTGGAACTTCCCGAATAACCTGGTTTTGAGCGCGTGAACTCTAGGCAGTAAGTTTGCCCACGGAGGGCTCGCATAGCGGCCGAGTGCACCGGTCTTGAAAACCGGCAAGGGAAACCTTCGAGGGTTCAAATCCCTCGCCCTCCGCCAGATTTTCCGCAATCTTGAGCCACCGACTCCTGTGGTTGATTTCATAGGCTTAAGCCAACCCCTTACCTAGCGTTAACCATGCCAAAGGGTGAAACTTCTCCTATCTATGTCGAGCAGGCTGCGGCATGCGAACACTTAAGGAGTGATCGGTGGCAACAGGAGTTTTCTCTAGCGGGCGCGCCAAGATTTCAGAGCGCACCCTTCGAACCGATCGTTGGTGGCTCCAACCAGCTATCACGGTTTTCGTGCTCGTCTCATTCATTATCTATTCCTCATTTCGGGCTTTTGAAAATGCAAATTACTTCATTGCATCACAGCCGCTAATTTCACCGTTCTACTCACCTTGCCTTTCCAAGGAATGTTTGACGGGATCTTCGTTAGTCGGAACTCCAATCGGGATTCTGCATATCTTCGGCATGACAGTCTCACCCGCGCTATTTATCTTGTTATTCCCACTTGGCTTCCGAATGACTTGCTATTACTACCGCAAGGCTTACTACCGCTCCTTCTGGATGTCACCACCTGCATGTGCAGTCGCAGAGCCTCATTCAAAGTACACCGGCGAAACTCGCAAGCCACTAATCCTGCAAAATGCGCACCGCTACTTCTTCTACGCCGGGTTAGTATTTAACGTCTTCCTAACAATCGATGCAATTTTGGCTTTCCGTAAACTTGTTGATGGTCATATGCAGTGGGGCCATCTCTCGGTAGGAACTTTGGTCTTGCTGGCTAACGCAACCCTTCTATGGTTGTACTCCGCCTCTTGCCATACTTGTCGCCACACTATCGGCGGGCGACTTCGCAACTTTTCGGCGCACCCAATTCGCTACAAGCTGTGGACTTATGTATCAATCTTGAATCACAAGCACCAGAACTTCGCCTGGATTTCTCTCTTTGGCGTTGCGCTTGCCGATCTCTATGTTCGTCAAGTTTCTTCAGGTTCCATAACCAACTTCTACTTCTTTTAAGCGAGCACCATGACTAATTCAATTGAACGATACAAGTACGACATTCTCGTAATTGGTGCTGGTGGTGCTGGTTTACGTGCAGCTGTTGAAGCGCGCGAAGCGGGACTAAGGGTTGCGATTATTTGCAAGTCGCTCTTTGGCAAGGCTCACACTGTTATGGCAGAGGGCGGCGTTGCCGCTTCGATGGGTAACGTCAACGACAGCGATAACTGGATGGTTCACTTCCGCGACACAATGCGCGGCGGTAAGTTCCTTAATCATTATCGAATGGCGGAACTTCATGCCAAAGAGGCGCCAGAGCGAGTATGGGAATTAGAAGTATGGGGCGCGCTCTTCGATCGCACCAAAGAAGGCAAAATTTCGCAACGTAACTTCGGTGGCCACGAGTACCCTCGTTTGGCACACGTCGGAGACCGCACCGGTCTTGAACTTATTCGCACGATGCAACAACGGATTGTTGCTCTGCAACAAAAAGATGCTCGCGATCATGGAGATGCAGAAAGCTTTATCAAGGTCTTTGCTGAACTAACCATTACCGATATCTTGAAAGATAACGGCAAAGTTTCTGGCGCCTACGGTTACTGGCGCGAATCCGGTTCCGAAGTTCTCTTCGAAGCCCCAGCAGTTGTTCTTGCAACTGGTGGCGTCGGAAAGACTTTTAAAATTACCTCTAACTCTTGGGAAGGTACCGGCGACGGTCACGCTCTAGCTTTGAAGGCTGGCGGCAATCTGGTCGATATGGAGTTCTTGCAATTCCATCCAACCGGAATGGTTTGGCCACCCTCAGTTCGCGGTCTTCTTGTCACCGAATCAGTTCGTGGTGATGGTGGCGTGCTAACCAATACCGACGGAATTCGCTTCATGTTCAACTACATCCCTGAAGTTTTCAAAGCTATTTATGCTGACAATGAAGCCGAAGCTGATCGTTGGTATAACGATCAAGCCAACAATCGCCGCCCTCCAGAACTACTTCCTCGCGATGAAGTTGCTCGTGCCATTAACTCTGAAGTTAAAGCTGGTCGAGGTACCGAACATGGTGGCGTCTACCTCGATGTCTCCAAGCGCCTTCCAGCAGATGTAATTAAAAAGAAGCTGCCATCGATGTGGCACCAGTTCTACGAGCTTGCTGGCGTAGATATCACCAAAGAGGCGATGGAAGTTGGACCAACCTGTCACTATGTTATGGGTGGCGTCGAAGTTGATCCAGATTCTGCTGCAGCAGTTAATGTGCCTGGACTCTTCGCTGCTGGTGAAGTTGCCGGCGGAATGCACGGCTCGAACCGTCTTGGCGGTAACTCGCTCTCAGATCTCTTGGTATTCGGTCGTCGCGCCGGAATTGGCGCTGCAGAATATGTAAAGAAAAATGGCGCCAACCCAGTTAATGAAGCCACTATCAAGAGCGCGGCGGAAAAGATTGAGAAGCCATTTGCCCAAACCGGTGGCGAGAACCCCTACGCGCTGCACGCAGAACTTCAGGAAGTAACTCATAACTTGGTGGGAATTATCCGAACCAAAGTCGAAATTGAAAACGCCATCGTCAAGATTGCGGACATCCGTAAGCGCTCAGCCAATGTTACGGTTTCTGGTGATCGCCAATTCAATCCTGGCTTCCACTTGATCTTCGACCTCGACAACATGTTGTTGGTTGCTGAAAGCACAGCAAAGTCCGCCCTGCTTCGCGAAGAGTCACGCGGTGGCCACACTCGCGATGATTTCCCAGGCATGAACGCCCAATGGCGTCAGGTCAACCACATCAGCTCATTCGATGGCAGCCAGGTCAATGTGAAATCACAGAAACTGCCAATGATTCGTAAGGATCTCTTTGATCTCTTTGATGTTCACGAACTCGAGAAATATATGACACCGGAAGAAATTTCGAAGGGTGGTTCCAACTAATGGCCCGCAAACTTAATCTCCGAATTTGGCGAGGTAACTCGACCGATGGTGGGCTACAAAACATCACCGTTGACGCCAACGAGGGTGAAGTTGTTCTCGATGTCATTCACCGCGTCCAAGCCGAGCAGATGAACGACCTTGCGGTTCGTTGGAACTGTAAGGCCGGTAAGTGTGGTTCTTGTTCAATGGAGATCAATGGAAAGCCACGGCTGGCATGTATGACCCAGGTTGCAAGCTTTGAAGAGGACGAGACCATCACCCTTACCCCACTTCGCGCATTTCCGGTTATCAAAGATTTGGTCACTGACGTCTCCTTTAATTACAAGAAAGCGATGGAGATTCCTGCATATGAAGCTCCTGCCCATCTGAAACCAGGCGAAGCTCGAATGCAACAGGTTGATGTCGAGCGCAGCCAAGAATTTAGAAAGTGCATCGAGTGCTTCCTATGCCAAGACACTTGTCACGTAATTCGCGATCACGAAGAGAATAAGAAGTCCTTTGCTGGGCCAAGATTCTTTATCCGAATCGCAGAGTTAGATATGCACCCATTAGATACCTTGCGGAACCGCAAGCAGAAGGCCCAAGAAGAGCATGGGCTAGGAATGTGTAACATCACGAAATGCTGTACCGAAGTATGCCCAGAGCACATTCGGATCACGGATAACGCAATCATTCCGATGAAAGAGCGCGTAGTAGACGTGAAATATGACCCTGCCCGCTGGTTAGGCGCCAAAATCCGAAAACGAGACGGTATTCTCTAAGGCATGAAACTTCTTGTTCGTTGGGCAGTTCTTGCATTAGCTTTTTGGGCAGCAACTACTTTGATTCCTGGTA
>SESG01006933.1_pt1 | contig 54107 bp, 46 predicted proteins | sample 3171421 | NCBI WGS metagenome assembly SESG01 (sample SAMN10866946, study PRJNA518727) | freshwater metagenome | biome: subpolar coniferous forest; feature: holomictic lake; material: water; isolation source: holomictic Lake 227, 6 m and 8 m depth | place: Canada: near Kenora, Ontario | collected...
GACAGCAAAGGTGAGGTGGTTTTTGGCGCAGCCATCTTTACTCATTTTCCCAGAAAAGTGAAGCGGGTACTCTTCGAATATTCTTCCAAGGTAAGCATGACGCTTAATTACAGCGAACAGGGAATAAAGGAAAAGACAGGCACAGGCAAAAATGTAAAGACCAAGGAGTCACATAAGGAAATGATCGTCTTTGACCGTCTTGTGCCCCAGGATCCGCAGCTGGAAGGGATCTATGCCTATTATGTTCCGGAAACCAATGTTAATGATGGTTTCCTTTTTGAAAAAGGAAAATGGCAATTTGTGAAAGAAGTAGACGCACGTAACCCGAAGCATAGCGGAAAGCCCTTGCCAAAATCAAAACAAGAACGAGATCTTTTACCCCCGGCAAGCCCCAAAAAATAGAATCCCCTCTCAACTTCTTATTGTACAGATTAAACATGCTAAAAAGAGCACAGTAAGCTTTGTTACTTAAATCACAAAACCACTATCTTTGCATGGAATTGAGAAAATCATTTAAACTATAATACTATGAAAAAGCACAATTTTAACGCGGGCCCGGCTATTATGCCCCGTATCGCTGTAGAAAACACTGCCAGCGCTATTTTGGAACTTAATGGAAGCGGCATGGGACTCATGGAAATTTCCCACCGTTCTAAAGATTTTCAGGCAATCATGGATGAAGCTGTTGCGCTTATTAAAGAATTGCTGAATGTTCCTGAAGGATACCAGGTCTTATTCCTTGGAGGTGGTGCCAGCATGCAGTTTGCCATGGTTGCCTACAACCTTTTAGGTAAAAAAGCCGCTTACCTGGAAACGGGTGTATGGGCTAAAAAAGCGATTAAAGAAGCAAAACTGTTTGGTGAAGTTGTGGTCGTTGCCAGTTCAGCTGACAAAAATTTCAATTTTGTACCTGCTACCTATGAGGTTCCTGCAGATGCTGATTATTTCCACATCACCACCAACAACACCATTTATGGTACAGAGCTTCGTACAGATCCCCAAAGCCCGGTTACGATGGTTGCTGACATGTCATCCGACATTTTTAGCCGCAAAGTTGATGTAGCGAAATATGGCCTGATCTATGCGGGTGCTCAGAAAAATGCTGGTCCTGCAGGAGTAACCTTAGTTATTGTTCGTGAGGACATTCTTGGACAAGTTGAACGAGTGATTCCTACCATGTTGGATTATCGCACACACATTAAAGAGGGTTCTATGTTTAACACGCCTCCCTGTGTCCCGATTTTTGCTGTCAAAGAAACCATGAAATGGGTGAAATCCCTGGGTGGTGTCGAGGCTATGGAAAAACGCAACTTAGAAAAGGCTGATCTTTTGTATGGTGCTATTGACAATAGTAAGATGTTTATGGGTACTGCAGAGAAAGATTCACGTTCCCTGATGAATATCTGTTTTGTAATGAAACCTGAGTACCAGGAAAAAGAAGCAGACTTCCTTGCCTTTGCCCAGTCAATGGGGATGATTGGCCTCAAAGGTCATCGTTCTGTTGGTGGTTTCAGGGCATCCTGTTATAATGCACTTGATTTGGAAAGTGTCCAGGCATTGGTTGCCTGCATGAAAGAATTTGAAGCTGCCAATGCATAAAAAGCTAGAGAAAGCGCGTTAAGCATAAGTATTTTACAAGATTTGGAGATAGCGTAAGAACATAGTTTTTACGCTATTTTTTTTGTTTTAAAGACTTTTGTTATATCTTTGTATATTGTGCTTACTAAAATCACTAAAATCCTATGCCGATGACAAAAGTACTAATCGCTACCGAAAAGCCCTTTGCACCGCAGGCCGTTGCGGGAATAAAACAAATAATCGAAGAAGCGGGTTTCGAAACTGCAATTCTTGAAAACTATACGGATCCCAAAGATTTTGTGAATGCTGTTAAAGATGTGGATGCCGTTATTGTGCGCAGTGACCTGGTCACCCGTGATGTGGTTGAAGCAGCCCAGAACTTAAAAATAGTAGTACGGGCCGGTGCCGGCTACGACAACCTTGATTTGGCTGCCTGTAGTGAAAAAGGCATTGTCGCCATGAACACCCCCGGGCAGAATTCCAATGCAGTTGCAGAACTGGCTTTTGGCTTGATGCTCTATCATATCCGCAAGAATTTCAGCGGAAAGTCAGGAACTGAACTTCGTGAAAAGACCCTGGGCATTCATGCCTACGGTAATGTTGGCCGTTATGTTGGTCAGATTGCCAAAGGATTTGGTATGGATGTTTATGCCTTTGATCCTTTTATTCCACAAACTGCCATAGAAAGTGACGGAATAAAATGGCTTGCTACAGCTGAAGAACTCTATAAAAAATGCCAGTATGTTTCTTTACATATACCGGCTAATGCTCAGACGAAGAAGTCGATCAATTATGATTTGATAAATCTGATGCCCAAGGGAGCAACCCTGGTGAATACCGCACGTAAAGAAGTTATTGATGAAGAAAGCCTGCTGAAGATTTTAGCGGACAGAAAAGATTTTTCTTATCTTTCTGATATTGAGCCGGATTGCAAAGAAAAGGTCTTGGCCGAATTTCCAGCTAAAGTGTTTTTTACAGCAAAAAAATCCGGCGCTCAAACAGATGAGGCCAATGTAAACGCAGGCTTGGCTGCAGCCCGGCAAATTGTCGGATTCATTTTAAAAGGTGACAAAACCTTCCAGCTTAACAAGTAGTACTGAAAATTACTAAAAATTACTATTATGGAATTTGATCTTGAAAAAAACCCGACCTTCTTTCGTTTTGAAGATCTTCGTATTTATAACAAATCCCTGGATTATACCCAATGGGTGTTCCATATTGCACAGCAAATCCCTGTAAACTCAACGATAGGTTTAATGGAGCGTTTTTTTAACTCTTCTCAGAATATCTCTTTGAATATTGCAGAAGGTTCATCCCGTAATAAAAGCCAGTTTGTTTATTACCTGAAGATGGCCAAAAGTGCAGTCAGGGAATGTGTCGTGTTTACCACATTATGCCAGAGCCTGGGCTATTTGAGTGAAGATTCTGTAGAGACCTCAAGAACTCAGCTCATGGAAATGACGAAAATGCTGGGTGCACTGATCGGGTCGCTGCAAAAGAGCTTTCCTGGTGGCATGGATGACGACGAATAGACCTATTCCTTTTTTTTTCTTATAAATACTCAAGCTTTTAATCATGGCTATACTAAAACCATTTAAGGGCATCAGACCCCCTTCTGAAATCGTTAAAGATCTGGCTTCCAGGCCCTATGATGTTCTTAACTCAAAAGAAGCCCGCATTGAGGCTGACGGCAACCCCTGCTCTCTTCTGCATATTATTAAGCCGGAAATTGATCTCCCAGCAGATCTTGATGAGCATGCCGAAGAAGTGTATTTGAAAGCAAAAGAGAATTTCGATGGCTTCCAGTCAAAAGGTTGGCTTGGAAAAGAAGACAGTGATTGTCTTTATATTTATGCACAGACCATGTGGGGCAAGACACAGTTTGGGCTTGTCGGTTGTGCCGGTGTTGATGATTATATGAATAACATCATCAAAAAGCATGAATTAACCCGCAAGGACAAGGAAGAAGACCGGATGAAACATGTTCGTGTTACCAATGCGAATATGGAACCTGTATTCTTTGCCTATCCCGATGTGCCGGAAATTAACGACATTGTCGATACCATTGTAACTACAAAGGCACCCAACTATGACTTTAAGGCTGATGACGGCGTAGGTCATCATTTTTGGGTTATCAATGATGCAGAGACAATTGGCAAGCTGACCACCCTATTTGCAAAAATCCCAGCTACTTATGTAGCAGACGGGCATCATCGTACCGCTGCAGCTGCCTTGGTAGGCAATGAAAAAAAGGCCAACAATCCAAGCCATAGCGGGAATGAGGAATATAACTTCTTCCTGGCAGTTCATTTTCCTGCCAGTCAGCTGACGATCATTGACTACAACAGGCTGGTTAAGGACTTAAATGGACTGAGCGCCACTGAATTTCTGGATAAACTCAGAGAATCCTTTGTTGTTGAAGATAAGGGCAATGAGATATTTAAACCAGATACTTTACATACTTTCAGTTTATACCTGGAAGGTAAATGGTATTCGCTGCAAACCAAATCTGGTAATTTTGACGACAACGACCCGATCGGTGTGCTTGATGTGACGATACTTTCTAAACTTGTTCTTGAAAGTTTACTCAATATCAAGGACTTGAGAACAGATAAAAGAATTGACTTTGTTGGTGGAATCCGAGGACTTGGCGAATTGGTTAAAAGGGTCGACAGTGGCGAAATGGCTGCCGCCTTTGCACTCTATCCAGTTTCCATGAAACAGCTGATAGACATTGCCGACAGCGGAAATATCATGCCTCCGAAGACAACCTGGTTTGAACCAAAATTAAGAAGTGGACTTGTTATTCATTCATTAGATTAAACCAAGATGGACGCAATTGAAATCGTAATCTCGACCCTGAAAAATTCAGGAGCACCGATGAAAGCCGGCGAAATCGCCGAAACTGCCGGAATCGATAAAAAAGATGTTGAAAAGGCAATCAAAAAACTGAGGGCTGAGGAGAAGGTTATTTCGCCGAAGAATTGTTTTTATTGCTTGAAGTAAGAGCTTAGTTGTTAGGTAGTTAGTAGTTTGAAGTTCATGCGGTGTTGCTGTGGGTTTGTTAATTACTGAATCTGTTCACTAACTACTGACTACTAACTTCTAATAATCCATAAACCGCTGAAAAACCGTTTCCAGGTAAGATTTTCCTTCCCTGATGGTATTTTCTTTTTCAGAATCAGGGAGTTCTAGTCTCAGGTATTTCCTGGTGGTTTGGTCATAAACAAAATTTCCTGCGGGTACGATCCAGCCGCAACCGACATTGATTTCGAAGTAGGCGAATTCACGGGTATAGGGATTGAACAGATTTCTACTCCAGGGATAGGCAGTGGCATCGGCATTCATTTGTTTGAGCAGGGTTCCGGCGAGGTCTGTCTGAGATGAGATCCTGCTGACTTTTTTCCCTTTCCATTTATCTTTTATTACATCACCATAGAAAAGCAGCGGGATCCTGCGGTAGTCTGTACTGTTGACAGGCCAGTTGCGGTAAGTATTGTGACTGTGATCTGCCACCAATATAAATAAGGTATTGCTGAACCAGGCTTCTTTTTTGGCTTTCTCGAAGTATTGTCCCAGGCTTCGGTCTGTATAAAAGGCTGAGTTAAGGAAGGGCTGCTCATTGCTACCCCAATTGACTTCGGTTCCCATGGGTTCATCATAGGGAGAATGTGAGCTCAGGGTAAACAAAGCCGAGAAAAATGGCTGTTTTTCTTTATTCAGATCAGCTAATTGTTTTTGAAGGCTAAACTCATCATGCACGCCCAAATCGCCCCTTGGAATCCTGGAGTCAAAGTCTTTCCCTTCCAGCACCCTATCGAAACCATTGAATAACATATAAGCTCTTAACCCGCCATAAATAAGCTGCCCGCCATAATAATAAGATGTTTGGTAGCCCATTTTTTTAAAGTCTTTCGTGATGCAGGGCAGTTTCGTCAGCTTGTTATAATGTTGTGTAATTGCTGTAACCGGAATACTGGGAAAACCGCTGAAGATAGAAGCCATTCCTTGTTGTGACCTGTTACCGCTGGAATATAAATTGGTGAAAAGCACTCCGTTTTTCTCCAGCTCATGAAACTGGGGCGTAATTCCCGCTTTTCCGCCAAGGCTTTCGATGAGATCCCCGGAAAAACTTTCCAGGATGATCAGAACCACATTGGGTCGTGTATTCTTTAATATTGAAACCGTAGTATCCTTTTCTACCTGGTGAAGCGCGAGCATAGTCGCTTTTGCCTGGACAAGGGGATAAAAGCCAAATGGATTTTCACTTTGATACGACAAGCTTTGAAGGTAGCTTTCGTAAAGGTTAAAGCCGGGATTCACGGCAACATGGTTGACGATAGGATGTTCAGAGAAATAGGATTCTGCCTGGTTGACAGGGATCGCCTGTAAGCCGCCACGGATTCCTAATAATATAAATGGAGGAAGCAATACAAAGTACGAGCCAGCAACCAGCCACCTTCGTTTGATAGGTTTTTGTCTTTGGTGAAAGAACTTTAAGTAGGACCAAGTGCCTATAGCTATCATTGTCAACAGGATAAGTAATAGCAGTACTAAATTCCAGGTTTGGGCGGAATGGGCAATTTCAGTGGGGTGATTCAGGTAATAAAGGGCTTTATAATCAAGCTTGTTTTTCCATTCTCCATAGACGCTTGTTTCTCCGATAACGATCATTGAATATACAACGATCATTAGGGTATTGAACCCGAAAATTACCCAGTCGAACCATGGCTTTTTGATGATGATACCAGCAATCACAAGGAAAAACGGTACTACAAGAAGATAAGAAGCTGTGGCGAGGTCGAGGTTAAGTGCATGCAAGAACAGCGAAAACACTTCGCTGAGCGGCACTTTGTCAATTATAAAGAGGTTGGCATAGAACAGGATAAAGATAATTCTGCCCAAAGCAAAAAATAGCAACCAGAATAGAAGTTGACGGAGAATCGAAAATAAAGGCCTAAGTAATAATAACAATACAATTTTTTTTACCACAAAGATCACAAAGGAAAACTGCACAAAGTTCACAATGTTCGTTTACAAGGTTTAATCTTTGTGTCCCTTGTGAATAAGTCTTAGTGATCCTTGTGGTGAATTCTTCTCAAAAGTAAATTAAAAATGAAACATATAAGCTTAACATTTAATCGGTTTAAAAGAAAATATGTATATTCAATACCCGAAAAATGAGCATAACTGAAAATATATCGTTGTTGAAATCTTCACTGCCTCAGTCAGTTAGGCTTGTTGCTGTTTCCAAAACCAGGAGCATTTCTGAGATATTAGATGCATATCATGCAGGTCAAAGTATTTTTGGTGAGAACAGGGTTCAGGAAATTCAAAAGAAGGCCCCGCTCCTACCTGCAGATATAGAATGGCACCTGATTGGTCATTTGCAAAGCAATAAAGTAAAACAGATTCTCCCTTTTGTAAGCTTGATTCATAGTGTCGACAGTTTTAATTTGCTTCAGGAGATTAATCGTGAAGCAATAAAAATGAATCGGGTAATCCCGTGTTTGATCCAGTTTCATATTGCCAGGGAGGAATCAAAAACAGGGTTTTCTACGGTAGAGTTTTTTCAATCAGTCAGTCCATTGATTCTGGAATCGTTAAAAAATGTAATGATTAATGGAGTCATGGGGATCGCAAGTTTTACTTCAGATGAATCAATTGTAAGATCTGAATTTCAGTTATTAAGGAAAATATATTTAATACTTAAAGATCAATATTTTAAGGATACGCCTGGCTTTAGGGACATTTCAATGGGAATGTCGGATGACTACCCTATTGCCATCGAAGAAGGGAGTACTTTGATTCGGGTTGGTACTGCAATATTCGGGTCACGATAGAAACAGCACCGGTCTGCCTTTCCTGATTTCAAAAACTTTTAGTGCAATTCTTTCACCGATTACAATAGGTGGGTTGTTTTGCTTTTCAATCTCAATAATATTTCCGAAAACATCTTTCACGCTGAAGTTATTTTCAGTCAGACCAACAATTTCAAAGGTATAGTCTAGGCCTTCTCTGTATAATGGGTGTTCAGGTTCAAGGATATACATCCCTTTATTACTCCACTTCACCACTTTACACACAATCGATTGCCCGGCTTCAAAGCCATAAGGCAGGAAAGGCAATTTCTTTAGTAAGTGCTTTTGATTGCCTGGATCTGACAAGATATAGTATCGTATTCCATCAATCTCGACTTGATCCGGTTCCAGGTAAAAGCTCAGCCAATGACCTTCTTTCAGAACCCCTTCTGAAGTTTTAGACATTGGATGCGATAGATAGATCTTGCCCTTTTTTATCCGACTTACTCTGCAGCGGATAGGTTCTCCTTCTTTTGCTTCAGGTGCATCAATAGTCATTGGAATGGCGATTTCATGGTTAAAAGCATCGAGTACCAACCAAACAAGTTCCGTTTCCCCAAAAATATTTTCACGTTCTTCTGTCCTGATAAAGAAGAAATCATAGGAATCACCTTCTTTGTAGACAGGATGTTCCGGTTCCAGGAAAAGTTTTCCGGAACAATTTATTTTGTCCAACCTTAATCGCACTTCCCGGCCTTTTAGAAAGCCATAATCTTTGTAGTGCTCGTATGACAATAGATGCTTAGTGCCGGAGCTGTCTTCCAGTAAATACTGTTTTTCCCCATCCGGAAGGACGATTTCCGCATGAAGCCTGAATGGATACCACTGCCCTTCCTCCCAAATCATCTTTATTCCGTTATTGTCATCTTTGCGCATTGCCATCATCTGTGATTAATCAATACGGGTAGCTCTTAAAACGCCTTTCAAACTTTGAAGCCGGTGAATCACCATCCCAAGGATCTTATTGTCACTCACATAAACTTTGATGACACCATCGAAGACCCCTTTGTTTGATTCGATAGAAATGGATCGCATATTAACTTTCATATCATTGGAGATGACATCCGATATGGTCCTGACGACACCCAGGTCATCAAGTCCCTGGACTCGGATTGTGGCCTGGAATGATCCTGTGACCGATGATTCCCGCCATCTGACATCCACGATACGATAGTCATATTTGGAATGCAATTCGTCTGCGTTTGGACAATTATTCCTGTGTATTGTGATTCCTTTTCCGATTGCGACGAATCCAAAGACTTCATCTCCAAAGATTGGATTACAGCAATTGGCCAGGGTATAGTTTATGTTGGCCAGATTCTGATCAATGACCAGGTAATCATCTTTGCTGGCAGTTGGGATTTTGAGAGCTGGTTTTACCTCATCATTTGTTGCAGTATCCTGTTTTTCAACATGCAACAGATATATATCCCTGATTCTTGCCAGATCTATTTTTTCTGTTGCTACGGCCTGATATAGGTCCGAGGGCGTTTTCAATTTCAGGGTTTTAACTGCCTTTTGCAGGTTTTCATCCGAGAAAGCAAGTTTCCAGTTTTTGAATTTCCGGATTAATATTTCTTTTCCGGCTTCAGAATCTTTAAGTTCTTCGTCTTTGAGGGCTTTCTTAATCTTTGACTTTGCTCTTGAGCTGGTAACGAAATTCAGCCAATCAGATTTGGGTTTTTGGTTTTTAGTGGTGATGATCTCCACCTCGTCGCCGTTTTTGAGGATATGCCGGATCTGGACATTTTTTCCGTTCACTTTTGCCCCTGTAGTTTTAAATCCAAGTTCTGTGTGTACTTCGAAGGCAAAGTCAAGGACAGAGGCTCCTAAATTGAGTTTTTTTAGGTCACCCTGGGGTGTAAATACATAAATTGAATTGTCGCCAACGGATACCCTTGACTGCTCCTGTGTTTCAAGGCCTTGGTTTTCTGGGTTCTCTATGAGTTCTCTTAAGTTCCTCAGCCAGGATTCTTTGTCGGTCCCCGTTTTTGACTCCTTGTATTTCCAGTGGGCTGCATGTCCTTTTTCAGCAATGTCATCCATGCGTTGCGTCCGGATCTGGACTTCAACCCAGTTTCCATCAGCCCCCAAGACTGTAGTATGCAGAGACTCATAACCGCTGGCTTTCGGTGCTGATACCCAGTCGCGGAGTCTTGCAGGATTTGGGGTATAAATGTCTGTCACTAAGGAGTAAGCCCTCCAGCACTCTCCTTTTTCAAATTCAGGTTCTGAATTGATAATAATCCGGATTGCCAGGATGTCGTAAACGTCTTCAAAACTGACTTCCTGCTTCAGCATTTTCATCCAGATGGAATGAATTGACTTGGTACGCCCCTTTATCTTAAAATCAAATTTATTGTCGTGGAGCATTTCTGAAATTGGTGCAATGAAAGAAGAAATGAAAGTTTTGCGTGCGTCAGCTGTCTCTTTTAACTTATTGACAATAAGAGTGTAAGCTTCCGGAAATAGGCTTTTCATGCCAAGGTTTTCCAGTTCTGTTTTTATGGTATACAAACCGAGTCGGTGGGCCAAGGGTGCATAAAGATAATAGGCATCGTTGGCCATCCTATGGCGCAGTGGTTCAGGAAGGCTGTCAATTGACCGCATATGATATAGAATGTCAGCCAGGCGTATCAGGATCACGCGAACATCTCCTGACATGCTTAGGAGCAAGTGGATAAAGTTCTCTGACTGTAAAGCGGTTTTTTCAGTATGTAATGCAGAGATCTTTTTAAGACCATCCAGGATGCCAGCAACGACAGGTCCTACAGCTGAAGAAACCTGGCTTTTTTCGACTTTTTCGGTCCGGTAAACATCGGCAAGCAAAGCAGCTGCAATGGAGGTAGCGCCCAAACCTGCTTCCAGCGTCAGGATCTCAGCCAAGGTTATCGGATAGAAGATCGCAGGCTCGCAACTAAAGGTTTTCTCCTGCATATAAGCATCAAAAGCAAGTCCGAAAGCCTTGCGCAAAATCAGGGTGTCACCCTTACGAAGGTAAGGACGGCAGAGGTTCAGTAATTGTTTATATCGTTTAACCAGTTCGGTTCTTTCTTCTTCTTTCAGCATTTTAGATCGATCTGGTGCAAAAATACTTTGTTTGTCGGGCTTAATTCAAATAAACTAATAATCGTGAAAAAATTGTCTGTAGCTTCGATAAATATTAGGATAAGATAGAAATGAAAATATTAATGACAGAGGAAGATTACAATCAAGCTTTAAGACGACTTGAAAAAATATTTGATGCCCCACAGAAACATCTGAGGGCGATGAGGCAGAATTATTAGGGATGCTGATTGAGAAATATGAAGATGAGCATTATCCAATTGATGCCCCGGATCCGATTGAAGCCATCAAATTCAGGATGGAACAGATGAGCAAGGATAATAAGGATTACAATTGATAGCCAAACATGAGAATAAGGCGCTTCGTTGTTGATCCCAGAGAATTGTATTGTGACATCCCACTTCCAAGTTCGTATCGGAATTCTAAGTTATATTTCTTGTAGCGGGATCCAAGACCCAGATAAAAGCCTTGTTCGAAAGGATCAGGATCCGAGATTGCGGTTCCGGTTTCTTCAGAAACTGAAGTAAAGAACTTTATATAAGAATGACTGTAGGAATAAGCTTTTAATGCGATTCCATTGGATATACCTGCATTTGCAAAACCCATAAAATGCTTTATAGGAAACATATATCGTATCATGGTATTTAGCTTCAAGTATGAATAATCGAATTTAGTATCTGTGATTGTATATTGATTTGAACTATAATAATCTGTATAACTTCCGCTTACAGCATAGGATGTAAAAACAAGTTCATTACAGATAACAAAATCTTTCAGACTTCCTGGAAGATTAATGTTAACATATGCGCCACAAGTAACATTCGTTGATGGTTGGTAATCTGCATACACCAATTCGGCATACAGATCACTATTAAATATAAGTGAAGTCTCAGACAGTCCGGCTAAAAAGCCAAATTCAGGCTTGATTACCTTAGTCTTTTTGTTATAATTCAGGTTTTCCTTGGTACAATCATAGTATTTCAGAAAAATCCTCTCGAGGCTGTTTTTTGTGTAAGAAGCAGAATTTAAGTTTGTTCGGAGCGATGGGCAATCTTGAAGGTAAATGGACAATTGACCAATAAACCTCTTGTTTTCCAGAATTGTCGCGGTTGAAAATGGGTCCTTGATGTACTTTTTATAAACCAGTAGGTCGATCGAAGTTGTATTCAAAATATAGAATTGTTCTTTTCCATTGTCTGTAAGGTAATAATACAGACATTTTGGCCCCCTAACCAGGATCTGAAGAAAACAGGTGTCCGTTGTCAAGTTAAGATTAGGAGAAGCTTCCAAGTCTTGAACATTACTACTACTTATTTCCGATTTGATAATAGCGCTTGTATATAAATTGCCGTTAACACCGAATTCTATGATATCCAATGGTTTATAGATTATTGTATAAGCATCTTTTTCTTTCCTGAATGATATTTTATCCGGATTCTTACCCCAGTTTCTATAGTGAATATATCCGTGAATAGTATCTCCTTTCAGGGTAAGAACATAAGCAGAAATAAAGTTTTCTGGCTGTACGAAATTTGCCAGATAAAAATACCAATGAATAAAAGAGTAATCCGAACCAGGCGATGAGGCGTTTGCATAAGTATTGGCATGGGTTGTTTATAAAATCAGTTAATTTGTTATTCCATTTTTAAGTCCAAAACAAAGTCTTTCTTCAGGTTTGATTTCAGTGGGAAATAGATCCAAAGGATGCCATTTAGTAAGATTAAACTTGTTATTATTAGCATCAGACCAGGCTGTAAATGAAATGATTGAGATAAAAATGAGGGTAGCATACCAATCATGGCCGCAAAGATGCCGATTCCAACTCCAGAGATTAGGATCAACAGGTTTTCTGCAAGAATTAATTTCAAAATAACTTTTTCATTAAATCCAATGGCTTTGTAAATGGCAATTTCTTGTTTTCTTTCATCCAGGTTCCGGAGCATGATGATTCCAAGTCCAATGGTTCCCAGTATCATCCCTAGTCCGCCCAGCATCATAAATACCGATAAATACGTATCTTCAACGGAATTAAACGCTGCCAGCCTTTCTGATGCAGTGCTCAGCGTAAAGCCATAGTCCTGAAACAGGTATTCAAGTCTTTCTGAAGCTGCAATTCGATTGCTTACTTCGCCATTAAGCAGCATCACGTTCGAAGCGCCATTTGACGGAAAGTACTGTTTGAACAATTGTGCGGATATCAATATATTTCCCTGGAAAATGGAATTATCCAATCCTCCAATAATCTTTACAAATAGCACTTTCCCGGATTCATCGGTATAGCGGAGGGTATCCCCTACTTCCTTATGCATATTCCATTGGATTACCGACTGGTCTGCATAAGCGGGAATGATCCCTTTGCCAAGTGCTTTATTCAAACTGAGCCAGGGATGGTTCGGGTCAACAAAAGCTTCAGTTTTCACAAAACTGAATGATTGTTGTTGATCGAGATAGTCAGCGTCGAGTCCAAGAATGGCAGGATTTGAGACATGGTTAAGGTTAAGACAGCTGGCATCAGTGCCATCGAGGCGCTGCATCTGCATGAAGTGTAGATTCTTCAATTGAGGCTCATCGGTGAGACTGTATTTTTCCTGTCCTTCCTGAGTGTTTAAGTCGTAGCGAAAGGGAAGTGTAGATTCTGTCCAAAAAAGGAATCCTCCTGTACCGGATTGCCGCTTATTCTCAGTGCCAATGAATGTTTTCATATTAGCACCTGTGATAAGAACAGAAAAAGTTCCAATCGCCAATAAGGAAACTGCGGTGATTGTCCTGGGTCTATTTATACCAATATTTCTGACAATCAGTATGTAAGAACCATTTAACGCGTTTCTAGTCTTGCGTAAAGTGTAAGCCAGGGCATGATCAAAAAGCAGGATTCCTCCGGAAAGGATCTGTGCTCCTGCTATCAGGAATGGAAGGGAATTGTCGCTTTGGCCTGACATGACAGCATACACGGGAATGGCATATCCGAAAATTATTAACAATGAGGCAATTACGAGTTTTGAATTGAGCTTTTGACCTTTTGCAAATTTTAGCAATAAGCCTCCTTTTACCATCAGGGCCAGTGGATTTTTAAAGCGCCGTTTCAGTACGAAAAACATCACTAGAAATGCGCTTAAAGTGCCTGAAATGAACCCAATAAATAGTGTATCTGGAAGCAATTGCATTTCCAAAAATGAGCTGCGAACAGCACCATTCCATAGGGTATTTAAGCCCAGTAACATGAGTTTGTTGTATCCAATTCCTGCAACAATACCACCAATACCTCCCATGACTGAAATGATGGCGGCTTCCACAGATAGAATCCTCACTATGTCTCTTTTCAGGAATCCAATGGCAGCATAGATGGCTGTTTCCCGAAATCTAAGCCGGGCGTGGTTTGAAAATAAGAGGGCAGTTAAAAGTAAGGCTGCAATGATGATAAAAAAGCTCAGACTTAAAAAGAGTTCTCCAAAATCGCTCGAATTGGTGGCTGCAGTTATGCCATCCTGGTAAACATTCTGAATAGAGTATCCCTGTTCGGCCGGGATGAGGTTAGAAATAAGCTTGACTTTGATCTTCTCAATCTCCTGGCTATCCGAAGAAAACCGAAAGGATGTTATATGTCCAAAGGCATTGTCAAACAACTTTTGGCCATCGGAAAATGAAATCAGTGCTTTGGGAGTTCCTCTATAGTCTTTCCAATATTGTTCATCCTGATCCCTGATTTTATGCAGGTCTATTGGTGCCCCGGTTTCCCAGTCTCGGCAGTTTCCTGCGTCTGACATCCCTGGAAAATCGGGCATCAGTGTTTTGTCAAAGAGCGGGTTTTTAAGAGGAAGTATCAATTTTACTGCAAAGCGGGCACTGTCTTCATTTAGCTTGCGCAAGGCACCCATTTTGAAATAGCGCAAGGTGACCGAATCTCCAGGTTTTACGTCGAGGTCATTCGCGATCCAGTCGGAGAGAATAATCTCATGCGCAGATATATTAATGCCTGTATACTCAGAATCTACTGCAGTAACAAACGAATAGGGTGTTGACTTATCGGGGGTCGATACGGCATTGACGAGGTAGGTCAAAAAGGGTTTTGCCCTGGGAATACTTTTTTTGATGGAGTTTGCAGTCAGGTTATTGAAAAAGATCAGTTCCGATTTGATTTCATAGTTATTCTTCCCTGTAATACTCCTGATTTTCAATCCGGCGTCACCAGCGCACCAACTCATGTGAAGTAAGGAGTCAAGCTTTCGAGTGGTGAGTTCACGCTGCTGATCTGAAACCAACATTACATTGGCAAAGCCCGGCAAACCAAGTTTTGAGGAAAGCGCCGTTAATTGAACGAAAATATTGAAAGGTGACATTTGGTTACTTTTCAAGCTAAAGCGACCTGATTGTTCATCAGTGACGATGGCTTTGACCTTTATACGGAAAACCACCAGCGGTTCTTTTTCAGAAACAAATGGTGCGTTTTCTGATGAGAAGCTCAGCTTTTTTGATTTCAGAATAAAGTCATCACCGGCTTTCAGTTTAAGTTTTTCGGCGACATTTTGGCTTATAAAGGCTTCATTGTCACTTAATGTCCCGGGAGTGGGCTTCCAAAATGCTAAAAACCGATCATCAATACCCAAAACGTCTACCTGGTTTATTTGGGTATTGTTGCCGCCATTAACAGCAATTCCTTTAAGCTGCAGTAAGGGAGCAACCAGATTTCCGCAGCGACCAGATAGTTCTGAGGCAAGTTGTTGCCGGAAATATCGCTCATTTGATTTAATCGCAAAACAAGTTTTCCCCAGGCGCATTTCAGTGATGTGCAGCAAGCTGTGACGTAAAGAATCCCCAACAATCAGTGCCCCTGTTAAAACGGCTGTACTTAGCATTGTACCTGCCAGGATTGCATAATATGCGCTCCGGTAATATTTCAGGTTACGGATGATTAGTGAAAGTCGTGTCATCGTGCCCTATATCAGTTTTTCTCAAATTCATGTAACCTTCCCTGGCGAAGCTGGTAGATTTTGTCCATTTTTTCGGCCAGTTCCATGGAATGAGTGACAATCACAAGGGCCACATTTTGTTCCATATTGAGTTCACAAAGTAATTTAGTAAGCTCAGTGGCATTGAATGCATCCAGCGAACCCGTGGGTTCATCGGCCAGTAGCAGTTTGGGGTTGTTGATGAGGGCACGAATGACGGCAGTGCGCTGGCACTCTCCTAAAGAAAGCTGGGCTGGAAACTTATTTATATGTTGTGTTAAGCCGACTCTTTCTATCAAGACCAGGGCCCGGGATTTCGCAGCGTTTAGGAGATCCCGGTCTTTCAAAGGCATCAGGGGCAACATGATGTTTTCAATCAGGCTGAGTTGTGGTAAAAGGTGGTGGCTTTGAAAAACAAAACCCAGGAAGGTATTTCTTATTGCTGCCAATCGATCCGAGTCAAGCTTCAGTGATCCGATTCCCTCAAAGCTGACGTCCCCTGAAGTAGGTTTGTCGAGGGTGCCAAGGATGTTGAGTAAGGTGGTCTTGCCTGAGCCAGACGGGCCTATGATGGCAATCTTTTCCCCTGGTTGAATGTCAAGTGAGATTTCTTGCAGGACAGTATTTTGAATGGGCGAACCCGGATTCATGTAAATTTTTGATATGTTTTTTAATATGGCTAGCATAAGTAATTTATATGCATTTATATAAAGTTATTATTTAAGTAAAATATGATATATTTCCACCATCTTTGCGGTGAGATTTGAACTGTTAAATTGGTCAACAATAGATTTTCTCCCTGCACTGCTAAGGGAATCCAGTTGTAAGGGATTCAATAACAATTCACTTAATGTACCGGCCAATGCACTTGCTGTGTTTGGTTGATAAATTACGCCACCTCCTGTTGCCTCGATAATTTCCGGGAAAGCACCCAATGCCGGTTGGACCAGCGGAACACCAGCTGCCAGTGCTTCAAGCTGGTAAAGCCCAAAGGCTTCTCCTTTCAATACAGGTACCGACACTACTTGTACGGAATCAAAGAAGGTCTGTAAACCTGAAGGGCTGAAATCATCCTGAATCTCGAAATCCAAAGCCAGGCCATTTTCTTGTAATTTGCTGATTTGATGATGAATGAACTTAGAATCATCCGCGGTCCTCCCTCCTGTTGCTTTGAGTTTAAGGTTCTTGAATGCTGAATTTTTCTTTAGAAGAATGAAGGCATCGACAAGAATTTCAAAGCCATTCTCTTCACAGATCCTGGATACATAGCCGATGGTCTGGGGTTTTCCTGCAGGTTTATGATATGTGTAGGCGTCTGGATCAACACCGACATAATTCAGGAAGATTTTTTCATCAGGAATCGATAAGCGTTTTTGCATGATCCCTGAAAAGAACTTACTGACAGCCAAAAAGGCATCCACATCCTTCGCCTTATCAGCCATTAGCTGCCATATTTTTTCGCGCTGGTCTTCATGCATAGCATCAACCCAAACATCTTCATCCTGGAGGGAAAATACGACAGGGACTTTAACTTCATCCCGGATTTGCTTTGCCATGCCCAGCAATAGTGCATTGGAGAAATGAACGACATCAGGCTTTTCATGATTTTTAAGGTAATCAGTCAGTTGCCGCAATTCAGCACTTTGGTGACCTTCTGCACCTAAAAGCATAGATTCTGTTAGAGATTCCAGGCCGGCGGCCCGGGTTGACCCTGATTTTTTTGCAGCAAATTTCAGGATTGGCGGGGAGTCCATCAGGTTCTCAAACCACTTAGGCATATGCCTGAATACAGGAAACTGCTTCAAATAGATATTTACTGCACCATAAAACACAGGAATGCCATCATCAGGAGCTTGTCCATTCATGGTGAGTGGAAGGTACATAGGTAAGGTCACCGCCTGATGTCCTGCCTTTTTCAGACTGGCAACCACGGCGCTGTCGCGTAGGCAGTTCCCACAATAAAAGGTGCCACCGAAACCGGGGACGATAAATACAATCTTCATGATCCCTTATTTAATTCCAAATCCATAAATTTTCCCATCTTCTGCACCTACAACAATTAAGGTTGATGTAACTGCAGGCGTTCCACTCATTGGGCTGCCGACTTCGTATTTCCATTTCTCCAGGCCACTGCTAAGTTCTAAAAAGCGCAAACGCCCATCAGCCGAGGCAATGACAACGAAGCCTCCTGTGATTATAGGAGACGCATCAACTTTGCCAAGCGCTTTGAACTTCCAAAGTACCCCACCCTTGTGGCTGTCATAGCAATATACATTCTTATTTTGTGACCCGGTGACGACATATTTCCCGGAAACGGCAGGTGATGCCAGGAATGCTCCTCCACCTTCTGTTTTCCATTTGTTTTTTTTTGTTTTTAAATCCAGGCAATAGAATTCACCGTCATAATTGCCAAAATAAGCCAGATCCCGGCTGATGGCTGTCGAAGCAGGAATATAGGTCCCAATGTCGATGTTTCCGGAAGCCTTGCCATTGCTGGTGTTTACCATATGTAAAATCCCGTCGCAACCTCCAAAGACCGCAAGTTTATTATTTACAGAAGCTGAACCATTGATAAAATTTCCTGATTCATACTTCCACAATAGCTTTCCACTTTCTGCATCCACGCAGTGAAGGAAATAATCGTAACTGCCGATAAGGATATATTTCCTTTTTCTATCCTGACTAAAGACCCAGTTGCAAGAGCCAGAAATTTGTCCATCCGTTTTGTATTTCCATCTTAGTTTTCCTGAAGATGCATCAATCGCAAAAAGAATGCCTTCCAGTGAACCCACAAATACAACATTATCTAAAACTAAAGGTGCAGCTTCAATGGCAGAACCCGCTTTGAATTTCCATTTCAACTTGCCATCTGCTGTGATCGCATACAGATTCCCATCGTTAGATCCTATATATATGGTATTATTTACGATTACAGGAGAAGATTTAATGGCATCTCCTGTTTTGAGATTCCACAATAAAGTCAGTGGAGGCGATATTCTTGCTTCTGAAACCCCTGTCAATGCTGAATTTCCTCTGAAGGAAGTCCAGTCATCTCCCGGTGAATGCTGTGCAACAACAACATACGTGATTAATAAACTCAGTAATGAAATGACAAGAAATTTACTCATAGCATCAAATTGGTTTCCTCAGAATCTTTAAATGCAATAGCTCCAGTAGGACAGGCTTTGATGCAAGCTTCGGCGGTTTTTTTCAGTGCTTCTGCCATGGTTTCGTTAAAAGGTACATTGATCCTGACATCGAATCCACGCCCAATATAGGTGAGCCCCAGTGATTCTTCTTTGGCGCTGATTTCCACACAGAGTCCACATCGGATACATTTTTCAGGCTCATAAATGACAAGGTCATGGTGCATTGATTTTGTCAGTTGTTGTCGTTCGGGACCCAGGTGTTTTTTACGATTCGCCCCATACTGGTCAGCATAAATTCTTAGCTTACAGCTGAGCGGTTTACGACAATCACAATGCAGGCAGCGGCTGGCTTCAGCTACAGCTTGCCTGGCATCAAATCCTTGTATAAACCCACCTTCTGGTTCTGTTTTTTTTTCGTGATGGCTTTCTTTAAGATATTCCTGTTCCTCTGATTTGGTCAGATGGCCAAACGCAGAATTAAATTTGAGTTTGTACACAGGCTTCAGTGTTTTGAGATAAATTCCAACCTCATTGGCAGTTTGCCGTCCAATTGCAGCAGCCCTGACAGCCATTTTCTGTTTTCTATTTTTATTGCCACAAGCAAATATCCACGGATTTTCATTCTTCAAAACAGGATCAAGATCACCACCGTCAGCGATTACAACAGCGTCAAATTCTCCAGTTAAGGAGTTCTCAATGAAATCATTATTAACAGGAGTATTCATGGTAAAGACTGCTCCCATCCTGCGGATGCATTCAATGTCGGCATCGAGCATCGACCTTGGTAGTTCTTCTTCCGGGATGCTATATCGCATTGCACCACCGGCTTCGGCATTTTTATCAAAAAGTGTGCAGTCAGCTCCTGCAAGAAGCAGGTAAAATGCAGCCGAAAGTCCTGCAGGCCCAGTTCCGATAATGGCGACTTTTTTCCCGGTTTTATGTGCAGCCTGCTTTAGACCTGAAATTCTCATTTCGGCATCCTGAGCTGTAAATCGCTTAAGCAGGCAAATTGAAACAGCGCCATCGATTGATTTACGGCGACAAGCCTTCTCGCAAGGTGCAGGGCAGATATAGCCGAGGATTAGAGGCAGGGCAATTTCTTCCCGTACTACCTCCAGTGCTTTCATGAAGTCCCCTTTTGCGATCAAACGGTTCATCAACGGGATATTCATAGCTGCTGGGCAAGTCAGTGTGCACGGGGCTTCACAATCTCCGACGTGGTCACTCAGTAACAATTCAAGTGATTCACGCCGCAAGTCATGTACCTCAGGTGAAGTTGCGGTAATCACCATCCCTTCTGAAACAGGCATCGCACAGGAAGCAAAAAAGCTGCCTTTCGTATCATCTTTTACCATGCACACCATACAGGAAGGATGGCTGGAATGTCCTTCCAGGTAGCACATGGCAGGAATTTCTATTCCTACGGAAGCTGCAGCCTGAAGAACTGAAGAGCCATCTTCAACGGAGATATCTATGTTATCTATTTTAAGTCTTATCATATCAAACGACTTTTACTGCATCTACCGGGCAGACCTGGCGGCAGATATCACATTTTATACATTTCTCCATGTCGATGATATGAATCTCATAGGGTTTAAATCTAATGGCATCAGAAGGGCAGGCCTGTGCACATTTGGTGCAGCCGATGCAGGCGTCGTTTATGCAATATTTGATCAGGGGAAGGCATTTCCCGGAAGGACAGTGTCCATTGATGTGCGCTTCATATTCTTCTTTAAAATAGCGTAATGTCGAAATGATCGGATTTGGCGCAGTTTTCCCCAATCCGCATAAGCTACCCAGGCGTGTCGTCTCAGCAAGTTTTTCGAGATGGTCGATATCCGCGAGAGTTCCTTTGCCATTTCGGATTTTATCGAGAAGCTCTAGCATCCTGGTGGTTCCGATACGGCAAAAGGTACATCTGCCGCAGGACTGGTTTTGTGTGAAGGAGAGAAAATAGTAGGCGATGTCGACCATACAGTCAGTTTCATCCAAAACGATCATTCCGCCTGAACCCATCATGGCACCTACTTCGGCCAGGTCTTCAAAATCGACAGGAAGGTCATACATGGAATCAGGAATGCATCCACCAGACGGGCCTCCGATCTGGACGGCTTTGAATTTCAGGTTTCCTGCAATACCTCCGCCAATTTCTTCGACAATTTGGCGAACGGTAATCCCCATTGGGACTTCGATCAGTCCTCCCCTATTGACTTTCCCTGCGAGTGCGAATACTTTGGTGCCTTTACTGGCTATTGACCCAATACTTGCAAATGACACAGCTCCATGACGGAAAATCCAGGAAATCATAGAAAGTGTCTCGGCGTTGTTGACGAGTGTTGGCTTACCCCAGAGACCCTTGACTGCCGGATATGGCGGGCGCATCCTGGGGATGCCTCGCTTTCCTTCGATGGAGGCAATCAAAGCTGTTTCTTCTCCGCAAACAAAAGCCCCCGCACCTTCAAAGATGCTGATGTCAAATGAAAAAGGCTTGTTCAAGATCATTTTACCGATATATCCTGAATCACGACAAATCTGAAGAGCTTCATGAATTCTCTTGACAGCCAATGGATATTCTGCGCGGATATAAAAAATCCCCTGGCTAGCGCCTGTTGCATAGGCCGCGATCAGCATCCCTTCGATGATTCGGAAGGGATAAGATTCCAGTAACATCCGATCCATAAAAGCGCCCGGATCTCCTTCATCACCATTGCAAATCACGTATTTTTCAAGGCTGAGCTGGTCTTTCACCATTTGCCATTTCCTGCCGGTCGGAAATCCGGCTCCGCCCCTTCCCCGAAGCTGACTTTTATTGATTTCATCAATGACATCCTGGGGACTAAGTTCACCCAGGCATTTCTGAAAGGCTTCGAACCCACCTCCGTCAATATACTCCCGGATATCACAAGGTTTAACCACACCCCTGTTTTCAGAGGCAATCGCCATTTGCGGGCCCAGGAATTCTGAAATAGGATTCTCACGTTGTTCTGAGTCATATTTCCGGAAAGATCTTGGTTCATCTGCAACGATAGCCATCTCGAAACTGTTGATGAAACTGTTTCTCATCTTGCTAAAGAGACCTTTTGGCTTAAAGTGAGAAAGAATAACTTCCTTCACTTCTTCCGGTTTGACTTTGGCGTAAAAAGCAGGCTCTTGTCCGGGCTTTATTATCTCCAGAATTGGAACCTGGTTACAAACTCCCACACATCCCACCTGTTTCACCTCAACATTGATCCGGGTTTCTTTCAATACCTTTTCCAGTTCATTCTTTACTTCTGCGCTTCCACTTGCAACACAACAGGAACCCAGGCCTATCCTGATTTCTCCGCCAGCAGATGTCTCATCTTTACTGATTGGGGTGTTCTGTTTATCATTGTGATGTTTCTTTACAAAGAAATCTCTAATGACTTCGTTGACCTTTTCCGGTTGGACATGGCCAAAGGTAATGTCATCAATTTTTACTACCGGTGCTAAGGTACAACAGCCAAGGCACGCAACTTTTTCCAGGGTAAAGAGTCCCGTCTCATCGGTAACTTGTCCGTTGATGAGTTTCAGCTCGCGACAAAAGGCATCATAAACCCTGGATGCTCCCTTAACATGGCAGGCTGTCCCGGTGCATACACTGATGATATATTTACCGGCTGGCTCATGGCGGAATTGCGTGTAAAATGTAGAGATTCCCGTGATTTGTGAAGGGCTGATTTCCGTGATTTCACAAACATATTTTAATGCTGCTTCCGGGAGATAATTGTATGCGGTCTGAATCTCCTGCAGGATTGGAATCGCTGCATCTTTCGATTTGCCTCGCTTTGAGATGATCTCGTCAACGGTCTCTATGATATCTTCACGACTGAGCATCACTTTCCAATACAATATAAGTTCTTATCTCCCCTGATGATGATTTTCCCGTCAATGAATGCCGGCGTACAAACAGAACCTTCTCCCAGGGAGGATTCTTTAATCGAATGGTAGGCTTTGTCTGCCTTAAAGACATGCATCACCCCTTTTTTGTCCAATTGATAGATATTTCCGTCCACCAGCATAGGCGAAGCATAGGTGGGCGTGGCAAAGTCATGTTCCCAGTATTTGTTCCCGGTTTTTGCATCATAGCATACCATCGTTCCGTAGCTGGTTGGTAGAAAAAGGTATTTTTCAGTGGCCACCGGACTTGGGATATCAGACATATATTCATCCGATTCCCAAAGAATTGAGGGCGTAGCACCTATTTTAACTGCTGATAATTTCGAATATTCATTTACTGAGAACACGATGCCGTTTGCATAGGCCAATGAAGGACCAACTTCACCTGAAATACAGTTTATCCGCCAAAGTTCTTTTCCTGTAGCCGGGTTGTATGAGATCACAAAAGGCTCAGCGACCAGGATTGCTTCCATTTGATTGCCAGTGCTTACTACGATTGGTGAAGACCATGAAATTCTTACATCCCGCTTGGTTTTCCATGCGATTTCTCCGGTTTTACCTGATAAGGCAATAAAATTTGCACCATCCGATTGGTCATACTGAACCAGCAACTTGTCCTGAAACATGAGCAGCGAGGATGAATGACCGTAATGGTTTTTGGGTAAACCAAGGTTTTTTGCCCACACCTGCTTGCCTTCGAAATCAAGAGCAACAAGGTCTCCATTAGCGAAAATGGCATAAACCCTGGTTCCATCCGTTGTAAGTGACGGTGCCGCAAGACCTGTTTCAATATTGACTTTGGGGACAGTAGCTGAAGTCCCGGGGATTTTCTCAATGAGCTTGGTCCATAGGATCTTTCCTGAATTCAGGTCAAAACAATAAACCTCACGTTTGCTAGGATTTGCCCCGGATAGGAATATCTTGTCGCCCCATACGATCGGAGAATTGTATCCTGTTAATGGTATTTGAGTCTTCCATTTGATGTTCTTTCCACTGCGACCATCCCAGGAAACAGGGAGCCCACGCTGAAAAACAATTCCGTTGCTACCCGGTCCCCTGAAGCAGGCCGAATTGCTGTTGATGGCTTCCTGAGATGGGTAACCTTCTATAGTCTTTGATGGAGCTTTAGCCTTAGAATCTGAGACAACAGTCTCACTTTCTGTTTTCTCAACAACCTGGCCTGATGAGTCCTGTTTTGATCTCTCTGACTTAGAAAATTGAAGGATGGTGCTTCCAAGTTCCTGATGTGTCAGATAGGCGAAAATCAAGGAAAAACACACCAAAATGGTGCCCGACCAGGCCACCCATCGCCTGTTTATCTTTCGTGAGTTCCAAAAGCTTTCGTTTGTAGCACCAGGGACATCGGGTATCTTAGGACTTAACAATTCGATAGATTTCAGGCAAACAATCAGCAATAAGATATTGAATAATAATAGGTATGCCCCCGTTCTGATTTGCCATTGGTTCGTGAAAAAAGCTTTGCGAGCCAGGAGATCAAATTCACGGATTTCATTGCTGATTTGTTCGTCTTCGGGATGATCTCTAAATCTTTCAATGAGGGTCTTCATCGTGGGAGAATTCAGAGGATTCGTTCTTTTTACCTGGTAGTAATTAACAGAAATCAGAATACAAAGCACGAAAGCCATCAAACCAGCAGCAAAAGCGATACTGTGCAGCAGCCTGATGTTTCTTTCTGATGGTTTGTTTAGGTTCGTCATCTGATTTTGCTTTTTTGTTATAATTCAGATGGTTTAACCGGGCAATAATCCACACAGCGCAGACAGCTGTAGCAGTTTCCTTTATTGGGGATATAATCAGTAATGTGTTTTGTCATCATACGTCCTGCGATCAATCCTCCAAAGACCAGTCCTATAAATCCTCCAAGGATCCAACCGCCTATATAGAATTGCCTGAGTACTTCTGAAGCTTCTGCAAAGACCTGGGATTGTTGCTTTCCTGCAGATTTAAATGCCTGAATTTCAAAAGTCTCAGGAAGATTGTTGTCAGCAGGTGGGTTCAGTATTTGTTGTGCCAGTCTCACTTTTGCGTTGACGCTGGCCAGGGGTTCCTGCAGCCTTGAGCCAGTATAGCCAGCAATAAAGATTAACACTGGGATTAAAAGCGTGATAAAAATCAGTTTCCTTGCCATGCTTCGCTTATCCTCTGGATTTTTAATACTGACAGGCATGTCTATAGCGTCATAGGGACAGGAATCTTCACATAAGCGACATTGAATACATTGGGCAGGTGTTATCGTCATATGGCGGTATGAAAAACGGCTGGTCCATTTCAGCAATACACCATAGGGACATAAAAAACGGCAATAGGGTCTGGCAATAAAAATTCCGGAAATCAATAAGATGCCGGCAAAGAGGTACATGCTAAATGAGGCATTTAGCCGCCATATCCCCACAAAAGGATCATAGCGGCAGATGATGAAATCAGTTCCTGTGGCGGCATATAAAACGGCTAGTCCGAGATAAATATATGGGATAACGCCCAAAACGGCATTCAGCCTGGTTCCCATCTTTTGGGGACTAAAGGCTACCAGGTCTTGCATTGCGCCGAAAGGGCATACCGCTGCGCAGAAAGTGCGGCCAAAAAACAAAGTATAAATGAGTGGCACTACAAAGAATATCAATGCAGATATTGATATCAGGTAGGATTTGTCGAATAGTGCCAGGGAGACATTCTGAATAGACCCGATTGAACACACACAGCCGTCCCGGTAGAATCCAAAGTAAGCCAGGGCAAACATCGACAGCCAGAAGACAGCCAGGCGTGAGCGTTTTTTGATGACGAGCCATGAAACCAGTGACAAGCATAATATTAACACTGCGATGTCAAGGTATGCCAATACTTCTGCCCTGGGGTTGGGCATCAGTGTTTCTGCCTGGGTATATCCAGATTCAAATTCCGGCTTGGGAAAGCGCTGAATCCCATAGGCACTCCCGCAGGGAAAGACATAAAGGAGTGTCAGGAATGCCAGGATTAGGAATTTTTTCATCTGATTGTTTGGCTTATCCTTTTTGTGGAGTGTCGGTCTTGGTTTCAATGCCTTGCAATAAGTAAGGACTTTTTGCAGGAACTCTGTAGAAGGCGTCTGCCGGGCAGTTCCGGGCGATTGAGCATTCATTACAGTTTTTGCAGCGGTCATGGCGTACCTGGATCTGCAGCGAGCCGTTGCCAAAAGCGCCGCAGCCTTTCATGCATTTTGCGCAGCCAATACAGAGCGATTCATCGATGGTATATTCGAAAAAAGGATCTTCGACAAAGCGGCGTTTGATGGCACTGGTAGGACAAAGCTGATTCTCCGCCGCAGTAGAGATGATTTTGGTGTCAGGTTTAAGATAACCTCCGCACAGGTCGCAATAGCCACACATGGCATACACATGAACCCCCTTCACGGCAGAGGGCGACATCACGCAATTGTCAGCACAACGTCCACACTGTATGCATTTTGTCGGGTCTAGTTGCCATACAGTCTGTCTGAATAACATGGCTTCAGGCAAATCACATACCCTGGATTTTTGACAATTGTCACATGTTGTCCCGAATTCACAATTTCCTCCTTTCAGGGATCTGTAAACAAGAACACTTGCTGTGGCAGCCAGCCCGCTAAGGATGGTGCCCCGACAAATCATGTTCAGAAAGTCTCTTCGGTTTTGCATGGTCTTTAAGAATGCTGTTTTTTAGGTTCAAAAATACGGATACACATCTTTAGCGGATCAAGGACAAGGATACGATTTTGTTTATCCACGGCCAGGTCAAGCCCTTTGGTGCCTTCTTCAAACTGATCAGGCTTGGCAACCACGCATCGAAAGGAACCATTGGCATTGTAGACCTTAATGCGTTCAATAGCTTTTTCGCTGGTGACAAACAAACTGTCGTTGAGAAAGCAGAAATTTGATGGATTACAACATCCGCAAAAGCCTTCCATTCCCATGCTTGCTTTTCCCCAGGTTTGAAGCAATTTCCCCTCAAAGTCATATTTCTCCAGTTGATGCCTGCCAGTGTTTGCAACCCAAAGATACCCGTCTTTACTTAATGCCAGGTCAAAATAGGGACTTGGGACAATAAAACCAGGGACTCCGGTTGCAGGATCTTTGAGGCCAATTTTTGAGATTAGGTTTCCTGACTTATCGCAACGATAGACCACTTTCTGACCGGCATCTGCAACAAAAACATCATTGCCTTTCAAGGCAAGGCTCGTTAGCACAGCATCTTCACCAAAAGAAGGCCATTTGGCAAGCTGATTGCCATTGAAGTCAAGTACATTTACAAAATCTTCCATGCCAAGGAAGATCTTGTCTTGCTCCCCGATAGCAATGCATCTTGCGACACCTTTGATTTTCAGTGTCTTAATAATTTCCCCTGTTGACTCGAAAATCTCAACACCTTCATTTCCTGCTATGTAAATACGCCCGAATTGGTCTGTCGCAATACCATGAATTTCATTCAAACTGCTTTTGATTTGCCCGGTTTCATTATATGCCGGCTTTGTAGTATCTCCTGTCCTGACGTTTTTTAATTCAAGTGCGTAGGGATTGGTATTGTCAGGCTTGGTGAAGAAAAAGTCTTTCACCATAAATACGATCAGCATTCCAATCAGCATAATCGCTGTGATTAGGATGAATTGCTTCTTTAGTAGAGGTGTTATTTTCATGATTCTCTATTTACGATGGTTCATTTTGCCCTGATGTCCAGGCAAAGCATTTGTTTTGAATCCCGCATCAACAGGTATCCTCCTGTGATGGCGATAGGTCCCCATGAATCCTGACCGTCGATGATTCTCGCTTTTCCAAGAACGCTGAATTTTGAATTTGAATACCGTGCTATCGTCATTTTACCATCGTCATTCAGGATAAAAAATTTATTGTCGGCTAATATATAGGGTCCCAGGCCGAAACGTTCCGTTTTCCCACTGGTCATTACTGGGATGTGTGTGTTACTTCCCTTATAACAGGCGAATTGTCCACGCAGGTCTCCGGCATCTTTTGGCAAAATTCCAAAAAGGTACCCATTGTAATAAATCGGGGTTTGTTGTTCTGATGCCAGGCCTTCCAGGGGTTTGTATTTCTGAATTACAGATGCACTGAACTTTCCAGCTTGTTCTGTTATCTGAATTAGCGCAGCACCAGCTCCGTAGCCTGCTGTAACATAGACTATCCCATTGTCAAGCATCACCGGGGATGGAGCAATCACTGAGGGCGAAAAACCGCTCGTCTCCCATAAAATCCGGCCCTTGTCAGTTCCGCTGGCGGATACGCCGAAAACTGCGCCAATAGCACAATAGACGTACATTTTCTTTCCTTTGAAGATCATGGGGATGACAGACGAATGAGACATTCTCCAGTTTTTTGGATTGGGCGTCTTCCAGGCTATCTTTCCCGTTTTACAGTCGATGCCGACCATGAGTGAGCTACCGCCTGTAGCAATAATTGCTGTATCATTTTCTACCAGAGGGCATTGGCCGGTATACCAAAAAGGGACTTCAGTCTTGTAATCACTGGCTATGTCAAGCCCCCATAAATAATCACCATTTAGCCGGTTGACACACATCACCTGGCAGCGAGGCCCCATGGTGACTATAAACTTTTCAGTAACTGTAGGAATGGTACGAGAAAGCCCATGATTTCGCTTTAACCTGACATGATATCCGCGTTGCCACAGCTCTTCCCCTGTAGCAAGAGAGAAACAACGAAGCAGGTCTTGTTTTTCTGTTTCATTATAATCAAGGAGATAGACGCGACCCTCATAAACGGCTGGTGCAGCATGGCCTTCACCCAGTTTGACCTTCCACAGGATTTTCGGACCATCTTTAGGCCACTGATCAATCAGATGGATTTTCTCTTTGTTTACATTGTCAAAGTCTGCTCCCCGGAAGCGTGGCCAGCGGGTCCCCGGGATGTCGGTGCAGGTTTTGAAAAAGAGAAAGGTCTCCCCTATCTTTATAGGCTGAACTGCGATGATCCCGGCTTTTCGGTTGTCCATGCCAGGCAGACTTTCCTTGAATTTAGCGACAGGGTTGTAGAGCAACCACCACATAATCATGCCAATACCAGCCACAATAAAGGCTGGAAGCATAAACTTGTAAAGATGGTTTTTTAACATGAATGTGAAGGATTACTTTTTCCTGATGTCATACGCCAGCATTGAATTGCCATGGCGCAAATAGAGAATACCCTCTGAGATCACAGGAATGGTGAAAAATTCCTTCGTTCCGACCGGCATTTTAAAAGAACTGATCAATTCCATTTTTCCATTGTCTGGTTTTACCAATCCAATCATGCCTTTTTCGGTATAACAATAGAGCATGTCGTCAGCAAAAATGATCGCACCCTTGTCAAATTTCAAAGAATCGGCAATCGCTCCGGTTTCAGTGTTCACACTACAGTAACGACGCGGTTTGTATTGAGAGGAATAGATAAAATCGCCAACTTTCACAAATCCACCATGGACGTCGGAGACTTTGGGGTTGTTCCATATTTCAGAAATATTCCGACCATCATCTGATAATGCAAGTTTTGTTACTCCATTGCCACCTCCAGTACCATAATAAAGGAATCCATTTTCATAGAGTGCTGAATTGGCCTGGATGTCACCATTCCCTTTTAGTTTCCTATGCCACAGGAGTTCTCCACTTGAGGCATCAATTCCAATAAAATTGTGGATCGTATAATTGACGATAATTTTTCGTGAAGGCAAACTGATCAACACAGGGGAAGTATATGCTGTGGAGTCTCCTAATGCTTTAGATACCCAGGCAATCTTCCCGTTAATGCGGTCAAGGGCAACAATATTGGTATCAGGACCACCCGGACAACTATAAACCAGTTTGTCGTTGATGAGAGGTCCTTCAGAATATCCAAAACGAATATTGATTCCGTGGAGATCTTTTATCATGTCAACTGACCATAAGGTTTTCCCTGTATTTGCTTCAACACAGATGAATTTTCCCATGCTTGTCTCCAGGTATAGCAGGCTATCCACAAGGCTGGGTGTTGAACGGGATCCTGTGAAATTTTCCATCCAATCAGGTCCGGTTTCTTTTTTCCAGATCAGAGAGCCTGCTTTGTCATAAGCAAAAAGATAGCCGATGCTGTCGATTTCGCCGGTGACAAAAATCCTGTTTGCTGCGATGATCGGTGAACTGTATCCATTCCCGATACCTTCGGCTTTCCACAGAAGAGGCGGTCCCTCATCAGGCCATGACTTCAGTAACATTTTCTCATCATAGATTCCATTACGGGCGGGGCCGCGAAACTGTATGACTGATTGCGAAAAAAGACTTAGAGAAAGGAGAATTAGCCCGGGTAGTAGAATGGATTTCGCTATTTTCATTGTTATTTCTGACTATTTATTTTTTTCGAATATCATAGGCAAGCAAAGCTTTCCCATGACGGAGGTACAACACCCCTTCTTTTATCACCGGGTGCGAAAAATGTTCTTTAGTGCCGGCTGTAATTTTAAAGGAACTTATGAGCGCTATTTTTCCGGATTCATGATTCACCAGGTTCATGATTCCCCGCTGGTTATAATAATACAGCATATGATCAGCAAGCGCAATTGAACCATTTCCAATCTTCAGAGAATCAAGAATCTGACCATTGTTAGCGTCAACACTTAGAAATACTCTTTTTGATTCGCTCCCAGAATAGATTCTGTCACCTATTTTAATAAGTCCACCCATATAGCTGTCAACTGCAGGGTTCTGCCATACCTGGCTGATCTGTTTTCCATCTTCTGAAAGTTTCAATTTGATGCCACAATTGCCATCTCCTGCGACATAATATAGGTAGCCATTTTCATAATAAGCTGAATTACTGTGCGTATCACCCATTCCTGGTTTCCTGTCGGCCAAGGGTGTATTGGTCTGCTCGTGAGACCAAAGCAAGGAACCCGTGGACGCATCGATCCCCAGCATATGATAAGCAGTGAAGGTGACGATGATGCTGATAGCAGGTAGTTTGATTAAAATAGGAGAATTGTAACCAGGGATGTCTCCCATTCCTTTACAAACCCAATTTATCTTGCCACTGAACCTGTTCAAAGCAACAACATTCGTATCCTTGCCTCCGGGGGTCAGAAATATCTGGTCTCCTTCAATGAGCGGTGATTCTGCATGGCCGAACATGGTAAAGCGGCCATGAAGGTCTTTTCGCATGTCGACAGACCATTGCTTTTGGCCGTTTTTTGCCTCAAAACAATAGATATTTCCAAAGCCGGAACAGACATAAATCAAATCATTTGTGACAGTTGGCGTAGACCGTGACCCCTGGTAATTGATGGTCCATTCTTTTCCGTAATCAGATTTCCACACCAGGTTTCCTTTCAAATCGAAAGCAAACAAATAGCCTGTACTGTCTATTTCTCCCATAATGTAAACCCTGTCCTCAGTGATCGCAGGAGGTCCATAACCATTGCCGACATCCATATTGCTCCATAATAATGCAGGTCCAGTTGCTGGCCAGGTAGATAAAAGGTCTTTTTCAGGAAAAATACCATCTCTGGCTGGTCCCCTGAATTGTGCAATGACCTGGGCGTGTAAGTATAATGTTGCAGACAACAACAAAAGCAGAAAAAATCCTTTTCGAATCATTGGTCAAATACTATTGTTTATACTATTCTAATTATTTTCTGATATCATATACCATGATCGAGCTCCCATGACGAATGTAGAGTGTTCCTCTGTCGATGACAGGATGCGCCCAATGCTGCGAAGTCCCAAAAGGAGCTTTAAAAGAACTTATCTTTTTAAATCCGTCGGCAATCGGTTCCAACAAAGCAACTTCTCCACTTTCATCATACGTATATATCAGTCCGGCTGCCGATATAATCGTTCCTAATTTGTTGTTTTGCTTCTCATAGGCAATAACTTTCCCGGTTTTCAAGTCGATACAGTAAAACCCTTTTGTCTTATCTCCAAACCCGTATATCCGGTCATTGACAACAACAGCGCCTCCCATTTTGCTATCAAGTGAATCGTTTTTCCATACCTTTTCTATATTCAAGCCATCAGCCGAGAGCTTAAGCATGACGCCACCGCAGCCGTATCCTGACATGCAATAAAGGAATCCATTCTGAAATATGGGGGTGTTGGCGTGTACCGACCATTTGTTAATTTGTTCATGACTCCATAATTTCTTGCCTGATTCTGCGTCAAAACCCAGGATCGATTTTTCGGTCATGGTTACAACAATCTTTCGGTCAGGAAATTGAATAAGGGCTGGTGAACAATAAGCGCTCAGGTCACCATTGCCTGGATTGCTCCAAATTAGTTTCCCTGTGTTTTTATCCAGGGCTATAATGTTGTCTTTTATACCGCCAACGGTACAAAATAATTTATCTCCGTCAATCAGCAGGTTCTCTGTGAATCCCCATTTAATATTACGACCACTATAGTCTTTCATGACATCGACAGCCCATATTAATTTGCCATCAATTGCATTCAGGCAAACGAGCTTCCCAAATCCACTCAATAAGTAGATTCTCTCATTATTATATAAGGGTGTACTACGAGTACCCGGAAAACTTTCTGTCCACTCTTCTCCGTATTCAGTGCTCCAGACAAGGACTCCATCATAGGTGAGTGCGAAAATCTTACCAATTCCATTTTTCGCTCCTGCCAGGAAAATCCGGTCTTTAGTAACACAAGCAGAGCCAAATCCTTCACCCAGGCTGTCATAGTGCCATTTTAGTTTCGGACCATCGGCTGGCCAAACAGCAAGGAGATTGGTCCCGTCATAAATTCCATCACGATTTTTCCCGCGCCATTGCTGAGCGTCCTGGGCAAAAGAGATTGAAATCAGTAAGAAAAAGCTTAATAAAAGGGCATACAAGTGCTTCATGAGATAATGATATTAAAATGTACATAAAATTAAAACTAAAAACGCAATCTCAAGCCAGTTTTCTATATTATCTTAACTTTGCTCTATGGAAAAGATACATAAAAACTGTCAAAGCTGTGGCATGCCCATGAAACGTGACGAAAATGGAGGCGGAACTCATGCTGATGGGTCAAAATCGAGCAAATTTTGCAGCCATTGTTATGCAAATGGTGCTTTTACGCAACCCGATATTACTGCTAAAGAAATGCAGGTTTTCGTGAAAGCGAAATTGAAAGAGTTTGGCATGCCAGGCTTTTTGGCTGGATTTTTTACAACTACAATTCCCCGATTGGAGCGCTGGAAATCTTAAGGATAATGATTGTGTTTCTATTTAAATATTTACATCAATTAATCAGGTATAATGTACTGATTATTATTATGATGCTATTGTATAGTACGCAATCAAATGCTGCTCAAGACACGCTCAAAATTCTGTTTGTAGGAAACAGTTTTACTTATAATTTCGATTTGCCAGGCTTGTTTGACAGTCTCGCGAAGAACGCAGGATACCCTGTTGTTATCGCCCAACATACTCCCGGCGGCGTTTCGGTTGGCGACACCAGCCAGGGCACGATGGCTCATATGAACAATCCTGAAGTTTTTAGCATGATTCGCAGCAACAACTGGGATTATCTGCTACTCCAGGACAACCAGGGACGTTTTGTCCATGATTATGGGGTATTCCCGGCATCAAGCCTGGTTATTGAAGGTCATATCCGGATTCGCGACTCACTCCTTTTTCATCATCCTTGTGCCCATATGCTCTGGTTCGCAGGTTTTGGGCCAAAAGCGGGTTATCCGCCTTATGCAAATACAGGTAGCGGTTTGATTGATAAGATTTATAATAACTATAGGTTTTTGCTGGATACCGCGGGACAGGTAATCGCTCCGCTGGGTCCCGCCTGGCAAAAGATCATTGCCAATAATACCAGTATCAATTTATGGGATGTTGATGATACCCATCCTGGATTGGCTGGTTCTTATTTGAACGCTTGTGTAGTATACGCCACTGTATTTAAGCAATCTCCGATTCTTAGTAGTTTCAATCCCGGTATCTCAGCAATGGAAGACAGTATTCTGAAAACGACCGCCTGGCAAACCACCATTGATTCTATTTATGTTACAGGTTTGAAGCAAATAACACCAGAGATTAGTCAGATTGATGCTGTCGCTTTCGTATGGGGAAGTTTTGATACATGCTATTGGTATCGAAATGACACCCTGGTATATATAGGGAATTCGTTGTTTATCCCGGTGGACGGACCTTATTATGCGATTACTAAAGACAACAATGGATGCACTTTCAGAACATTGACCTCTAATTTGTCAAACATCAATAGCGTTAATGAACTCACGCAAAAGGATGTAGTTTCCAGGATTTTTCCTAACCCGGCAAATGACGTACTCAATATTTTTGCACCATCGAATAACACAAGAATCAGGCTAATGAATTCTATAGGACAATCAGTTTTTGAAGAACATCTACCCTCCTCTTCAACTAAGATAAATTGCTCATCATGGCCTGCAGGAGCATATATCATTTGTTTTATTACTGATGAAAAACAGATCCTTTATAGAAAACTAATCATTGTCAGATAACCCAAATTGTAAATATGCAAGAAGAATTTGAGGATTATACACCGCGTCAGCAGAGATTCCTACAACAATGGGAAAAGCATCGTGATCACAGGTGGCGCTATATCCTTACCCGTGGTGGCTTAATGGTTGGATTACCCCTGGGGACCGTGACCTATCTGTGGACTGAAATCAATTTCCAGTTTTCATTATTTAATCCCTGGAGGTTGTTGATCTATATCGGCATTTACATCTTAATCGGGATGCTTTTTGGCAATTCTTCCTTTAATACCAAGGAGAAAAATTACAAAATTCTAAAAGGCTTTGATTAAATGTACCGATATACCGGTATACCGATATACCGGTTCATCGGTATATAAAAACGCTTCTACCTAAACCTTCTCTTCCCCTCAAACGTCCTTTCTGGTGGACGACTTGTGGTTTTACGAAGACTGATTTTACGATCTTCGATAAAAGCATCGCGGAAAGCATCCATCAGCATATCGGCACAGGCGCCGTCAGCTTCGAAGATGGTATCATTTTTCATGATTGTCACCTTGCCGACTTTTACCTTGGTTTTTGGGGTATAATCTTTAATAAGTCGTAAGAGATCTGTCGGGCTGAGGCCATCGCGAAATCCAAGATTGATACGGAAAGGAACAAGTCCTTCATCGTCAAATCTCCGTCTTTCTCCACCTCTTTCGCTGCGTTCACCGCCTTCGCGACGTTCGCCTCTCTCTCCTCTTTCGCCACGTTCACCTCTTCTGTCGGAACGGAATTCCTGTTCACGAACATTAAGGTCTGGTGCATCTTTGTAATATTCCAGGAATCGGTTAAACTCAGTTGAAACGAAACGTTTGATGAGTTCTTCACGGCTCATCCATTCGAGTTTTTTATAGATCACAGGAAGGAAGTCGTCGATTTCTTCATCATTTACAACTACTTTCTCCATGGTTTCTACCATATTAAAGAGCTGTTTTTCACAACATTCTCTTCCATCAGGAATCGGACGTGATTCAAATTTTTTCTTGATATTCTTCTCGAGGACAGAGATTTTGCTTTTATCTCTTGAGCTCACCAGGCTGATAGAAATACCACTTTTTCCTGCTCTGCCAGTTCTGCCGCTGCGGTGCACGTAGCTTTCAAGTTCGTCAGGAAGGTTATAGTTAATAACGTGAGTGAGGCTGTCAACATCAAGTCCACGGGCTGCCACGTCAGTAGCAACCAGGATCTGAAGGGCACCATCGCGGAATTTCTGCATTGCATAGTCACGCTGCGATTGGCTTAAGTCACCATGCAAGGCATCGGCACTGTAACCGTCTTTCATCAATTTTGCAGCTACGTCGCGGGTTTCCTCGCGGGTACGACAGAAGACAATCCCATAAATTTTGGGGTAATAATCTACGATACGCTTCAAAGCCAGGTAACGGTCATGGGCTTTAACGGTGTAAAAGTAATGCTTGACATTTTCAGCACCGGAATTCTTGACGCCGATACTGATTTCACGGGCATTTTTGAGATATTTCTTGGCGATATTAGAAACTTCTCTTGGCATGGTTGCCGAGAACAAAAGCGTTCTGCGTTCTTCAGGAAGATTTTCTAGGATTGTATCCAGTTCTTCCTGGAATCCCATGTTGAGCATCTCATCGGCTTCGTCGAGGACAAGAGAGTGAATTTCGCTAAGGTTGACCTTTTTACGACGTATAATGTCGTTCATACGACCTGGGGTGGCGACGATGATCTGTGCTCCTTTTTTAAGGTCGTGAATTTGATTGTCGATGCTCGCGCCTCCATAAACGGAAACAACTGACACCCAATGCATAAACTGTGCATAGTCGCGGATGTCGTTGGCAACCTGCATGCAGAGCTCGCGGGTCGGGCAAAGGATAATACCTTGTGGTGTTTTTGTCCCTTCATCAAGGGCTTGCAGCAATGGCAATCCAAAGGCTGCAGTTTTTCCGGTTCCGGTCTGGGCGAGCGCAACGATATCCGTGGCATCAGCCAGCATCGCAGGGATTACCTCGGCCTGAACAGGCATAGGTGTTTCAAATCCAAGCTTTTGAACAGCACGGATCAGTTCGGGCCTTAAGCCCATTTCTTCAAATGAAATCATAATTTAATTTTACCAGGTTGTAGTGCCCCTGGTCCCGGGTGAGTAATCCCCTATTGGTTACTGAACGCAAAACCTTGTGCACATTTTTGAAGCTGCAAAGGTAGTAAAATATTCAATAGTTTGATTATTAGACAAATATTTATTTTTCTTTCAGTTTTTTCAAGGGCATTCGATCTAATAAAGAAAACTAATTAATCACTGAAGGAACATTTTTGAGTTTTTGCTGTTAACTTTGTATAATTATTGAAACATTTATTTACCTAACCCCCCATCCCTCCAATGAAAAAAATAATTGTATCATTCACTGCATTAGCGCTATTTTGGTTGTCGCTTCAATCATGCAGCAAACAAGAGAAGACATCATCAGGGCCCCAGGCTAAACCTGAATACAACCTCGGTTGTGAACTATTAACGCCTACTGAATACCAGGCACTACCAAAATTTAAAATGCCTGCGGTTACGAAAATATTAGCCACTGCTGCTGTCGTTTCTCCAATACCTCCTGTTGGAAACCAGGGTGGTGAAGGTTCTTGTGTTGCCTTTGGAACCACCTATGCCGCCAGGAGTGCTGATTGGGCTATTAATAACAGCCTCTCTACCTTTTCTTACAGCACCGACATTTTTAGCCCAGAATATGTGTACAATCAGATTAAAGTCGGAAGCTGTTCTTCAGGTGCATACGTTTATAAAGGATTAGACCTGCTGAAAAAACAAGGCGTCTGTCGTTGGTCTTTGATGCCTTATACTGATTTGAATTGTAATACCAAGCCAAACAATGCACAAAAGGCAGATGCTGCCAATTATAAAATCACATCATATGGGACAGTTGCCATCAATGTCACCTCAATTAAAACGCTCTTAGCTGCGAACAAACCGGTAATTGTTGCAGGTCCGGTTGACAATGCTTTCGTCAATCTTGGCAACGGTTCAGTTTTGGGTAACAGGAATGGTAGTCTTGGTGGTCATTGTTATTACCTGGTTGGTTATGATGACAGTTATGGTGGAGGTTCCTTTAAATTCATGAACTCCTGGGGTTCCACATGGGCAAGCTCAGGATTTGGATATATTAGCTATGCTTCAATTGGTACCTGGTGGACGGAAGCTTATTCTGTTACCACCAATTAGAAGTGATGTTTTAAAAAATGAGGCTGACTCCTTTTTGAGTCAGCTTTTTTTTTACATTTATCTCAGCTCACGAAAAGTATATTACCAAACTAAACCATTCATACTATGATTAATGTAAACGAATACTTCGACGGAAAAGTAAAATCCCTGGCCTTTGAAAACGCTGCAGGCAAAGCCACTGCTGGTGTTATGGTTGCCGGAGAATATGAATTTGGCACATCAACAGTAGAGCATATGCTTGTTACTGCAGGCACTTTGCATGTTCAGATGCCCGGCGAAAGTGGCTGGAAGACATACAAATTGCATGATACCTTCGACATCCCCTCTGGTATCCGCTTCAAAGTGAAGGCTGATGAGGCATCTGCATATATTTGCTATTACGAATAAATATGATTGATCTGCGAAGCGATACCGTCACCCGCCCCATTCCTGCTATGCTGGAGGCTATGTTCTCAGCTCCTGTTGGTGATGATGTCTTTGGCGAAGACCCAACAGTGAATGCTTTGGAAGAAAAAGTAGCAAAGCTGTTTGGGAAAGAAGCCGCGATTTTTTGTACTTCCGGGACCCAGGCAAACCAGATTGCCATAAAATTACATACACAGCCTGGTGATGAAGTGATCTGTGCAAATACTGCTCATATATATTATTATGAGGGCGGTGGCATTGCCTTTAATTCAGCAGCCTCCGTTTGTTTGCTTGAAGGCGATCGCGGGAGAATCAGTGCCGAACAAGTCAAAGCAAATATCAATCCTGATGATGTGCATCGCCCTGTCACCCGGCTTGTTTGTCTTGAAAACACCATGAATAAAGGGGGTGGCGCTATCTATGACTTTAATGAAATTAAAGCCATTGCCGGTGTTTGCCAGGCACATGATTTGCGCTTACACCTCGATGGCGCCCGTTTGTTTAATGCCCTGGCTGAAACTGGCAATAGCCCGGCTGAATATGGGAACTTATTTGATACCATCTCAATTTGCCTGTCAAAAGGATTGGGTGCCCCGGTCGGGTCTGTATTAACAGGTGATGCTGTCTCCATTAAAAAAGCCAGGCGGATCCGCAAAGTTTTGGGCGGAGGTATGCGTCAGGCCGGATTTCTCGCTGCTGCCGGTATTTATGCACTGGATCACCATATAGATAGGCTCAAAGAGGACCACCGCAGGGCAAAAGCTTTGGGCATTGTCCTGGAATCCCTGTCGTGTGTCGATGAAGTGGTCCCCATAGAAACGAATATTATTTACTTTAAGCTTAAGCCTGGAATGACTACAAATCAGTTTCTTACTAAACTTAAAATACATGACATTCATGCTTTTTCCTTGAGCAACCAAACCATTCGCTTTGTTACGCACCTTGATTTTACAGAGGAAATGCTTCAATTAACCAGCAAAGCCTTAAAGGAGATTGTTTTATAAAAGGATTTATTAAGTCGTAATAGGCTGCAAATTAGATATTTAGTATTAAATTTCTTAAATACTGTTAATAATACTGCAAGAATCCGGAATGATTGCCGTTGTTTATCCCTAATTTTGTGTACATAATGTAAAGGTATGGGTGCTGAGTTTGAGCCATGGGATGATCAGGAAACGCGCTCGCTTATTGAGCGATTTGAAGGTATGTTAGGTTTTAGAGGTCAGTATTTCTTTGATGTGGATGATTTTGAGGATATCATTGATTTTTACCTGGAACGCAACAACCTCAGTAAGGCCCGTCAGGCCATCAACCTGGCCATGAGTCAGCATCCGTTGAATGTCAGTTTTCTAATCCGTAAAGCACATTTTTTGTTGGCTTCTGATAAAAGTGAAGAGGCATTGCTGGTTTTGGATGAAGCTGAAATTCTTGATCCTCTTAATATTGACATCCTTTTCAGCAGGGCTGCCTTGTTTAGCAAACTCAAACGTTATCCTGAAGCGATTGAACAATACCTCCAAGCTCTTCCTGAGGCGGAGGAAAAAGATGAAGTATATGCTTACATAGCCTTTGAATACGAGAACCTTGCGAATTATGCCATGGCGCTCGATTACCTCAAAAAAGGCGTTGCCCTCAATCCTGAAAATTTCTCTTCACTTTATGAGATCAGTTTTTGCTATGAAGTAGTTCAAAAGCTAGACGAAGGGATTCAATGGTTTACAGATTTCCTCGACAAACAGCCCTATTCCAAGGTTGCCTGGTTTTGTCTGGGCGTTTTACACAGTACCAGCGGAGAGTATGAGAATGCGATCAATGCCTATGATTTTGTGATTGCCATCGATGAGTCTTATTCCTCGGCTTATTTCAACAAGGCCAATGCGTTCGCTAACCTGAAGAACTATGAGAAGGCACTTGAGTTGTACAAGGAAACGATGAATTTCGAAGAACCGGAAGTTACCACCTTCTTTTATATTGGTGAATGTTACCAGGAATTAGAAGATTATGATAATGCCTTGCTCTATTTTGAAAAGGCGAGGGATATGGATGAGTTTTTTGCCGAATCCTATATCGGCATGAGTGAAGTTTTTGAAGCAAGAGGTGAAATTGAGAGAGCGATCGATTGCCTGAAAAAAGCGATCGATCTTTATCCTGAAAATCCTGATTTTTGGGAACAACTGGCTGATTTATTATCAGATCAGAAACGGTATGCCGAAGCACTGGCTGCATTGGAAGAAGCTGCGAAAATCGATCCCTTGGCTTTAGGCTTGCGGGATCACCAGGCATGGATATATGCCGATATGGGCGATTTGCAGACAGCTGAAGAAAGGTTGATTGCTGCGATGGAGGAATCTCCGGATGATTTCATGCTGAAATACCATCTCGCCAGTGTTGTCTGGACTTCCGGAAGGATACCAGAAGCTTTGCTAATCCTCGAAAATCCACTAACGCTTTCGTTTGAGACTTACGAGCAATTGTATGATTTCTTTCCGGACCTCAGGGACAATCAAGATCTTACGGCATTCATTGGAAATTACAGAAAATCAGCTATTTAGTAAAATTTATCCAGGATGCGTTTTTATGGATTGATCGGTTATCCCCTGAGTCATTCATTTTCCCCGGAATATTTTCAAAACAAGTTTCAGCGTGAAGAAATATCCGATGCTGAATATCATTTATTTCCTCTTGACAATATCAGGGAATTCCCAGGTCTGATTAAACGTTTGCCATTCCAAGGGCTCAATGTCACCACACCCTATAAAGAAACTGTTATTCCTTTCCTGGATGAAGTAGATTCTGTGGCACATGAAATCAATGCTGTAAATACCATACAGTTTATCAGAGATCATGGGGGATTGGTTCTGAAAGGATACAATACAGATGTCATTGGATTTCGGAAATCCCTTGAGCCACTGCTTCAGCCACATCATAAAAAAGCCCTGATACTCGGCAATGGCGGGGCTTCCAATGCCGTGGCTTATGTACTGAGAGATTTAGGTATTTCTTTTCAAAAGGTTGGCAGGATAGCTACCAGGTCTGATGTTCTCTCTTATTCAGAACTGATCCCGGAGGACTTCCTAGAATCTAGCCTTATCATTAATGCAACGCCTGCCGGTACGCAAGGTTGTAAGTTTTCCTTTCCATGCATCACGCTGGTCCCGCAATTAAGGGCAACCTTAGGTCCTCAACATTTGTTGTATGACCTTGTTTATAACCCGGGCACGACACCCTTGCTTCAATTGGGTAAGGAATGCGGCACAATGATAAAAAACGGAACTGAAATGCTTTATAAACAGGCAGAGGCTGCCTGGGAAATCTGGAACCTTTAAATTCTATAAATGCGGATTGATATACTCACACTTTTCCCGGAAATGTTTACTGACCCTTTCTCCTACTCTATTATTAACAGGGCGAAGGCAAAAGATCTGGTCAGCATTCACCTGCACAATATCCGCGATTATTCTACCAATAAACATAAGTCGGTGGATGACTATGCTTATGGTGGAGACCCAGGCATGGTGATGATGGTGGAACCGATTGTTCTTGCCATTGAGAAACTAAAGGAAGAACGGCATTACGATGAAGTCATTTATCTTTCCCCGGATGGAGAACTTCTTGAGCAGTCCATTGCGAATTCAATGTCGACTTTCAATAACATTATCATGCTTTGTGGCCATTATAAAGGTATTGATGAGCGGATCCGGGAAGCCTATATCACACGTGAGATTTCTATCGGCGATTATGTATTGTCAGGCGGTGAACTAGCGGCCATGGTTTTGTGTGATGCTTTGATACGAATTATCCCCGGTGTTTTAAATGATGAATCTTCAGCGCTTAGCGACTCTTTTCAGGATAGCTTGCTTTCGCCACCGGTCTATACCCGACCTGCTGATTTCAGAGGGATGAAAGTGCCTGAGATTTTGTTATCTGGTGATAATAAGAAAATCAGAAAATGGCAGGAAGAAAAAGCCCTGGAAAGAACCCAACAACGCAGGCCTGGATTATTGGAAATTTAGTATCTTGCGGCTTAATTAATAAGGCTTCTCTTTCAGGGGGGGGCATTAATTTTTTTAATAAACATATATATATATTATTTATGAAAACCTGGTTAAAAGTCATACTCGGCCTGGCCGTACTCGGCATTATTGCTTTAGTTTATGTGTATTTTTTTATGTTTAACAAGGCGCATACCGATTTCGAAAAAGCAAAGGCTGAATATAGCCTTAAGTCTGAAGAGCTTTACAAATCCTACAAAACGGATACAGCCACTGCTAACCCAAAATTCAATGGCAAGGTATTGGAAATCAGTGGAAATGTGGATACTGTAGAAGTTCATAATGACACCTTATGTGTTGCTGTTTTTAGTTGCGAACAAGGCATGTTTGGTCCTCAGGGAATTCGTTGCAGCTTCCTGAAAAAATTTAATGAAGGCGCAAAAAAACTGAAAAGCAAACAAGCCGTGAAGATTAAAGGCGTTTGCCAGGGATATAATGATACGGATGTTATTTTAGAAAGTGCATCAATTGTGGAATAGTTTTTGATATGGGCTAAACAATAAACAACCTATTCAATTATCTTTATCCACTTAATATTTCTTTTATGAAACGCATCCTTTCTATTACAGGCTTTATTTGTTTTCTTAGCTTAAGCCTTAATGCCCAGGTCTTTGTCACCAAAAATGGCTTGGTCCACATTTTTTCAAAAACTACTATGGAAAATGTTGAAGCCAAAAATAACCAGGTCAACTGTGCTTATGATGTAAAAACTACGAACCTTGTGTTTAAGGTTCTTGTAAAATCATTTGTATTCGAAAGGGCTCTGATGCAAGAGCATTTCAATGAAAATTATATGGAATCAGATAAGTTTCCTTCTGCCAACTTTACGGGGAAAGTTACCAATGCTTCCGATATTAACTTTGCAAAAGACGGCATTTACAAAGCTACTGTTGAAGGAAACCTGGTGATTCACGGGGTCACTAAAAAAGTAACAGAGCAAGGAACTTTTGAAGTTAAGGGTGATAAAATCATGCTGAAATCAAAATTTGCGGTTGTCTATGCTGATTTTAATATCAAAATCCCTGCTGCCGTAGCCAAGAGTTTTACGGAATCTATTGATGTGAACGTAGACCTTAGCATGGACAAGATGAAATAGTAAATTAATAATAATATGATGTATAAATCTTTTCTTTTCGCGACTTTACTTTTTGTTGGATTTTCTATCCATGGATATTCTCAGGATCTTATGGATATGTTCAAAGATACTGATCCAAGCACAACAGATTATACCTCAGCAACCTTTAAAGCAACCAGGCTTGCCACAGGGCATTCTATTGAAAATCCTGCCAGTGGCACCATGATTTTTCTCCTCTCCCATCGCTTTGGGGCACTGAATAGTGGTGCATATGACTTTTGGGGATTAGATAAGGCAACCATGCGATTAGGCTTTGAATACGGAATCAATGACTGGCTTGCTTGTGGTTTTGGGCGCAGCACATATGAAAAGACTTATGATGGGTTCCTAAAAGGCAAAGTTCTCAGGCAAAGTACAGGTAAGAAAAATATGCCCATAACCCTGACCGTTTTCGCCAGTACTTCAGTAAATTCCTTGCGCTGGGCAGATCCTGCCAGGGGAAATTATGAGACCTCACGTTTTTCATATTGTTTTCAGGGGCTGATCGCCAGGAAATTCAGCAATGATCTCTCCTTGCAGCTGATGCCCAGCGTAGTACATCATAACCTGGTACCTAAGGCAGCAGACCATAATGACATTATTTCAGTGGGTGCAGGAGGAAGATACAAGCTTAGCCAGCGCGTTTCTGTTAATGCAGAGTATTATTATACACCTAGCGGTCAGGTAAGCTGGAAATATACCAATTGTTTTAGTATTGGAATGGATGTTGAAACGGGAGGTCACGTATTTCAGTTAATTTGTACCAACACCCAGGCTCAGTTTGAGCAGAATTTTCTAACCAAGACAACAGGTAAATGGTCGAAAGGCGATATCTATTTTGGGTTTAACCTGAGCAGGTCATTTACGATAAAGAAACCAAAAGCGTTTAAAGAATAACTTTACCTAATAGATCGTAGTAGTCTGATCCTGTGATTTCTACGTTGTAAAATTGCCCGGGCTCCAAAGTCCGGGCTTTTTTGTCGATAATCACTTCGTTATCAACTTCAGGGGAATCAAAAGAAGTGCGGCCAATATAATGCGTTGCTTCTTCCCTGTCGATGATTACCTTGAATTCTTGTCCGATTCTTTCCTCATTTAAGGAGGCTGCAATCTCCATTTGGAGTTCCATGATCTCGTCAGCCCTTTGTCTTTTTATTTCTTCAGGAATGTCATCGCCCAATGGAAATGCAGAAGTATCTTCTTCACGGGAATAGGTAAATACCCCCAGTCTTTCGAACCTGGCTTCTGACACAAAGTCTTTTAACTTCTGAAAAGCGATATCGTCCTCACCGGGAAAACCCACGATCAGCGTGGTTCTGATAGAGATTCCAGGCACTTTCTCCCTGATTTTACTGATCAGGTCGAGTGTTGCTTTGCGGGAAACACCACGTTTCATTGCGCTTAGGAGGCCGGAGTCAATATGTTGAAGGGGAATGTCAAGATATTTGCAAATCTTGTCATTTTCCCGGATTACATCAAGCACCTCCATCGGGAAGCCCAGCGGGTAAGCATAATGCAAACGGATCCATTCAATACCTTTGATCTCGCTAAGCCTGGTCAGCAATTCCGGCAATTTCTTTTCTTTATAAAGATCCAGGCCGTAGTAGGTGGTGTCCTGGGCAATGATATTAAGCTCTTTCACGCCTTCGTTGGCAAGCTGATTTGCTTCTGCCAGCAACTCTTCCATGGGAACAGAGACATGTTTGCCCCGGATCAAAGGAATCGCACAAAAAGAACATTTTCGGTCGCAACCTTCAGAGATTTTTAAGTAGGCAAAGTGTTTTGGTGTTGAGAGCAATCGCTCACCCATTAATTCCTTTTTCAAGTCGATGCCGATAGCCTTGATCAAAAGAGGTTGTTCATTCACGCCAAAGAAGCCATCGACTTCGGGGATTTCTTTTTGAAGATCTTCACGATAGCGTTGTGACAGGCAACCCATCACAAAAAGTCGTTTTACCTGGCCAAGCTTTTTCGCTTCAACAAAGCCAAGTATTGTATCAATGGATTCTTCTTTGGCATCACCAATGAAACCACAGGTATTGAGGATTGCGATGTCAACCTTTTTTCCAAGTGACTCATGGCTGACATCAAGGCCTGCGGCTTTGAGCTTACCCATCAGGTGTTCAGAATCGACAAGATTTTTGGCACATCCCAATGTGGTGATATGTACTTTCAGCGGAGATTTCTTTGTTTTCAATGGATCAGAAAAGACTGTCTACGAATTCATGTTTGTTAAAGACCAGGAGGTCATCGATCTTCTCTCCCACCCCAATATATTTCACCGGGATCTGAAACTGGTCAGAGATGCCAATGACGACGCCTCCTTTGGCGGTGCCATCAAGTTTTGTAATGGCAAGTGCATTGACTTCTGTGGCAGCAGTGAAGTGTTTAGCCTGTTCAAAGGCATTTTGGCCTGTGGAGCCATCCAATACCAGGAGTATTTCGTGGGGTGCATCGGGAATTACCTTTTGCATGACCCGCCTGATCTTGGAGAGTTCGTTCATCAGGTTGATTTTGTTATGCAAACGTCCTGCGGTGTCGATGATAACGACATCAGACTTCTGAGCGAGGGCAGCGGTAAGCGTTTCGAAGGCAACAGAAGCAGGATCTGCGCCCATTCCCTGGGTGATCATGGGAACCCCTGCCCTTTCTGACCATATCGTAAGCTGGTCAACGGCAGCAGCCCTGAATGTATCAGAGGCGCCGAGGATTACGCTTTGGCCTGCTTTTTTAAACTGGTAGGCAAGTTTTCCAATGGTGGTAGTTTTTCCCACGCCATTGACACCGACGACCATGATGACATAGGGTTTTTTATCGGCAGGCAGGATGAATTCATCGTTGGCACCCCAGTCATTGACGGTGATGAGTCCTTCAATTTCTTCTTTTAGCAGGCGGTTGAGCTGGTCGGTACCCACATATTTATCGTTGATAACCCTGGCCTCAATCCGCTTGATGATTTTGAGTGTGGTTTCAACGCCAACGTCAGACATGATGAGAATCTCTTCAAGCCTGTCCAGCACCTCATCATCAATGCTTGTTTTGCCAAGCAAAGCTTTGCTGATGCGTGAAAAAACACTTTCTTTGGTTGTGGAGAGACCTTTGTCAAGGCTTTCCTTTTTCTCCTTAGTGAAAAAAGAAAAGATACCCATGGCTACATCATTTTACCGGGTATAAAAAAAGCTTTTTCTTGCATAAGAAAAAGCCTTCTTCTTCCGGAGAATACTGAATTATTTCTTAGCCAGAAAATCTTTTACAGCCTCATTGGCCATAATGGATTCCTTGAAGCTATACGCACCTGTTTTGGGTGAACGTACCATCTGGATTACTTTTGCGAAATCTTTTGTCCCTGAGGACCTAAGGGTAGCAACTACTTTCTTTGCCATAGTATCTGATAATTACTTAATTTCTCTATGAACCGTCATCTTTTTCAGAATCGGGTTATATTTCTTTAGTTCAAGACGTTCCGGGGTGTTCTTCTTGTTTTTCATTGATATATAACGGGAAGTGCCGGGAAGTCCACTGGCCTTGTGCTCTGTACATTCCAGGATTATCTGGTGCCTTGCATCTTTACTCTTCTTTGCCATAAGCCTTTAATTTTGAGGTGCAAAAATATGAAAAATTCTCATACGCGCAACATTTTGAATCGATTTTTTTAACAAAAGTATCTTAATAAGTTATAAAAGTATTCGTCAACTGAATAACTTTGGCCCAAAGTAAATTTTCATGTGGTCATCGTACCTTAAAGGATTCAAAGCATATTTACAGTTGGAGCGTTCGCTTTCAGGTAATTCTGTTGAGGCATACCTTCATGATGTGGCAAAGTTAACCCAATACCTTTTGTCAATTGGAAAAAATTGTTCACCGGCAGAAATCAGTCGAGATGATCTTCAGCAATTCATTCAATGGATCCATGAACTCGGGATGACAGCCCGATCACAGGCAAGGATAGTTTCGGGTCTCCGCACCTTTTATAAATATCTTCTCATGGAGAACATACTGCAATCGAGTCCGGCTGAATTACTTGAGCTTCCCCGACTTGGAAGAAAACTTCCAGTCTTTTTAAGTGTGGCAGAAATAAACGCCATTATATCCTGCATCGACCTCAGCAAACCTGAGGGAGAGCGGAACAAAGCGATACTTGAGACCTTATACAGCTGTGGTTTGCGCGTTTCAGAGCTGACAGGCCTGAGACTAAGCAACCTTCATTTTCGCGAAGGATTTGTTATTGTCATTGGCAAGGGCGACAAAGAGCGCATGGTGCCCATTGGGCATGTGGCGCAGAAACAGATTGAGACCTATCTAAATCAGGTTAGAAGTCACCAGCAGCCTCAAAAAGGTAATGAAGCGATTGTCTTTTTAAACAGAAGAGGGAAAAAACTTAGCCGTGAGATGATCTTTATAATTATTAAAGACTTAACAGCAAAGGCAGCCATTCATAAAACCGTAAGTCCGCATACCTTTCGGCATTCATTTGCGACTCATTTGGTGGAAGGTGGTGCCGATCTTCGCGCTGTCCAGGAGATGCTTGGCCATGAGTCGATTACGACAACTGAGATTTATACCCATCTCGACAGGGAATTCTTAAGAACAGAAATTTTACAGTTTCACCCCAGGGAAAATACAGCTAAAAATCCTTCAGCCTAACAGCCCTCAGCCTAAGGCCTAAATATCCTCCACCTCCCCCTGATCATTCACATACACTCCCCAGTTCACTGAAATCAGCTTGTCTTCTTTGTCGAAGAAAAAGTCAGTCATGGCATCTTCGAATGAAACTCTACGTTCTCCCCATTCTTCATCAGCGATATCCAGTTGCGAAAAACCGGCTTCCTGCATGATACGCACCACATCTTCTTCCTTCAGGTTAAAAGCCCAATGGCCATAGAGTAATGCTTTGTCGTTTTCGATTTCAAAACATGAAATAGTCTGCTTCTCAATGCCTTCAAGGAATACAGTAATCCGATGATCCCAATAGTTTAAGACGAGCGTCGAAAATTCATCTTCATCTTCAAGGGTTTCAAGATCCTCGGGTTTGCCGAGATATTCAATAAGGGTGTTGTATTCAGAACCAAAAGTCAAGGGGCCTAGACCTGATTTGGGTTTAATATCTAAGAGCAAATCTTTCATAGTCAATATAATACTTTAGGTAAAAATCAAAAATTGGAGGTAAAGTTACAAAGCCAGAATTAAAAAGCAAATATTAATTTTATTTATTTAAAAGGAGAGCCATCTTCTTTTGCGACAGTGCGATACACCATGCCATCAAGCCATGCCGGGAAGAACTTATTCAACCAGTAAACGAGTTTTCCCTGGCTTCCCATGATGATCTTTCGCTTTTTATGTTGCACGGCATTGGCAATTCTAAAAGCCACAGTTTCTGCACTCATTAGCTTTCCTTCTTCGAAGGGAGATTCTCCTTGTGGTTTTCCTTCCTTATCGAGCGCAGCATGGCGGATATTTGAGGCAGTATAGCCAGGACAGGCAACCAAAACATGCAGCTGTCTTTTCATATTCTCAATCCGAAGTGTCTCCAGGAATCCTTCCATGGCGAATTTTGAAGCTGAATACGCAGTACGGGCTGGCAGTCCTTTGAATCCTGCTACTGATGACATTCCGACTACGGTTCCTTTTGATTCAAGCAAATAGCTTAAGGCATATTTTGTGCAATAAACAGTTCCCCAGAAGTTTACGTCCATGACATCCCTGATGACTTTCAGGTCTAAATCTTCAAAGAGTGCTCTCATGGATATTCCTGCGTTGTTGATCAGGACATCGATTTTCCCGAATCGGGTCATTGTTTGTTCGATGAGGTGGCGACAATCTGACTCTTTTGTTACATCACATTTTGTGACAAGGATATCTTTTTCCCGTCCCGGGTATAATTCTATAAAAGCTTCCAGGGCATGTAGTTTCCTGGCAGCAAGGCTAATTTTTGCACCTCTTTTAAGATATTCATGGGCCAGAGCTTCACCGATACCGGAGGAAGCGCCTGTGATGATGATGACCTGCATTTGGCTTGATTTATGGGGGCAAGATAGGGAAAAAGAATGTACCAATATACCATTTTCAATGTACCAATATACCAATTTATGGAACCTATAAACTGGCTTGGTATTGTAAGGAGTGTCGGCGTAAAAAATTAATATCTATATTTTGTTGAATTTCAGTGTGTTGAAATTTTTATGAATATTTCTTGGTAATTAAATGTATGAATCGTACTTTTGCAGCCCGATTACGGAAAGATTTCGTAGCTCAGCAGGTAGAGCACATCCCTTTTAAGGATGGGGTCCTGGGTTCGAATCCCAGCGAGATCACAAAAATGGAAACAAAAGCCTTGTAAATCTGATGATTGCAGGGCTTTTTTTATTGATTAAATCGTGTGAACGTCTGTGTGTGCCCTTGTGCCCGTGTGCGCTTGACGTTGGAACTTTCAGATCGTCAGCGGGTAAATGCTCGTCACAAGGTTTGTTAAGAGACCTCAAGCAACTATAAATCTGTATATTTACGCAACAATAGACGCAATGTTTTTCAATAATCTATTAGACTAAGCTTATGAAAACAATCAAATATGTTGTTATCGTTACCCTGTTGATTCTATTACATATAAACAGTGGCCATGCTCAAATAATAAGTTTTACCATACCGGGCGCAAGCAATACTTACATCACTTGTGTCAATGATTCTAACATCATTGGTGGTTATTACGAGAATGCATCTGGTATTCATGGTTTTATGAATAACGGTTCATCTACAACCCTTATCAACTTCCCTGGTGCCGTTCAAACCTATGTTTATGGTATCAACAACCACCGGATTGTTGTAGGTGCTTATAATACCAATGGCTCGCTCACCAGTAATGAAGGATTTGAGTTTGATCCTGTTTCAGGCAATTATACCGATATCACAAGCAGCTGGATTCCATCAGTAGATTTCACGATAGCCCGGGATATCGATGATGGCGGCTGTGTGGTAGGTGATTACAAGCAAAGTGTCACCCATAAGTGTTTCTCTTTTTGTGGAAATTCCTTTTTGTCATTTTATTACAATTCAAACCCCACCTATATTAATTCAATTAACAACAGTGGCAAAAGAGCAGGATATTGGATTGAGGGTACGCTCAGGCATGGCTTGATATATTCCAATAGTATGTGGTTTCAGTATGATTACCCCGGATCAAACAGAACAATGTTTACTTCTATTAACGACAGCAACATTGCAGTCGGGATTTTTAACCTGAATCGTTCTTTTGTCTATAAGCATGGTTTATTCAGAGAAGTCACAAAACCGGGAGCAACAGATTTTCAGATCCACGACATTAACAACAAAGGAAAAGTAGTTGGTTATTATAAAGATGCCAGCAACACTTATAAAGGCTTCTGGATGATGGTTTGGGATCTTAATTTCCGCCCTAAGCCTGATGGATGGCAATTTCCTAATGGAGAAGAAAACATGTGGCCTTCAAGCTATTATGATCAGTTTGATTATTCGAAGGATCCTTATTTGGGAGGGGATGCCAACTTCCCCAGATTTTATGCACCGGGTGGTCCGAAAGAATTGCCGGAAAGATGGTCTTTCCCTGATTGGCCGCTTTTTGTTCAACTGTTGGGAGAGAGGCAGTGTTACCAAAATTGCGAAGGCTTCAGGATTCTGAAATCAAAAGCTTTCTCACATTGGTGGACCAGGGTTGGATTACCTTGGGCTGGCTCTTGTTTTGGTTTTGTCCAAACAAGCTTTTTAGCTTTCGACAGCCTTCCGCGGTTTAAAGCGAGATTCCCGACTGTCGGTCCATGGACTACATCCAATAAGTTATACGATTTGCCGCTCAATGATGAAAACAGGAAATGCATTAACCTCTTGTTTCAAGAGCAGTTTCAGAAGGCGTATAACACTTTTGACAGATCTGTCAGAAATAATTCCCCTCTGGAAACAGTAGAAAAGATGAAGAAAATGTTTCTGGGAAAAAGTAAGAATGTTTGTGCGCTGAGTGTAATAAATCAAAATGGCAAAGGCGGACATATCGTTAACCCGTATAAGCTGGAAATTGATTCACTTAACGATAACATTGAATATATCTTTGTTTACGACAATAACTGTCCTAACGATACTACCCGGAAAATTACGATACATATTGCGGACAATTGCTGGTTCTACGACCTGGCAACCAATGCAAATGAACCCACAAAAGAATGGGGTGGCTGGAATGCTCATAAAGGAATGTATATTGATTTGCCGGTTGAGCGATATTATGATACAATTCCATTGGATTCAGTGACAAGAATTTCTGCATTAATGAATGTAAATAGTCCTCAATTGCTTGAGGTTTATAATTCACCGGCTTGTGATATTTTAATATCAAATTCTTCTTCGCAATCTGTTGGATTCCAGGGGAATATAATTGTAAACACCCTGCCTCAGGCCCTACCAATCACGCCCAGATCAGCCAGCGAACAAGCACCCTTGGGTTATTCTCTTCCTGAAGGGGATTATCATATTGAAATGCGGAATTTTAACAGTCTTCTTTCATCACTGAATGTCTTTGACAATGCCAATTCATTCTCCTATGCCAGGGGTGGTGCCGGACTGACCCAAAAGGACCTGCTGACACTGAATGTTGATGGCTTTAAGGTGAGTAATGCGGATAATATTATCAAGACCATCACCATCGGCGATATTTTTGAAGATGCAAATGCTGAGATGAGCTTTGAAATCCAGGATCTTGCTCAGCATCCAAATTCAGATGTTCAGATTCAGCGTGTTAATGGCAATCGTCTGAAGTTGTTTAATTCGGGCCCTTCTTCAAGGTACGGGATCAATATTCGATATGTCAGTGTTAATGGAGAATCAAGATATTCACATGATTCTGTCAGCATTGCTGCGAATACAGCCCACATTATTGTGCCTGACTGGGCGAACCTGAAAACTGAAAACCTCTGTATTTATATTGATAATGGGAATAACGGAAGCAATGAGGATACCATCTGTTTCAGCAACAACGAGCCACCGCAGTTTATAACAAACCCTACTGTTATAAGAAGAGGCACGTCAGCTTTTGTTGATACTGTTGCTATTACAAATAGTGGCGGAGGGGATTTAAACTGGACAGCCAGTTCAACACTTCCTTCATGGTTAAGTATCACAGGAAGTAATGCCGGTACAAACTTCGGCAAAATCGCGCTATCAGCCGGTGATAATACAGGTTCTGCCAGGAGTGCATTCATTATACTGACTTCTCCCGGAGCTTCCAACAGCCCCTACCGTATTCCCGTTTCTCAGCATGGTATTTTAAATACACCCACTGGAATGTCAGCTTCTGACGGGACTATGTTAAACGGAGTCCAACTTAGCTGGACGGCTGTCAGCGGAGCTACGCATTACAAGGTATTCCGCTCAGATACTGCAGGTATGCATGGAACCAATATTAGCGGATGGATTTCAGCCATGACTTTTTTGGATACCACGGCTTACAAAGGGCAATTCTACTATTATTGCATCCAGGCAGCGCAAGACAATTCAGGACTCAATGCAACAGAATATAGCACCCAGGATGGTGGGTGGCGCTCTTGCTTTACTGCTGCATTTACTGTAAACGGTGAATGCGCAGGTCAGCCAACTGTTTTCAGCAGCATTAGCAAGGTACATACCAAAGCCTCTTATTTGTGGGATTTTAACAACGATGGAACTACTGATTATTGGGGCAAAGACATCGATCATACGTTTTCTGTCCCGGGTACTTATGTCGTAAGGATGACAGTAACCGACAACAGCCTTTGCACCGACACCAAACTAGAAACCGTAGTCATTAAATCATTCCCGGCGCTTGGGTTATTCAGTGATTCGACTGTTTGTGCCGGACAGTCTTTACTTTTAAATGCAGGAAGTGGTTTTGACAGTTATTTATGGTCAACAGGTGCTACAACATCTTCAATAACAGTAGATTCCGCTGGCAATGGCCTTGGGCTGCACGCTTTCTATGTCAGGCTTGGCATGGGTAATGCATGTTCGGTTCTCGCAACCACACGCATAAGCTGGGATACTTGTGCGATTGCCAGTTCTTTTAGTCTCGCCGGTGTTGTTACCTATGATAATAATGCTGCAACTCTGCTTAACAACAGCACAATCATGCTAAAACAGAATGGGAATATCATACATCAGACAACAACAGATACCCAGGGCAATTATTCTTTCAATAATCTGCAAAGTGGTGAATACCAGCTTACAGGTACCTCAGCTAAATCATGGGGAGGTGTTAATTCTGCTGACGCTTTAATGGTTGCCAGGCATTTTGTGGGATTGATCAACTTACAGGGTGTAAGGCTTCTGGCTGCTGATGTCAACGGTCCCAATTCCATTAATTCAATCGATGCCTTGCTTATTGTAAAACGTTTTGTCGGGATAATAACCTCATTTAGTGCTGGAGATTGGGCTTTTGCAAAAGATATCGTTCAGATTGGAAGCCAAACGAACCAGACTGCAAATCTTAAAGCTGTCGTTTATGGCGATGTTGATGGTTCCTATCTGCCACCCGCGAAAATGGACTTTGGCATTGAGTTACTTAACAAAGGAATTCTTGTTACAGATAAAAACAGCATCGAAATTCCTCTTACTGTAAGCGCTGCTTTGGAAATAGGTGCTATTTCCCTGATATTGAACATCCCACCTCAGATTGCAGCTGTTTCAAATGTAAGCACAATTTCAAACGGCACATGCATATTTAATGTTTTGAGTGATGAATTGCGAATTGCCTGGTATAGCTTGTCGCCCATGAATCTGGCAGCCGGAGAAGACCTACTTTCAATAACTGCTCTTTTGAAACCTAATGCTGAATCCTTGTCAGGCAGCTGGACGCTCAGTCCTGAAAGCCAACTGGCAGATGCCACCGGGGAAACCATGAGTAATGTGAAGATCATCATCCCTGACTTAGTGTTCAATACAAAGCAATGTTATCTCTGTCAGAATGTGCCAAATCCATTTACCAACAGCAGTGACATATCCTATTATATGCCAGAGTCGGGTAAGGTTACACTCAAGGTTTATAATGCTATTGGACAGGAAATAAAAGTTCTGATAAATGAACCCCAGCCTTCAGGTATTCATACAACAAAGATTTTCAGTGCGAACCTGCCTGCCGGCATCTATTCCTACAAGATCGAAATTACAGGGCAGACAAGAAGCTTTTTCAAGACCATGCAGATGGTTGTTGGGAAGTAAAGTTCATTCCCCAAAAAAGAAGTCAATGCCTGGATGTGAATATCAATAAAAAGTTTAAAAAAGCTATCAGAACATTCAATGCAACGATGCTTCGCATTCCTGCAAAGAAC
>SESG01026597.1_pt1 | contig 53718 bp, 47 predicted proteins | sample 3171421 | NCBI WGS metagenome assembly SESG01 (sample SAMN10866946, study PRJNA518727) | freshwater metagenome | biome: subpolar coniferous forest; feature: holomictic lake; material: water; isolation source: holomictic Lake 227, 6 m and 8 m depth | place: Canada: near Kenora, Ontario | collected...
CACTGTTTAAGGACAACCCGGGCCTTTCAGTTTCCGGCCCTGGAGTAAAATACCGCTCGCTTATAGTCCTGTTCGCCGCCATGAAACGTCCGGCGCCGCTCAGGGACCATTGGATCTATTTTCCTGAAAAGGAAATTTTCTTTTCCCGCGCCTGCGAGCTTTCCAATTGGAGCCCTTCCATGGCTGGCTCGGGCGGTACCCTGCCTGTAACCTTCGAGATATTCTGCGATGAAGGTGACAGAATATGGCGCATGAAAGACGCTGACTTGCTTAAAGAAACCGAATGTTCCCTGAGGGCAATGAAACTTTTCGGCGCCTTTGAGACTATGGATTTTACCGCGGTAAGACTTCCCCACGCCTACCCGCTGCTTTATGCCGGCTTCGAAGCCCCGCTTGAAAATATTAAAACCGCGCTCTCTGAATATCGCAACCTGGAACTTTGCGGCAGAACCGGAGCTCACTCTTACCTGGACATGGAAGAGTGCCTTCAGAGCGCCGAGGCCGTGGCCGGGCGCGTCCAATCAAAAAAAGAATGAAAGTCACTTTCCTCCACAATGGCTACGAAAGCCTCGCCGTGGAGGCTCTTTCAGCCGCCCTTAAAAAAGCCGGCATTGAGACCAGCCTGGTCATAGATCCATGTCTGTTTAATGAAAGCGGTTTCTGGCGGCTGAAGGGCCCCGCGCATTTTTTTGATTTCAAGAACGAAGCCATGGCTCTCCTAAAAGCCGAAAAGCCCGATCTCCTTTGCTTTTCGGTTTTTACTGACAATTACCGCTGGGCCCTGAGCTGGGCCGACGCCGCTAAAAAAGAGCTGGGCGTCCCCGTGGTCTTCGGCGGCATACATCCCACCAGCGTCCCTGAAAAAGTAATCTCACACAACTGCGTGGATTATGTCTGTGTGGGCGAGGGCGACCGCGCTCTGCCGGCCCTGGCCCTGGCTTTGGCCGCTAAGGATTCACCCCCCATAGCGAATATCTGGTCGAAGAAGGACGGAGCCGTTATAAAGGGCGAGACAGCCCCGCCGCTGGACCTGGACTCCCTTGAATTTTCCGACAAGGATATTTTTTATTCGAGCTATTCGTTTTTTAACGGCGGCTACCTTATCTCTGCCTCCCGGGGTTGCCCCTTCGCCTGCGCGTATTGCGCCAACAATATCTACGCGCGGCTTTATGGAGGACGAAAATACGCCAGGAGCAGAAGTCCCGGACATGTACTTAAAGAACTCGCACTCGCCAAGGAAAAATGGCGGCCCGGGTTCGTCCACTTTACCGATGAGGTCTTCAACCGGGACACGGCCTGGCTTGAGACTTTTCTCCCGCGCTATAAGACTGAGATAGGCCTGCCGTTCTCCTGCTTTATTTATCCCGACCTTCTGGATGCTAAAACAGCCGGGCTTCTGAAAGAAGCCGGTTGTTTCAAAATCCAGCTCGGCGTTCAGACTTTCGACGGAGGACGCCGCCTTGAAACGCTTAAGCGGCCCTCTTCCAATAAAAAAATAGCCGCCGCAATAGATATGCTCCGGCGTGAAAACGTGTACACGGTATGTGATTCTATTTTAGGCTTGCCGGGAGACACGCAAAAAGATCTGCTGAACCTGGCCGGTTTTTATGCGGAACACACTCCGGACCAGAATGAGGTGTTTTTTCTTAAATATTATCCCGGCACGGAATTGACGATAAAAACAGCGGAGGAGGGACTTTTGAAGCCTGCAGAACTGGCGGCGATAGATGCCGGAGAGGGGCCGTCAGGGATCATCAGCCGCCCTACGGGAACACAGCCAGAACTCGACAGATTTTTCACGTTGTTCCTTATATTACCTCTTCTCCCCGCGGCCATAAGAAAAGGCCTGGTCAGGAATACTTTCCTGATGAAATTCCTGCCCGGCAATATCCTCCTCAGAATATTGACCCGTCTCTTAAAAAGGCCGGCCTATGATTTTAATACCGGTCAGTTTCTGCGCAGGTACCGCTATTTCATGAAGCTCAAGTTTAAGAGTCTATGGCAGAAACTATTTTCACCCGCGCTATGATAAGCCTCGTAACCGAAGACCTCAACTCCGCCATTCCCGAAAAGGATGAGGCTGTCCCATACTGCTGCAGCCCCGCGTGGATTAGCCTCTGCCGGAAAGTTTTCGGTTACGAAGTAAAAACTTTTTCCATTAGGCGGGGTTCCGGGCGTATAGGCGGATTCATGTACGCCGTAGTCCGCTCCCCCGTATTCGGCACAAGGCTCGTCTCGATGCCTTTCTCGGATGAAGGAGCGCTATGGTTCAAACCCGGCGAAACTCCGGACGCGCAAAGCATGAAGGCGGTGAGGGACGCCGTTACGGAAGTTCTGGATAAAGACGCCGGGGAACTCGGCGCTGACTACGCGGAACTGCGGGGAACGGAAATTCTTTTCCCGAAAGGGGAGAGTGATGAAAGGTTTATTTGCGCTTCGCCTTATACCCGTTTTGTGCTGAACACCTCTTCACCATACGCAGCCCTTCGCGAACGCTTCCAGACAAACCTCATCAAAAATCTAAGGAAAGCCGACAAATATGTCTCGGTTGCGGATACCCGCGAGCCGGAAGAGATGGTTGGCGTATACGACATTTACGTGCGGCAGATGCGCGAATTCGGCTCCCCGCCGCTCCCGGTCGTGTACTTTACGCATCTTCTGAAGGAAGGGCTTGGGCGGTTGTTCATAGCCCGTGTGAACGGGTGCCCGGCGGCCATGCTGTTCACCCTGGAGCATGACGGCACCCGCTTCGCGGACATCAACTCCGGAAACCAGGAACTTGAGGAATTCTTTCCCAAGATACGGCTCTTCGACGAAACCATACGTTCCGCCTGCGGCGCCAATTTGCGCGCGTACGATCTTATGCGGACACGACCTGGCTCAGGAGTCCATGAGCATAAGCAAAAGTGGGGCGGGAAAGAATTCCCTATAAAGTATTATTTCAGGCAATATCGCGCGGGGGTCAACCTGGAAATGGATCCGGAGCAGAAGCGCTTCGCCCCGGCCAGATTACTGCTGAAACATTTGCCTCTGTCTCTACTGGTTAAGATCGGGCCGCTCATACGCCGGCACGCCGGCAAATAATAAAATTAAGGAACTTGCGCTTGCCGCGCAATAGCCGAACGGGCGCGCGCAGCGTCCGGAACAGACAAATTCGTTTTAATTACACAGATTTCATCGTCATCCGTTCTTATACTGAAATCACAGTGTGTTAGTGCATAGGCCGGCCAAAAACGTTTCCCCGGAACGGGTAGCGTTCCGCCTCTTTCCGTATAGGAGCGGGCCGTATCGCCGAAATAAAACGAGTTTTCTATGATAATTAAATCCGGCTTGTATTCTGCTATAAATTTCTCCGCTCCGGCGGCAGAATCGGCGTAGAAAAAAGCCAGGCTGTTCTCATATCTGCGCCGTATATCCAGCATAGCGCGTTGATTGAAGGGGAATTGCGCCATATCTTTAAAAGAGACCACAGGACGTTTGGCAAAAAAGGGAATAGAATAGATCAGCTCGCTGTCCGGATGGCCCGCGATAAGGGCCTGGGGATCCTGCCGGTTGAGATATTCATAGACAAGTTTATATTTTGAAAAGCTCTTAATATCGTTGTAAAGCGGATGCAGCAGCACGAAAGCCGTTAAAACAATATAGCTGGCAGTTTTGAGCCTGCTGTCAGTCCAGCGGAGCATATAACCCACAATCACGAATGTTAACGCGAAAGGGATGGTGAATACAAATTGTCGTGCAGCCGTGGGCAGGGAAAACCCGGCTACAAGGATGAATGCCGCAGCAGAACCGACTAGAACTGTTTTTATCTCTCCGGGCATATTCTTTAGCAGACTCAGTTTTCCCCGCAACAGAAAGATGCCGGCGAGCAGCAGAAAGAATATTGTGAAATACCTGTAAAGTTCGCTATGCTCGTTCAAGTTAAGGATAAAATACGCCGTAAACCGTATCGGGTCTGGAAGAACAGCTGCGTGGCCGAGGAATCCGGAAAACTTGTACATCTGGTAGCTGCTGATATCCATGCCGTTGTAAGTGCCGAGGACTACGGCGGCCGCCAGCAGCGCGAACGCCCCGAACAGCGCGACATAAGCCCGTTTAAGTCCCGGAGCCCAGTTTGGCCCGTATGCGAAGAACACCAGAACGCACGAGGCGCAGATAAGCGGCAGGATCGGCGGATAAAACGCCCAGGCTAAAATAATAAAAACCGGCAGGGCGCAAAATCTTTTCGTAAAGAGTGAATACATAAAGAGACAGAATATCAGGATCCCGAAGGTCCGGGGCTGCCCGTGATAGAGCGAATCCATGGAAAGGAAGTAAACACAGAACACCGCGCACAGCAATTTCGCGGCTTGAGGTCTTTTGTAAATCACAAGCCCTATCCTGTGCACGAGCGCGCAGCAACCCAGAGACGCCGCGACAGATACGCTTTTTAATATCAGGACCATATTTAAATACTTGGCCAGGAAAGCGTAAAGATCCACCACCAGCGAATACGAGGCTATCGGGTTTTGCTGGCGGGCCTGGAGCGCATAGGCCAGGAAAACGTCTTTCGCGTACAAATTAGCCGCGGAAACACTGTTGTAAAAATAGAGATTCAGGGAATCCGGGTACAGGCAGTAAGCGGGGTCAAATATGAACTGGCGCCCTACGAAGTTAGCGTAGATCACCACAATTAAAATGAGAAAAGAAAAGTACATAGAAGTTTAAAGAAGTTTGTTCCGCCGAAACCATTCCACGCTTAAGGCTATGCCTTCACTGGCCGTAAATTTCCTTACATAGCCCAACCGAAGCAGCTTGGAAGTGTCGCAGCTCCAGTTAATAGGCATGGCCGCCAGCAGTTCTGAATCGAAACTGACCCTGAAGGGGAATATGTCCAAGCGTATCAGCGCCTCAAAGGATTCCTTTACACGCAAACAAAATTTTACCAGGTTTTTGCTTACTGAGATATCGCGGGGTTTGCTCTTTTTCCCAAGAGCGATTCCCACCATCTCCACAGTTTCCCCGAAGGACCGGCTTTCATCGGATACGAAATACACTTCTCCCGATTTACCAGTTTCACCGATAGCGATAGTGGCCTCTATCAGATTGCCGACATAGCACATCGGCATACGGATCTCCGTTCCTTTTATCGACAAGGAAAAACCCAGATTCACAAGCCTGAACAGCATCCGCCAGGCGCCGCTGTGCGGACCGTAGACCATACCTGGTCTGATTACGGTCACCGGCAGACCAAAGCTTTTAAAGAGGCCGAGGATCTGTTGCTCTCCTTCAAGTTTGCTCCTGCCATAAACGGAAAAGGGTCTGGAGGCGCAGTCCTCGGTAATATTAACGCCCGGCCCCGCGCTTGCCACGCTGCTGTAATGAACCAGGCGCTCCACTTTTTTTGCGAGACATGCCCTGGCCAGATTCATGGCGCCGTCCACATTGGTCCGGAAACAAAGACGCCCGAAGCCGCCCTTAGAGTATATAGAGCCCGCCGGTCTTACCGTCGCCGCCAGATGATAAACAACGCTCACCCCCTCCAAAGCCCTGAGGATGGAGGGCGGATCGAGCAGATCTCCAACTGCGATCTCTACATTAAGCCGCTTCAGCAGAGAACAGTCGCTGCCAGCCCGCACGAAACACCTCACATTTAACCCTCTGCCTGCCAGTTCTGTTACCAGATTTTTACCGATGAAGCCCGTGGCTCCCGTTACAAGGATCAATTCATTATGTGATTTAAGCACAAGTCATATCCTTAACGCGCCTGAAAACATACTTCGCGTTGAATTTTAGAAGTTCAAGAGCGGACACATGGGGATAAGGGAATTTTTTACCCCTGAAATATTTCTGGAATACAATATTGCATAGCGCGCAAATCCCGCGAAGATCGAACGCTGGCAGGCAGCGGTACAGCCTGCGCACGATTATTGTTTCCACCATCCGTCTGGGTAAAAAATTCACAAGACATAAAAGGTTCCTGATCCTGGCGTTGGCCTGAGTCTTCGTATGTCCGCCCAGTGAATAAGGGAGACTTTGCGCGCCGGCCCCGATACCGGACAACTGCTCCGGGGTCAGCAGGGAGGCTTCGGCCGCAAACTCCGTGATCCTGGTCTTAGGATAGTACCGAAGCCAGTTTGAATCCGCAAAGTCCGGCCTGCAGGCGTTCAGGAATTTGACTGTTTCGAGCGTCTCGTCCTCGGTCTCTCCCGGCAGGCCGAAAATAACATTAGTGTACAGGAAGATCCTGGTCCTGCCCAGCAATTCCACTCCCCGCTGTATCCGCGCGGTTTCTTCGAAACGATTGAGTACCTTTATTCTGACCCGCTCGCTTATCGTCTGAATCCCGAAATTCACGCTGCCGCAACCGGAGCTTTCCAAAAGCGCGACGGTTTCCGGGGTAAGGAACCGACTGTGAACTGTGCAGAAGAACGGAAGACCTATCTTTTCCCGGTACTGAGCCAGAAAATCTTTCAGCCAATCGGCGTCATGAATGAACAAATCGTCGAAAAATGCGACCCTTTTGATATTAAATTCAACTTTCGCACGGAGGAGCTCGTTTATTACGTTCGCGGGACTCCGCCTCCTCGCTTTATGACGGGAGGTCCCGTATATCAGACTTAAATAACTGTTATGGCAGTAACTGCATTCAAATATGCAGGACCGGCTGGTAACCACCGCGTAGGGGTCACGCACAAGCGCGGGGTGTTCCCTGTAGAACAGGCCCTTGTCCGGCAAAGGCAGGGCATTCAGGTCCTCCACAAACTTTACCGTCAGCGGGAAGATGGGGGCTCCGTTGTGTTTAAATATAATATTAGCAGAAAATGGCGCCGCGGGGTCCTCACCGCCTCTGGCCAGCCGGTCCATCAGCTCCGGGATGGCTGGTTCACCTTCTCCGACGCACACATAATCAACATTCTCTTCTTTTATAATTTCTTCGCCGGCGGCGGTGGCGTGATGTCCGCCGAAAAGTATTGGGGAGGCGCATTCCTTCTTAAGCTTTCCAGCCAGTCTTTTAGCCCACTGATAGGTGTCGGAATAGACTGAAAAACATATCAAATCCGGAGCGAGCTGCCTCACACGCCGCACAATAGCTTCGTCATAGCTGAAAACACTCTTTACGGCCTCGCTCCTGAATCGGAAGTTGTCGCCGATGGCGGGATCAAAGGCCAGGAACGTCTCATGTCCTAGGCCCTTCAGGACCGCGGAGACATATTCCACGCCCAGATTTTCCCCCACATTCTGAACAAATAACACTTTCATTTTCTATACGCCTTTTTCATACCGGACAATGAGACCATTATTTTTTTATACGCGAAGTAAAAACAGCTTTGCAGATACACCCTTGCGCCGGAATCATATGTCGCTTTCTGGTAAAAGAGGCCACCCAGAGGAGAAAATTTTAATATTCTCGCCAAGCGGTTCAGGGATCCGAACCAGAGGGGGATATAGCGATACAAATTGAGATAAAGGATCGCGGAGATCACCGCTGCCGGAAGATAGCCAGCGGATTCAAGCAGGATGGCAGCCTTCTTCGTCAGTGCCGGGTTTCGGACATTCAGCTTCCAGCCCATCCCGGTGTCGGTCCCGGTTTCCACAAGCCTCTCGAGGGGCACATCAGGGAATCTTTGGGCCTCCCGCTCCAGCAGATCTGTTTGAGGGTACAACCTCAGCCAGTTCGCGATTATAAGATCTGGCTTGTTTTCCGCATAAAATCCGGCCAGATCCAGCAGATTTTCATGGGATGAGCTAGGCAGGCCGACAATATTTTCAGTGACGGTCAAAATACCGTGCTTTTTTAAAATCCCCATAGCGGCCCGGATTTCACCCAGGGATTCATTCCGCGACACAGCGGATTTAGAGACAGGGTCTATGCTCTGGATCCCGATGCCTATTTCATGGCAGTTAGCGTCTTTAAGGAGCCTGACGACGGCTTCCGTGACGGAAGTCGGATGCAGGTAGCAGAAAAAAGGCAGATTCACCTTTTGTCTGTAGCTTTCGCAAAACTCCTTCAGCCACTCTTCACTCCAGAAGAACATATCATCAACGAACCAGACATATTCCGGTGCGTGCTTCTCTTTGGCCAGACTCAATTCCCGTATCACATTATCCGGCGTCCTTTTTCTTACGTGGCTTTTGCCGTATAATTTGCGCAGCGAATGATTGGAGCAATAGGAACAGTCAAAATGGCATCCCCGGCTGGTTATAGCCATGTAGGTTTTTTTGTAAACCGGATTCTGCGCGTAATATATTTCTTTATCGGGAAAGGGCAGATCATCCAGATCGGAATTTATCGGGGCCAGGGGATTTTTTATTATCCCCCCCTGTCCTTTAAACCAGATATTGTTTATATCCGTCCTGACCGCGCCCGCATCAAAACTGTCCGCCAACTCCGCAAGAGCCCCCTCGCCTTCACCCACACAGACGGCGTCCAGGCAACTGTTCTCAAGGACCATAGCGGGCGCCAATGTTGGGTGGATTCCCCCGAATATAATGAAAGCTTTTGTGCGGGAGCGGATCGCGCCGGCCAGAGCAAGGGCGCGCTGATAATTGTCGGTCACGACAGAGAAGCAGATAATATCCGGAGAAAAACCATCGATTTCGGTTAAGATAGTTTTTCTGGGGTCAAGTAGCTGCGCCAGCGTTTTATTCTGAAAAAAAACATCCTGGAACAGAAGAGGCTCGATGACCAACCCAACCGCGTGGCCGCGAACCTTAAGATGCGCGGATAGGTATTCTATGCCCAGATTCTCAAAAACTCCGGTTGAAATGAACAGGATGCGCGCCATTATTTATAAACCTTCACCGGCAATTCCCCTGCCGCGAGGCCCGCAATATATTCTCTGTGGAATTCAGCGTCGTCAATTCTGCATTTAGCCGGCTTTTCGCTTTTAAACATAGCGTTAGTCCGCATACCGCGTATGATCTGATCCATCCCATCTGTCAGAACATTGCCAAAAGAATAAGGGATGAATTCACACGGCTGCACTTCGCCGCGGGGATTTATATAGAGCGTGGACCCGATTGAGCATCGCGGGATGGAAACGCGGTTAAATACCGGCAAGCCGAAAGAAGGGATGGCCGTGAGTCCGTTCATATCCTTTGCGCCGATCGGCTCCAAAAAGTCCAGCCATCTTCCCGCGGAATGCGGCGCGGTCAGCCGCACCGCGCCGGCGCCTTTGGCGCGCGCCAGCGATATAATATCAGCAACAACTCCGTCTTTTATCAGGCGTTTGGTTGCAACAACAGAAATCACCGTTAAAAGCCCGTGCTGCACGCAAAGTTCCAGAGCCCGCATCACCCTTTCAAAAGATCCGGGCATCCCGCAGAAACCATCATGTTCATCTCTTGATGCCGCGTGCAAACTCAGGCAAACGCATGATAAGCCGGCGGCCTTCAGCGAACGAACCGCTGTTTCGTCGGCCAGCAGGTATCCGTTGGTTTCCAGAAAAGTTATAAAGCCCTTCCCGGAAGCCATCCCTATCATACCCGCGATATCGGGATGCATGAGCGGTTCCCCTCCCCCGAAGTAAATTCTCGGAACTTTCAGGCTCCCGAGGTCCCGCAGGATCTTTTCAACATCTCTTAAGGCAAGTTCACCGGCTTTGGCGCGGCTTCCGTCCACGGCGCAGTGCCGGCAATTAAAGTTGCATCGCCCCGTCACCGCGATCGTTGCCGCGGCCGGCGAGCAGAGACCGGCTGTTTTTCTGGCACAATGCGCGAGTATCATGCGTAGCTTCTTTGCTGTGTTCGCCAGTTTCAGCAGGAATATTAATCTTAAAGGTAAATTCATAGCCTGTCGAAGGACAGGGAAATGATAAGTTTTCATAGAATCAGTCACAGGAACTATACCTGGGATCGCGCAGCGCTTCTTTAAATCCGGCGTCGTTCATCGGACATTTGTTCCCGGGTGCCAGTCTGAACAACTCATGAGAATACATCCGGCCTATTATCGCACCCAGCTTTTCTTTCCGGATGTTCCCGAAGCAAAAAGGCACTGTGTAGCAGAACTGCACGTCCCCGTATGGCGACAGATAGACCGTTTTTTTAAGTTTAGCTTCGCAGACCTTCGCGCCACCGGATATCCCGTACAGCATACTCTCGCTGTACACGAAATAATTATCAATAAGGGAATGCACCCTTTTCAGATCAAAAGCGGATATAGCTGGCCGGCGACCCTTCAGGCGCCCGCAATCTATGGGCAGCAGCAGACGCACGCCTGAGGCGCCGCACCTTCTGGAGAGAAGAATGATGTTTTCAAGAATATCACCGTTCAGCACCCGATTGTCAACATACACGGAGAACATGCAGGGGACTCCGGCAGCTTTGCAGTCCCGCGCGACGATTTCTATCTTCCGATAAACAGCCGCCGCATCCAGCGTATCGCTCTCTCCGCAGGAGTCTTTTGTCTGGGTGTTCACGCAGACGGCTGTAATCCCGGCCGATTTAAGCCGCTTTAACGAGTCCGGTGTCAGCAGTTCCCCGTTGGTGTCCAGAAAAACGAACAGATCCCTGGAGGAGGCGTGGCCCACCAGCTCCGTTATGTCTTCCCTCAATAGCGGCTCCCCGCCGAAAAAATTCACTTTGGATATCTTAAGAGCGGAGGCCTGATCTACCGCGTCCTTTATTTCCTCCGTGCCCAGAACCGGACCATCGGAGGGATATTCACCAGTGGAACAGTAATGACAGCGATACTGGCATTTATATGTAACTCCGATGATCAGGGCGGCGGGTGAGTCCGGCCGCAGTATCAGGTTTATAAGGCTTTTTACCAAGCGCCTTAAGTTTTTTACCCAGGCCCCCTTAAAAGCTATCCTGCACACAAAAGCGACCTGTCCGAAGTTGAATAGCCTGAAATTATTTAGCATTTTTTTGTTCCGGAGTTCCCCGATCTTGCCCGACATGGCTATCAGCACGAAACTATCCCAGGAGGCATCGCCATATGATTGATGGGATATAGTACAGGATATATAATTTGTCCGGCAAGGCCTTCCAGATGCGCCACATCTGCGCCGGCCGCAGATAAAACTCAATGTACGCCTTAGCCCGAAGCCTTCTCAACGCGGCGTCCGTGAGCGCTGACATATTCACGGAAAGTTTGAAATAATGGTGGAATTTGACTTTTTTTAGGTCAACATTTCTGTTTTTAAGTAGCGCGTAGAGCGGCGTATTTGGCCTCGGAGTCACGTAAAAAAAATGCACAAAGTGGAATGGCATTTCCCTGGCGAATCTGATTGTCGCCAGAATCTCATCTTTTGTTTCTTCCGGGAAACCGATCATAAAAAAACCACAGACGCGGATCCCCTGGTTCACGGTCAGACGGATTATATCCCGGGCCTTCTCCAGATTAAGGTTCTTGCCTATCCGCTTCTGCACCGCTGGAGAGCCTGACTCTATGGCGTAATAGATCAGATGAGTACCGGCCGCCTTAAGTTTGACTATAAGTTCCTCATCCATCCCGTCCACTCTGAGACCGTTCGGGAAGGACAACTGGATCTTTATGCCGCGCTTTATTATCTCGTCGCAGATATGTTTCGCCCGGTCCAGGTCAAAATTAAAAATATCGTCCAGAATCTCGATCTCTCCGGGCGCGTATCTTTCTACCAGAAGCTCTATTTCCCGGATAACATTTTCAACACTCCTCAGCCTTATTGTCTTGCCAAAAATATTGTGGCAATAAATGCAGCCGAAAGGACACCCCCGGGAGGTGACAATAGGTATCAGCCTGTGCGACATGGGCATCGGATTTTGGGAATGCCTGCTGGTAAAATTGAGATATTCCTCCATATCCACAAGATCCCAGGCGGGGAAGGGTATGGAATCAATAGCCTCTATCATCTTCCGGGGCTGATTAACCTTGATTGTGGCGCCGGTTTTAAAGGCCAGGCCGTCTATCCCTGATATATCCAGCCCGTTTTCCAAAGCGCCGACGAGTTCGCATATGGTTCTCTCACCCTCGCCTGTCACGACAAAGTCTATATTCGGGTCCTCAATGAGGCTTTCAGGGCTAGATGTAGCGTGGGCTCCGCCGACCACGACTTTATAGCGCGCGTCAGCCGCTTTGATAAGCCCCGCCAGTTTATGGGTTTCAACGGCGTCTACGCATAAGCTGGATATCCCCACGATATCCGGAGAAAATTCCCCGATCCGCGCGAGGATCTCCTGATGATCAAGGTTCTTAACCCTGGCGTCAACGATGTTTATATCGCTATAACCCGCCTGCCTCAGCGAGGCGGCAATATATAAAAGGCCGAGAGGAACGCTTCTTACGACAATTCCGACATCAGGTTGCCCTTGCAGATTCGGATTTAGCAGCAATATCTTCATAATTCCATGATTAATTTAACATGCGGGAACAACCGGGCCGTTTCCAGATAAATCGGCATAAATATGCCTGAATTTCGCCAGCCGCCGACATGGTGATTTTACTAGTTTTACCGGCGCTTGTCTATTACGGGAATTACATGGAATTGAACGGTGAGGAGAGCAGATTTTTTGTTCCAAATATGTTTTACTGATATATCAAATGATTAAAGACACCTCCTCCGTTGTCAATGCCCTCTCCATAGATGTGGAAGAATGGTTTGACACGGTGCTATTCGCGGGCGACCCGGCCTTTGCCGATAAGCAAAGCGGCTTGCCCGCCGATGTTTCCAGAATACTGGTCATGCTGGACACAATAGCCGTTAAAGCGACTTTCTTTATTCTGGGTTCGGTGGCGCGCAAATATCCCGATACAGTCAAAGCGATAGCGTCGGCCGGACATGAAGTTGCCAGCCACGGCGGGACCCATAGATCAGTGTTCAGGATGAGCCAAGCCGAATTTAAAAAAGATCTGGCTGATTCAAGGGCGGCGCTTGAAAAGCTGACAGGGAAAGCCCCGCTGGGCTACAGGGCTCCTACTTTTTCCATTTTAAAAAACGAGTCCTTTTATCTCGCCGCTATCAAAGAAGCGGGCTACGCCTATGATTCAAGCCTCTATCCCGTTTTTCTTTCCCACAGGCGCAGAGCGCCCTACACCGATGCCAGCGGCCTCATGGAATTCCCTCCCTCAGTTTTCAGTTTTGCCGGAGTGAAGCTCCCATTCCTGGGCGGCACATTCCTTCGCCTCATGCCCAAAAACTTTATCGCTTCAAGGCTGGCAGGATTGAACGCCCTGGGACTGCCCGGAATCCTTTATTGCCACTCCTGGGAATTCGGTGAAATAGCGCCGACCGGAACCGGGCTGACGAAACAACTGATACAATATTCCAACGTTGCAAGCGTGGCTAAAAAAGTAGAATATCTCGCGCGCTCATTTAAATTCGCCCCCGCGGGAGAAGTGCTGGGACTTTCCCGGGGCCCCGAGCTTAACATGAATCTATCTGCAAAAGACATGGTTCTACAAACAGCCTGCCGACTCCCCGTATCGGTGCTGCAGCAATGAGATTTTTGCTGATAAAAGCCTCTTGCCCCAAAAGATACAATCTTGCTTTCCCCCCGGTCGGTCTGCTATATCTTGCCGGCGCTCTAAAAAAAGCCGGCTATAGCGATATCAGACTTCTTCATATGGATCTTTGCAAGAGGCCCCACCAGGCCTTGGCCGAAGAACTCGCGACCTTCAGGCCGGACGTGGTGGGAATAAGCGCCATAACAGCGGAGGCTATTTCCATGTATAAGATAGCCGCCCAAATTGCAGCTTCTGCTCCGAAGCCGTTCATCATAGCAGGCGGAGCATATCCCACATCCTGCCCCGATGAATGTCTGAACAGTGGGAATATAGATGCCGTGGTGCGCAATGAGGGAGAAGAAACCCTGGCCGAGCTAGTATCGGCTTTAGAAAAAGGTCACGGACTGGAGAACATAAAGGGCGTGTCCTATATTGAGCAAGGAGTTCCTCACCATAATCCAAACAGACCTTTTATAGAAGATTTAGACTCGCTTCCCATGCCCGACTGGAGTCTTACAAATTTTGACCGCAATACAGCATTTCACCCTCAGTCTCGATTACTCTACGTGCACACCCACATGTCAATAACAACCTCCAGAGGTTGCCCCTATCATTGCACTTTCTGCCACAACATGTTCGGCAAACATTTCCGCGCGCATTCCCCTGAGCGGGTGCTGTCTGAGCTAAAGACGCTGAGAGAGGTATATGGGATAACGGAGATAGAGATAATAGATGACATTTTCAACCTTGACAAAGACCGCGCTTCTGAAATAATGAGACGGATACGCGATGAGCTGCCCGGCACAAAGCTTTTTTTTGGAAATGGTTTAAGAGCTGATATTTTGACGCGCGAACTTATAGATCTTTTCGCGCAGGCCGGAGTAAAATCCGTCTCGATAGCAGTTGAAACCGCGAGCCCGGATCTGCAAAAAAGAGTTCATAAGAATATTGATCTGCCGAAGCTTATTGACAACGTCGATTATCTGGTGCATAAACGAATTTTCACGAATGGTTTTTTCATGATGGGATTTCCGGATGAAACCCCGGCGCAACTAATGGAAACCATAAAACTCATCTGGCGCCTGCCTATACACAACTTTATACTTTCCCCCTGCATGATCTACCCGGGCGCGCGTCTCGCAAAGACTCTGCATATGGATAAAAAAACACCTTTACTCAATGACACGACCGCCCGCGCCTCGGTCACAGGCGGCACATTCTGCTCAACCCTGAACCCGCGACTGATGCCGCTTATAAAGATCGTAGCCATATTTGTGTTTTATTTCTGCTTCCCTGTCAGGGTTTATAGAATCCTGAGAGATATGCCCTTTTAGGGATCTAAGTTTTAAAGAACTGATACAATATTCCAACGCAGCGAGTGTGGCAGAAAAAGTAGAATATCTCACGCCCTCATTTAAATTCACGCCGGCAAGGGCATCGCCGGGGCTTTATATTTCCGTCACACCTGACAAGATGAAGAACGCCGCAACATTAAAACTGGACCCGGACTACGTGGCCATAGATACCACCTACAGGTGCAACCTGGCCTGCGCCTTCTGCTTTATGGCTAAAAGCTCCCGCCGCAAACCGACGGGGAAAGAACTTCCGCTGGCGGTCTGGAAAAAATTCATAGACACGCTTTCTTCCAGGCGCAGAGAGTTTTACATAGCCGGCGGGGAACCCGGCATCCGGAAAGACCTGCCCGAACTTGTCGCCTATATAAAAAAGGGCGGACACCGCTGCCTGGTAAACACCAACGGTTGTTCCCTGGACATTAAGACCGCCGGGAAACTGCTGGAGGCCGGCCTGGACGAAATAGCCGTATCCTTCCACGGCACGCCTGAGCTGCACGACCGCATTGTGGGCCGCAAAGGCGCGTTCGCGAAAACCGCCGCCGTCTGCGCGGCAATCAATTCTTCACCTCTTAAAGGCGTAAAGCATTTGACCTTTTGGTGCGCCATAAACGCGGCCAACCACGACAGGCTTTATAGCGTCTATAAAGCTTTACGGGCCCTCGGCCCCGACCATATCGCTTTCAACCAGCTGGACTTCATAAGGGAAAAAGATCGCAAAAAAACAGCCGCCCTGTTCAAAAACAGCCTCGGCAGCGGCCTGAACCTGAGGACGTCAGAATCCATGTCTGACGGAATCTCGGTTCCGAAGCTGGCCGCGGAAACAGCCAGGATCAAGGCCGAAAAAGACCCGAGCATCAGATTCGACCTGGACCTCACAGAAAAGGAAATGAAATTGTGGTATGACCCCAAGACCGGGTTTACGAAACAAGGCTTCTGCCTGGGGCAATGGAACAGTGTCTGGGTAGGACCCAACGGAGACATGGTCTCCTGTCAGCCGCTGGGACATGTGATGGGCAACATCACGCAGGGAGACTGGCTGAAAACCTACAACGGCCCGGCTTATCGCAAATTCCGTGAACTGCTGATAAAACAGGGCGGATTCCTGCCCACCTGTTCCCGCTGCGGCCGCACGTCCTACACCAGCGCGCATTTGGAAAGCCCCGGCGCCGCGCGAACCCTGAAAAAGGGCTGATTGCCCTGCGAACCTTAAATTTTATACGATGATACAGATCAACTTTTCATAGGGGACGACGTGGGACCGAATTACTTCGCGGGAATATATCTTTTCAATAAAAACCGCGTCAGACCGGCAAAATTGCTCCGCGACATCCTTAGCCGCGAAGACAAAACGAAAGCCGCCGTACCACTCTCCCCCGCCCCGGGTCTGGCCCTTCCGCCCGGAAGCTCCATTCTTAACTCTGCCGGGAAGTCCGGTTCATGGCTGCAGCTTGAAAGCCCCGACGTAAGCGCCAAAGACGCGGCCGCCTTTTACCAAAAACTGGGAAGCGCTTTTCCTTCCGCCCTGCGCGGGCAATTTGCTTTAGTCATGTATGACGCGGACAATAATTCTATCCTGCTTGGGACCGACCGCTTTTCCGAGATCCCGGTTTTTTACGCTGTCTTCTCCGGCGGCATAGCCTGGGCTTCGGACCCCGCCATGCTGAGCCGCCTGCCGGGAGTAGACGCCGGGACCGATCCGCGCGCCGTAGATCTTTACCTCACCATGCGCTATATCCCCTCTCCCTTCACCATGTATAAAGGGGTGAGGAAACTGCCGCCGGCCTCCGTGCTGACCCTGCGCGGCGAAAAAATATCTATAAGCGCGTATTGGACCCCGCCCATGAAAGAGGGCCGGTTCTCCTCCTTTAACGAAGCTTCCGAAGCCGTGCACTCGGCGCTTGTGGACGCCACCAGGCACCGCCTGGGCAAGGAGAAACAAGCGGCCGCCATGGTCTCGGGCGGCATAGATTCCTCTTCTGTTTCAGCCCTGGCCATACATTGCGGTGCGGATGTCAACACCTTCACCCTCGGAGTAGAGGGAAAAGAATGGGATTTTTTCGGTCCCGGAAGGACTCTGGCAAGAGCCATCCGCTCGCACCACCATGAGATATATTACGGTGAGCCCGGCGAGAAAGATATTCTGGAAATGTCCGCCGCTTACGGCGAGCCGCAGGCGGACCAGTGCGCCTTTCCTCTTTGGAAAGCGGCGCAGCAGATGAAGGGTGTGGCCAATGTCATGTTCTCGGGGGACGGAGGCGACGAGAACTTCGCGGGCTACGGCCGCGTAAGACAGATGATCAATATGGCGCGGGAACAAAAAGCCCCGGAAATGGAACTTCTGCTGGCAAAAGCTCAAGCCGCCGGCAGCCGCCTGCCGTCATATATGGCCGACAAGATCCGCAATACCACCGATAAGAGACTTAAACTTATCTACTCCGAGCTTTCCCGCATCTACTTCTGTGACACGGGCGATTTTTACCTCAAACAGGAAAGGCGGGAGCTCTGCCGCCCTGAATTCCACGCTTCGCTCGGGACGCAGCACGAAACTGCCTCCGGGCTTATACAAAAAATTATCAAAGACACGGCGGGGCAGGATTGGCTGAACAGGCTTACTCTGCCTGACCTCTGCGCCTTCCATCCGGAATGCACCGTGCCCAGACTGCGCGCCACTGCCGCGCGCGCCGGCATGAGAGTGGTCTTCCCTTATATGGACCACAATCTTGTGGAACTTGCCCGCTCACTGCCGGAAAAATGGAAACTCCCCGGACTCGGCAACTGCAAATTCATACTCCGCAAAACGATGGAACGACATCTGCCGCGTCAGATAACCGCCGCTAAACAGCGCGGCTTCAGCGTACCCGCCGGACTTTGGATAAAGGGTTCTCTGAACAAGCTCTTCCGGGATTCCATGCTTTCTTCGGACGCCAGAACCGCACATATTTTTAAGCGCAAAGCCGTGGAAAAACTTTTTTTGGAACATCTGACCGGTGAGAAAGATCACAACGGCAGGCTCTGGAACCTGTTCATGCTGGAACTCTGGATGAGAACTCGCTAAACTGCTACCCATGAAGATAACCGTCGGAGTAAAATCTGTAAAAGAGGCCGGATATTTCCTTACCTCAGGGGCTGACGAGGTTTATTGCGGCCTGATCGGGCTGCACAATAACAGGCTTCCCCGCGAGAACCTCTCCGGCCCCGGCGCCGTAGAAGAGATAATAAAACTGGCGCGCGCCCGCGGGAAAAAAGTCTTTGTCGCCGCCAACGAAATAGTTCACGAGAAAGAATACGCCCTGACGCTGCGGCTTCTGACCGACCTCAAAGCCAAAGGCCTTTCCGGCGTCATAGTGCGTGACCCGGCCCTGCTCGCCTATTTTAAGAAAAATAAATTCCGTTTTTATTTTACTTTAAGCACTCTGGCAAACTGCTTCAACTCAAAAGCGCTGGGATTTTTCGCGGATCTGGGCGTCTCCAGACTCGTCCTCCCCATGCAGATGATGCCGGAAAACTCCGCCGGCCTCGTAAAAAACCGGTTCGGCATAGAGACCGAAGTCTTCTGCCAGGCTCTCTATTACGGCATAAACGTGGATTCCCTCTGCTCACTACCCTGCCCTCAGACCGGTCAGCATGTAAAAGGCGGCTTCAGGGATTTCACATGTCTGCTGCCTTTCAAGAACGGCGCGAAAGAATTTTTTATGCCGATGCCAGGCCCCGACTACATGCTTAACGCTTTTTACGATCACTACAAGTCCGGCATAGGCCATCTGAAAGTGGCGCGCTGGCCAAACACCCTGCGCCAGATAGATCTGTTCCACAAGGCCAGATATCTTCTTAAGCTGCTGGAAAAAGGAATCTCCCGCAAGCTCTTCGTGCACGAAGGCCGAAAACTGGACGCTAAACCTTTAGAATATGGAAAAAGCTTTACTTTTAAACCCTTCGCAGGCTGAAGCGATATTGCCTGAAAAACTGGCCGCCTATTCCACGCTCATCGTGGGCAGCGAATTCTGCCAGAATCAGGTCCCTTCGCCTGAATGCCTTAAAAAGCTTGGGAAAATATTCCCCGGCTCCCTTGCGCTGGCCACTTCGCTTATGACAGATAGCGGCCTGGCCCGGTGGAAAGAGCTTTTGAGCCGGCTGGGCGGAGGACTGGTCCGGGAAGTCGTAGTAAACGATTGGGGATTCCTGCCGGTGGTCAGGGCATACGGCCAGACGCGTGTTTCAGCCGGCAGACTTATGGTCCGGGAACTTGTTAAGATGGAGCGCGGCTGGGCGCGGAGTTTCCTGAAAAAAAACGCCATAATTTCAGCCGAAGCCGACACCCCGGAACTTGAAACACTTGTTTCCGGAAGACTCGGGCTGAAGGTCTCACGCCACCACGGATTAATATTCAGGGCCGTCACGACCTACTGCCCTTTTGAGCGGCATTTCAAGTCCGTCTGCGATCACTCCTGCGAAGGCAGGCTTCTGAAACTTTCCAGCCGCTGTCTGGATTTCAAACTGGTCCTGGCTGAAAAAGCGTATTTCACTCCTGTTCCCCCGTCCCGGGCGGATAAAACCGCCTGGCGCGAGGTAACTATGCCGCTGACCGGCCGGGGAAAACAGGACCGCTAAAAACATTTCCTCACTCGTATTGTTATATATAATATCCAAAGAGGAATCATGAGAGCTAAGAAAAACCCGCTAACGCCCGCAACCCCGGTTAAAAGAAAAAGAACCCGGATGGAAATGACCGTGGGAGTCCGCACGGCCAAAGAGGCGGAATATTTTCTGACCCGCGGCGCCGACGAGGTCTATTGCGGCCTGCCAGAAATCCCGAACCACGGAGTCAGGGCCGAGAATTTTCCTTCGATGGCCGAGATACACAGGACCATAGATCTGGCTCATTCCCTGAACAAGAAAGCTTTTCTGGTAGCCAATGATATTTTCCCCGACCCTGAATTTGACAAGGCCGCTAGGACCGTAGCAGCCCTGGTGGAAAGGGGCATGGACGGCGTCATCATAAGGGATATCGCTCTGCTGGACTATTTTAAAAAACACAGGATAAAGACCTATTTCACGCTTAGCACGCTGGCCCTCTGCTTCAACCGCGGCGCGATGGAGTTTTTCGGCAAGCGCGGCGTAAACCGCATAGTTCTCCCACAGCAGCTCTCCACCGAAGAGGCCGCACCTTTCTTCAACAACAAGCAGGGGATAGATATAGAAATATTCTGCCTGCCGCTTTTTTATGAGGCGAACCTCAATCCGCTGTGCTCGATGTGGTGCCCATGCGGCCAGGAGATCGTAGCCGGCAAAAAACCACGTCCTTTCACCTGCCAGTCCCAGCTTAACCGCGACGGCGGAACCTATCAGATGCCGATGCCGGATAACCGATGGCTGCTTTCTACGCTCTATGATTTCTACCATCTGGGGGCCGACTGCATGAAAGTCGCCAGGGGCCCCAATGTGGCCGAGGTCATAGAGGTTTTCGCTAAAACCGTTTATCTGATGAAACTGCTGGAAAAAGGCATTTCAAAAGAATTATTCGTCTTTGAGGGTTCAAGGGCCATAAAGGAGGCGCAGAACTATGGAAAGAACTATATCTTTAACACCCTCTGACCTCAATTTAGTCACCGCCGCCAGGCTCAAAGACTGCGACGCCGTTTATCTCGGCAGCGAGTTCTGCCAGAACAAACTGCCTTCCCCCGCTGACTTCAAGAAACTGCGTGCTCTTTTCCCGGGCCGCATAGTGACCATGACCGCGATGCTTAGCGACACCGGCCTTCAAAAAGCCGCCGACCTTGCGGCCGGCTTTTTGTCAAAGCAGAGGAGCTTTGAAATAGTAGTCAACGATTGGGGGCTGCTGGCCCTGCTGAATAAAAAATACCCGGGAAAAGCGAAGCCAATACTGGGCAGACTCCTTATGTGGGAGATCGGCCGAATGGAGAAAAAATTTCTTAATTCTTTCTGCAAAACCTACGCGATAGAAGCAGTGGAAACCGACTGCAGCGAAGTCATGGAGAAGCTGAAAGGATATAAAGGCCGCGTGCATTTTAATTACCCGCTCAGATTCCGTTCGGTTACCAGGTTTTGTCCCCTGCTCAGGAAATTTAATTCAAGCCCCTGCGCCGGAGCCTGCAAAGGTGCGCCGGTAAAACTCACTAATCCAAAAGTGCTGGATGAGCCGCTTTACATGCGCGGCAACGCTTATTTCACACCTAACCGCCCCCTCAAGCACAAATCCATAACACGCCTGGTGGAGACCTTCATCCCGAATGGATAAACGAATAGATATAAAGATTTCATTCCGCTGCAACAACCTCTGCGGTTTCTGCGCGCAGGGTCATAAGCGTGATATGTATCCCGACCGGAGCGCGGAAACCGTGACGGCGGAACTTAAGAAGGCTTATAAAAGCGGCGTGCGGGGCGTCGTCTTCACCGGCGGCGAACCCAGTATGCACCCGGCCATAATTGACTTTATAAGGACCGCCGCAAAAATCGGTTTTAACAGCATACAGCTCCAGACCAACGGACGCACCCTTGCCTACCCCGGCTTCTGCAGGGAACTGGTAAAAGCCGGTCTGACCGAGGTGGGGCCCAGTCTTCACGGCGCCAAGGCGGCTACGCATGACGCGCTGACCGGCGCCAAAGGCAGCTTCACGCAGAGTGTGACAGGCATAGCCAACGCGGTCAGGACCGGCCTGCCAGTCCTGACCAACACAGTAGTGACCTCAGCGAATTACAGGGAACTGCCGGCCATCGCGGCCTTGCTGATAAAACTTGGCGTGAGCCAGTACCAGTTCGCCTTTATCCATATAGTCGGTTCCGCGGCCGAAAATAAAAAACTGCTGGTGCCGCGCAAAACCGCCGTCATGCCATATCTTAAAAAGGCCCTGGATCTGGGGCGAAAAAAAGGCGTATTGTGCTACACGGAGGCCATACCTTTCTGCCTGATGAAAGGGTACGAAGCCTGCGTGGCGGAGCGCATCATACCGGCCGGCCCGGTAGTGGACGCCGACCGCTTTATAGAAGATTACGGCGCTTACCGTCGCGCGGAAGGCAAGGTTAAAGGTCCGCGCTGCGCCCAGTGCAAGTATTTAGAGATCTGCGAAGGGCCGTGGCGGGAGTATCCGAAACTCTACGGCTGGACGGAATTCAAACCCGTAAAAAATTTCTTAAAACTTAAAACAAAATAGCGGCTGAGCTGCTGGAAAAGACGAAGATGGATTTTGATTTACCGGCACCTTCGTCTTTACCCGCCTTACTACACGATGACCAAACAGTGCTACGAAATAATCCTTAATCACAACTGCGATCTGGCCTGCGGATTCTGCTCGCAGAGCGATTTTGATCCCGCGGCGACTACTGAACTGAAGGCGGCCGTGCGGCATATATACACAGCCAAAAAGTTGGGGTATCAGCGGCTCGGTTTTTCCGGCGGCGAGGCATTGCTGCGCTCAGACCTGCCGTCACTGACCGCCATGGCCCGCAAAGTTGGATTTAAGGCGGTAAGGCTGCAAACCAACGGCATGAAACTCTCCAGTCCGAAGCTGTGCCGGACTCTGGCGGAGGCCGGCCTGACCGTATGCAAATTCACCTTTCTTGGCGAAAACGCACGCGCTCATGACCGCTGCACAGGCAAAACCGGATCTTTTAAAAAAAGCCTGCGCGGCCTGGACAACATGCTCGCGCTGCACCTCTCCGTAGGCGTTAATCTGCTGCTGACAAAGCAAAATTACCGCCGGCTAAAAAAATCCATGAGGTTCTTTATGGACCGCGGGGTATCAAATTTCGTGCTTATCTATCCTATCTATGTTGGCAATATGCGCAGGAACTATCGGACGCTTGGAGTCAGCATGCCTGACGCTTCAAAGTTTATAACCGAAGCGCTTGACCTGGCGCAGGCCGCTGGCTTGGGAAAAGGCGTAAAAGCTCTCAACATGCCCCCCTGCCTGCTTCCCGGCCATGAAACCCGGGCCGTAGAACTTTACAAATTTAACACCCTGGTAGCCGCGCCTCTGGGCCGAACCTGGGATCTGGACTCCAACATCGCCGACGCCAAAGAGCGCGGGCCGGTCTGCGCCGGCTGCGTATTCAAAAGGCGATGCTCCGGAGTAGATCATAATTATCTGGAGCTTTTCGGTTGGAAAGGATTTAAGCCGGTAACACGGCCGGCGAAGAAAAGGGCGCTGCGTCCCGAACCGGGATATCTGGACAGCCTGGAAAAATGCTTCGTGGAAGTTCTTAAAAAAGAGAACGATATCTCCACGGCTCGTGTGCTCGCTCTCGCGCGCAACCTGCCGCTTTGCCACGACTGCAGGGACGGCTCAAGCGTCCTGACCACCGGCGAGGCGCTGGTCAAGAAAGGCCGCGTTAAAAGAAGCTTTAAAACCGGAAAATATTTCTGGTCGCTGGCGCAAGATCGGCGGCTGACATGATTAACCTGAATCCTGCAGTTCAAGGTATATCTCATCTATGAAATCAAGGAACAGGATTATTCTGCAGGATTCCCCGCAGCAGCGGGTCGAGGATCAAGCGCAAGGCTATGCCAGTGCCGTATCAGGGCCTATGGCCGACAAACGGCCTATGCGCGATGTATCCGAGAAGGTGAGGCCCGGCTTAGAACGAGGCATAATTAGGCCTCGCGTCCGGGCCGCAAGGCCGCAGGTGTTTTCCTGCGCAGCGAAAACACCGAGGCGGGGTCGCGCAAAACCGCTATGCGGTTTATGCGTGACTATGCCTCCCGAATGGGCGCCTGCTATGCGGGCGGAAAGTTACAACTGCAACTTTCAGGCTAGTCAAAAACATATAACGGACAAACTGAAAGCGGCCGGCATCAGCTTTCTTGTAACCGCCGGCGACAACGCTGTAGAGTTATCCCTCCTTGAAACGGCGGACCCGCTCAGGATCCTTAAGATCAGGGACATTCTCTACAGGGCCCTTAACGGGTTGGAACCTTTTTTTACGGTTTACATTAAAGATCTGCCTTTTTGTTTTATGCCTGACGCCTGGGACCATATCCTTTACCGCAAAAAATCCGGCGCGACCTACGCGCGGATCGCGGCCTGCGCGGCCTGTCGCTTGAACGCCTTCTGCCCCGGCCTGGAAAAGAAAAGTGTTTTCAGCAGGAGCTTACGCGCGGAACTTTCTCCCGTGCTGGCCGCCCCGAACGAAGTGGTCATAGAGCTGACTAAAAAGTGCAACCTTAACTGCCTCGTCTGCTTCTCTGACCGCAGGAGCGAAGAAAGGCCGCTTAAAGATCTCAGCGCGGTGCTGCGCCAGGCAAAAAAAATGGGCGTCAGGAACATCCGCTTCACCGGCGGCGAACCCTTTTTAAGCAAAAATCTGCTGCCGCTGCTTAAAGCGGCAAAGGCGCTGGGATTTTACACTCTGGTAAATACGAACGCGGTGGCAGCCGACAAAAAACTCCTTGAAAAAGCCGCGCGGCACATAGATAATGTCCTTGTTTCCCTGCAGGGCCGCGATAACAAAACCGAAGGCGAGGCCACCAGAACCCCGGGACTTTTTACCGCGAAGCTCGCCAATATCGGTTTATTTAAGACCGGCGGCGTAAAGGTCTTGCGTCTGGGCACCGTCATTTCGAAAGATGTCTTGAATAATTTCCCGGCCTATTACCGGCTGGCTGTCAGACTTAAAGCGGATATCTGGGAACTTTACCGGCCCATGCCGGGGCATAGCGCTCAGAGCGGCAAAAAAGAATTCCGATTGAAGAGGGAAGATATTAAGCGGCTGTCAAAGAACATAGCCTCTCTTAAAGCCGGCGCTCCGCGCGTCGTCATGGCGAACCCTGTCCCCTTATGCCTGGTCCCTGCCGCCGAAAGGAAAAACTTTCTGGGGGCCGCTTTTGACGACGGGCACACCCGCGTGGTTTACGATACACGCGGTTTTTTTAAGCCGAGTTATTATATAGAAAAGAATCTGGGCTTCTCCCTTAAGAAAGCCTGGGATTCCCGATTCCTTAAAGACTTAAACCGGCTCGATTATCTGCCCGGGCGCTGCAAAGTCTGCCGCGATCTGCTTAAATGCCTGGGCGGCAGCCGCGCGCTGGCAAAGGACGGCGGGAGCGGTTATCTGGCGGAGGACCCGTGGCTATAAAAAAAACCGTTTTTCTGCGCGACGACGACGTTACCGCCGCGGACCCTAAATTTCTCAGGGTTTTCAAATTCCTGCTCAGCGAGAAGGTCCCGGCGGTATACGCGGTAATCCCGGCAAAAATAAAGCCCGGTCTTAGCCGCCTGTTGACGGGACATCCTGAGGCCGGACGCATGTTTGAAATGGTTCAGCACGGACTCTCGCATTGCGACCACGCCGGCAATCCTTTTCTCCGCCAGGAATTCGGCCCGGTCAGAACCTACCTCCTCCAGCTCGCGGATATACGGGCAGGCCGCGACCTTATGAAAAAAAACTTCGGCCCCCTCTTCATCCCCGCTTTCGTTCCGCCTTTTCACATGTACAATTCCGACACGGTAAAAGCCGTAGGCAAAGCAGGCCTTAAAGCTTTCTCAGCCAGCAAAACCACCGGCGCTTTTTATGAGCTCGGCCTAGTCTTTCTGCCTGCGCGGGTGAACGTGAATGACTATGACCTGGACCTTAAGGCCATACCGCTGAAATTGGAAAAGCTGAAGGAGAAAACCCTTTCCGCGCTCAGAACTCCCGGGCCGGTGGCAGGGGTGTATTTCCATCACTCCGACCTGAACGGACTGAGCTTGGAAGTGTTTAAAGAGTATATTATATTCCTGAAAAAGCTGGCAGGCCTCGGCTGGATAGAGCTGGCGCTCTTCTCAACAATTATAAAAAACATGGCAAAGGATTAGCTAATAAGGCAATCATCTCATCTGCTTAGAAATGTCTGAAAATATCAAACCTATGACAGCAGCGCGCGCAGCCCGCGGGCAGTTTGGCGCTGATGTTCTTTTTCTTGAACGCCATAAGCTGTTTTATATCCGTTGTAAGGACGTCGCCGGCCTTCAGACCATACAACACGCATAATCTTACCCTGCCGTCCGGTTCTATGTTAAGGGTGTTCAGCGCCCGTTCACACGATCCCACTGGTTTTATTTCTCCGTTATAATAGAGATCAAGGTCACCCGCGGTCATGAGCGGCCTGGTCTCAAAATGGGCGGTCCCGCCGATGCGTCTTATAGCCGCGAACTGGCGCCATATCAAAGCGGCGTCGGCTGAGTAATTCACAAGTTCCGGCGTTATTATCCCTCCGGCCCTGAGGAACGGCGGCGTCCCGGCGGCTTCATGGGGCTTCAAAAACTGCATATGCTCAAACACTACCCTGCGGACGCCCGCGCGGCAGCCCTGTCGATAGACTTCAAGAAGCTCACCGGCATTTTCACGGTTCACGACGCAATTCACCATGATATCGGTTTGCGGCGCGGCCAGGGCGGCGAATCTTTTCATGTTGGCAATGAGTCTCCGCCAGGCCCCTTTGCTCCCGGTCAGGCGGTCATGCGTCGCCTCCGATCCGTGCAGGGAGAAAATAACATAATCCGGCTTCAGCTCCGCGAGCCTTTCAGCACTTAAGGCGTTTAAAAGAGTGCCGTTGGTGTTAAGGCCGCAGCGCGAGCCTGACTCCTTTATATGGCCCATGATCTCAAAAATATCCGGGCGCATCAACGGCTCTCCTCCTGAGAGATAAAAATGAGTCCCGGCGCCAAAACGGTCCACTACACGCAAGACTTCCGCGGTCGAAAGCTCACGACCTTTTTTATTCAGCAGTCCGTGGTGTTTGAGATAGCAGAAGCCGCATTTAAGATTGCATCTGTAGGTCAGCTCAAGCATGACTTCTTTAAACATCAGCTTCTCCTCAAAGAGGCGCCTAAAACCTCAGCGGCAAAAACTTCGGCGCCGTTAAACGCGCCGGGGTCCGGCTCAAAAGCCGGGGCGGGGTGCAACAGAGATAAATCCAACTCCCGGGCCAGTATTTCAGGAGTAAGCGAGTCATAATCCAGCACCGCCGCGCCTGCCAGTTCCTTCAGCATGGCAGCTCTGGCAAGCTGATCGGAATGCTCGGCTCCGGGGAATCCTTTAAAGGGAATAAGGACCGTCTTTTTATTCAGATATAAAACCTCGTATGCCGTCCCACCGGCCGTACCGGCCGAGACCGCCGAACCGGCCAGAAGTCCGAATAAATTTTCCGTTTTCATTAAAAGCGTAACACCTTTTATCCCGCGGTTTTTGATAAGCGCGCGCCAGGAGCGCATCTCAGCGTCTGAGCTGGCCGGCCCGGCCACCACGGTCATGGGCAATCCGCTTTTAAGGAGTTCTTTGGCCAGAATGGCGCAGGTGATGATATCCGGCGAAGTGGAGCCCCCGCCCCTATGGATAAGGATAAAGCGGCCAGCCTTCCCCTTTGGCGGGATACGGGGGAGCGGCGGCATGACATAACCGGTAAAACAGAGTTTAGTCTTAAGCGCCCTGAATACTTCAAGAAAGCGCCTGCTCGTGATGCGTTTTTCAAAAGGCACGGCGGCCGCCATATATTTAAGGTCAAAGCCCGCGGGAGAATGAATAAAGATGCGGTCATACAACCCCGCGAAATCAAAAAGATCTTTAATGTTTTTTTCACTATGGGAAAAATACGGCATCGGAACGGAAGCATAGATCTTTATTCCGGAACTTTTAGCCAGCTTTAAAACCGGCACTATTTCACCAGCACATGCAGTCCTGCCGAAAGGGAAATAAGCAGTCAGTAAAAATTCTGGTTTGGAGGCGCACAAAGCGGAGAGCAGCACTTTTTGTCTTTTAAGTTTATTACGGGCAAGGCCGGAGGCCAGGGGGATAAACGGGCCGCACTTCCAGCGGCGGTCAGGCGGATAAACCGCGTCGGCGTCTCTGAGAAGTGTAATTTTAAGGCGGTTTTTAGAGAAGATCTTCAGACTTTCGGCTAAGCGGAAAAGGTGTACTCCGTGACCGATGTCCCCGCCGGGGCAGAAATGATAAAACAGTCCTTTCATAAGAGCCCGCACCGGCCTGAGGGCCACAACTAATACGAGCCGTGTGAGCCGTGCGAACCGTGTGAGCCGTGTGAGCCGTGTGAGCCGTGCGAGCCATGTGAGCCGTGCGAGCCGTGTGAGCCGTGCGAGCCATGTGAGCCGTGTGAAGAATGCGAACCATGCGACGCGTGCGAACCATGCGAAGAATGTGACCCATGCGACGCGTGCGAACCATGCGACGCGTGCGAGCCGTGTGAGCCGTGCGAGCCGTGCGAGCCGTGGCTCTGGTGACTAATATGCGAGGTAGCAGTGAAGTAATTATTGTGTATGGCCTGGGCGCTGGCCTGATCAACCATGGCTGTCCCCAGAATACCCAAAGCCAGTCCGGTTTTCACTATATCGGAGTCCAGCATCTTTCCCTCTTCACTGGAGAAGAATAGCTTGATATTTTTTGTTATTTTGGATGTTTTTTTTCCCATATATCGCTCCCGTCAGTTCTTGCCCAAAACTTTCTTCACTTTACTGTTAAGCTCCAGCTGGATCTTATCGTTCTCTTTCTTCTGGAGATCCGCCTCGTTCCTTAGGCGGTCCGACTCTTTCTTTTCTGCGGTCTTCAGTCGGTCGGCCTCATCCCTGATCCGGTCCGCCTCTTTTTTCTTGAGGTACGCCTCGTTTCTCAGGCGGTCTGTTTCTTGCCGCTTAAGCTCTGCCGCGATCTTCTGGCGGTCCGCCTCTTTCTGCGCCGCTTCTTTGCTGAGCTGCTTCGGAGAAACATTAGCCTTTATCGCTTCCCTAGACATACCTATAAAACCGCCGGTCACCTTTTTAACCCTCTCCACATATGAACAATAGTTCCTGGACATTTCGTGAACGATACTCTCGCAGGACGCCGGATTCCCGGTGATCCTGGCCTCGCAATAACCTTCGGACGATGAAGGGCATCCGCCCATATTACCGTTCTTGATGGCGCTGTATACCTGGAAAGTGACAAGACATTTCGCGTCTCCGCCGCAGGAGGACGCTGACGAGGGCAGTGCCTTGTCGATCTGGCCCTTCACTTCGGGCGGCATACGCTTGCTCAGATAGTCGGCCGCGCCGCTCATTCCGCCTTCAGCGCCGGCCCTGCATAGATCCGACACTGAAATCCGGGCAACATCTTTCGGCTGCCAAGAGGAAAGAGTTTTTCGGCAATAAACGGGGTCCTTCACATTCCCCGCGATATAGGCCAGAAGCAGCGTGTTTGTGGCCAGTTCCTGGCATTTATACTTTGGCGTTGAAGCGGCGTCCCACTTATCCCGGCCCTGCGTAACCTCGGCCGGCAGCGTGTCGCATAGGGCAATGTTTTCCCGCGCTACGGCAACGCAGCCCACATAGCTGGCCATCATATCGTACATTTTTTGTGTTTCGCCAAAATCGAAAGATCCTTCTTCTACACCACTGCCCCAATACGTTCCATGCGTCAGCCGCATCTCTTCCAGGGATCCTCCCAGGCAGGCCCCTTGGTAATTGGTGGGAACTTTCGGCAGGATAAGACCGCCGCCATCCCCTACGGCATCGCCGAGTCCGATCGCCCCGCCGGATGCTACATAGTCGGTAGAAGAAAGAGGTAAAGCCGCGCCCGTCTGCTCACTCTGCGCGGACTTGGACGGCATACTAACACTTTGCAGGCGCTTGCCAGCAAAATACTGCAAAATAAGAAGTAGCCCACCCAGGACGACCAATATAAATATGCCCCATTTTTTCATGATATTATCACCCTTGAGTACAAATAATCCCCTTGCCCCGCAGCAAGGCCATTATATATATATCATTTATAGCACATCCCGTGCCTGTTTTCAAGACCTCGGCAGGCCTAGGGGGCCTGGAGAGGTTCCGGGTACACCCATTTTCTAAAGACTTGATGAGTGGTTTTCTTATTCTTCAACAAATTAAAAACAACCTCAAAAACCCCTTTAAGGAATTTACACCGCTCATTGGCCGGCATATAGCCCCAGAGGCTGCCCTGGGTCTGGTAATTATATACCGGGCATACGCCGCAGTAAGGCCGCCACACGCAGCGCGCACACATCGGCTGAGAATCCAGACTGGAAGCCGCGGCACAGGCTTTAACCGCGGCGGAAGAGACAACGCCGGCATAGGTGTCCTTAAAAATATTGCCTGCCCTGAAAAGGGGGTCGCCCTGCCAAGCCAGCATCCGGGCCTCGTCGCAGGTGTATATATCCCCGTTAAAATTATAAGTAAGTTGTCCGAGCCCGGCCCCGCAGGGACAGCGGAGATCTACATATTTATTGTCTTCAAATCCTAACACTTTTTTAAGTATCAGGAAGGCCGTTTTTTCTTTTAAAAAAATCCCTTTTTTATTCAGTTCCACCACACGCGCCAGGCTTTTACAATAGAACTGCGAGAACTCTCCGGAGGTATAACCCGCTGTCGCCCAGACGTTGCGGGCAAAACCTATCGGCGTCAGCGGCCTGATAAAGATGGAATGCAGTCCCAGCCGCGCGTATTCGTCGATAATTTCCCTTTCCCGGCCAAGAGAGTAGCGGGAAACCGTCAGCAGCGCGCTGGGGCCGCAGTCGGAATCCTTGCCGCATCTCTTCTGGAAATACTTTATCCACTTGACTGTCAGAGCGTGGGAACCGCCCGCCCCGTGCCGGAGGGGGCGGTTCCGGTCGTGAAGATCAGCCGGCCCATCCAGAGAGGTACAGAGAGCAACCCCGTGCCGAATGAGAAAGGAGGCTTTTTCTTCGGTCATGAGGCTGAAGTTTGACACCAGCGCGAATTTTATCTCTTTGCCGGCGGCCTCGGCTTTGCGCTCCCCGTAGATGACGGCTTCTCTCAGCGCTGCCCAGTTAAGCAGCGGTTCTCCACCCTGGAATTCAACAGTGAGCCCCGGGCCGGGCGCGTTAAGGGCGAAATCCAGACTTTTGTGAACCGCGCTGATATCCATGTCTGTGCCGCGCGCCGCGGCCCCGGCCGCGCCCGCCTGACAATAAAGGCACTTGTGATTGCAGCGCAGGGTGAGCACCATAATATGGAGGCCAGGCCCCCGGCGCACATAAGCGTTGGACTGCCCCCACTTAGCCGCCTGGTCTTCAAAATCCAGCATATCCCGGACGAATCCCTTGTCGCGCAGCTCGTTCAGCGCCGGAGAGGCCTGAAGCGTCCCGGTGCGCGAAAACCGCCTGAACTGCGCGGCGCCGAGGCGTATGTGCTCGCCCGCGTCATTGGTCAGCAGGTAATCTCCGCCTAGTTTAGCCCAGTAAATATGCGGCGGGACTTTGATTTCAGTATTTTTTTTGGCAGTCATTTTAATCGAATTATGTTTCCGAAGGTTTCGGAGTAAAAAAGGCGCCGCAGGGGTTGAAAGCCCGCGGCGCCCGATAATCTTTGACCCGCAATTAAGGCCTGCCGCCCATGATAAGCGCCAGTATAGCCTTAACCGTGTGAAGCCGATTCTCGGCCTGGTCAAACACCACGCTTTGCGGCCCGTCTATCACGGCGTCTTCCACTTCGGCGCCCCGATCGGCCGGGAGCGGGTGCATATAGACGGCGTCTTTGTGCGCCATCTTCATGCGTTTCTCGGTGCAGACCCAGTTTTTATATTTGGCCAGGATCTTCATGCCGGTATCTTTTTTATCGGCTTCCGGGACATTGATATCTTTTAAGTGCTGGTGGCAGCCCCAGGACTTAGGGTACACGATATGGGCGCCCTTGAAAGCTTCGTCCATATTATGGGTAACCTTAAACTTAGCGCCGGTGTCTTTAGCAAACCTTTGCGCGTCTTCCATGGTCTTGGGGATCAGATTGAATTCCTTCGGATAAGCCAGCGTCACGTCCACGCCGAACCGCGGCAGCAGCGTGATGAGCCCCTGCGGCACTGAGAGGGGCCGGGCGTAGGCCGGAGCGTAGGTCCAGGAGACGACGCATTTCATGCCCTTTAAATTACCCCCGAACTTTTCCTGCATGGTCATGAGGTCGGCTATAGATTGGCAGGGGTGATCCACATCGCACTGAAGATTAGTCACCGGGATTTCGGCTTCTTTGGCGACTTCACGGATATATTTATTACCGATCCCGTAGAAGCAGTTGCGGATGGCGATGCCGTGGCCGTAGCGGGAAAGAACCTTGCCGGTGTCTTTGGGCGTCTCGCCGTGCGAAATCTGCATCTTATCGGGAGTGAGATCGTGAGCGTGGCCGCCCAGCTGGGTCATTGCGGCCTCGGTGGAATTGCGGGTGCGGGTGGATTGTTCAAAGAACATCATGAACAGGGTTTTATCCTGCAGTATCCTGTGCGCTTCGCCCAGAGAAAATTTTATTTTAAGATACTTGGCTACCTCTAGTACCGTCTCAAGCTCTTCCTTGCTCCAGTCCACGGTCTCGATCCAGTCTTTACCTCTTAACATTGATTTCATAAGCTGTTACGCCTCCTCAAGGATGGAATGGTTACTTTCAGCATAACCAGTGTCAGGGCGCGTGGCATGCCACCGGACGGCCCTGTGTAATTATTTTACCACTTTTCGGCGGCCTTGAACTTATTTGGCGGTTTTTTGAGGTTTTTGTATCGTCAGGCCGGTTTTTTTGATAACCTTCCTGTATTCTTTACCAGTCGCGGCCCAGTCCACCGTCTCCACCCTGAACGGAAGGCCTGCTCCGGTAAACGCCGTGGAAAGTTTCTCCAGGCGCAGCGGGGTAAGCGGTTGTGATGTCATTACCGCGAGGTCCAGATAAGAAAACTTTTTAGCGGTGCCCTCAGCCCTTGAACCGTAACACAGCACCTCGTATTCCGGGACATTGCCGGCGAGGATGCGTTTTACTTTTTTAAGATAATCCGGTTTTAGATCGATCATAATTTATCCAGTCAGAGGCCTGGCGGATGCGCGCTCAGCCGTCCATACCTATTTTTTAGCAAATGCCGACGGAGTTAGCAACAAAAATAGTGTTCAGTTTTTCACTCCCCACTACCCACTATCCACTAATCACTGGCTTTAAAGGTACTGCGTTATTGCGGCGTAGAACACTGCCGACTTTACCAGGTGGTCTACCGGCATATTTTCGTTAACAGTATGCGCGTATATCTCATTGGACGGCCCGAAACCGATGGTCGGGATCTTAAGGCGGCCGGCGGTAGCCACGCCGTTGGTGGAGAACACCCATTTATCCACTACCGGCTTTTTGCCCAGAGCGACGATGCCGGCCTTCACTCCGGCCTGTACCAATTTATGATTTTCCGGCAGCACCCAGGTGGGGAAATATTTTTCCTGGCCCACCTTCAGCCCGGTCCACGACATCGCGTCGTAGTAAAGTACTTCCACTTTAGCCCCGGCCTTTTTAACCGCGGGCAGGTGCTTTATCTCTTCCACGGAAGACTTGAGCGTCTCGCCAAGCGTCAGGCGCCTGTCCAGATATATTGTGCATTCGTCCGGCACCGCGTTCAGCGATGGCGTCTTGCACTCAACGGAGGTGACGACCACGGTGCCCTTACCCAGGAACTTATCTTTTCTGAGCTTAGGGTTTAAAGCGGTGATCTGTTCTATAATAGCGGACATTTTTACCACGGCGTTATCGCCGCGCTCGGGAGCGGAAGCGTGGCAGGAACGGCCCTTTGTCACCACCTTCATTTCCATCCGGCCGCGATGGCCGCGGTAGACGGCCAGGTTGGTAGGCTCGGTCAGCACGACAAAATCCGGCTTTATTTTTTCCTTATTGATAATGTGGAGGAGCGGCAGACCGTCGCAATCCTCTTCCATGACAGAGCCGACGGCCATGTAAGTGTAATCACCCTCAAGCCCCAGCTCTTTAATCAGCTTTCCGCCGTAAACCATTGAGACCATCGAGAGCTTCTGGTCGGTGGCGCCTCGCCCGTAAATTGTGTCGTTTTTAAAAACCCCGCCAAAAGGATCTATCTTCCACGCGGTCTTGTCCCCAATGCCCACGGTATCTATGTGGGCGTCTATCATGATCTTTTTTTTGCCGTGGCCGATGAAGCCTATTATGTTCCCCATAGCGTCGATCTTTATTTTATCAAAGCCGACCTTTATCATCTCTTTTTTTATGCGAGTCACCAGGCTCCCTTCCTGCATTGAAAAACTGGGAATGCGGATAAGGTCCCGGGCAAAAGCTATCATGTCTTTTCTGTGTTTTGAAACGGCGGTATTGAGTTTATTAAGGTCCATGATTCCTCCGTATTCGACTGGAAAACAGCGTCATACAGCCGGCAAATAACAAACAGTCGCGGCAATCTCCGCCCACCGCCCGCTATTTACCTTCTCTACATTGTATTTAAAGACTGCCGGCCTTGTAAAACCTTTTCTATCCTGAGGCAGCGTCACAGAAAGGAGAGATATTTATCCAGCGCTTCCACAAAAGCGTCTATATCGCCCTTTGAGGTGTGTATAAAGAAAGAGATCCGCGCCGTCTCGCCTATGCCGCTCAGCAGCGAAGCGAGGTCCGCGCAGTGGCGTCCGGTGCGGATGGCCACAAAGCGGTCTTTTGAATAATTGTTAAGGAAAATGTTAAGGTCCGCCGGAGCGAACGCGCCTTTGACGGGCACGAAGGAAAGCAGGGCGCCGCGCTCAAGGTCGCCGGGCTCGCCAAGTATTTTTATTTGTCTGAAGCCGGCAAGCGCGGCGAAGGCGTGGCGCGAGAGCGTGACCATATGGGCGCGCACCGCTTCCGGGCCTACCGCTTTAAGCGTCTCAAAGGCCTTTGCCAGGCCGATGGCGCCGGCGTAATTTTGTATACCCGCCTCAAAACCCTGATAATCACCCAGATATTCCACTTTAAAGCCGCGGCCTGAGAACTCCACCTTTTTAACCACCCCGCCTCCGACTTTAAAGTGCTTAAGCCGGGCCAGCATGCCAGCCCTGACCCAAAGCACTCCTATGCCGAAAGGGGCGCCCAGCTTATGCCCGGAAAAAGCCAGGGCGTCCGCGCCTGACTCCAGCGCCCGCACGGCGTGAGTGGGCGCGTACTGAGCGTCATCGGCAAACACGGCCGCGCCGACCGCCCTGGCCATGGCCGCCATCTTACCGAACTCCGTCACGCCGCCGGTAAAATTGGAAGCGCGGGTGGCCGCCACCAAAGCGGTTTTTTTATTCAACATCCGCCCGAAAGCGGCCAGATCTGGCTTAAGTCCTTTAAGGGGTATAACCCTGAGTTTTATTTTCCCGGCCTTTGAAAGGTTGTAAAAAGGCAGAAAAACGCTGTTATGTTCCAGCGGCGAGAGTATGACCTCGTTCTTTGCCGGGGTGAACGGGAAAGCCCCGGCGAAAATATTCACGGCTTCGGTCGTGCCGCTGGTGAAGATGATCTCCCCCGGCGAGGCGGCGCCGACGAACTCAGCCGCGGCGGCCCGGGCCGCGGTGTACTTCTCCTCAACAGCCCTGGCCAGCGCGTGCGAGGAGCGCTTGCCGCCGCAACCGCCCAGATCCAGCAGAAATTCCTTCTGCGCTTCGGCGGCCGACTTCATCTTAAGCGCGGTGCACGCGCTGTCGAGATATATCATTCTTCGCCCGCCGAACCTGCGCTTGAGCGCCGGAAACTCACTGATAAGCGGCAAAGTTATTTTTTTATTCATATCTGATTCCTTCCGCGCAGCGAGTGGTGAACGGCGATATAATCTTTTCTGGGACCGGGACACAGCCTGAAAAAGCCGCATCCTTTGCATTGCGGCACTTTTTCCTTTTCATCCAGGTGCGGCCCCTTTACTCCGGCGCGCATCTTAGCCATATCCACGTTTTTAGCGTTATGCCGGCCAAGAAAACAGGGCGGGATATGATCTACGTCGCATTTGAGCCCTTTCTTGCCGCATAGGTCAAGGGCTTTCAGGAGGTACGGCGCCGCCTTATAATATTCCGGGATGAACCGGGAACCTTCGGCACGGCCTATCCCTTTTATAAAGCTGAACTGCAGCCAGGAGAGACCCTTTAGTTTTTTTGCCACGAAGGCGGCGAAGCAGGCTGTTTTTTTGCAGTTAAGTTCGGATATCACATGCGTCAGCCGCACTTGCGCGCCGAGGGAAATAATTTTTTTCACCGCTTTTGTCCGCGCCGCAAAAGCGCCTTTTATCCCGGTGATCTTAAAATCCAGCGCGGCGTTATGAGCCGGGAAATTAAAATTAAAATAGCCTTTAGCGGAATGAACGGCTTTAACCAGTATAGCCCGCTCTGCAGGCGTCATACCTGATATAAGCACGCCGTTGGTCTGCAGTTCCACTGTCCGCCCGGTCCTGGCGCAAAAGGTTATGACTTTGATAAGGTCCCCGAAATCCGCCAGCAAAGGCTCTCCGCCGGATATCTGCACCAGTCCGGGCTTCATCCCGGCGATCTCTTTCAGCCAGGAGCCGATGTTCCCTTCGCCTTCAGTTTTCGCGTCAGCCGGGTAGGAGCAGAACACGCATTTCTGATTGCAGCGCCTGAACAAGTGTATTAATGACATAGGCTTAAGTTATATTCTGTTCCACGCCAACTCCCCTGAACCCTGTCTCCGGGGCTTCCCTTTGAGAGGATTGAAAAACAGGTCTCTAAAATTATAATACAATTATTGTATTATAGCGGTAGTGGCTTACTTTTTGCAAATTTTAAGGCACTTCTTTAAGTTTTTATGAAAAAACTCCATCTTTCCCTCACCGGCCTCTGTAATGAGCGTTGCCTTTTCTGCACAAAGGCGGGGCAGGGCGGCCAGGGCGAATTATCCGCGGCGCAATCCCTTCGGGTAATTTACGCGAAGCGCACGGAAGGCTGCGACACTCTCATCTTCGACGGAGGTGAGCCGACACTGCGGCCTGATCTGGGGGCCCTTGTCTGCGCGGCCATAAAAATGGGCTATCGCACGATAGCCGTTGTCACGAACGGGGTCGCGCTCGCTGATAAAAGCGTCACGGACAGGCTATCATCCTGTCATCCCGCCGCGACGCGCAAGCTTGATTTCTGCGTGTCACTGCATTCACATCACAGGGATATTTCGGAGCGTCTCACCGGCTCACGGGCGACATTTGAACGCACACTGGCGGGACTCGACAACATTCTTGAGGCGGGATTTTCAAAAGTGTCCGTATATCATGTCATAACCGAACTGAACTACCGGGAGCTGCCGCAATTCGCGGAATTTATCATAAAACAATTCCCAAAAGTCAGCGAGGTTACATTTTCCTATATTTTCCCCTCCGGAGCCGCGCTGGAACATATGGAAATATATCCCCGGCTTTCAAAGGTCACCCCGTACTTTAGCGCCGCGGTGAAGAAACTTAAAAGGGCGCGCGTCCGCGTGGATCTCAGCGCCTGCGGCATGGTGCCGCTGTGCCTGCTCGGAGGTAATGAAGACCTTGCCGTGACTCAATATCTTGGCGATAATTCCGCTAATTCCGAGATTTACGACGCGACCAAGGCGGAGCCGTTTACTTTATCATCCGCCGAATTCAGCCATACGCACAAGGTGAAGTCACGCCGTTGCCGGGCCTGCGTCCTGAACGAAATTTGCGGCGGGATATGGAAGATCTATGCCGCCCTGCACGGCGTTTCCGAGTTGCGCCCGCTTAAATTGGCGCCAGCTTCGGGCCTGCGCAAGCGCGCCCCCGTCAAGATCTCAGCGGGGATGCGGGCCGGCGCGGATTTTATAGCCTTTCAGGAAGTTTGCATACGCGTTTACGCTGCCCGCAGGCATGGATATTCGCGCATTCTATTTACCGGAAATCACTGGCGTGACCGCGCTGACATGCCGAAACTTATGGAATTTATCAACAAGCTTGGTTTAAAATTCGGCCCCCGAAAAAGAAAAATCCGGGCTATACCCGGAAATTCCTCCGCGGCGTAGCCGCCGCGATCGCTGCCTGTCCATATTTACAACTCGATCCTGCCGTCGATGAACTTCCGGACCGGGGCGTCGAGCATGCCCGGAAGATACCGGGTTATCTCCGACTGGAACAGGGCTTTGGCGGCAGGAATAACCTCTTCCTCACTCCCTACGCGGCTATCAAAAGCCTTACCACACAAAGTCCCATAGATATTGCGGGAAGAGACTTTGTAATAAATATCCGTCTTGCCGCAGGGGAAAGTCCCGTAAATATTCCCGGTATCCGGCCGCACGTGGAAATCGAACTCTTTCCCGGAGATCTTCCCGTAAATATTCCCGGTGTCTCCGCGCACGTAAAAATCGCTGTCTTTATCCCCCCAGCGGCCATATATATTATTCGCGCCATCATTGAAATAAAAGTCGTAAGTTTTATTCCCCCACTCGCCGGAATAGTTATTGACCCTGGACGGCGCGGCCGGGGCAGGCGTCCCCTTGAAAAAAAGACTTTTGAAGGTCTCATCCTGGGATGCCCCTTCGGCGGCTATCTCGCTCTGCGCCCTGACCACCTTCGGGGTTTCAAAAGAAATATTTTCAAGCGCTGAAAGCGGAGAGGCGGATTTAAGGCCGCTTAACGCACTTTCAGAAGCGCAGACCGCAGATGCCGACGCCATAGAGATTATTGCCGCGATAAAATATCTTTTCATAAACATGCCTCCCTTATGCGCAAGTGAAAACTGCCGCTGTAAATAGTATACCTCCCGCGCCGGAAAGACGCGGGGGCCTAAAGCCCCTGTAATCCAGTCTTTTAGGCCCATGCACCTCTGGGCCTTTTGGCCCCGATGGTGATTAGATTCCTTCAGGCGGAGTTTTTTTAAAGCTCCAGTAGAACTTACCTTTGGAGAACCGGCTGGACACAAAGCCTTTTTCTATCAGCTTCTGCGCCGAATTCATCACCGCGTTCCCGTCCGAACAATCCCGGCACAGCACTATTTTCTTTGAAAGTTTAAGCACCTCGGCCGTGGAAACCTCTTTCTTTATCTTCAGTATCTCCATAAGACAGCGCTCGTTGTCGGAAAAGAACACCTTCCCGTCCGCCGCCGCAATATCGGGCCGGTTTACCTCGCTCTTTACCGGCTTAAAGCCTTTAAAACCCCAAATGCGCGCGTAGTTCTCGTCCACACCCTTGCAGCTTCCCTTGAGCGTGCAGGCGCGGCACGCGGCGCCGTAAACCTTGGCCACATTGGCGTTGGCGTCCAGGTCGGTCTTCTTGCCGTCGGGGGCGGTCACAACTGTGTTAAACAGGTCCAGGCCTATGGCCAGGTTTTTTCGCCCTTCCAGAAAACAGGGGGGCGTATTCAGGAATAGTATTTCGCCATGAAGGCCGGCCTTCTCCATAACCTCAACTGCTTTAATAAAATATTTTTCGGCCGCCGGCAGGCTCACGCCTATTTTTTCCGCGTTGGCTGCCATGCTGCCGATATAAACCGGATAGATGACGACAAAATTAGTTATCCCTCTTTCCACGAATGACGCGACGATCTCAGGAAGGCGGCTGTAGTTATGCTTGTTGATAAGGATGTTGGTGCCGATACGGATCTTCAACTTGCGCAGATTTTCAATACCCTTGACGGCTTTAAGCCAGGCACCGGGAACCCCCACAAGCTCGTCGTGAACGGCCGGTTCGTCGGTGGTGAACGAAAATTTGCAGAAGGTCAGTCCGGCCTTGACCAGGGCGGCGCAAAAAGCGGGGTCGGCCAGCTTTATCCCGTTGGTCTGCACCCGGATGAACCTGAACCCCACCGACCGCCCCAGAGAGACTATCTTCAAAATATCAGGTCTTATAAGCGGCTCCCCGCCGGTAAAACCCAGCCGGCGGTAGCCGGCCCTGAAAGAGGAATAAATATTCCTGGCTATCGTTCCGAAATCAGCGTTCAGGGATTTATCGAACGACCCCTGCGAACAAAAAGAACATTTCGCGTTGCAGTTGTAGTTGAGTATCAGCTCATAGCACTTTGAATTTTTCTTTTCAGCCATAGTTGCTTCCCGACAAGCGGCCAAGGATAATTATAGCCATAAGCTGTAAGCTTTAGGCTTTAGGCTTTAGGCCATAAGCTTTAGGCCATAAGCTATAGGCCATAGGCTGTAAGCAGAAATCCGAACAAAACTTAAATAATTACTTCAGCCTTAGACATTTTCCCGCTTATCGCCTATGGCTTAACCTGAAAACTTCAGTTGAAGTTTTCCGCCCGTATAACTGGCGCCCTTCGGGAGGAATACACCCCGTCGGGCCTGTCGCGCATAGCGCTTGGCCCTCCGCCCGCTTCGCGGGGAATCCTGCAGAATAATTTTGTTCCACTGATTTCTCTATGGGAATCATTCTGAACTGCAGGATTCGGGTTAAAGCGTATGGCTGCCTTTCTGCCTACGGCCTATAGCCTAAAGCGTATAGCAGGTCTTTTTTGCTTACGGCCTATGGCGGTCGCTACCTCTTTATCGGCCTCAGTTCCCCGTCTCCGTAATGCTTCAAATATTCAACCCATATGCCTTCACAGACATGGAGACGAGCGCAGCCTTTACAGACGGCCGTGCGCCGTCTGCCAACGGCGCTCCGCGAACCGATGGCGTCCGTGTTTTTAAAATCAGGTGCCCAGTGTTCGGTCAGAAAGTTGACCCGCTCGTTCATCTCGCTTATCTGCGCCTCATAACCTATAAAATGACATAGGGGAACATACCGGACTTTCCACTGATCAAAGCCGGCGGTGAGACCGATCCTGAGCGCCGAGCGCATATGCGGCGCGGCCGCCGAGATCCTGGGCACCAGTTCGTCAAAATCGTTCCGGGCGCCTCCGTAATTGGGATCCACAAAGATGTATTCCACATTGCGGATCCCCAGCCGGACATAAAATCTGGCTATTTCCGGAAGGGAGCGCATATTACCCTTGACCACTGTGGTATTGCCGCTTATCCGCTTGAACCCAAGCTTTTTAAGATTGGCCAGGCCCTTCTTCAGCTCCGCGAAGCTGCCCGGGCTGGCGGTCATTTTGTCGTGCACCGCTGCGGACGGCCCGTGTATCGAAAAGATAAGTTCATCTATTCCCGCCCCGACAATCGCTCCGGCCATGGACATATCAGAAAACACCCGTCCGTTAGTGGCGCAAACCACTTCGCGTATGCCTATATCCTTGGCGGCGCGAACCAGGGCAGCAAAATCCGGTCTTATAGTGGCTTCACCGCCGATGATCTCAAGGATATCCGCGCCTTTTTTTTTGGCCGCGTAGACAGAAGCAAGCAGCTCTTTGGTGGTCCGCCCCCGCAGGTTCCGCTTATCCGCGCCGATGCAGAACACGCAGCGGTTACTGCACGCGTAACCGGTGAACAGGACTATCTTCAGCATCTTTGCGTTTTCTTTTGTCATTTAAGAAGGTGCACGATGGTTTTATCGAAGAGAATCGAAATAACCGCTCCGGCAAATATCCATAACGCGAAAGGCCGTCCGCGCATCACTTCTATCTTGGGGTCCGGCATGGTCATCTTGGCCATCCAGTCTTTTATGATCTGGATCTGTTCCGCCGTAAGGCCGTCCTTAAAACAATCGTCGAACGCGCCTTCAAAAACCGGATTCTGCCTGAAGGTCTGCGCCGTTTTGGGCAGGAGTATCATACCCGGTTCCAGTTCCGAGGCCTTAAGGTACTGCGTGTCTTTATTTTCTATCAGGGCTTCCAAGACGAACCGCCCGAAGAAAAGCAACAGGCTGAACTTGACCACATTTGCCATGGCGTAGAACACAAGGCTGACCAGCCGGTCGTAAAAGTAAAAATAGCCGCCGAAGAAATATATGGCGTAGCAGGCCGTGGTGACATAAAGCCATTTCTTGCTCTGAAAGACCGAACCGATCTTGTCCCAGAGAAAGAACAGAAAGAAGTAAATAATATCAGGGCGGGCCAGAAACCTGGACAGCAAATGCCGACTTTCAGCGTTCATGATCTGTTGCAGCAGGAACAGAAAAGTCATATTGGCAATATACGCCGTTATCAGCCATCCGTTCTTCTTGTTATCACCTGCCATGCTTTTCATCCTGACTTTCAGGTCGGACCAGATACTTTTTAAAAAGTCTCCAAGGCTAGCCTGCGCCAGGCCGGAGGCGATAAAAGCGCCTATTGTCACCAGAGCTGCCGCGACGAAAATGTTTATCAGCAGGCTCAGGAATAGATAATTTGGAAAATTCTTGATATAGGGATTTATCAGCGGCAGCCAGGCCGCGACCAGTATAAAGAACTTGGCGTCGCCCGCCGGCCAAATCTCGGAATACCAGAGTATCACCCCGGCCAGGACCGCCCAGAAGAAATGCGCGCACCATAGGAGATAGAAGTTCCAGGTGAGGTAACTGGTCGCGGAACCGACTGACCCCTGATAGGTGTTCAGCATCATCACCCCCAGGGCCAGCAGCATCAGCTTGGCTCCGAGCGCCACTCTGGCGTTGGGGATCTTTTTTGTGGCTATATCGATATTTACAATGCCCACAGCCCATATGACAAACACGACCAGACATGAGAGACCGAAAAATTTCATAATGTTTTAAGCTCCGCGTCTCCGAATTCCTTGTAATATTCCAGCATAAGGCCCAGACACTCTTTTCTGGCTTTGCACCCGTCACATTTTTTTGTATAGATCCGGTCTTCAGCCGGCAGGGTTATCCAGCACCGGCTCCGCAGTTTATTTTTTATCAGGCATAGCGGGAAATGATAGAGCCTGAGATCCGGAAAGGTTTCTATCAGCGAGGCGGCGGCGTTTATCACTCTGGCCGAATCGGAAAGCCTGAGCGCGAGGCTTTTATGGTTTTTGAGCGACATTCCCTCTATCTCGTAATGAATGACTACCACCCTGTATCTGCCTGGGAAAGGCAAGTTCTCACGCAGAAATAAAAGTATCTTTGAGAACTCTTTGATATTAAGGCGATGCAGAACCAGCCTTATCTCAAGAAAAACGCCTTCCGGCCCCGCCAGCAGATTCTCAAGTCCGCCTACCGTTTCCCGAAAGGCGCCCCTTACTCCGGCAACCTTGTCGTGAACACGGGAGGAAGCTCCGTGCAGGGGGACGGCGACCGTCAGGCGCGAACCGGCCATCTTCAGAAACCGCCGCGTAAAATCCTTATCCGCGAAACGCCTGCCGTTGGAAAGCAGAGTGATGCTGACGCCGGGCAGCCTTCTTTTGAAATAAGCCAGCAACCTGAAAAAATCCGGGTGCAGCGTAGGCTCGCCGCCTGTGAGGCTTAAAAAATCCGCTTTATCGTTATTTTTGAGGTAGACCGGACCGAGGCCCTTCAAATAGCTTTCCAGTTTTTTTATCTGGCTTTTCAAGCCGTACAGAGCGGCTTCCTGAGCTGCGAACTCCGGCAGGTTTGTGCACATGACGCACTTATTATTGCACTTATTCCAAAACGGTATGTCTGGCATAAATATTACGGGGCATAAAGCGGAAAGAGTGAAGCGGGACTTCTTTGCGGCTGATCGCCGTCCGGCATGCCAGCCGTCAGCTTTTTTTCCCGGCGGCTGACAGCAGGGCCTTGGTGACTATAATGCCGGCGATCTTGGAATTTTTCTTCGCCAGGTCTATGCGGCACTGCTGGTTCAAAACCTCGTTCATAAACTCTCCGGCGGCTAGGTCCGAAGATTGGGCGCCGATAAGAATCTGCGAAGCGCTTTTACCGGGCTTGATCTTTATATCGACTCTGCCGGAAAACACGAAAGCGGCCAGCTTAACGGCTTCGGCGCAATAGATCCCGTTATCCAGGATAAGTTTTTTTTCAGGAAGTGAGGTCTTCATTTTGTCACCCATTTTTTAAGTATCTCCGCGTTACCGGGACTTTTCAAAAGCGTGAAAAGCGTGTCCAATATACCTTTAAAAAGCCCGCAGCGGTCGTTTGAGGGGATATTCCCCCACAAGGATCCCTGAACCTCGTAATTATACACGGGGCACACGCCGCAATAGGGCTTATAAGCGCAGCGGGCGCAGGCCGGCTGGGCCTCCAGATTTGATGAAACGACGCAGACCTTGGTGACCGGGTCAGTCATCACCTTTTTATAGCTATCTTTAAATACATTGCCTATGCGGAAGAGATCATCCCCCTCCCAACCAACCATGCGGCCCTCGTCGCAGGTATAAAGGTCGCCGTTATGATTGTAAGCTATCTGGCCGATGGCCGCTCCGCAGGGGCAGCGCGCGTCCAGATATCCCGGGTCCTGCAAATTTACTATCTTGTCCAGCATCATGGTGGCCATTTTCTCCCGGATAACCACGCCTTGGCGGTTAAGCTTGAGCATATAGTCAAGGCTCTTGAGGTAGAACGCCGCGAAATCCGCGGCGTCGTAACCGATGGTGCCCCAGAGCTTCCGCGCGTAACCGATGGGAGCGAGCGGCCTGACGAATATGTCCTCCAGACCCAGCCTGACATACTCGTCTATAATTTCCTTATGCCGCGGCAGCGAATACTTGGAGACGGTAAGCAGCGCGCTCGGCTTGAAAACCCGGTACTCCGGAACCTGTTTTTTGCATCGTTTCTGAAAATACTTTATCCATTTTACAGTGTCGGAGTGCGAATTCCCGGATGAACAAATCCTGTTCTTGTCGTGCAGATTTTTCGGGCCGTCAAGCGAAGTGCACAGGGAAACCTCGTTTTTGAGGAGAAAATTGGCCTTCTCCTCCGTCATGAGGCTGAAATTAGAAACCAGCGCCAATTTTAATTCTTTGCCCGCCGTCCCGGATTTTTTACGCGCGTATTCAACCGCGCCTTTAAGCACTTCCCAGTTCAGCAGAGGCTCTCCGCCCTGGAATTCTATGGTTATGCCCGGGTTGGGGGAATTAAAGGCGAAATCCACGCTTTTGCGCGCGGTCGCGAGATTCATGTCGGTCTTCTTGTCTCCCACGCCGGCCGCGCTGGACTGGCAATAAAGACATTTATGATTACACCTGAGCGTCATCACCAGGATATGCAGGCCGGGGCCGTAATTCAGGTAGGCGTTTTTCTTTTTCCACTTCGCGGCCAGGTCGTTAAAATCCAGGCGGTTCCGGATGAACCCTTTTACGGCCAGCTCCGCAAAAAGCGGATGGAGCTCGGTCATCCCGCCGACTGTGACCAGCGCGAAGTCCTTTTCCTTAAGCCACGCGTAATGACCTGAATCGTTGGTGAGCAGATAATTCGCGCCTATTTTACGCCACAAGACCTGCGGCAGCACGGAAGTTATTTTTTTACTTTTTTTTGCGGCCGTTTTTTGAGCCATATTTTTCTTCCCATGTCCTTGTGATCCCGAGCGGATCTTTGGTCTTATTCCCGGCAGATTCCTTTTTTATCTCACCCTCAACCTGCGCGATCAAAGCGTCCAGTTCCTTCTCCTGCTCCGGAGTAAGGCCGGAGTCCTCCTGCCTGACGCCGGCCGGAATTTCCTCATAGGCCAGCGCCTTCAGGATCATAAATTCCCGCAGATCGCGGTTGGCGTCAAAAATAGAGGCGCGCAGTTTTTCATCCTTAAGCTCTCCTTTAAAGCGCGCGCTGATATTTTTCGCGGCGGAGTTTTTGGGGACGAATTCAACAGTCACGCCTCCGACCCCCGGTTTTATAAAAACATACGCCGCGTCGCTTACGGCGTACGCGGCATAGCGGACGGCATCGAGATCGTAGTCCTTCGCATTTACTTTCACGCTCAAAGTTGTTTTAGTCAAACCACGCTCCTTTAACGGCCGGCTCGCCGTCAACCGCTCAATTAAATCTACAACAAACCTTGACACCGCTGCGGGTGTAGGGCATACGTACATATGTCCCCACGCCAGCCGCTCCGTTCTTGTACAGAAATCCGCTTACATATCCGCTGGAGTCGGGGAGAAAGCCGACCATCTGCTTGCGGACAACCCCGTCAGAGTCGGCCGGGCAGGACGCGGTGTGGGCGACGCGGCTGCAGGCGTCTTGTATAACCCCGGTAAGAGAAAAATCGCCGACAACCTCAAGGCGGCCCGCCTGAGCCAGCCACAGCCTGGCTGAATGATCCTGCGCCATATTCTGGCTGAAATCAACGCGCGGATAGCCGCCGCCAGCCCCGCCCAACTCTATAGAGCCGCCTTGATCTGTAGTAAGGGCGCCGCGGCCTGCGCCCCATCGCATTCCGTTGGAGACGCTTATTCCGCCGTCTCCCACTTCCAGCTTGACAGTCGCGTCACGTCGGCTGCCGGTGCCGTTATAGCCGGCGCCTACATTTATGTAATTAGCGACCCCGCCGTCCCTGGCCAGCAGGGTCTGACCGGTAGTCAGCAGGGCGGCGTATCCCCCGTAAGGCGCTGGATAATAAGTCGTCAGTGTTAAAGTCTCCGACCCCAGAAAACCGGGACGCCAGGCCAGAAAAAAAGCGGTCAGGATAAAAAGTGCTTTTCTCCCGGTCAGCCTCAGCCGCAAGGTCAGGATGTTTTCGTTTTCCATAAAACCCTTTGCCTTGAAACCCGCTAACACGCGCGCCTGTCAATTAAAATCTGCAGCAAATCATTATGCCGTTCCAGTCCTGGCCCTGAGTGATGGCGACGCTGTTCGTGGTGCCAAAAGTCTGGGTTGTGGGGAGATACCCGGTCACGCGCGCGACGCCGTCACCGTAGGAACCGACTATCTTCCTGGCAACCCCGTCAGTGTCGGTGGGACAAAACGAAACCGGGCCGGTGATGTAGGGAACCCGGCTGCAAACATTCTGTATGATCCCGGTGACGGCAAAGTCACCGACGACCTCAAGACGGCCCGGCTGAGACAGCCACAGCCTGGCTGAATAGTCCTGCGTCATATTCTGGCTAAAATCAACACGCGGGGTGCCGCCCGCCCCGCCCAGCTCTATTGATCCGCCCTGCTCGGTAGTCAGGGCTGAACGGTTAAGGCCCCACTGCACGCCGTTAGAGGTACTTATGCCGCCGTCTCCCACTTCCAATTTAACATTCGCGTCACGCCGGCTGCCGGTGCCATTATAGCCCGCGCCTATGTTTACATATGAGCCGGCCACGCCGCCATCCCTGGCCAGCAGAGTCTGGCCGGTGGTTAACAAATTATTATAACCGCCGTAAGGCGCGGGATAATAAGTAGTCAGGGTCAGGGTTTCCGAGCCGAGAAACCTGGGATGCCAACAGAGGAAAAAAGCCGTCAGGATTAAAAGCGCCTTTCCTTTGGTAAACCGCAACTCAAAAGTTGTGATATTCGTGTTTTCCATAAAATCCCCTTAGCGCAGAACCCGCTGCCACACATTTAACGGACACATCCTACGGGCTGCCATTGACCATAAATTATGAGGCGCGAACGAATATCGGTCGCACTCATATCTATATAATATAGTCTAATATAAAAACTGGCTCTTTTCAATGGCTATTTCGTACTGACACGAGCAGAGCAACCAGGGCATAACAAATCGTAAAAATGGCTTTTCAACCGGCGCTGCCATCAACTTTTCTCGTTTTTCGCTTCACGCTTCCCGGCTTAAGCCTCTTTGCCCAGGCCATTATAGCCTCTATCATGCCGGGCGTCTTTTCAGCCGTCAGCATATTAACGCCGTGTCCCCCGGCGCCGGCGCGAAAAACATATTTGATCCCGCTGATTCTGGCCCGCTCCGACAGATAATCAGCGCTCCGCCAGGAGTACTCGTCGCTCCTGGAGGCGGCGATGAACACCGGCACGCCGAAATCGGCCTTAAAAAAATCATCAATTCTTACGCCCGCGTAGACAAGTCCTGGGGAGAGCAGTATGACCCCTGCCGGTCTCAAGCCCTCTATCACGGCCTTGAGCGACAGGTTGGCGCCTATGCTGGCTCCGCAAAGCAGCAGCTTTTCCGCGGGAATGCCTTTTGTTTTCAGAAAACCGGCGGCGGCCCGTATATCACCGGAAAGCGAACTCCATCCCGCGGCGTCGAATGCGCGGTAGTCCGCCGGGGCCCCACCGCAATCAAGACTTCCGCCATGCCCTCTAAAATCAAGAGAAAGATAACCGTACCCCCTTTTTTTCAGTTCAGCCTCCAGCACCCCCCACTCGCCCCTTCCGGAACCAAGACCGTGGGCGTTCACGAACACATAAGCGCCGGTGGAAGGCGCCTGGTAAAAGGCCTCCAGGCGGCAGCCGTCGGAAGTATCAAAGCGCACTGTTTCGGCCGCGCCGGCCGGGAGGCATGCAAAAAAAATAAGGACGGCCATGCATTTAATAGGCCATGTCATAGCATTATCACCTTAAACCTGAGTTTGTATTTTTCAGCCAGGAATCCGGCCGCTGTTTCTACAATATCCCTGAAATTATCCCGGTCGGAAAAAGAATCGGCCAGAAAAAAGTCGGAACTTTCTATTATGACCGCGTAGCCGCCGGCTTTAATAAAGTCCGGCAGGGAGCGCAGGCAATCCAGCAGCGCGTCCCAGTTATGCCCGAAATACGCCGGAAACTTCAAACCGGATGCCAGGGCGGCAAGCAGGTCCGCTTTATTCTTAATTTTAGTTCCGTCCAAACGGAGCGTAAAATAACCAAGCGGAGAAAATAGTTTTTCTATTTCCTCCGCTTTCAGATCTTTTCCTTCAAGCCTCAGAAAAACTTCCCGGTCCGAAATCGCGTCGCGGGGGTCCATGCTCCTCTCTTCCTTCAGGGAAACCGCTCCCTTCCGGCTAACCTGTGTCTACTCAAAAGTTGATAAGGCGGAGGTCTCGGCGAGACATTTCCCATCGTTCTAGTGCAACTTTTAATGTCTCCCCGGCGACCTGCCCCACCGTGAAACTGGGGGCGGAAGCCGGGGTCCAGTGCAGTCTGTATTCATGGATTCCGGCTTTCGCCGGAAAGACGACTTGGTTTTACGTGGGCTTTTGGGCGTCTAACCTCTCACCACAGTTAATTGTATAAAATGCGCGTAATGGTCCGGAGTGTAGTAAAGTTTTTCGCCTCCACCCATGACCACGCGCTCCGAGCCGCGCTCGCCCATATCGGGTGAAACCTGATAGGTTTGGCCATTGATTACCACCTCATGCGGCGCGTTGCCGGTCAGGAGCGTATATTCCTTGTAGAAACCGAGGGGCTGCTGCGGCAGCTGTCCTTCCTTATTCTTAAAAATAGAACCATCCTGGGAATAAGGCAGAGGCACGTTGTTGTAAACATCACTGACAAGTTTAAGTATCGCTCTGACACGCGCAGCGTCTTCTACTTTAGGAGCCAGGTCGCGGCCAGGCTCTATGACCTTTCCGCTTTCAGAAAAGAAAGGTGCGGCTTCTATTTTTTGGCCGGCGATTATATCCCGGATGTCGGGGGAAGGGGCGATAGCGAAGAGGAGTTCAACCGCTGATGTCGGCTTTAAATCATTTGCGGAAGCGGTCCCTTTGACCCGGGGATCGGCGGCTCCGGCGAAGTTTGCCAGCGAGAACAATAGCACGGCATTCAACAACATCGCTTTTATTTTGGGCATTAATCATCCTTGATGTATATATTGTGAAAGCATATATATTCTATACGAATTCAGGATGTTGGTCAGGGCCTTAAGGCCCACTCCGGCATGGGCCCTAAGGGCAAAAGCGCCGGGTTTCAGAATTCTGAAACCCGGCGCTTTTAGTGAATAGTGGCGAGTGGTTAGTGACTGCACATCGGCAAAACGTCGCGTTAGAAATGTAAACGCAGAATTAAGACAGATACATTTTGGAGTGGGTGACGGGGGATCTGGGTTAGCGAAACCGTACCGGAGCTCGGCGCTTGCATAAGCGCGCCGAGCGAGGTCCGGAAGGGTGGGCACGGTGTGCCCCGACCCTGTTTTCGCGTTCCAGGCCCACGGCAGGACCCGCGAACCATTAGGCGATGAATGATTAGCGGAGGCGTTGGGCTGCCGCGCTGATTTGACTATTTACATCAGCTCAGCCACCAGGCCGGCCAGTTCGCTGCGCTCGGTCTTGGTGAACGTCAGGTGACCATAAAGCTTCTGCCCCTTGAACCGGTCCACGATATACATCAGACCATTAGAGGCGATGTCCAAATAAGGATTATCTATCTGGTACGGGTCCCCGGTGACAACAACCTTGGTCCCTTCTCCAGCGCGTGAGAGGATAGTTTTTATTTCGTGGGGCGTCAGGTTTTGCGCGTCATCCACTATCATGTATTGCTTAGGGAGCGAACGGCCGCGGATATGCGTTACGGACGCTATCTCAATTTTGCCGTTCTGCAGAAGATACTCGAATTTCTGCATAGCATCGTCCTGATGACGCTTGTCCATGATGAATTCCAGATTGTCATAAATGGCACCCATCCAGGTGGAGAGCTTCTCTTCTTTGGTGCCGGGAATAAAGCCAATATCCTTACCGACCGGAACGATCGGGCGGCAGATGATCAGCCGCCGGTAAACATTTTCTTCCACCGCTTTCTGAAGTCCGCAGGCAAGCGACATCAGCGTCTTTCCGGTGCCGGCCGAACCTATCATCGTCACCAGTTTAACGCTCTCGTCCAGCAGCAGGTCCATGGCGCATCGCTGCTCTTTATTCAGCGGCCTGATGCCCCAGGGAGAACTCTCGGGATTGAGCATCTTTATCACCGAAGTGTCTCCGGGCGACACGCGTCCCATGGCGCTCTTTTTGGGGTCTTCCTTGGCCTTGAAAACAACGAATTCATTGGCCACGAGGTCGGCGTCCGTGTTTTTGGCCGTCTTCTCCTTGTAAAACTTGTCCACGAAATCGGCGCTCTTTTCCACGGTGACCAGGCCGGGGTAGATCTCATCCACCTTAACTTTCCCGGATTCGTAATCTTCCGCGTTGACGCCCACCGCTTCGGCCTTAAGGCGGAGGTTGATATCCTTGGTCACAAGAATGGCGCTGTGTTTTTTCCCGTTATACCAGAGGGCGGAGTTCAGAATTCGATTATCCATCTGCTGAAGGAGAAATTCCTTGGGCAGGACCTGTTCGTGATCCAGGTCTACGATAAGCATGCCGCCGTTCTCCATCTTCACGCCGGCGTTAAGCTTTCCTATCTTGCGCATTTCGTCCAGACGCCGCGAAACTATCCGGGCCGCCTTACCGCGCTCGTCCGCTACGGATTTAAAGGTATCAAGCTCCTCAATAACAGAAATCGGCACAACCACGGTGTTGTCTTCAAATTTAGTGAAGGACATCGGGTCGTGGATTAGCACGTTGGTATCTAAAATGTAGAATTTTTTCATTTTTTAAGGTCTCCTGGCGATGTCAGGTTGTTAAGGCCGCAGGCTGTCAGTGATATTCATTTCCCGCCTGATACTACTCCTGCCCGCAACCTATCCGCCTTTCAGCCACAATTCTAGCATAAAACACGGAAATCAAGAAATTTACAAATTCCCGCCTAAAAATTGTAATATATTATAAATCTATCCAATACATATAACCTAATGAAAAAGATTTCACTCATCCTGCTTTTTACCTGTTCCCTTACCCCCTTCGCGATGGGCCAGGCTGCCCCCGTCCCCTATGTCGGGGCGCCGGCCTCCACTGAAGCTTTTAAGATCTCCGACCCCGCCGGACTGCCCGGCATGTCCGGGGAAGCCGAGCCCGCGGCCCCGGAAGCCGGCCCCGGGAAAGGGCCCTGGGAAGTGGGCGCCGTGGAAGTCAAAGGTAATATCAATGTAAAGTCCAAAGTCGTGATCAAAACCGGAAAGGCAAAAAAGGGCAAGCTGTATTATCAGGATTTCGTGAATTCCGACATTTCCACCGTACTGGGCCTCGGCAGCATGGAGAAGGTCTCCGTGGATATCGCGAACATAAACAACAAGCCGGTTGCTGCCAAGTTTCGCGGCGTAACTAGTTCCTCCAGCGCGGTGACGGTAACCTATATAGTCTCCGAAAAATTCATGATTAAAGAAGTGAAGATCGCCGGCGCGAAAGAGCTTTCCAAGGGAACCGTCAAGAACGAGATGAATCTTAAGGAAAAAGACTTCTTTGACGAACTGAAGATTCGCGAGGATATAACAAAAATCACCGATAAATATCACGAGAAAGGCTATATAGAGGCCAAAGCCGATTACGAGGTCAGCTACGCCACGGCCACCCACACCGCCAGCCTGACCGTCAGCGTCACCGAGGGCAAGAAAGCCAAAATAGCCGAGGTAACGCTGGAGGGAGTGACAGCTTTTAAAACCAAAAAGCTGGTCAAGAAAATGAAAAACCGTCCCAAAAAGATCTATTCGCCCCAGGACCTGGAAAACGATTTCAAAGAAATGGAAACTTTCTACAAAAACACCGGCTACAGCGAATTCAAACTGGAGAGATCATCAGTCACCTTCAACGAGGACAAAAGCCGCGTGTCGATAAAAGCGGTCATCAACGAGGGGCCGCGCCAGCATTTTGGCGTGACGCTGTTCTCCGGCAACACCGTCTACCCGTCAAAGGATCTGCTGGAACTGCTGGAATACCGGCGCGGGAAGCTGTTCAACCAGGAGAAATTCGACGATTCCATCAGAGCGCTGCAGGACAAATACGCCGATAAGGGCTACCTGAAAGCCCTGCTTAAACCTGACAAGGTCGCGAACTTCGCCACCGGCGAGCTTGATATAACTTTCACCATCACAGAGAATAACCCCATTTATGTCGGTAATATAGACGTCGAAGGAAACAAAGCCACCAAAACCTATGTCCTGAGGCGCGAGATCGTGCAGAAAGAAGGCGCGATATTCAGCTCAGGCAAGATCAGGCGCAGCCAGGAGAAATTATTCAACCTGGGCTTCCTGGACGACGTCGGCATAGCTATCAACCCCACGCCCGACCCCGACAAGGTAGATTTGGTTTTCGATATCGCGGAAGGCAAACCCGGCATGCTCACCGCCGGCGCCGGCATTTCATCACGGGACGGCCTGGTTGGAACGCTCTCGCTGCAGCACTTAAATCTTTTAGGCCGGGCTTACAGAACCTCCCTGTCCTGGAACTTCGGCAGCAGGGTGCAGGACTACGCGCTGAGCTGGTCCACCCCCTGGATCGGCGGCCACCCGACCACTCTGGGCCTTGATGTTTTTAATACCCGCCGCTATAAGCCGTACCGCGACGCGCTCTCCGCCTACACAGAGCGGCGCACCGGCGGCAAGGTTACGGTCGGCCCGCGCTTTGAGGACGACAAATACCGCCTCACCACTTCATACACCTACGAAAAAGTAAAGATTTCCGGCGTGGATCCGGAGTTCACTACCGAGCTGCCCGAAGGCACCAGCGTCACCTCATCCATCTATGTTGAATTCGCGCGCGACACCCGCGACAATGTCTGGGATCCCACCAAAGGCTCCAAGGCCTCGCTTGGCGTGGATCTGACCGGCGGCCCGCTGATGGGAGACGTCAATTACTATAAGCCCAGCTTCACCTACACCTACAATCTGAAGCTCTTCTCTATAGACGACTACCCTTTCGTCTTCGCTGTCTCAAATAAAGCGGGCTACGGCGCCGGCTTTGGCAGAACGCCCAGGCTGCCGGTATATGAACGCTATTTCCTCGGCGGCGCGGACACCATCCGCGGCTACAGCAACAACGGCCAGATCGGCCCGCTGAACGGCGGCACGATCTACGACATTTTGAACCTGGAATTTCATTTCCCGCTGGCCAGGGAAAAGAAGCGCACCATCGTACAATGGGCCTTCTTCATGGATATCGGCAATTCCTGGGACCGCTTTAACAATGTCAGCACGCGCACCGGCACGGGGGTCAACGACCTTAAAGTGGGCGCCGGGTTCGGCATACGTTTCACAACCCCGGCTTTCCCCATCAGGTTGGACTGGGGATACGGGTTCAACCACAAGGCCGGCGAACAGCTTTCCGACATCTACTTCACGCTCGGAAATCTGTTTTAGGAACCGTAGGACGGGATACTTTAGAAAACCAGAGGACTACCCGCCTAACAACCCGGCGGATCCGCCTCTGGCGAAGAGGATTGGAAATATGAAGAAGATATTTTTTCTGCTCCTTCTGTCGGCCGCGGCGCCGGCGGCGGCCCTGGAGCTCTCGCTTGAGGAGAATAAAGGCGAGTCAGGCACCGTCGGGTATGTGGATATAGACCGGGTCTTCAAAGAATACTCCGGCACACTTAACGCCCGCGAGGAATTCCTCGGAGAGATAAAGAAAAAAGAGGAATCCGTCAACCAGCGCAGGCACGAAATATATGTGATTAAGGCCGATATGGCCAAGCTAAGGCAGGAGCGCGAATTCGCCCTGACCCTGTCCTCCCTTCTCGCCACTCAGGAAAAGCTTAATTCCTCCGCGC
>SESG01026894.1_pt1 | contig 53358 bp, 62 predicted proteins | sample 3171421 | NCBI WGS metagenome assembly SESG01 (sample SAMN10866946, study PRJNA518727) | freshwater metagenome | biome: subpolar coniferous forest; feature: holomictic lake; material: water; isolation source: holomictic Lake 227, 6 m and 8 m depth | place: Canada: near Kenora, Ontario | collected...
TATACCCAGCTAAGATTGGTATAGTCAAGGGCAACATGAAGTTGGGTAAGCATATGCCCAACCTCAGTCAACCCGCCGTGCTCACCTGTCCAGGTGCGACTCCGTATTGCCAGGGTGCACCAGGTAGTGGCAACGAGAAGCATCCCTGCTACAACGACCACTCGCTGCACTACCCAAGTGTGCAGGAGAATCACGTTGGCAACTACAAGGCATCGTTCCTGCCAGACTACAAGGACGATCTCTTAGTACAGGTAAAGGACGCCACCCGGAAGCACAAGATCTTCCGCTTCCACCCAGAGGGAGACTTCTACAGCGTCAAGTATATCCACGATTGGATACACGTTGTCATTAGTTGCCCTGACGTAACTTTCTTCGGGTTCACCAGATCCTGGCGCGTTCCCAATTTGCTTCCGCATCTTGACATTCTGCGGATGTTGCCTAATGTTAGCTTGTATGCCTCCACGGATCCAACTACAATAGAGGGACCGCCTGACTGGAACTGGGCGGCGATGGGTGTTCCAGAAGACACTAGGTTTGAAGAGTGTCCTCATGCCTCTGGCGCAGTTGCAGACTGTGAGACTTGCATAAGATGTGCAGACACAACGATCATCCCATATTTCCCACTCCACTAGGAGGTCACCAGTGCTCATCATAAAACCCGAGCTACGTAAGTTCTTCTCTATAGCTGCGGAGGAACTGATAGAAATTGGCGAGGAGTTCCCCGCCCTGCTGCTGGGACTCCCCCGCGATCTACTCCCCAGCCAACCCATCCACTCCTGGGTGAAGCAGATGCCCCTGTATGTGTGGGACGGAAGTGTTAAGTTCAGGACGAGTTCCGTCAGCTACTTCTTTCAGTTGGAGGATTCGTCATGGACGGTGGTATATCCAGATATGGAGCAGGAGTGGATCCTCGCTGACTGGATCAACCCTGAGATCTGCTTCAAGAAGAAGAAGGACGCAACCTGGTGGTGGGTGGAGTTACATAGCCCACAGTTCGCCCAGGCTGCTTTAGTAACCCAGCCTTACCCTCACAAGCACCGGGCGATGACACCACCGCCCGTCATGGCGTCAATCAGGCTAGCGATGAAGATGAACCCAGAGCTAGCACTTGACGCCTACTTGACAATAAGCGGAGACTCACTGCCTACCGCAACGGCACTAAACAGTGCCATCACTTCTAACCTCAAGGTCATCTACACATAGAGGTAAGCATGCTACCCAACTCTCCTCAAATCAACTTCAATGTCACCAAAGAAAACCGGGCGGTGTTCTGGAAGCGCCTGAACCCCAGATTGTATACGTCTGCTTGCGTTGAGCCGCCTGAGTTCTGGGGCAGCGCGAGGGAGGACACCCCCTGGAACAAGAAGGTCATCTGGGGATTCAACGAAGACGGATCCCCCGTCACTACCTTCTATGATACCGGTGTGGTTGAGCTGCCCGAATACAACGCTGACATTGCAGACATGGGACTGATCAAGTCCTATTCGTCTGAGTTGAAAGAGTGGTTCTCCTGCAACAACCTGCACAAGCTGAACCGTAAGTTCAGGTTCAGCGGTCAGGTCCAGGCATGGAAGTCGGACTTTGGTGGGAAGACCATGCACAGGTTCCTTCGACCTCGCCTGGAACTTTGGTATTTCGTGGACCAGATTGACCCCATTGTCCTCGACTACGACACAGGTGAGCTAACCGTTCCCGAGCTTGGTGTGGACATGGTTACCCTCACAGAGACGTCCCTTGGATACATCAAGAACGGTGGACGGGAAATGCATTGGAAGGGGTGCCGAGGATCCCGCACCATGGTTGAGGCGAGTAAAGTGAAGCGGTTCCTGCACGACTCCTTTGCGATGTCGTATGCTGAAATGATCCAGCAGGACCGGATCACCACTGAGCGCGATGGCATGGTTGACACTAATCTTCCTATCATAGCTGTCCACGGTTGTGATTTATCCTTTCAAGACAAGGGAGATAACTGGTACATAGCCACCCATCTTCCGGAACCAAGGGATCTGCTCCGGAATGTTCAATCTCGCAAACAGCTTCCTAGCATCCGCATGAATGGCATCAAAGCGTCCTTCAAGGCGGGTATGGAGTTTGAGGGCATCGCCGACATCATCTCCAAGGAAACAAGTGTTCACCGCTCACACAACAGGCTCTTCAAGCGCGATGACTTCATTGCGTATCAGGAGTTAACCACCAACAAGTCCAACGTGATTGCAAGAATGCAGGAACTGATCTCCAACTACCAGAAGGAATTCGGCAAGTGGAAGCGCACCTTCGACAAGAGCCTGTGGGAAGACGAGACGAACAAGTTCCTCGCAACCAATGTGGCGCTTACCTACACCTGGGGAGACTGATCATGACTAAGTATAAGTTTGGGCTTATTCATAATAGCAACGGCGGCGTCAGAACCGTAGATAGTTATTATAATACTCTCTCAGAAGCTTTGGAGGTTGCTGGGCATCATATCGCATTACAGAATGTCCGCAACATTGAGATCTATTATGTAGATCCCAAAGAGAACACCGGAAGCTTCAACTACTGGTCGGACCGAGTGGTTAACATTGACGGCTCATGCCTGGAGAGCCACCTAGGTGGGCAGCAGAGCGAGTGCTGGACCGAACTGGAAGATGCCATGCAAGAAGTATCAGAAATCATGGAGGAGTAATATGAGCATCTATTGTTTCCACTATCGAAGAAATGTCCCTAACGGACTGAAACGCGTGGTGCGGTTCCTGACGGATGGTAAGGCGTTGGACTTCGGTCCCGCTGCGACGAAGCAGTGGCTAGCCTATTTCGGCAGCAAGCCAAGGAAGACGTTGATCCCGTCCACCGCACGAATCATTGAGATCACGGCGAAGGATGCTGACCTAGAGAAGGCGCTGTTTCGATGGACATACGATGACAAGGAGGACGTTGTCGTGTCTGTGTCTCTACGGAACATGTTCGTGATTGGTGCGTGGAAGTGCACCAAGCGTTACAGTCCCAGGAACCTTCAGCGTTACAGTACAACCTGCGAAGTCCCCATGGACATCGTTGCTGGTTGGAAAGAACTTGTCAAAGGAGTGGACGATGCCACAGCTTAACGCGAAGAAAATCGCGCAGCGTGTTGAATGGTGTGGCTACGGTCCAGCCCATGGATCTCGTGGCATTGTCAAGGTGCAGTGGAACGACACCATTCACTCTTTCCGCTTGACAGAGATGGTGAAATCAGGTATATTGAAGTACGACAACGATGTCGATCCGGAGCTTCAGGCGGTGGCAACCATCATCAGTAAGCTCCCCGGCAACACCCTATTTGAGGACAGGGTTGAGCTTGGCATTGATCGTAAAGCAATACTTCGGTGCCACTATCTATGGATGGATGACTACCCGAATAAGCAGCGTTACCTAATGGACATCGTCATTCGTGGCAAGCAACGGTGGCATTCCACCGGACTGGTTTCCTACATGGACAGGCAACACGATGACTTTTGGGTGAAGGCAGTCGAGATGCTGGACGAGTTCGCTGGTTCGACCAAACTCAACAGCCTGGACGAGAACCTAGTCAACTTTATCAAATCAAAGTGTGTGGAGGCAGAGTTTGGACGCTGAGAGAGCACTTGTTCCTAATGGGGTGGAGGGCGAGGCAGTGGTTTCTTCCCTGTGGAAGTGCGGTTATGTGCCGCCCAAGTTCACTCCCCTTCCTTGGACTGCTGGAATCATTCGTGGTGAGAACGCGGATGTCTTCAGTGCATTGGAAATGTACATCAAACAAATGGCAGAGCGTGGCGTTACCTACAGATTCGGGCTGTTTGGTCCACCTTCTGTGGGCAAGACTATGACCTCCAGGCTGCTTGCTCATGCCCTCAATCGCCCCTTTGCGGCGAGAGCGGCTGGCAACTTTAAGTCCATGGATGACATCGTTAACGTCTTGCGCTCCGCTTGCGGTGCGGCAACCGACACAGATCTGACTGCCTGGGTCGGAGAAGTCACTACAGACGGTAACGATTACGTTTGCATCAGTAAACCCGCTGTGATCTTCATTGACGAAGCACACGCTCTTACAAAGGAGGTACAGAACGTCCTGCTCAGTATCCTTGAGCATCCCTTCACATATCAGTACATGCAGGGGTTCCTCATTGATTTCAGGCACGTTAGTTTCATTCTCGCCACCACTGATCCGTCCGATCTCGCTAAGCCGCTACGAACCAGACTGATTGAGTCTACGTTCATGCCCTATTCCGAGACTACGATTGCCCAGATTGTGGCGTCAAAGTATCCGTCCTTGCGAGGGACGGGTGCGCACCTGATCTCCAAAGCCGCCAAAGCCATTCCTCGACGCGCCCTGCAAATGGGCGACGTCCTCCAGAGTAGCTTACGTGTTAAGGATGATTTGTTCAGGTGTTTCGGTGCCGATGAAGAGGGTTATGACAGAACGGACTCTCTCATTGTTAGCTACCTGAAGTCCCAGACCGGCAGCATGGCTAAGCTGCGTGAAGCCGAGCTGGTGTTAGCTGCACACAAGGCTGGCGGGAAAGTCTCCACTGGTCGAGTGTTGCATTCTCAGGCACTACTTGAAACCACCACCCCCTACAAACCAGTCGGTATCCAAGCAATCGCACATGCCCTAGGCTACACTGATGCCGAAGACATCTTCGCGAGGATCATGTGGCTGGAGACAAAGGGAATCGTCAAGCGTCTGCCCCCGCGGGGCGTCATCTACTCAGGAGTATAGAAATGCTTACCGAACCTATCAGCAAGTGGCTTCAGTCTGCCCTCAAGGTGTTCCCCATGCGCAAGTCAGTCTTTCGGGTTGAAGTTGAGCCGGGACAGACAAGCATCGTGTTCGCCGCCAAGGACGCCACGGGATCCTTGACGCTCAAGGATATGCCCGACACCGACAAGTCCCACATCCGCATCGACGGTGAGGACTACGTCATCTCACCCGGTCCTAGGGGAGTGGCTAAGCTGGCAACCTTCCTGATGGAGAACCCGCCCGTTGAAAGCGAAAGTGAACCAGAACCCGAAGTTGCTACAGTCGTAGCAGACACCCAAGAGGAGGAAGAAGTGGCGAAGACCCAAACCGCAGTTCCCAAGGCGAAAGGACGCCAGAAGAAGGTAGCCGCACCCAAGGCACCCAAAGCGCCTAAGGTTCCCAAGGCACGCAAGAAGAAGGAGCCGGTAGTTCGTGCCAAGAAGACTCCGCCCCCGGCGAGGGAGATTGTCGTTGCTGGCATCCTTGCTCGTATCGGGATGAAGGCGCTGCCCGAACTTGACACGCTGTTCCAGTTGGCGCAGTACAAGGACTTGCCGCGAGTGAAGATCTATGACCTGGCTGTGTTCAACCAGGTGGACAGCTTCATGACGGCAACCATCCTGAGTGGTCGTGCGCTGAATGAGATCAGTGATATTTGGACCACCCCGAACATCCTTAACACCCATGCAGAGATCCAGTCAGAGCGTGTGGTGCGTGTCGCCGAGGACGTCATCCAACACAAGAATCTCTTCCAGCCCATCAAGGTAGCCAAGCTGACCGATCTCCCCGAGAAGTACAAGGATGTCGATAAGGACGTCTATCAGGTCTGGGACGGGCGGCATCGTGTTGCCTTCTTTGGTCTGCTCTACGGGGCAGATGCGGAGATCCCGGTCATGATCAGCGAGATGAGCTACGAGAGTGCCAAGGCGGCTGCAATCACCGCCAATGACACTCGCGGCAAGCAGAAGACCGAGTCTGCGTTCCACGAGTTCTTCGTGGCAACGTCGCGGTTCGACAAGGGAGAAGACCAGTTCAACTCCCTGCGCGGCAATCCCGCCAAGATCGGCGGCTGGGTCATCCAGCAGTCGCAGTTCGATCCCGACACCCTGGTTCATGGTCACAACCTCCTCGTGACCGAGAAGCCCGTAAAGGGGACATACAGCATCACCCAGAGGGGTTTCCAGTCTGTAGTCACCACGGCTCTTAGCGTGGTCTACGAGAACAGCAGTAAGTACAAGACCGACTACAAGGGATCCTTGAAGATTGGCAACATGATTGTGGATTGCACCTCTCACCTCTACAACGAGATCGTGAAGGTAGACCCGCAGTTCATCATGGCGGCAAACGCTTGGACCTCTTATGGATCCCGTGCCTATGGTCGTTTGATCGGCGCGGCAGTGATGTGTTCTATCAAGACTCAGCAGAAGTTTGATCCTTCGGCTGAGGCGAAGTTGATTGCCAAGTGCATCGTGTCCTTCTTGAAGACTCCTGAGGGACCAGCCGCTGTTACCAACAGCAGCGTCGATGTCCTGGAGCCAGCGATCCGCGCTCATGCTATTAACAATGCACTTGAACTGCGCACCATTCCGGAAGATATCATCTCCGACTAGTGCGCCGATGCGAACCGGGGAGGGCTGGCTGTATACGCCCTCCCCGTCCTTACGACGCCGCCCACTCATAATGCCGCACAGAGGCTGACATGGCGACAAGTACCAGAGAACTCAATGAACTGGCGCATAACTTTATCAACGCATCCGACGAATCCGAATCCTCCAGGTTGAAAGATGACCTATGGACCGCGAGTCTCAACTATCTACAAGCGTTAGTCTTCCTCCCCAAGTATCGCAACTACGACGTCGTTGAGGAGTGCGTCGATAGTTTTTCATCTAACATCTACAACTGGATTGGCGAGTACAACCCAGGCAAAAGTTCCTACGCCAACTGGCTAAGCGTGAAAGCACGCGCCGCAGCCCAACATTGGGCGCGAAACAAGAAGTCCGCAGGGCGTAGACAGCAAGAACACTTGGCAGAAATCCACAAGTACCGACAACGATATAACCTGACAGAGCAGGAAGCCAGGGCGCAAGTCCTGATAGGGTTAACACCTGATATGCAGCAGAAGGTTGAGGCTGCTATGCAGGAAACCATCCCGCTCAGCCTAGAAGATGCCATTCCAGGTTACGACGAGAGTCTGACCTACAACGACATCATCGAGGATGCGGAGGCACTCAGGGCATTCGAACAGATATTCGACAACATCATCGACAGGTCAAGTGAGCGGCTACTGAATAACACCTGCCCTCCGCACCTACGCACTGTGATCGACCAGTTAACCCCCGCTGTAGGCAATGACATCTCCGATATTGATTTCGGCGAAAAACTGCCACTTCTCAGCAAGACCGTAAGGATACACTTGTCCTTTAGCTACCTGAGGAATATAAAGGCAGAATCTTTGAACTGTCCAGATCCTGAACCTTGACAGTAGTGTCTGATGAACGTACCTTAGTATTCCTACCTATCTAAGAGGACGCATCAAAGGAAGCGTCCTTACATCCAAGGGGAACGCAATGTACCGACACCCAGTAACCACCGACAAACTCCTGCAACTAACCTTACACCGCGCTAATAGTTGGTGTAAAACGACGCGTTTTCTGCCGGAATCAAGTGAGCCTAAGTCTCTTCTCCGCATGAGTCTTCGCTATGCGGCATGGCTGGCGACCATGGGCGTCTCCAAGAAGTTTGCTAAGTGGGTACTACCTATTACGACCAGTTCCGAACCGCTCAACCGGGCGCAACGGGTATTCGGCAAGGATCCCAGTCCTATTGCGGTTCTTGGTGACATACCCGTTGCAGCCTACATCCGGTTCCTGCTCTTCGATCAAGAATGGTCAGTTGACGCGGTGTGCAAGCATTTGGTGGACGAGCACGGTTACAGCTACAAATCAGCTAGACCGTCGATCTGCCGCATCGTACGAGAGAAGAAAGCAAATCGTGTTCTATTCAGCAAAGAAGCATTATTCACTGAGGTGATTTATGGTTAAGCCGACTGTAGACGAAGCATTTGCCAAGGACGTCCTGAAAGAGGTTGTGCTGGACTTCCCCGAGACTTTCAACGACTGGATCAGCATTCAGACTCTCGCAGACGAGTACCTGCACCAGTGGGACCGGATGCGGTTGGACGAGAAGTATGGTCAGGAATCCCGCGCCTTCTCGTTGGTGCTTGCTGCGAAGACTACCGCCTGGTTGCAGATCCAGGGCAGCACCGTGGAGGACATGGAGGTTAAGTACCGCAAGGGCATCCCCGACTTCAGCCCCAAGGACTACCCCAATGCCCTCCTAGAGCTGGGAACCATGCGTGTAGCGATGCGTAGCTGGAAGGAGCTGGCGGCTACCACCTGGGATCTGACCAAGAAGGTGCAGAACGCCTGGGCTACGTTGGAAGATATAAATTCACGGTTGGTTTCTGCGCTGGCGGCGGTGGTGTTCTACCGGCAGCAGTGCATTGAACTTCGCCACAGGTTGGATACCCACAAGATCAAGGTGACACGCAACCTTGACCCGACCAAATCGCAGATCAAAGCAATCATCACCAAGACTCCCGACTCGATGGTCGAGATCACCAAGCTGGTTCCTATCCACAAACTGCTATCAGTGGAGGAGTAAATGCCCAAGATCATATCGAAGATCCCTAAGACCAAGCACCCCATTGAGTTTGATGGGCTGTACAAGGAATACCTAACAGAAACCGGGATGGAGGATCCCGATTCCTCACGAAATGCCATGGTGCGCATTCTCCGTGAAATGCAACCGTGCGCACTGGCTGACCTCACTCAGACGCACATTCATCTTGCCATGCAGCGGCTTACCGCTTACGGATACAATCCGTCCTACATCTCCAGGATGCATCGTGCGTTGCTTGCGTTCCTAACCTATGCCCGTCAAGCTGGCGGCATTGCTTCCAACCCGGCGCAGAAAATAAAGCCGCCGAAGAACGACTACATGTTCATCCCCAAGACCGTCGAGGAAGAGCTTCAGGTCAAGTTTCACGATTACATGCTGACAAACGCCACTCACGAGCAGTTGATCCTGTGGGCGGCGTTTGTCCGTGGTGCGCGAATCTCTGAGGTAGTCATGGCGAAGATCAGTGACATCCGCCTTGACCTCAAGGAAGACCAGCCCTACCTCAAGGTGCATACCAAGACCAGACCGCACCTCATGCAGCTTCCTGTGTGGCTTACAGAGACACTCAAGGCGGTTGTCCTGGCTGCTGGCGAGGACACCGACCAGTTCATTTTGCAGTTCCCGGCTTGCAGTAAGACTACAATGCTGGTGCGCACATCCTACGCACGTAACTTGTTGAATCAACTACAGAAGCGTTGTTTTGGGGAGGTCAAGTTCCGCCCCAAGGACATGCGATCAGACTACATCACCCGCTACTTGGCAAACTCCAAGGATGCCAGCGCGTGTCTGGTGGTAGCTAATCAATGTGGGAACAGCGTAGACGTAATCCAGAAGCATTATTATGACTTTCTGTTCCAGCCAAAAGACATGAAGGGATTGCTTTGACGATCAGGACGCACATTGAGTACATTCGGAAAGACCTCTACGATTACATGTCGGAGCTATCCGAAGACTACTGGTGTGCGTCCTGGCTGATGAGCCTGGAATGGACCTTATGGGAACACCTCCGCGCCACAAATGGCGGTGATTGGAACATCCCCAAAGAAAAGCTGAACCATCTTCGTGAACTCTATCAGGCAGCAGGAGGCTGGTGGGTTTGGCGAGACACTGACAAAGATCCCGTCTTCCTAACTAATGAAGAATGGCAGGATCTCATCATAGAAAAGGAAATAAATTGCGTAGATTCCGAAGCATCATCATAACCCTACTGGTATCCACGATAGCCCTTACTGGAAGCGAATCCGAAGTTTCCTATTACGGAACCAAGAGTGACGGATATGCCGGTAAGATCACAGCCAGTGGCAAGTACATGGACCCATTAGCTTACTCTGCCGCCCACAAAACCCTGCCCTTCGGCACTATCCTGCGGGTTGTTCGTAAGGGAACGACTCGTGCGGTGCGCGTAATTGTCACTGATCGTGGTCCATTCGTTAAGAATCGTGACCTCGATCTGTCCTGGGCGGCGGCGCGGGATCTGAACATTCTCAAGGCGGGACACGCTCTAGTAACTTACACCGTGATTGGCTTTACTTCTGACTTTCGAACATTCGGAGTTCGAAGTAAGGCTCTACTTGACCGTACCAAATAGGAGGTCGCGTGAGCAAGAAAGAAGAGAAGGACATGAAGTCTGCCTACCTAAAGTTCTGGGAGCTTAACAACCTCCGAGAGCAGACAGCGCTTAGCTGCCTAGGTGTGTTGGAAGAGTGCGCCGAAGCTGACGCCGACACACAAGCTGCGGCTATGAAGGTAGTCCTGTTCATGCTGCGGAGAAGCGAGGACATGCTATGCCAGAGCTAGATAGCTGCCCTGCTTGCAAATGCACCTGGATTGGTGCGCCCGTCCCTGAAGAATCTAAGGAGCATTACGGAACAGCAACCCACTTCAAGCTAGTGATAGGCATCTACGACCTGGACCAGGATATGACAACTCGCTGGAAGTGTCCTGAGTGCAACTCCGAGTTCGATAGATTCACGATGAAGGCAATACCCTGCCCCGATTGGACTAAATTTCCTGGTGGTAAGTAATATCAGGAGATAGAAATGTATCGCGCACCCGAATTTCTATGGATCATGTCAGACGCCGTTCTTCTGATATGGACACTGCACCTGTATTTCTCTACCCGCAGGAAATTGAACGACATTCAGATCAACCTTCTACTGCTACACCGAGAGTTGCTACAAATGCATGTACATAAGGACTGCACTAATTTCAAAAAATAATCCCAGCAGAGGTTCTATGTCACTGAATTTCATTGCTATCGACACAGAAACAGCCGACTTCTGTCTCAAGAACGAAGATGGTTCGCTTGATCCTACCCGTGGCACCCCAGATCGTGCCTGGACTAGACTCATTCAGATCAACGTAAACGGCACTGGTGCGGTCTATTACGACCGTCTTGATCCTGCTGGATGGGCTATTGGCATTGAGCGTCTGAAAACGCTTGCGGCTGATCCGTCTTTTGAGTGGGTTGCGCAGAACTGGTCCTACGATCTGCCGTTCCTCTGGAAGTTGGGAGTGTTCCCCACTAGGCTTTTCGACACCAAGATTGCTTACGAGATATGCCATGCCGGATTTCCAGGTCTGAGAAGCAGTCTTGACCAGATCATGCTGGCAATGGTGCGAATCAATCCCTACAACGAGATCCTGCGCCCAGAGTTGGACCAGGAACGGCTTTGCAAGCTGGCTGCTTGGACGGCATACGACCTAGCTCCCTTCGGCGATCCTCCACTTAATCCAGCACAGATTGACCAATGGCACTCAGCAACGCTGGAACGCACCAAGAAACGCCTCCAGCTATCGGATTGGGGTTCCCCTACCCTCACGCCTCAGCAGCTCACCTATGCCCTTACAGACGTCGGCAAAGAGTTCGTTGACACCTACCTGGCGTTGGGCAGGATGATGCGTCAAGAAGGTCACCTGAGAACGTTCGGGCTGGAGATGGATGCGCTGCCGGCATTTGTGCGGATGACTGCCCATGGGCTGAAGTTCAACATGGATAAATGGCGCACCTTCATTGATGATCAGAAGACCGCGCTGGACCTTATCGAGACGGAGGAGAAGCTCCTGGTCGATGAGTATATGCAACAGGAGTTCCCAGAACGCTACATGATCACCTTACGGCGTAAGCAACCCAAAGAAGGCAAGCCAGCCAGGATAGCCAAGGATGGGCGGGTCATTCGGGAAGAAGTGCTGCCACAGACGCTAGGCGATCTCTTCGCCATCCAGCCAACACCCAGACTGATTCCCTTCAACACTGTAACGAAGCATCTGCTATCACAGGAGGATCCAGCCAACGACTTGCGTGTGGGCTACCTTGTAAGATCCGAAATGGGTCTGATACCCGGAGAGACTTTCAACCTGACAAGCGCACAGCAAATGCGTGAATTGACGGATGTTCTGGTTCGCAACTACGACCCGTCTGAAAAGAACACCAAGTTTGATGACGAAGAAGTCACCATGCTGATGGAACTTGCAGAAACCAACGGCTTCGATGAGTGCGTGAGCCTACTGAAGCTTCACCAGCAAGCGCAGGAGTTCCGCAAGCTGATCTCCACCTATGGAGAACGCTTCTGGCGGTGGGCTGACACAGGCGGCTACATCCACTCATCGTTCTCTCAGACCAGGACGGACACCGGACGGGTATCCTCGTACGAACCTAACGTACAGAATATTCCCAGATCCCTTCAGTCCTTAACTTGGTCTTGCGAAGAAGGTGAGGTTTTGATTAAGGCGGATTACTCTTCCCAGGAAGGGCGAGTAGCCATGTATATCACTGGACAAATGGATGTTTACAATGCCATGCTTGATGGGCTTGATTTGCATTCAATGTCAGCCAGCATTGCGTCTGGCATTCCCTACGACACAATTGTCGATAAGCGTCCAGGAAAACACAAAGTCAAGCCACAGTACGAGGGTTTGCGCACACAATCGAAGGCTGTGACATTCGCACCTCTCTATGGTTGTACTGCAAATAAACTTGTTACGCAGATGGGGTGGACTCACAAGAAAGCCAAGAAGTTCATGTCGGACTATTGGAGCAAGTATGCGATGGTCAAGAAAACAATGGACTCTCAGGCTAAGACAGCCTACTCAAATCTGTATGTAACTGATTTGTCCTGGGGCAGAAAGCGGTACTTTGGCACAACTGGAGAGCAGTTAGCAGAACTCGCACAGGGTAAGACCTACGAGGAAGTTTGCTACGGATGGCGCAATCAGGCATACAACTATGCCATGCAGTCATCTGGCGCAAGTATGCTAAAAAAGGCACTTAAACTGCTTGATGATTGGGTTGAGGAGCATCCTGAGTTTGGCGCGGTGATTCGCATTACCGTGCACGACTCCATCATCATGACTTGTAAAGCGGAACACGCACAGGTTGTAGCTAACGTACTCAAGACAACAATGGGTTACGCAGCAACAATTGTTATCCCAGGAATTGAGATTCCTGTGGACGTTGACATCATATCCGATCACACCGCTCCTGCGGTCTTCCCGCTGAGAGAGCAAACCAAGGAGATCTTATGACCAAGGATTCAGGAATGAAGAAGATGTTAGAGCAGGTTGTTGACAAGGTTGCGCCGTGCACTGGCTGCGGAAATCCTGGAAAGAACAAGATCATGTACGCAGCAGACGCTGAGTTCCTATCCAGCCTTGGTCTGCCCCCAGGTCGCAAGGTCATCTACCTTCTCTGCAATAAGTGCGCTAAGCGCATGCTCACCAAGGACCAAGCCTTCATCAAGTTCATCGACAATCGGATCGAGGACTACATGCGTACATCCTCGCCCAAGGAAGCCAGGTATCACATCACCGCTTCTGGAGATTTGATTGACAGAGAGGCGGTATGAAGGCACCCCGCAGCAAACTCACTTGGGGTAAAGCAACGCGCACCATTCGATGCAAGACCTTAATCTTGTATGTGGACTACTTTGAGAACAGCGCCTTCACTGTTACCCTCGCACCGTTCTTCAGAGTAGTGTCATACCAGATCAGGGATGACTCCATGCGTGAGTCTGGGTTCATCCATCTCAAGGACGCAGTTATTCACTATCGAAGCGGAGGAAACAACAACCAACCAGAGGGCGTCCTGCCTCGTAAGAAGGAAGATCCTCAGGGAGTAGAAATGTGGGGATTGGAGTTCCGCAATAAAACGGTAGGCTGGATGGAGTTGGCGTGATCCTTCTCGCAGTGCTTACCTGCGCCCTTTTAGTCACACTGAGTTCTCTTGTGTGGCTAAATTGGCGTGTATTCAAATATTTGCGTGAGACTAATATCGCCCAGCAGGACAACCTCGTCGTAACTTATCGCCGTGGTTTACAAGATGGTGTTGATATTGTCATGACGCGCTTAGCCAACGAAGTTAACACTCAATCACTTATGCAATCTAAAACAACAATGGACAACTAAAGGAGCTTTTATGTCCAAATTTGAGACTGCCGCAGACCAGCTTGCTGCTCTTCGTGCCGACTTCCCTACTTCCCAGGTCAAGACTCGGGAAGAGCGTGGAGAAACCCTTCACTACCTCGATGCGCACACTATCCAGAACCGACTCCTTGACGTCATTGGTACCGGTCTGAGCATCAGCGCGAGGGAAGTCCGTGAGCATCGAGACAGCACCGGCAAGCTCCGAAAGCTGAACGTAGAGGTCGAACTCCACCTTCGTTGGGTGGATGGCACCTACTCTACTGTTTCCGGCTACGGCAGCGCTGATGCCCTCTACGCTCGTGCTGACCCAGACAAGGTGGTCAACGACTACCTGAAGAGTGCCTACACAGATGGGATCAAGGTCGCTGCCTCTAAGCTAGGCGTCGGGCTAAGCCTCTACAGCAAGGAATACCGGGACAAGCTCGGAGATGCTGGAGAAGAAGAGACTGTGTCGATTGACCAGGATGGCGACGTTGCCATTCACGCCGCTATCCCTGTCAATCCTCCCAGCCGCTTCCGCAAGGGCAAGTGATGGGCGCTTCGGTAGATGCCCTGATCAAGGAGTATCAGAAGAAGTATGGCGAGGACGCGATCTTCAACCTTGGGGACAGTGAAGACTCCCTCAAGGTTGAGCGTCAAACCACAGGCATCAGCACACTGGACGCAATGCTCAATGGTGGACTCCCCAAGGGCAAGGTCATCGAGATCTCGGGCAAGCCTGGTTCCGGTAAGACCTCCCTTGGTCTGTGCATGGCTGCGGCTGCTCAGCGAAGCAATCCAGATAAGGTTGTTGTCTATTTCGACATAGAAAATTCCATCGATGATCAGATCGCAAAGTCCACCTACAAGCTAGACCTGAAGCGTACGAAGATGGTGCGCACAGGCGGTCAGAACCTAGACGCGGAGAAGATCTGCGACATGGTGGCTGAACTCGCGTGTTGTGACGATGTTGCTCTTGTCATCATGGATTCCATTGCCGCCATGCCTACTGAGCAGGAGACGAAAAAAGACCTCACAGAGGGATTCCGCGACAACAAGCCCATCCTACTCGGGCGGCTATTCAAGCGGCTCACCAGCCGCAAGATGACCTCCTGCCCAGTTGTCATGATGAACCAGTTGCGCACGGTTCAGAATGCCTCGCCGGGGATGGATCCCTACTACTCTCCTGGCGGTAACAGCGTGGAGTTCTACACCAGCTTGCGGATGCGCTTGTCGCGCTTCAAGTCAGTGGAGAACGGATTCTTTGTCCAGGCTAAGGTCCAGAAAACACGCTACAGCCGTCCGAAGTCGGTGTGTCAGTGGTATCTCGACTTCAGCGCCGGCATCGATCCGATCCAGGCGGTCTTTGTCCTGGCTGAGCAGCAAGGAGCAATCCTGCGGCGTGGTGCCACCTACACGCTCTTCGACCAGACCTACAAGGGCAAGGAGGCGGTTATGGATGCGCTTCGCTCTACCCCTGCCCTACTGAAGGAACTGGACGATCAGCTTGACTACAGCCAGACCGACGTAGACACTTAGAATACCTATTGGGTGGAAGTGTAAGCACACCCAACGAGGGCAGTCGCCCCCAAGCTATCGTGGCTTGGGGGTGTTTTTTTATACACTACTCGGTTGCTTTAGCGAACTGTCTTCGGATGGCAAGAAACCACAGAAAGGATTCACGCAGCACTCCGTGTGTTCCTGTGTTTTCATCGTGAGCGTCATCTGCGAATTCATAAGGCATCCACCGCTCTGCTTCCCACCAATTTGGGCATGAGTCATCGGGCAGTTTCATTAGGTCTGGAATCTGCCACCAGCCTCTATCCGGTCTGTTGGTGCCACACCGAAAGTTCCATTCTTTTCTGGGACTGATGACTAACTGCTCACCCGGGTCAAATTGGAACCAAATGGGGTCGTGGTTTGGGTCATTTGGATTAAACAATACCCAGCACACTGCATTGTTATTTTCTTGGTTTAGGAGGGATCGCTTGGTATACCCAGCAAGAGCTGCGGTCATCCTGGCGGGAAGCCTCGTCTTGACGTTGCCCCGGTCCCGTTCCGAAAACTTCAACACATCCGACATGGGTTCTCCTGGATAATCAAAACCCCAGCGTGATAGGGGATGGGGTTATGTTATTAGCGTTTGAATCCACATCCCCGTCTTCTTTTTTGGGTCCATCCCCACCGGAGTGGGGAGCAGTGCTGGGGATGACTCAACAGTGTTGGATGGCGCGGAGACAATACCAGTGTATCAATCCGGTATGAGTAAATATTGCACTTCAACGGAGCCGCACCACCCTGCCCTGCCGTAAAACAACTACGATCCGGATGCCAAGCACCTTTTCCACAGTCGCCAAGAAAGCGCTTTCAAGGGCTGCGTTTGCGGATCGGATCATCCCGCTAACGTCATTCTAGAGCATGGAGAGGACAGCGTCAAGGTTTTACATGTCAATCGGCGAGACTCTTCCAGGGTTTTCTGTACTGAGGCAAATACATCCCTCATTGAGTTGGTGGCGTCAATAGAATCAAGAAATGTCTGCACGAATCCTACGGCTGGCTTACCAGTGAATTCAAGTGCTTCAGAAGAGATCAGAGCATGATCAAGGGTATACAAGGGATCGGGGTGAGTCTTCTGTATTTGCCGTGCCGCTAGTCTTGTCGCTTCACTTCCAGACAACACCAACCCTTTTTGAATACTGCGCGGGAGCCGTGTTAGCTGAAACGCATTCCGAAGACTTACTCCGCCCTTCAGCAAAAGGTGCACCAACTCTGGCGTCCCCTTCTCTAGGATCTCCCTGGAGTAAACGCTAGGGGACAAGGACAGGGGTGTCCTCGTTTGGTTGGCGGTAATTCGTGGTGCGGTTGTCATCGTGTCCTGCATTGAATATGTCGGATCGATTAGAGTGTAATGTCGATCCGACAGAATGTCAACGCATTTTCTTGCCTTTCTCAACTGTTATTGTGCAGAGGCTAAGATGCTTGAGGGATTCTCTCAACCCCTCCAAGCCGTTCTTGTCAGCAGCCTTCTTTATGGCTATCGCCTTCTGCACCATCGCTCGGGTTATCAGTGGTAGGACTGGGTTCATTCTTGGTTGCTCCTGCTATCTTTTTGGCAAGGGATCTGAGGTCGGATTTGAGATCGTCTAGTGCGGATTTTGTATATCTGGAAAGGGATTCCAGCTTTTCGATCCGGAGAGTCAGAAGTACATACTCGGTCCTGAGATCGTCTAGCTGTTTTTTTTTTCGACACCATGCTATTCCTCTTCTCCCTCGCCCTCTCCTGATAGGTAGATTTCGAACCCAGCACAACCGTCTGCGTGACTGAGCGCGATGAAGCTGCCCAGTTCCACAAACATGGGATTGAGCCAGCGCAGACGCTCAACACTTTCCTCAGTGAGGGGTGTTCTTTCCTCCCCACGGCACACGAACACATCCATCATCGTTGGGTTTTCGGGACTGCGTCCGAAGTACACGCCTGTGATTCCGTTGTCATCTAGCAGCATAACTTTCACAAGCTCTTCAACGGATTGCTGTGCGGCTGATAACATCTTCTCTTCGATATCAATTTTGATCTGCTGTAGGACATTAAACTCTGTCCAAGCTGGTGCTAGGTTGAACATGCGCTACCTCTCCAGCGCAAGTTTGACGATCTGCATCACACGCATTGCATGTTCGTCGTCAATGGGTTTGATGAGGCGGGAGATGGATGCTATGACCAGTTCCTGGATGGGCGTCATGGTGTGCTTGCTGACTCTGGGTGGCGGGGCTGGTTCTTCATCTGGCACCTGGTATGGGTGCGTGGAGATCTTGGCGGGTGGAGCCTTCTTTTTGGGTGGGACAACGGCTGCAATAGCGGTGTGCCTTCGTTTCATTCTCAGAGCTTCTTCTTCCTGGGGGAGAGTCGGCATGTCATCCGGAATTACTGCTCCCAACTTTTTTATGGCTGCGAGTTGGTAAGAAGCTGGAATATAGGTTCCCGCGTAAAGCTTCATGACATAGTCGGCGGATCCCATCGCTTTTGACATGTCCTTCCACTTCAGCTTCTGCTCCTTCAGCTTCACGTTCCAGGGTTTTGCCGCCATTGTAGGCTCCTCTAGGACTGTCTCTGGTTGGACTTCAACTGCTAATTTTGCTGCTTTTCTTGCTGCGATTCGCTCCTGCTTTCGGATAGACGCACCTGTAGGTTTAAGGAACTGATTGCCTAGTTCACTCTTACTCCGCTTGGGTTCTAACAAATATTGCTTCTGTCCGTCTTGGCTTTCAACTGGAATGTCCTTGATGAGTTCTTCCATCTCTGACGCGGTGAACTTAGGCGTAAGGAACGACACCACCTCCGCTGGCGTCTCCCCCGCGAAATCCTGAGTGACTAAGGTTCGATTGCGAGACAGGAATAGCACAGTGGTGAGGAACAAAGGAACCCATCCCTTATGCTCAACAGGACCGGGTCGGTATGGCAGCTTCTTTAGAGGCTTCTTAGGCTTAGGAAGGTTAGCCCTAAGTTCGTGTTCTGGTGCTAAGAATTCAAACAGCTTGACCACTGCCATCCTTCTCGGTTATTGGTTATCCGGATTCTGCAAATAATGGATATGACTCTCCAGGTTGTCTATGTGGTCTAGTAGCCTGTCGCACTCTTCCCAGGTGAGCGGGACTTTAGCCGCCATCTTTTGCATGATCTCTGTGCGTTCTTCTCTTGTCAGTAATTGTGGGATTTTGCTCATACGATCTTTGCTCCTCTCCAGAAGGGGTTGATCCAGATTACCTTACGCATACTTCTCTGATGTCCATAAGCCTGTCTTCGGAAGAATCCCTGAACGTGGTGTCTAACTGGAGATTGACGCTCTTCTTCATTGATCTTTGGAGCGTGAACAAAGCATCGCACGCCCCAGTCCTTCCTCAGTCTAGCCTGGATCTTCGCGGCTTTGGGACTCAACTTGCCGGGACGAACACCAGGAGGTGCCTTGTCAACTGTGAGTCCCTTGAACTGCTCCGATCCCTGTAGCATGACGAACTTGAATAAGAACTCCAGCGTCATGCGGTTGCGCTGGATCTCCCCTCGTATCTCCTCGGGATTCAGAATGCCTTTCACATAGGCAATAGAGTGATCGAACATCTCGGCTTCGACACGGTTCCCCGCCAGATACGCCCTCAGCGCTTTGGCGGCACCCTCACGTTCAAGGCTGGCAATCAGTTCGGGACTCACAGTCTCCATCAGGTGCTGCGCCTGGTGCTCTGCCCATTCAGACATCGACTCCATCATGTTTTCCAGTCTCATGTCGGCGCTGATCTTGAATGTTCCAAAGGTCGTATTGTTGATTCCCTTGTTTATCTCGTCGCGGGAGGACGCCAACCAGTAGAACAGATGCGTGTCTGCGTCATCTGTTAGACCGTGCTGCTTGAGCATAAGCCTACGTGCAATGGGCGTTTTAACCCTCGCCAGAATCAGATCTTCAAGCCAGAACTCCTCGCCAAGAGTCTTCATTTTTATATGTCCGGTTGGGACTTTTAGAGTGAACACATCCGGCAGATCTTCAAAGATCTTCAGGTCCATCCATTCCAGGTTGGTAGCTTCCAGCATGGAGGTAATTTCATCATCCAGAAAGTATGTCTTGTGGTTAGGATTGGCGGCTAGATAATAGTTAACCTTAATCAATTGCGAGGTTACTGGATCGCAAGAGATATCGTGGTGCGTGCCATCTTCGCCAATTCCAAACACCACTCCAACAGTAGTAAGCCCTGTGATGTTCTTAGCTCCGTAGTTCATGAAACCAATCAGGTCGGAATCGCTATAATCGAACTTGAACCTATGCCCTTCAATATGCGCCATCTCGACCATACCTGTGAACAGGAGGTGGCGGAATATCGACTTGTCCTGCGGACAGAACAGCATCTTCTGGAACTCTGGCTCGTCCTCTATTGACTTTCGAAAGTCAGACATATCTGGTCCTCACAGCAGCTTGTGCGCACGGGCGTGACAGTAAAAGATCCCTGCTACCACTTTGGCGGGAGATACCATTCCAACTCCAGCAGCTTCTGCCTCTCGCACGATACCCATGAGCTTGTCGTATTGACGCGGTTCGATCTTGGGAGTTGTGTTCGTGTTGCCAGCCTTCCGCAGCTTGGCGATCTCCCGTGCTCCCAGCATCACTTCGAACGTGCTCAGCTCGGTGTCGATTGCATCGCGGAAGAACTTCGGCACACCACCAGGTAGCCTACAGATTGCTAGGTATAGCTCCCTAGGAATAGATCCTGCGACCTGGATCTTGCGTGAGCTATTAAATAGATTCGCCAGTTTATCAAGCGAGTTTTCGGTAATGCCGTCATCAGCATCAGCCGCCATCTCTCCCTCTACCGGGGTGGGTGGCACCTCAGGAGCTGTAGGAGGCACCACAGGCGGCTTCGGGTCGCCCAGGTCCATCGTCGTATAGGGCGATGGCTTGCGACTCAATTCAGACCCCACAGGGACGTTTCTACGCGCCATGCTATGCCTCCATTCCTCGGGCTATTTGTTCAAAGTGCACCTGGAGCCTATCAAACAGGTGCGTTTGCGACTTGTCGAACTCCCCGCCCACGAACAGTCCCGTAGCCGGATCTCCGTCCTTCGTCTGGTAAACGTTTGTGCTGTTCACCATGGTTGCGCTTCTTGGGATGGTAGTGATGATTCGTAATCCAGCATTGCTGCACAAGGTTTCGATGACCTTCTTGGCTGCGCGAGAGTTGGTAATCTTCTGGTCGTAGAGGTTCGTCACGACGCCGCGAAGTTCTGCTCCATACAGCCGTGCGCTCTTGCAGAACCTGTTTATACCCGCCAGGGTATTCGGTTCGGTGCAATCGACAATCAGCCCGATACTATCTGCAATCGCGAAGACACTAGCCGTAGTGGGTATGCGCACCAAAGGCACGGTGTCGAAGATGATATGGGTATAGCCCATCGCATATTCCTTAATAAAACGATCCAGAAGCTCGCCCCTGGATGTTTCCTTCCAGCCTAGCAACGTAAGATCTCCTAGAGTTTCGGCTGCGGCAGGTAGGAAGTCAATGTATTTATTCTGAGTTGTGCTAACACAAACACGAGTCAAAGCAGCCTTGGTCCGTTTGGCTATCGCATCGTGCGACTCGCCTTCCTGCATCGCCAGGATGATTGAACCCAACCCCATCTGGTTCTCATCCTTCTCATACGCAAGCATCTCGCTAAGATACCCCTGATCCTGACAGGCGTCTACCAGAAGAACCCTTGATCCAGGCATGGTTACAGCGATGTGGGCGGCTAATCCTACATTAGCCTTACTCTTCCCCACACCTCCCTTCATGCTTGCCATCGCAAGAATCTTCTGAAGGTGCTTGCTTATGTTCCTTTTTATGTTCATTCTTATGTTCCTTTCTGTGTTCTTTCTGGTTAGCTTGCTTCAAGATCGTCGGGGATGTCTGCGTCAAAGAGGGTGTGAGGAACATCTTCCTCACCGTCCATGACGAAGGAGGGCAACATAGCTGTCTGCAACCCTGTGTACTCGACCATGTACTTTGACGGAGCAATAACAAGAAACCTGCCCTCAATTGTTGCGTTCAGGTCCGTCCAGTATTCCTTAATGGTGAACAGGTAGCCGTTGATGGTTTTGGTCCAGCGGGTGGTGTTGGTGTCCTTACTGGAGAACTGCTTCAGTAGGGTCAGCGCACGATCATCCTTGCTGTAAAGCGGTATCCGGGTAGGTGTTCGGCATCCAGCCACCCTAGCAGCCAGGAAGAGGGCTAGATCCCATCCCATCGGCTTCTTTGAGAAGGGAGCCAGGTATTCCCATGGAACAGGGAAGGGTTCCTCAAGCAGCGACTTCACGTAGGTGGCGTCGAGGATGATCTTTGCCGGCATTCTGGAGTCCTTCTTTGGAAGACTCAGGTCGGCAATGATGCCTCTCTTGGACAGGACGCGCTCATCCTCGGTGTCCAATTTTAGGCTGATACCACAAGCCTGTAGCCTCTCAAGGGATGCTCTAAGTGATGCAAATCCACTTGTTGTATTCATTCCCAGTTGTTCTAGCAGGTCGGTTGTCGAGGCAAAAATGAGAGTCCCAGACCGCTTCTTCACCGCCAAGGAGGACAGGAAGGTTAAGACCATCCGATCAAGGGAGCCGTATACAATATCGATATCCTCTTCGTGGGAACTGTATGTGATTGATCCCTCTACTATTTTATTAAACTTCCATAGCTGGAATCTCTTAATCCAGTATTTGGATTCACCTCGTTTGGGCTTATACGGCTCCATCGGCATACAAGAGAACATCATTGTTCTCATAACAAAGGCGAGATCACGCTTGGTAGAGGTTGGTGTTGGGGTTTCTACCTGGCGCTGCTCCTCCAAATACTTCGCGTGAAGCTCCTCCACCGGGAGGTCAGGTGCGTATTTCTCCATGATCCTACGAGCTTCACGCTTACTGCCGATGGCACCCGTGAGCATCTGGAGTTTGAACGTACTCGTAGGTGAAGCCATCCCACACCCCCTTGACGGACTTGTGGTAAGAGCTTACCTTCTTTACCTAGACTGTCAAGTGTCCCTGTAGATCTTCAAAAATCACTTCAGTTTGCTGATGCTGATCCTCCGAATGAGTTACGGACGATGGTAGTTGAGCTACTTGGGTATTAACTACCAGCAAAGAATTACCTGCTTAGATTACTTGGGGATTGTGGAAAACTTTGGTAGACCTTTGATCCCAAGCTTTAACTCTCTCCAGTCAGCGTAACGATTACCCTCGCTGGAGAGATTGCTACCTCGGCTGGAGATTTGGTTACCTCGCCTGGAGAGAAGCAATTACCCTGCTTGGAGAGATTGGAGAAGGTTTTCCACAGACATATCCACAGCATCTGCGGATTCAGGCTCCATTGAAAGTAGCAAAGTCTCTCCAACCAAGGTAATTCTGCGTTCTCTCCAACCAGAGTAAGACTGGCTGCTGTATTTGAACCCTCTTCGTTACCTTGATTGGAGAGATGGCTACCTTGATTGGAGAGCTGTCTTACCTTGATTGGAGAGAAAATACCTCAAAGGGAGTGATTTCTGGGTAAACCTCTCCAGCGAAGGTAAAAAACCATAGCTAAGTCCTTTGTTTTTGATTTGGGTGTGTCTGTAGGTCTCAGAAAACCCCTGAATCACTCCAATCAAGGTAATTCGCCAGCCACGGTGGTATCTACTACTATGACGCGATTTATCGGAATTGACCCCAGTTTGCTCAACACGGGCGTGACTGTCTGGGACGTAGAGGGCGGAACCATCACCCTTATCTTCCAGACCACCATCCAGAATCCCAGCGGCAGTGGCAAGAACTCTGCGGTGCTGCCCTACAAGCGCCTCTACCACGGCATGAAAGCGATCCTGGGAGAGTTCATGCCCCAGGTGGTGTTCTCTGAGAAGATGTTCGCGTCAAGATCTGGTGTGATCTCCGAGATGCTGTTCAATGCGTCCCTGATGGTGAGGATGGCGGCGGATGATCTGAACATCACCCACAGGTTCGTACCTATTACTGGTGTGACAGGCTGGCAGAACTTCCACCTCCAGGGTGACAAGGTGGAGCCGGCAGCGAAGAAGAAGTATGTGCGGCGGCGAATCGAGTCCAATGTGGGCGTTGAATTCAGCAACGAGCATTGCGCAGACGCAGCAGCCATCGGGTTTTCAGGGTGGTATCACTATAGTGGGACCGACTATCGCGCAGTGCTGGGTCTACCCACGGAGATGACCAATGCCAACCACCTGGAAGAGAAGCCTCCTAGAAAAGCAGCTCGACGTACCAAACGTAAGGCTCGATGACCGGGTGGAGCTGGTGCTGGGTGTTCCCATTGCCCAGCTAAGGACCGAGACGGAGCTGCAACAGTTTCTAGACAATCTGGATGAGGCTAGAGACCTGACCATCAAGGAGCGTGCGGATGCCACCGACGCCTTGGGGAAGGTCCAAAAGCGCATGCGCGGAATTCAGGCTCGTTACGTTGGGAACTTGAAGCCCACCCAGGCAGAGCGGTCCTACAAGGCTGATGACGAGCATTCCTCAATGGAAGAACTTGCCGCATCTCTTGACGCGGTCATCCGGTATTGTGATGCGATTCACGAGGTACTTAGGGATAAGTATTTTAGAACCATCAATAAGCTCAAAACTGCGTAACGGAATAATCCCATGAAAAAGGAACCACTAGTGGAAGTCCCTGTAAAAGTAAAAATAATTTCTAACGGAATTTTCCCTGCCAGGTCTACATCTGGTAGCGAGGGATACGACCTGTCCGCAGTATTAACTGAGCCAATTGTTCTTAGTACGCATAGTTGCGTATTGTGTGACACAGGCGTGACCCTATCATTGCCTTACGGTTACTTTTGTTTGGTGACTTCACGCTCGGGCTTGGCGTATAAGCACGGGGTCGTGGTCCTGAACTCGCCCGGTCTCATCGATAACGACTACACAGGTGAAATCAAGGTACTGCTATTCAATCACGGATCGGAGGCATTCACAATCAATCACGGCGACAGGATCGCCCAGCTAATAATCATGCGCTCAGATCCTTGCATCCTCATACCCACAGACATTATCCCAGAATCATCCAACCGAGGCGCGGCTGGTTTTGGCTCCACAGGAGTCGCCCTTGTTGAACCCATTAATTATCAAACCGCTGATCCCGCTGATCCCGCTGATCATAATCACACCAATCATCTATGTATTGCCCAACCCGTCTAGGACGGCTATCAAGCTCTGTGCGGACTACCTCAAGTCTATAGGCAAGGACGTTGATCTTTCGCTGCTGACCAGATCCCTGGCGTACCCAGGCTTCTGGGACAAGATGGCAAAGGACATGGAGCCTGAAGCGATGGTTCGCTGGGAGATGGATCCCAAGAACGGGGTGTTCTTCGACAAGTCCAAGCGTGCCTTGTGCGAAAGCCTCTTGCACCCAGTTATGGACATCGCCCTATGCATTACCCCAAAGGCGGCACGGTTGGTTTGCAGCAAGTATGGATCCTCCTTGGTCTACCTTGAGCTTCCCGCCGAAACCATTTATCAGGCGAATGAGCAAAGGCTAACCCACCCTTCCAGGTTCTCCGGAGTGGTGGGTAGCTGGTTGCTGCTTGATAAGGCGGAGCAGTTGGCTGTTTGTGCAAGATCCTACGTCGCGCCTGTGCTGACGGTTGCTATGGCGTAGGGTCTACCCTCGCTAGCAATACCCAGAAAATACTGTACGTCCCCAACGACAAGCCCACGCTGAACTCCTTGTTCTTCGGTGTGGGGATTGTCATTTCTATTCCTAACCACATGCCGGGGTGCTTGGATGCGCCTCCGACCTCCCAGTACCACCCGTTCTTAATTCCGTGCTTGGTTTCCATCACTTACCTCTTTCATCTTTTCAATATTTTGGTGGCACTCTGGGCATACCCACATCACCAGGTCTAACTTGACAAGGGCGATTAGGGTGGCTGGAACCTTGCACTTGGGGCAGATGAATTCATTCATGGGTGCCTTCGCGGTTGGTGAGAATAAGGTCAGCGGACTGCTCGATGGTCATGCCTGGAAACACGATCAAGCCAGCGTCATCTGTGGAGATGCCGATCTTCTTGACCTTGTCCTGGCGGCTGCGGCTGGAGCGGCTGTAGACGCGTCCAGGGTGCTCCTGGATGATCTCCTTGACCCTACCGGCGGAAATGTAGTAGACGCCCTTTGTGGGTACCTCTGCGGCTGTGTAATCAACTGCCATCACGATCAGCGCGGAGTCGCTGTACTTGAAAACGTTAGCGTAGTCCAGCGTCAGGTGGGTTGCCGGTGTAAGTCCTGACGGGGTTGGCGAGGAAGGGTAGGGGCATCGAAGCGCCTTGATGTCGAGGATCCCGCCGCCCACCAGGTCAATGTCGGTCCCGTTGGGATGCTTCACGAAGATCCATCCCAGGTGCTCTTCTAGTGCGTCGATCATGCGTACTTCGGCGGTGGCACCAGCTTTGACGCTGGCGCTCCAGCTATTCAGAGGACTTGCCATTGGAGTGTTCCTTGATAAAGCGTTCACTGGCGGCGGTGGGGTATCCGAACTCATCGATACAAGAATCACGAAGAGTACATTTCTGACAATCCTGACCGTCGTAGAACAGACGCTTCGGGATGCCAGGGCGATCCATGGCGGCGATGTAGTTTTTCGCCATCTCAACGATGACGTTCACATCCTGTAGAGAACGGATGGTAGAGCTTTCCCGACCAGCGTCTACATAGTGCAGCGCGATCTTCAGATCGTCCTTGGCGATGCCCAGGACAGACGTTAGGTAGCGCCAGTAGATGGTGAGCTGTAGGGAACTGTGGCTTGCCATGTCGTGCGTGTCGTTGTCGTGTGCCTTGCCAGTCTTGTAGTCGATGAGCACCCACGACGGTTGTCCGCGCTTTGGCTTCTTGAGGCGACCATACATGTCGATGAAGCCGTGGAATTCGAACTCCATCCCGGTCATGGGGATAGGTTCCTTGAAGACGAACTCCTGCTCGATGTGGATCTCTGCGAAAGCCTCACGAGGAATTAAGATGGTCTCCTGGTAACGCTGAGCCAGGTAGAGCACCCGCGCAACAAGCTCGGGGATCCCGCCAGAGGGAAGCACAACATCGCCAAGCTGGTACTGGCGCAGACGCTTGAGTTGGAAGTTCAGCCCTGTCTCTTCGGCAAGCTCCTTCCACACCTTGGTCATCTTGGGTGCGGTGTAAAGTGAGCCGTCTGGCTTTTTGTACATTCCGGTTGCGCTAAACTTCTCAAGAATAGTGGCTTCCATTGCAGAAGCTTGCAGCACTTTGGGAAGCACATCGGACAAGCCAAGTTCTTCGAAACGCTCCTGGATAGACTTCATCGCACCCTCGAGCACGGTGTCTACTTCGTTCTTGTAATATGCTTCGATGGCTTCATGCACCACGGAGCCAGTCCAGAAGTAGTCTGGTGTGAACTTCGACTTTGCCTTCTTCACATACCGCAGATACCCGGCGGAACTGCAACTCGCGTAGGCAGAGATGCGGCTGATGCTGCCCCGAATTATGGCTGGGACAACGGGTGTTGCGAGAGGGTGAAGGTCGGCTGCTGCTGCCTTCTTACGTGCCATTTTGTGCTCCAAGAGGCGACGATATTGCTGAGTTCACGGATACCGTCTGGTTTAAGTTCGTCGGGGTCTTTGATGCCCTCTAGCCTAGTGATACCAACGTCCATGAAGGGCGATAGTCGCTTTAGGCAGTCGTGCACCAAAAACTCCCCTGCTGTGTCGTTATCGGGAACGACCATTACTGCGTCCCAATTGCTTACCAGTGCTTCCGCTTGATCCTCAGATAGGCGGTTCGTTTGCGCGGCAACAGCAGGTAGTCCTGCGTGCGCCATTCTGAGGACGTCTAGCGTCCCCTCGACCAAGAAGACTACCCGGCGGTTTAAGACCGTCATGCTGCGCGTTAGAGCACCCTTAACGCCGTACAAGAAGCTTGCCTTGGGGTTGGGGCTGTCCCACTTGTACTTCGGTTCTGAGGCATCTAGAGCGCGAAGAATCATGCCCACGTACATGTTGTCGGAGGAGTACACGGGGATGACCGCCTTGTTGTCAATGCTGCGGTAGGTCAGCTTGTATTCCTTCACCAGGTCTTCGGCGTAGCCACGCGCCTTCCAGTAGTCGTGGTAGGGATAGAGCTTGATCAGGCGGTCCAGAGCAGATTCGTCACAGAGGCAGATCTCCTTCTTCGGGATGGATATGAGGAGTTCGCGCTCGTTGGTTTCCAGAGCCAGGTCGGTGCGATCAAGCTGGATCTTTAGCCATTCGATTGATCCTTGTGGGGATGTTTGAAGCGCCATGCGGACAACAGCTTCAAGAGGCACTCCTGAACAGCAATGATGGCTCCAACAACTGAAGCGAAGCTCACCATAAGCGTTGTAAAAACCACTAAAAGCAAGCGCACCATCCCCTCCATGGATTGGACAGGTGCAGCGGATATTGCTACCTCGTGCATGTGGACCTCTGCTTCCTAATAGCCGTAAGGCGTGGATAGCTTCATCAACTGTGTAGATATTCATTGCTCAGCCTCAGAACATCTCATCATCAATTTGCATGGGTTCCAGGATCGACTCCGCCATCGTTTTGGTGTCGTTGCCGTTCATGAAGAAGCCAGTGGGTTCCAGGTAGGCGCGGCTACCGTCGAAGTCGCAGATGATGTAGTTGCTGCCGTCCAGGGTGTCGTGGTTGCGCGCTTTGGTGCAGATCAGGCGGCGTCGGTTCTTGACCATCTCCTTGGTGTCGCCGTGGTAGTGACGGAGCAGCAGGAAGCAGTCATCGCTGTTATCAGCCAGCATTTTGCTAAGCCCGATCTGATTGTGGTCTGGGGGCGTGCCTTCTTTGACAATGGTGCGAGTGGAGGCAGATCGATTCAACTGGCAAGTCGCATGAATGATAAGTCCTTCAGTTGCATACTTCTGCGCTACTTGCTTCAACTTCTGTCCGAAGAACCCCACTTCCTGGTGGCTGTCCGTTACGCTATTGAGCTTGATACCATCAACGATTACCTGCTTGTGCGGGTGGTTGTCGTGCTGGCGCAGGAACCTCCGAATCGTGGCTTCCACACGCTCTGGTGACATATCCAGCAATAACCGCCACTCGATGGGAGAACCGCTGATCGTGCGAATGGCGTGTTTCATGTTTGGGTAATAAGCATTCGCAGGATCGTAGGCATGACCGTTGAAGATGGACCCTAGCGGAATCGCACCAGCGTTGGCTAGAAGCCTATTGCGGAACTCCTCGCGGGACAGTTCGTTATCCAAAACCAAAGTTGGGATTTCTTCGCCGAAGCATTGTTGCCGAATGAGCGACTGAACCAACTGGCTCTTTCCGACATTGGTTTCCCCTGCCCAGAGGTACAAGCTGCCGTGCACGAACTGACCCATCAGCTCCTTGAGTTGCGGATTGCCGATGGGATGCCCAACGTGCTTGAACTCGCCAGCATGAAGACGGGCGGTCTGCTCGTCAAGCCAAGCTCCATCCATGCCGCCGCGTAAAACATCGTTCTGTACGTACTCGGTATCAGACAGGTGGTTATCAATGGCGCGATAGACTTCCGCTGGGGATTCGAAGTCGCCTTCCTGGATGTGCGCCAGAGCGGAGTTTGCCTTCGCCTTCGCGGTGCGCACAGCGTGTCGGTTCTTGAGTTCCCCCAGGTGTAGGTTAAAATTCGGCTTGTCGGGCTTGGCGGAGATAACATCTAAGAATCCCGCTCCTCCATGCTCAGAAAGCACCTGGCGGAAGTCTTCCCTGGCGTCATGGAACAGCCGCAGGGTGTTCACGGAGATCTCTTCGTGACCAGCCTTACGGAGTTCGTCAATCATCAGGTAGGTGATGCGGAGAGCGTTGGACTGGAACGCCTCGGCGGGTACATAGAGCTGGTCTAGAAGGCTGGAATCATCCAGGACGCAAGCAAGCACGTTCCGCTCGATTGCCTTAGAAGCAAGGATTGACATCGTATCTCCGTCTAAAAGAAAAGTTCTTCAGCCAGGACAGGCTGCTGTGTTGTTGAAGGCTTCTTGGCGGTTGGCGTTGCCATAACTCCGAAGCGTTTTTTGTAATCGCGGCGCAGGGTAAGCAGTGTTCTGCCTTCAAAGAAGGTGGACATCTTCCGCTCTTCGCTGCCGTGGACGTCCAGACAGAACTGCGATATCCAGACGGGAACGCGAGGTGCCATCTCGTCGCCCAAGTACACCCGCTCTCGCGTGAGGGTGTTCTCGATCCCCACCGTCCACCTACGAACATTGATGAACTTGTTGCCGCTGGTTGCACGAGGACCGGAGGAGTAGTCCACGAAAGGCACGAGGAACTTGCTCATCACTGGAGGTTCTGCATCATCTTCGAAAGCGACGTACTGGAACCTGCCCACTTCCAGAACGAAGGCATCGAAGTGCTTCTCGATTGTTGAAGCACCACTCATGACAAGCGTAGAGAAGGACATTGAGCAAGCGTCGATCATCTCCTTGTTCTTGAACTTGCGCTCCTTGGCAAAGAGAGTCTGGATCACCGGGATCATTTCGTTGTCTGTAGTCCGGGTAAATCCTGCGCTGCTGTAATTAACGGCTGGCTGTCCGAAGGGATCGCAGCAAACTCCGATTCTATTTCTATTGGGTAGTCGTACGATTTTCACGAGTTCTCCAAGAGTGCGGTAAGTGCGTTTGGATAGTAGTTTTCTACGAGGGTTTTAATAGCCTTTCCGTACTCTTGCGTTTCAGCCTGGGCATGCGCTTCCGTCCGTAAGCGAATCAGATGCACGATGGCTTGGAGTGAAGCCGTGAGGATCGCCTGACTATAGATTCCAACAGGGAGGACTCCGCGTGCTTGCTCTCGCGCAACACCTAACGCTAGAAGATCCTTGTACATGCTTACCGCAGTGGCACTAATTCCGTTGTATAGGACATAGGCGCGGGCAGAATTAATTATGTCCAGCGTACCTTCGCTGCCCTGTTTGTTGACGGTTGCCTGTTTTCGAAACTCCACCGGCATGTAGAAGTCATCTTCCTTGAACTCGGTGTAGCGTCCCGAAAGCTCATTCCAAGAACACCCGACCTGGTGCTTCATAAGCTGCCGGAAGACGAAGATGGGTGCCTTGATGTGTAGCTGGACCGTGGCGTGCCTGAAAGGGCTTGTGTGGTCGTGGGACGCCAGGTAGTCCATCAGTTCGACGTCCCGTGCTTCCAGCGTGTCCTTCGACCTTCCAAAGGACACGCGTGCGGCATTCACTACGGAGAGGTCGCTGCCCATGTGATCAACGAGGGTGACATAGCCTTTGTCAAGAACTTGGATAGTGTCGCTCATTACTTCGCCATAACCTTTGCCATCCAGGCGGCGATGGGTTCTTCAGCGTAGGTGCCTGACCACATCCCTTTGATGTCTTGGAGGTAGTTGAAGGCGCTAGCAACCGCTTCTTGGTCATCCATCTTGATTAGACCTAGCGTGCGAATGAAGAAGTCCTTCAGGCGGGGCAGGTTCGTGGTTGGATCTGTGAGCATGCCCTTGATGTCGCCCGTCTGAGCTGTCTGGCGGCTTACGTTCTTGGCTGCGTAGACAAGTTCTTCACACGGCTTGAACCACACGTACTCCAAGAACTCGCCCATGTCGATGAACTGCTGGTTGACGCACTGCTCCTTGAAATACTGGGAGTCGAACCAGCCTTGGGTTTTGGGCTTCCACTCGGGGTAGAAGTCCATGGCGGCTCTATTGGTAGGCTTGTAGGCGTTGAAGATGTCGAAGATGTCCTGGGTGTTGCGCACCATCTTGATCTTCTTGCGCTGCTCCTCCAGCTCTAGTGCGCGGATCTCGTCGTTCACCCGTGACTTGTAGAAGTGGACAGGAGCAGAAAGCAATCCATCATCAGACTTGCTCTTTACCTCGGTCCAGATCTCCATGAGCACCTTGCCGTAGCCTCTCGCGAAGACGTCCATCATCCATGCCGTGGTTTCTTCCTTGAACTTGCCGGGGACCAGTTTCATGACCTTCTCGACCAGGCGTATCTGGTAGTCCTCAACGTCGGCAAAGGCGGCGTCGAAGGCGGCGTCAGAGAGGCTGGTGAGGTTGCTAACGTGATCCTGGGTCTTCCAGACGTCAATGAGCCGGGGCTGAACGTAGCTCATCCAGGTATCAAGTTTCCCGGCGTCGTAGGCACGGAGGGCATGAGCGATGAACTGGTCGCAGATCTCAAGCTCTCTGGTCACCAGGAAGTTCAGGGTGGGGCGGAGACCTTCTAGGACATCTGGGAGGATGCCGAAGTATGCCTTGGGCTTCTCCTTGATGGGAGCTACGGGCGTCTCTTCCTCTTCCTCGACAGGAAGCGCCAGCGCAGAGGGATTCCCGAATTCTCGGAACACCAGCGGAGCGGAGTCGGTCTTCAGAACTTTGCCAAGGGTTTGCAGGTTGCAAAGCATGCCCTGCCACTCCACCAACCCTACCGACCCTTGGTTGAAGGCAATCCGGCATCCCTGAATCGTGATCACAAGCCCTTCGGCTTCGGCGTGGAAACAATCGGCAGTAGGATTATTGGCAAGCGCGATCAACTCAGTGATGGCTTCGATGCTATATCCGATGAACATTAGTTCTCCTCCTCGTTATCGCCCTCTCGGAGGGCAGTTATTAGTTTGAACCAGGTTTCGATCTCAGACCGCACCTTGGGATCTTCGTTAAAGAGCAGATTGCCAATAGCACTCCAACAGGACTCGTTGAAGTTTTCCATAGCCTCGTTTTCAACAGACACGCGGATGAGGTTCTTCATCAGTGCCTGTAGCACGCGGTGCCACTTCTTGACGTCCTCGGCGGAGAGCTGCAAGGTTTCTGCGCTCTTCTTGGATGCGGCTAGGGCTGAAATCAACGCCTTGAAGTCAGCCTCCAATAACCTATTACAAACCTCGGGTTCCTTTGGTGGGTGGGTGCCAGGCGTCTTTGAGCCAAGACGGTGCTGCTTGAATTCCATCTGTCCTCCTTGGGTATTGGATAGGCACTACAGTTATTAACTACCACCAAAGAAAAGGAGCGTAGAGATCACTCCCTACGCTCCGTTGGATCCTCGCCAGCTACTTCTTTGCCTTCTTTACTGGCTTAGTGTGAGCCTCAGACTCTTCCGGTTCGGCGATGGACACCTCCTCTAGTTCGGGTTCCGCAACAGCAATCTCCACAACCGCCTGAGGGACTGGTGGGGTGACCTTGGCTGGGGCATGGAGCTTAGCGTAAAGCCCCTTCTCACCGCAGACTGGACACTGGTCGCCTTGGAATGGCATCCCGCAATGGTTGATTCGAAATTGACTGTTATCGAAGGGCATGTGAATTACTCCATGGGAGGGGCAGGGAACGCAGCTTCGGGCTGCTGCTCCGAATGCGCCAGAAGGAAATTGTGAAGAACCTGAACGGCTTCACTGATGACGCGGTGATTCTCTCGGTTACCGGCGAATCCTCCGGCTGCTTGATCGAGCACTTGAAGAGCTTGCATGGGGTTCATATGAACGCCTCCTTAATAGTTAACTTCCACCGTCTACGAAAAATAGCTCATCAGTGTTTCTGACTTGCCCTTCACGTAGTACGAATTGCTTCTAACCGCTGTGCCTAAATAGTCGTTGCTAATGTTATCTGAATGCTCTCTAAGTAACTCGGTGGTGCGGGTGCACTTATGCAAGTCCAGTAGCGTCCACTCGGGGGAGCTTTGGGATCTACGGATGGTCTTCAGACGGGCGATGCGGTCAAGCAACAGCACCCTCGGCAACTCCCAGTCCACGATGTAGTCCATGATGTGCAGCTCGTCTGTAACCAGATAGCCGTCATAGACACCGTGGGGGAGCTTCCTTAGAAGACTGTTAATGTGTGGGGATCCGACAACCTCGTCGCCCTGTGGGGTAAGTATGGTGGCGGAGTTATTGCCGGCGAAGCAGACAACGCGTGCTCCGCGTGGGATGGGTGTGATCCAAAACGGAGACGCTGAGACTCCGCCCTTGTAGAGCAACAGTTCGGCTACCTTGAACGCTGAGATCGGCTGGGGCAGCGCCTTATTGATTTCATCGAGGGACAGCCCCAGGTCTAATGTCTGCAAAAAGATGGCTAATAGCATCTCGTGATACTGCTTGGGGTATAAGCCACAGTGGTCTAGGACCAGCTCTCTAGCCTCGTCTCCCACCGCTACCCTGCGCTCAATGCGGTAGAGCATGCGAAGGAAATCCTCCACGTTGGGGCAGGTATCACCTGAGTTCCGCAACGGGAGGATTCCTAACTTCACTGTCACTGCTGGGTCGTAGACGAAGGAAATTACGTCTGAAAGTGTTGGTGACATGTTCTTCTTGAGGTGGCGGATCTTATCTGCCCTACTGCCTAGGTCTTGAACAGATTGTAGGACTTCAAAGATCCGATACATCCTTAGAACATCGGCTCGGGATCGGCATCAGATTTCGTTGGGGCAGGGGTGGCAGCAAGCTCCTTCTGCACCTTCTTAACGAAGGTCTTCTTGGGAGCGATGTTGGCAGCGCCCATGACCGTCCAGTTGCCGTACTGTCCCTGCGGCTTGACATTCAGATCCACGATGTCATCGGTGGTGAATGCCATGCCAGACTTCTTGGGAACCTCAAGCTTGACGAACTTCTCGCCATACTTGGGATCGTCTGTGACGTCCACAATCAGGGCGAAGAAATACTCGTCCTCAAAGAAATCGAGCACCTTGCCTTGGATGCGGAAGGCGGTTTCAGCACCAGACACATCGTCGTGCACCTTCAAGGCGGTGAAGTCGGTGTACACCTTCTCGTTGTACTCAGAAGACTCCAACTTGCCCCAGATGCCAACCTCTTCGCCTTCCATGAAGGAGTCAATGATGTTGACTACCTGCTGGGAAAACGATTTGCCCCGGATCTTGCTCTTCCCGCTCTGGAGTTCGAACTTGATCCAGGACTTCTTCGGGTCTTTCTTGGTGGGGATGACTTCCTTCTTGACTAGGGTGCCGACAACGTTGCCAAGCGCACCCGGTTTCTGTTCTGCCATATTATCCTCCTTGGATATGGTCCAGTTATTCTATTCCACCCTACTTTCGAATCAGGATTGTGGTTACGAGCGCAACGCCAACTCCGATGGCACCGCTCCTCCACCACACCTTACGCTTCGTCTCCAGGGAGATCTGCTTCGTCATGATGTCTAGCTCCTGCTTTCTGGAATCGTCTGCCACCATCAGTTCGGTGTTCGACAGGCGTAGCGCGGCGGATTCCGTAGTTGCAATGCTTACTGCTGAGCTATAGGATTGGATCTGCTTGTCTTGTGCGACGATCACCTCGTCGCGGCTTGCAACTGTGGACACGCAGATGCGCTCGACTTCCTTTATCTTCTCCACACAGTCGGGGGGAATATTGGTCACTGACGCAAATGTGAGTGGGATGGACGCAGCTTTGATCCTGGAGATCTCTTTGCTTTGGCTGGCGATGACAACCATCTGTTTGGCTAACTGTGCCTGGAGGACACTGGCTGCACCAGTGGCGTTCTCCGCCTTCGCCCGGTGCGCATTGGCTTGCTGCTCCCAAACTTGCTGCTGGGACGCTAAGGTTTTATCGTGCCATTTAGACACGCCTACGCCTATTCCTATCAGAAGGAGAATGGATAGTGCAATAGCAGTATAAAATCTGGACATACTAACCCTTGTTTTGAATTACATTAATAAGAAGCGCGAAGTCCTGCTTGGTGACCATGTTTGTAGAAATGAGATTGATACGAGTCTCTAGGCTTAGAATGCTGTCCTTCAGGCTTTCCTGAAGCGCTTCAAAGCTAAGGATCTGACCGCCTTGGGTGTGCACGCTTTCGCGCAGCTCAGCCATTTCGCGCATAAGATCTTTGATTTCCATATCCTTACGCTTGAGTTCATAGTCGTACTTACGGTACAGGGCGACAATCAACCCGTACACGAGAGTCTGGGCTACCCAAACGAATAGGGTTTTGTATTCAGGCATTGCTGACCTCTTCTGCGCTAGTGCACGGTGTAGGCTTCGCAAACGCCTCAATCCCCTGCGTTACCTTGGACGAACCGTAAAATGCCGAGGCAGATAGAAGAAGCGAGTTAATTGTTTTTCCGGCGTAATCTTGAATACTGGGATAAATTACACCACCCAGGAAGACCAAAAATACAACAATCAGGCAGAAGCTTGCAGCCAACCGTCCCCAGCTCATCAATCCATTTGAGTCCTGGAAAAACTTGTTAAGCACGACCACCTCATCTCTTTACCCTAACGAAAGTGCTCGATGGATGAGACGTCTTCTACATACATAATGTATTTTTCACCGTTCTGTTTTTCGAAGCGGAAGTAGGGAGAGTCCACTTCTAGCACGATCCCCTTAGCGTTGCCGAAGGGTGTATGAATGACACATTGTTCACCAGTGTTTGCGAGTTCGATTAGTTCCATTTCTAGCATATCACCTTGAGAAGAGTCGTGTTGAGTTGGGATTTGTGACAGGAATCTTGAATGGGTCGGTGTCGCCGCCCTGTGCTTGGAGATGGAGCTTCACATTGTAAATAACATCACCAGTGACCGTCTTAACACGCTCAATCACCGGATACTCCTTAATTACCACCGCATACCTAGTTCCGGTTTCTACGGTCAGATAGCAGACGGACTTACTGGAATAGGCGGTGATGTGCTGCTGGACATAGGAGAGGTCAATGTAGGCTGATGACAAAACCCAGAGCGTGTTGCCGATCCTGTTCTCCAGGGCAACGTTGATGGGACTTCCATAAATATCTACTTCTGTGGATGTTCCAGACTCCCTCACGTATTCAAGGTCCACAATGTGGTCTTCTGGTAGCAGCGCTTGTGTATTACAGGTCAGGCTGATCATGCTTCTCCCTATTCCATTGTCAACAGATACCAAGGATCTCCAGGACCGTATCTAGGTCCAGTAGGTCCACCACCACCAGTACCTACTCCGGTTCCGCCGCCTGGTGGGGGTGGTGGGGGCGGGGGTGGTGCGGTTGGTGCCCATGGTGCTGTCAGGGTTGAAGCAAAGGTTGTGTAGGCGGATGCTGCATCTCCTGCGGCATGCCCTGTAGGAGCGAAATAATACATATCGCTGCAACCATAAACATTCCATAATCTACAACCTAGGATAGCTGTTACCACCCAATTTTCTGAGTTCTTCCTTCTACTCATCCATAGATGCGAGAGGCGGGTGGCATTGTTGGGATTAGAATGATCGTCTGTCTTCACATAAAGTCGATCTGTACAGGGTACATAGAAGGTCTCTAACAGCACCCCGGCAGTGCTGTACGAATTAACTTCAATGTAGCGTAGACCATCCAAATTATCGTGAATGGTTGCAGTGGGCTGGATGGTAAAGTTAAGCTGTGTCCACGAATACCAAGCTGTTGTAGTCCAAATGCCATTGCCATCATCAACGCCTGCCGCTGCCATCATCCAAGCAGCATTCGAACCAATAGATAAACAAGCTCCATTAGGACCGGCACCAGGGGCGGAATTACCACGGTAGAAAACCGCAGATGTAGCAGTCAAATCGGCAACTCTGGGAGCGTCCAGGGACTGCATCGATCTAAGGACAAGATCGCCTAGCTCGTAGGCACCTATCTGAACCTTGGAACCAAATACCGCTTGCACCGTCGTGGGAGTCAAGGCTCCATTCTTGTCAACGACATTGCTGGAGAATGGTACTGCGGAGATTCTAAACCCAACAGGAGGAGTATATACTGCTGTATAAGGAGCATAGTTGTTGGACTGGATATCCTGTCCAGAACCCAATTTCCACGGATTGTTTGCTAGGTTCGTAAAACTGAGGGAACCAGATACCAAAACATTGCCGATGTTTAATGTTCCGCCAACAATGCGATCAGCAGACAAATCTCCAGCTTTAAGCTGGCTAACATCAATATTGATAGCAGACATTGTGTCTGCATTCAAAGTTCCGAAGATACCAGTGTTGGCGTTGATTGTTCCATCTACTACGAGCATCCCGTTGTTCTGTAACCGCATGTAGAAATCGTCAAACTGAGCTGTGACGTTGGACCATATGCCCGCCCGAATGTAGGCAGTTCCCCAAGGCAGGGCGGCACCAGTTGTACGAACTACCTGCTTGTACCAGCCAGGACTGCTGAGGTCGGCGGTGATTGGAACTGCTGCACCGGGGTACATCCTGGAGCCGATAGCCACTTTGCTGTTGTTGTATGCTTCGATGAAGATCGACTTGTTGTTCGTGGTAGAGCCGCCATAAACCTGCGCTTCGAAATAGGGCAGGGCGACTGGGCTGATTGCAATGTAGGGAGTTACAAAAGCCTCACCACCGCCGACAATCTCGCGGCAGCGGGTGGTGCCGTGGTATCCCATGGAGGTATTGAAACTTGGTGCGCTCTCGGGCTGACCAGCCGGAGGTGCGAGTTCGCTTCCAGCGTTCTGGATCATGTTGTCGTAGTTGCTGATGACCATCTTAGACGCCCAGAGGGATCCATCTGCAATCATCTGGTTGACGGTGTCTGGGTTGATTAGGTCTGCGCTGCCCTGTGTCTGATCGAGCGTATGTTCAACGAAGGGAGATATTACTGTTCCCTTTTGGAGCATCATCCCGGCAACTCTAACCGCGCTGCTGACAGAAAAACCAATGACGCCGGAATACCTGGAGGCAGATTTTACATTTACAGAGTAGCGCTGCCAGCCCTGCCACGCATACACGGTGGTGGAAATGTTCGTAGCGTACCAAGTAACTGTTGGTCCTGAGATTGGGGAGGCGGAAACGGCTGCGGAGGTACCGGAGGGGTTCTGCATGTAGCAGGAGAAAACATAGTCTTCACCAGCATCTAACACGGCGTCCGTCTGGTACGAGTTTGCTGCGGAGCTATTGACAAAGAATGTGCACGCCGAAGTTAACAAGGCGCTTATGCCGTTCATGGCTGTGGGGTCAGCCGTCACGGTGTAGGATCCTGCGCTGGTGTTGATGTAACGAGAGTAATTTGTATCGCCAGCAGAGGAACCGAGCTTGAAGTTCCTGAGTCCGCCGCGCTTAATTAGATTTGTTCCGGCGAAGCCTGGAGTTGGATTAGGTATTGTTACGACTGTAGAGGTTGCCGAGACCGCGCTGGACCAGGCGCTGGGGTTACCTGATTTATCAATTGCTCGGGCGTAGTAGGAGCTGGTGGTGGGGTGCTGGATGTCCGCTTCTTGGTCCACATAAACGAACACCTGAGAGGCAGTCGAACTTAGGAAACTCGCTACTAGATTGGTCTGACCATCCTTATAAATCTCAACGGTAACTGGTTTCTCTACTGGCGCAGTGACCGTTACCTTCTTAGACCCAGGTTGCGGGGTGGCGGCTGGAACTGGCGCGACAGGTCCGTCTGTGTCCCTAGGAGTTACAGCGTTGGAGCTGAGTACAGAGGAATCAACACCCGCCGTACTTCGGTTGGCTACGGAGTAGTTGTAGGAGCTGCCGGGATCAAGACCCATATCGGTATATACCGTGGAGGTGCTGAACGGTATGAGGTTCTCTGCGTCAAGGACTCCGCCCTTGTAACGGATAACGTGGAACTGGTTCACCAGCGGGTTTGCTGTAGCAGTGATGGTGAGCTTGATGCTTCCGTCTGTAAGCCCTAATACGGACGCGGAAGGAGCCGTGGTGAGCGGTGCTGGAGCGCTGCCTGAGAAAGGAACGTAGGTTCCTGCGGGAGGAGTTACTGCCGTGCTAACGGCAGATGAGTTCCCACCGCGATCCTTAGCACTCACTCTGTAACGGTAATCTGCGATGCTAGCTGCGGCATAAGCCGTGCCTGTGTGTGTGAAGGATGTTCCGGCGGTCTGAATCAGTGTTGAGTAGCTGGAGCCGGCATTAGTGGAGAACTCCAACAGGTAGTAGGCAAGATCGAGGTCGGTACCTGGCGTCCAGGAAAGCGCGCAGTTGCCATTGCCGGTCACAGCCGCTAATCCAGCGACATTGTTAGGTGCAGAGTCCTGGGTAGTGGCTACCGTGGTTGACCCGCTAAGGCTTGTGAACTGCTTGGAGACTGGGGTGCAAGAGATACCAGAAGTGGAGATGGCTGTTAGCCAGTAGCAGTAGGACTTCGCGGTACCATTAACGCTGGATGTGTCGAGCCAGGAAAGAGTTGTGGAAGCGCTTGCAACTACGATTGCTGCGGATTCGACGGTTCCAGTGCTGCGCTTGACGATATAGTTCGCTACATCTCCGCCTGTTGCTTGCGACCAGGTTAGAAGGATGCTTCCGTCTCCCTTGGGATCAAACTTTGGAGCGCATCCGGAGATGTCCGGAACTGCAACACTAGGAATGGTGACGCGAGTAGAGATTACCGTTACGGAAGATGACCACCCCGCGCTTGGGTTCCCAGAGAAGTCAGTGCATCGCGCCGCGTAGGTGTGCTGAGTCGGAGAGTTGACATTCACTTCCTGATCGGAGAACTGGAAGGTCACATCTGCGGTGATAGAGGCGCTGGGGCTAGTCAGATATGAGGCGACCTTAATCGCGGTGCCAGGAACAAAGATTGCCCCGGTGCTGCGATAAATCTCTACCGTGAGCTTTGCCTCGATTGGACCAACAACTGTGATCAGCTTAGAACCGGACTGCGCTACACCAGAGATTGTTGGAGCTGCTGGCACGGTTGTGTCGATGGGCTGAACAGAGTTGGAGGTCTTTATGTCCGAGTCAATGCCCGCCGTGCTTCTGTTGGCGACGGTGTAGTAGTACGTTTTGCCTGGATCCAACCCCATGTCCATATACACCGCTGAGGTGTTAAAGGGGATTAGGTTCTCTGAGTCAATGACTCCATCCTTATACCGCACAATGTGGAATTGATTAACCAGGGCATTCGCGGTTGCTGTGATGGTAAGTTTAATGCTTCCGTCGAGTAGACCGGAGACGGACGCAACTGGGGCGGCGGTTAGAGCTGCCGGTGTGCTTCCTGAGAAGGGGATATAGTTGTTGGAGTCTATGGTTACAGCAGAAGTGGTACCTGACGCGTTGCTCCTGGCGTCGAAGGAGGTGATGCGATACTGGTAGGTGGCGGCTGTATTTTTGTCTTTAGTGAAGTCAGTTCCTGTGTGAACATAGGACGCTCCGTCCGTGCTGACAAAGGCGTTGGTCCAACTGGATCCGTTGTAGAAATCTAGAGAATACTTCCATAAATCCAGATCCTTAATGGGATCCCACTTGATGGTGCAGTTTCCATTGCCAGCTACAGCCGAGAGGTTTGTCGGCATTGCTGGGGCGGAGTCGATGGTTACTGCGGCGTGCGCTGTAAAGGGAGAAACGTCGCTCAAGAACTGTTGTGGCGCTGCTGCACCTACACCCTGAGTGGTTACCGCGTCCAACCAGTAGAAGTATGTAGATCCGATTTTGTTGATTGCGATGGTGTCGGTCCAACCTCTAGCGTTTCCGGTCTGGGCTACAACGATAGCTTGGGCAATAGCGTCTGTGGTTGAGGACCGTTTGATGACGTAGTTGGCGATTGTTCCGGCTGATGCTGCGCTCCAGGATAGGGTGATTGACCCGTCTCCTTCGCAGTGGAACCTGGGAGTGGCTCCAGAGATGATTGGAACAGTAGTATCCACGCCAACATACCCAGGTTGCATTGCGATTATCGAAGCGGGGAATGTGGGGTTGGGATAGGAGATGAACGCAGAGGCGTTGTTGTTTCTATCAATGGCACGCACCCAATACCAATGCGCCACAGGGTTCATCATGTCCACTTCGACGTCTGTGAACGTCATGGTGTAGGTGGACGTAGGCAGAACGTTAGACGGAGTGTGCTGCTCAAAGACGCGGAGGGCAGTGGAGCTAATGTCGGGAGTGGTGGAGAGATTGATGGCGGCGGTATGACGCCAGAGTTCTATGTCGCAAAGCGGCTCAGCGGTTGGGCAGTTGACCGTGAGGATTACATTCCCCGCGTGCGCCACGGCAGATAAAGGGTTTGACACGGGGAATGCCGGCGGGGTTGTGTCCTTGATCTGCTGTAGAGCGCCGCTGGTGCCGTAGCTAGTGGAAGACACGCCAAGCGCATTGATGGAGTACACGTAATATTTGTAGTTGTAGGCAGCTCCAGAGGTCTGAGATACAAGCAGACCTGAGTCGTGCGCCACCACAGCGGTTGTGCCGTTGGCTGCTACTGAAAGCTCAGCATCGATACTGCCCTCACCTGTAGATCCAGTGCTCTTCCTACGCACGATCCGGTAGGTAGCGACTGGGGAGAGCGTAGAGGCGGGAGGTGTGATCGTGATGGTGAAGTCGGCGTTGTTGCCCCTGGTGGCTACTACGGCTGAGGGTGCTGATGGCGCGGTGCCAGAGCTGGGAACGTAGCCAGTAGTGCTGGTGGAGCCTGCGGTGGATTGCAGCCAGGTGGTGCTGAGGTGACCTCCTGTGTCCTTCGCCTTGATCTGATATCGGTAGGCTGTGACGGATGTCTTAGCGTAGTCATCGCTGATGTGTGTGTAGGGAGTGCTGTCTGTCTCATCGAGTGCTACGAAGGTGGTTCCGTCCGCAGCGAACTGGAGCATGTAGCTGTAAAGATCCGCCTCGGAGTTTGGTGTCCAAGAGATCGTAGCTTGACCCACTCCCATCTTGACGCTCAGTGCGCCGGAAACGGGTGCAGGAGGCGCGACATCGACTGGATAGGCTCTACCCACCCCATTGTTCGTAAACGCCACAGGACCGCTCTGAGGCTGGTAGCCGTTGGCACCCGTAGCGTTCAGGAAATAGTAGTAGGAGGCTGTGTTCACCTTTGCCAGCAGCGGCTCATCCACCCAGTGGAAAAACCCAGAGGCATCAGTGGTGGGGTCGGTGACGGTTAGGACGGTCTCCGCCAGTGTGTAGCTGTTAGTCGGGTACTCAGACCGCTTGATGATGTAGGAACCCAGACCGGAGAACCCGAAGTGACCCGCCTTCCACTGAAGGGCGATGGTGCCATCAGTACCCTGCGTGAACGTTGGTACGCACAGCGCCAGGTCTGGATATCCAGTGTCGGCGGTGATCGTACGGATGATGCTTGTGCACGCGGAGTTCGTCCAGTAGTTGGAAGAGGATCCAGCAGTGCTTACCGCATAGGCGCGATAAAGATAGTTCTTGGTGGGGAGAGCGGGGTCAAGATAGATGACAGAGGTACCATCGGGAACTAGGAACTCGCACTGTTTCGTGGGTGCTACCTGTGCTGCTACTGGGACTCTCACCCACGCAGACCCATCCGATACGACCCAGTCCCCGGAGACATAGGTAATTCCGTTGTGGGTTCCGGGGGCAGAGACTGTGTACTTATACCTGTCGTTGCCAAAAGGAAGAGGCAGGTTAGGTGTGTTGGTGGCAGGGTTCCACGACCCAAGCAGCGCGTACCCTCCGATGGCGGAATCGTCAAAGACAGTATTAGAGGCGTAGCGCTCGATCTTAAACGACTGGCGGGTGGCGTCAACGTTAGCGGAAAGCTCAAGCAGGATGTTTCCGGTGTTATTGTCTAACCCGGCAGTAAGCGTGAGCGGGATCTGGGTTTCTATGAAGGCAAGGGTGCCAGGTGTGGTACTTAGGTAGGTTGAGGGTGATACGGAGGCGTCGTTCTTGCTATACGCTTCAAAAGTGATCGTCTCGTGCTCGGTAGACACGCTACTGAAGGACGCAGTAAGAACTGCACCGGGTGTGCTAGGAAGAATAATTGTATTGATCACTTGCGCGGCATCGTTCAGCAGATTAACAACAACATGTGTAGAGTCTGGGTCGCCAACCAAATCAACGCTTGTGCTTAGATCGAATCCGCCGGTAGCTTGCGCCGTGAAAAGAGATGTAATCGAAGACTGGAACAGGGGAGCTGCCAGTTCGGTGGTCAGCAGGGATATGGTGTATTCCCTGGTTGCCGCGCCCAGCGCTGTGTCTGTAAACATTGCTGCAACTTGAATGGTCGATACACCAATACCACCCGTCTGCGGGAAGAATGGATCTGTTAGATCAACATCAATATATAGATAATCAGAGGCTGCTCCGCCGTTGGTTCTATTTATATTAGTCACTCTGGATGTAATACTTCCGCCCTTGAGGTGAACTCTCTCTGTAACCACGAAATAGAGAAGGGAGGCGGGAAGTGGGTATTCATTGCTAACAAGCCGCATGCCTAGTCGCAACTTAGTCTTGTTTCCGCTGACAATAAAAAGGATGGGTGCAGCCTTCTCTCCGATGGTGACTGCGTCTGCACCGGCAATGAACACACTATTCCAATAGTTGAACCCGAAGTGGTCCTTTTTAATGTTTTCGATATTGGTAATTGCTGATGCTGGAAGATCCTCCACCCTATAATTATTTACAGCGGTGCCAGGAGTTGTCGCATATACCTCGTCCGACCACTCTTGCCCTGAAGTGCCCTTGGTGTAGGAAACGTCGGCTCTAACGGCATACATGGTCGTTGGTACGAGCGCTGGGTGGTCAATAGTGAATAGATTAATTCCGGTATTTGATACTAGGAATTTGGCAGTAATATCGGTCATTACCAAAGCCTCTCAGATGCGGCGTTAGTGGGCGGAGTCTGTGGAAGCAATATGTTCGGGTTAACACGCACCGCGTCTTGAACTACGAGCCAAAACAACTGATTTACAGTTGCTGGAGGGGTAGCTCCCGCAGTCTGATAAACAGCCTTCACTTGATGCTGATATTTCTTAGGTGCGATGTGCATCATGCCGAGGTTGTACCAAGCAAAGTCTAGCGCCCCGATTAATTCGCCGCCGTCAGTGGTGCCGCCAGCATCCTCTTGAATATTATATTCAATGGTTCCTACGAAGCTTTGGGTAAGGGTGTGCCAGCCTTCTGGGGGACTATTTTCGCTGTGACCGACGGTGCGCCACTTAGAATAGTGATGAAGAACCTGTACGGATATCAGTCCTGATCGCAGATTAGATGGTCCAGAGGCGCTAGTGACAGTTAGTAGTCCGCCGGATGTGATATCAGCGGCGGTAAACAAGGCTTCCTTCGATAGCACAGTCCAGGTGTCGTAGGCTGAGGGGGCGGGGGTGATGGGAATTGTAGCTGTCATGGGAGGCGGATCATTTGCCACCGCCCCGGTCAAGGTTAGATTCTTGTGGAATGTCCTAGGGGTTGTTCCAGGTAGGAATACAATCGGAGTCTGATTTGTGAAACACTGTGTGATATAGAACTCATCCGTTGTGGTAGCAGCTTTTGCCAGCACAGTGAAGGCGTAGTAATAGTTAGATGTTGGATCGATGCTGTGAAAATAATTATGAGCGTCTAGGAAAGAGCCGTCTAATGGGAAGATATAATTGAAGAACGTGCTGGGATCATTCCAGTCGGTCAGACCTGTTTTACCCACAACCTTAATTGCACAATTAAACGTCACAGTCCCAGGCAGATGTACAAATAGCCCATTGACCCCGTGATTAGACAGACTAAGGAAGTCGCCAGGAGAACAGAAGCCATAATTATCAGTTACAGTCTTGATAGTTCTATCGGTGGCAGAGAACGAGGCGTTATCGGACGTTATAGTCCAAACAATGCTTGCGCCCGACCACCCAAACCCGCCGACCACGTTCCCATCAATATCGGTGTAAGCCTGACCAGCTCCTGACCAGCTCTTGTTAACAGTTATGGGAACCGTAACGGGAACCTTAATAACCTGACCAACAAGAGGAATAACTGGGTAGGTAGTAATGCCTGATTTCTCAAAACGTAGAGCGTCATCGACTGTTATAGGAGGGTAGGTGGAGGCGAGGGCTGCAACACTGGACTCAAAGTTGGAGGAGCCGCTGTTAACAACTACTGGTGCTTGAGACCCAGTTGTGATTACATACTCACTGATCCCCTTTAGGTTATTAAGACCCTCCCCTGTGATGTTAAATTTAATATCATTGTTTCCGTGAATAGGGAGTGTAACCTTGGAGTTAGCGGTTCCATCAAAGGAGCCATAGGTACTTCCAGTTAAATTAGATGCTTTGACCTCAACAATACCCGCAATAACAGTTCCGGAGTAGGTTCTAACCGTAAACACGCGCTGCCCGACGGTCTGCGTGGCTGGTACGGAAACATCTACACGAATGTAGGAATAAGCATCCGTTCCCTCGCCCTTAATAGGATCAAGTGGGTATGGGTAGGATCCCTGGTTCTGGTCTCCCATATCAACCACCCTAAGCGTGCCTAGATTAACGGAGCTTCCGTCAAGAGTGATGGCGCTGATGGTGGCGGGAGTTTCTACGTTGGTGCACTTGATGAACAAGCAGTTGGTGATTGCTGAGGTACCTGTGGGCGGCACATAAATCGGATACATTGCCGCAACTGCTCCAGAAGCTGCTCCACCGCCGTCCCCTGCATGAGTCAGTCCCGTGGCAATGGGAGTTAGGGTAAACGTTACGCTGTCTACAGTCTTTGGAGTCGGAACAAAGACAGAAACCTGTTGAAAGGTTACAAGTGGATTCGAAATAGAGGTGGAGGCGGACAGTCCGCTATACGACCAATTAGGACTGAAGGACAGATATTGCAGCAGAGTCGAATCAGAAGTGACAGACACAATCACGTATTTTTTGTATGAGAGGTCGTGGGTTGCCGTAATTTTATAAGTATCGCCTGTCTCTGCCTTGGCGCGGTTTACCGATAATTTATTGTAGTTATATCGGCAGCGATGATATTCGTCGGCGCTGGCATAGCTTGAGGGCAGTCCAAGACCGCCAGCAGCGCCTCCTGAAATTGACCAAGCTAAGTGCGCAATAGTTGTATCTGTGACCGCTGTGTACAGCCCGGTGGATCCTAGCTTTTCTATAGTCCATTGAATGGCGGGAGGGTAGGACACCTCAATAGCATCAAAGCCCTCTAGGGCGGCTACCAGGCTAACTGAGGATGCCTGGGCGGCGTTGATGGTTAGAACGTCCTCTGCGGGGTTGTTCCATACTTGCGTCTGTGTAGAGCGATCTCCAAGCGGGAAGTCTAAGCGCATCGCTAGGCTGGGGGAGCTGGCGGTGCCGCTCACGGTGACCGGGCATAATTTGACTGTATTATCAGTGCCGATTAAATTACCGCTGATCATTTCCACATAAGGATGCGTGCTGGCTTTGTAAACGCCAGGGAATGCTGTTCCACCCCAGGTGGGGTTAGATCCGTCTTGCTGTAGCCAGCTTCCAGTCTTGACGGTGGGCAGCTTCAGGTAGGGCTGGATGGAGGTTTGGTCCGAAAGGGGATATACGAAAGCAGTCTGCCCTAGATAGAGAGATAGGCTGGCTGGAAATAAGGAAAACAAGTGCCGCTTGTTGTCGCTGGCGATCTCAAGACAGGTGGAATTAGTGATGCCTTCCTTCATGAAATAGGTGACTGCTTGGATGTAATAAATATAGCTGCGGCTATCGGTTACCTGAGTATCGAGATAGGTAAACGTAAGATCGTCGGCAGCGGCAACCTGCGGGAATTGGTGAATGTTTGCGGAAGCGTCCGTGGCAGTTAGTAGCGTGGGTAGTTTACTATAGTCTGCTATATGTGTTACAGGGTCGGTTCTGAAAAGAGGATTTGCTGCCTCAAGAGATAGTTTAATGCCGGCGATGGCGTCTGTGCTGGTGTGCGCTACAGTAGCGATGACCGTGGTATCGGTGACCTCCCACGGTCTGTCAGCATGTAGAATCACGCCTCTACGGATAACGTAGTGCTCAACAAAGTCGTTGACCTGTACAATGCCTCCGATTGCTCGGAAGAACAGCAGCCAACGTCTGGCGGTATCTGTGATCGGAGGGTTCCAGGTCAAGATCTTATAGGTAGATGTTTGGCTTTGCTTTTCCACCTTGAAGTTGCGCACCGCTTCGGGGGTGCCATACTCGGTATGCTGTCCTCCGATAATCGAGCCGAAGTCTAGTGGGTCCAAGCTGCCCGAGACCGGCGAGAAGACATAGCCGCTGGTGGGTTCGCCCGTGCCTACGGTGGTGTACACGTTCTTTGGTAACGCATAGACCGCGTTGTCTACGGTGTTGAGTAGAGACGCGTCTGAAGCTGCCTCAACAGGCATGATGACCGATGGCGTAGCTTGGCTAGCTTGGGCTACCTGCTTAATTGCTGTCGTAATTAAGGTCTTGTTCCCTGCTTCGCTCATCTAGCTCTCGGATCGCTTCATCAAACAATTTAAGTAGCACATCTGGATTAGCTGGTTCTCCTGTGTGAATAGCTTCTACTTCGTATTTTCCAACACACATTGTAAGTTTGAGTTCTGCGATGCCGCTGGTGTTTACGCGCTTGATAACCCGCATCAAATCAGTTGAATGCCGAGCCTGACCCTGCTCGTTAATAGCTCCGTACCTTATGGAATATCCCTCATCTCCGATTGTCGTGAAAGCCTTGTTACCGTCGTTAAAGGAGCATACGCAACTCAGCGTAGGGGTTCCAAGGGTGCGCTTGATGGTGGCGAACCTATTGTTGAACGCATTACAGCTTCGGAGCATCTTTAGCCTCCTATTACGTCAATGAGGGAGAACTTTATCTCTTTGGGCGTCTCGTCCTTGCCTTCGATCAAAAACAGATTCCTGACGCCCATGCTTAGATCGTCAATGGCAATCGTATCGCCAACTTCGATCTGCCAAGAATCGACAAGGGTAATTTCTCCGGTTGCTACAATATTGATTGATTCTTGTAGCAGGAGATAGGCTTGCCACTTGCCAGTTACCGTATCGTACGCAAGCGTGTTGGGTACAATTGCTCCCTGTCTTTCGCCATATCTACGAAGCATAAACGGCTTATAGTTTGGATGACCTACGTTGGAAAGATGTTCATTTTGAGATTCCGTGGTAACCATTGAAATGAATTGGTCTAGGTTCAGATCCGCAATATTGGTAGTCACAGGTCCAGCGTATGCCTTTACGGCATTAATAAACACGCCTTTCACAGCGGTGGTTATCTGTGCAGGTACTGTGGTGCTGCCGCCCTTTGATCCCACTCTAACTCCTACTTCTTGTTGTTACTGCTACTTGTTCTGACAACACCGGTGTACATGACTGCTGTAGGTTGCGCCGCCAATATGAACTTGAAATGTACTCTTCGTGAACCGTACAGGAGCTTGACCGGGTGCGCGGGATCCGTAGAATCTAGCAAGTTCTCAAAGTCAATCGTCTTGAAGGTAATGTCCTTCCAAGTGTTGGGAGATTGAACGCTTACTGAGTCAGTTCCAAGACTAGGGATGGGCGACCAGATGGTTCCGGCGGGATCGAGAGCAATCATTGGAGTGAAGAGCACTACATAATTCCCGCCGCCGCCATCCAGCGCCAAGTCAAACAGGGTAAAACCAGTCCCCCAGTCGTATCCGCATTGATTCATGTAATAGGAATCTGGGGAGTCAGGCACAATTGGAATGGGATTAGGATTATTAACAATTTGCCCATTGCCTTGAAGCCTGGGAACCGCAGCGCTGAAGTTGATATTGACCCCGCGAAGCATTGTTCGTGCGGGAATATCAACGCTAAACGCCATGAAGCAATCGCCAGCACGCGGATGATTATGTGGAGCGAGGCGAAGCACACCGGGCAGCATGGACGAGGCGATCTCGCTCTCCCAGTACACGCCATAATTACAGGTAGCGTCGGCGGCTCGGATCGTGGACAAGGTGTTTGGTGCGCCCAAGATGGTTCCAAGGCGTGGGAACACGGCTCTATCGGATCCGAAGAAGCTCTTGGGTATCAGCGTAGTGATGCTTGGCACGGCAGCGGGGCGATTCGTCACAGACCCAATAACAGCTCCTACAGTCTGCACCAAATCGTCCTTGCGTTGGACAGTGAGGGCAGTAGGCGTTGAGATAGCCTTATTGGCTCCCATGAGGCTAATGCCCCGGTTTGGTTCGCCTGTGTGCGGGAGGTAGAAGTGCTGAGGCACCTTGCCTATGATGGGCATAGTGCTTCCCCATCCAGAGGGAGAGTGCGTGCCGCCCTCCAGGCGAATCGAGAATGATAGCTGTCCAGGCTTCGCTTCGTTGGTCAGATTCCAGGCTTTAACAGCCCCAGCGGCGGACTCCATGTAGATCGTATGCGTAGCGCCGTCGTGGTCGATGTTTAGCCTGTAACCACCCGCTAGGAAATCTAGAACATTGTGGGATGAGGCGGAGACTAGCTTGTGTGGTTGTTCATTAATATAAACAGTGCAATCAACTGCCGCTGTATTATCACCAGCAAGTTGGAACGTTGCTGGTTGGTGTCCTGCGGGAAGTCCGGTATCAATAAACGTGAAAAAGGGATCTGGTTGCCCCACTTCGGGGGTAGCCAAACTTGCGGTGTGAAGCACAGCTATAACACCGCTATTCGTATCGTCCCAGCGCATGTACGGAAAGTCGGTGGGATCCTCTGGTTCTGCTACAAAGAACACCTTGTCGAAAATCTGCAAGGAGTTAAAATACACACCGGGATAGTCAGCTCCATAGGACAGCTCAACTTCGCTACTAAGAATCTGTATAGGAGAAGAGGTGGCGTCCGTGGCGGACGTTTGATCGCAGATAAAATTTAGTTCGCTGCCGTCGTATTCCAAATACATAGCTACGAGAACGTCTGTGTGAGTAAGGTACCCAGAACATTCCAGTTTGACTAGTTCAGCGCTTGACGTTTTGTTAGAAGGACTGGCATTGGGGTCTCTTGTAATCAAGGACGCTTTGAATGTGTGTGTAAGGTGATACGCTGCTGTAGGATCATAGACATACTCGATCCTCAAAATTCCATGAGTGGTATCGGTAAGCGTTGCGAATGAACCCCATTCAAAAGCTGTGAAATTAGTCGCATGGAGATTTCTAAGCTGGACATCGAATCTTACAGCAATATGTCCAGAGGTTAGACTTAGTCCTTGGGTAGATGAGATTTTCAAATGAGTGTTGGAGGATGCGGTGCTTGATTCGGAACTGCCATTACCAATGACACACTCGTGCTTGCCGGTGGTGTAGTCGTTTACATAGAGTTGTGCTGACTGTACCGACACCCACCCGTATTCAACATAAGGGCTATTCGAATTGGTTCCTCCGGTACCGGGCATCTGCCCAGCGTAGAAGACAGAGGCGGGACGCACCTGGTCAGGTGTGCCAGATGGATTATCAATCGCTGCCAGGGAACCTCGATAGCGCGTCCTACTTGTCACCTAAGCCTCCGTCGATATCAGGATTAAGCAGCAGTGTTTTATCGACTAGGTTGTAGCTGGGAGGTGCACTAAAGAGAATTCGGTTATCGTTGGTCATTAGTGTTCCGTTCAAGTATCCCCGGCTCTTCACCGTGTATGGTAGTGCGGGAGTGGCGGGTGTTATAACGTTTTCAATGAAGTCCCACTTGTACTTGGGAACGGGGAGTCCAGAGCCTAGTTCAATGGATTCTGCTGACTTGTATGCGCGAGCGCGGCGGATGACAATAGCTGCCATGTTGGGGACAGACTTGATCTTTATCGCTGGGGAGGATCTTCCGTCAACTAGCGATTTGTGCTTTGAGTCGTAGTAGTCGTTGTACGGCACGGTGGATAGGATATTGCTAAGCAAGGTCTCCTTACCATCGGTTAGGACGGCTGTGACACCGTACCAATACTCGTCACCAGCTATTAGCGTAGACGAGCTGGAGGGTGGGACGGGCGTCTGGTAGATAGGGTTGTAGATTCGCGGCGACCCATTCTGTTGGATGAACTCGCCGTGCACGTACCCATCTCCGTCCGCATAGATGTGATAGTTCCCTGGTAGGAACTGGCGAATGTCCGTAATAGCCTTGACGATGCTGGTGGTGGTCGTGGGATCAAGAACCACCTTGCTTAGCTTTATGCCTGTGGGTTCAAACAGCAATCGGGCAGCAGGGATCCCCGCGCCATGGGTAAGCAGATGCTTAATGACTGTGGCGGCTTCTTGGTGGGTCGAGCTTTGGATGTCGTAGTAGGTGTGTGCTGCCCAGATCTCAACTCCTTCGATACCAGAGGATAGTTGAATAGCTCCCTTCTCCTGGAGAACGTCGAAGTCGGATCCTGGGATCAGTTCACGCTCATACATAGCGTCTGGAGCAACACTCCGCAGATTAAGCGCGGCAGGAGTGTATCCGCGCAGGGAGCCGGCACCGTAGGGATTGGTGTAATATCTGGCGACCACTCTAATGTTTTTCTGAGAAAGCATTAGGTGCTCTGCGTGCGGATCCACATAAATGATTCCGTCTTCAGATCTCCAACGCTCCAGTTTCCCGTAGGCGAAAATATTGGAGTCCTTTATAACCGCAAGTCCCGTGCTTGAGACATCAACCGCTGTAAATTCCCACCGAGGCAGATCAAAGATGACGTTGCCACTTACAGTTATTTCTACCCTAAGAAGCGTTTCGTTGGAGTCCGTATCGTTGATAAAGATGTTGCCGATTGGTGGAAGATTAATTGCAAGACGCGTCCAGGCTGGATAAGAAGCATCCGTAGCTAGATTGGTATTAAGAAGATTAGCGATTGTTGAGGTCTTGAATATGGTCGGTTCAGTGAACAAGGCGGTATGTTCGTCTGGATGATCAATAGAGGACACGAAGCCTGTGGTAGTAAGGATGTCGCCAAGTACAATAGCAACGGACTTGGTTTCTTTTGTGAGGGATACCTTGAGTTTTCTGATTACAACCTTAATGCTTCCGCCTGATTTAATGATCGCTGGGACTTGTAAGATAGAAGGCGGAACGCTTGGTACTATTCCCATGTCGTATCGTATGGTTCCTGAGAGCCTTAGCGGTCCATTGGCGTCCTCAAAGAAATCAACCGAGGGACTTACCTTTGCAATGCTGCTAGGCGAGACAAGCTGCCAAGCATCGCTATTCCTGAAAAAAATCGAAGAGTAATAATCAGGGTTATTGGAGGTCAGCGGGACTATGTTATTATTCTGTAGATATTTTTCGGTAGGCTCATCACGGCTAGTGTTGTGGTAGTAATCATTGCAGATGCCAATGTTGTTGGTGTAATAAGCGTCATCTCGATCCCAATAAACCATTCTTTGCAAAAGCTCGACTGGGATTAGCCCTGCGCCCTGATCGATTTTTGTGTAATTTATCGATTGTTTTCCTACCACATCACAGAAAATGTTCTGATATGCCCGGAAAGCCTCGATGGCTTCACACGCTCTAGTTGCGTTGTACCAGGTGTTAGTGGGCAGGAAGTTGGAGGAGCGCATGTAAGGAGAGAACGATCCTGTATAGCTCCGTTTCGTGGCGAGAGTGAGGATGTCACCAGCGGTTATAGATAGGGAGTCTTGTCCCTGCGCCGTGCCGAATTTAATCGACTTGATGACGCCTCTGAACCTAGAGTCCCATAGTTCGGGTTCGTCCAGATCGGCGCGGTTCTTCACACGGTAAATCTGGATCTCATTGCCCTCGATGAGTAGGGGCGTGTACATATTCTGGGGGAGATCTGTTGCCTCCGTAGGCGTCCGATTGAACGGAGACAGACTGTTCGTAGGCGTCAGGATGCCTTCTGGGTTGATGAAGTCGATGGAGCAGTCTGATACCAGCGCCTCACGGGAAGCGCTAATGTGGTAGCTCTCGACATAGGCGGTTACATCACGCTCGATGGAATAGCCTTCTGTCTCAGTGGAGTATTGGTTATCGGGCAGCTTTGTGTCTCCGCCCGTGAACCACCTAACCCGCTGTCGAACTATAACTCTAAAGAGTTTATTTACTGTCATAGCCTTATGTTCCCACAACGACAATATTGGACGAAAGCGTGGTCATCATGGTTGTGCTGGTTGGTAGTAGGGATCTAGTTGAAGCTTCTGCGGAGAGAGTCATCTTTGCGCTATAAATAACGCTGCCTAGGGACTTTATCAACATGACCTGAAAATCAATGACCGACATCATCGTGGGGTTTCCGGAGTTGGCGGTCATGTTGCCGGGGAAGTCCATGTTGTGAAGGACTGGCACTGGCGTGCCGTCGATGAAGATCTGCTCCAGTGCTAGTTTGCTTTCGGGGTTTAGGTAGGGGAATGACACGATCAGACTTACTGGAGTTGCTCCGATACGAGCTGCGATGGTGAGGACTTCGCCCTTCAGGTTCTTGGACACCTTCTTGGTATCCTTAACCTGTGGCTGAATCTCACTTATGCTCCGGCTCCAATCAATCCCGGCGATCCTGAAGAAGGTGGTCA